>Ga0181565_10001255_pt1 | contig 19405 bp, 23 predicted proteins | sample 101ome_16_FD_129661 | JGI IMG/M metagenome (GOLD analysis project Ga0181565, IMG submission 129661) | Coastal salt marsh microbial communities from the Groves Creek Marsh, Skidaway Island, Georgia - 101401AT metaG (megahit assembly) | ecosystem: Environmental > Aquatic > Marine > Intertidal... | reverse complement strand
GCGACCGGTTCGGCCCGCTACCTGCGTGAAGAGTTGAAACGCGCGCTCATGCGCCCTGAAATCCGGCAGCTGCAGCGCGTTGTCGGCATTGAGGATGACCGCGACGTCCAGCCCTTGGATGTCCAAGCCCTTGCCGACCATTTGGGTACCGACGACAATGTCCACCTCGCCGCGCTCCAGCCAATCCACGTACTGGGACATGGCGGCTTTTTTTCGCGTACTGTCCGAATCTATCCGCAGCACCCGTGCCTGCGGAAAGAGCTCCTCCACCGTTTCTTGGACGCGTTCCGTACCCATACCACGCCATTGCCAAGCCGATTTACCGCAGGAAGGACAGTGTGCGGTCGGCTGCCGGGACTGCCCGCAGTAATGACAATGCAAACTCTTGGACGCCTTGTGGTAGGTCACCGCGACATCGCAGTCCGTACAGGGTTCCGTCCAGCCACAGCCCATACAGGTCAAAAAGGGCGAGTACCCCCGTCTATTCTGGAAGACCAGCGCTTGTTTGCCGTGGTCTACCGCATGGGCAATTGCCTCTACGGCCGGCCGCGTCAGAGGGCCTTCCATATGCTGCAAGGCTTGGTATTTGACCAGGCTCAGCATCTCCACGGTGGGTGGCACGGCGTCGCCAAAGCGCTCATCCAGGGCCACCCAGTGGTATTTGCCGCTTTTGGCGTGGTGGTAGGATTCCAGACTCGGGGTGGCCGAACCCAAGACCAATCCCGCCTGCAAATAGTGCGCAAGCCAAACGGCCACATCGCGCCCGTGGTAGCGCGGAGCGGGATCCTGCTGCTTGTAACTGGTTTCGTGCTCTTCGTCCACGAGGATGCAGCCCACCCGTTCAAGGGGTAAAAACAGGCCCGAACGCGCCGCTAAAATCAATCGCGGCGCCGTATCCGGCCGCACGAGCGCCTCCCATAAGTCGCGGCGTTCGCCGTCTGAGACTTGGCTGTGGTATACGGCCAAGCGTCCTGGACCCACAGCGCGCTGCAAGCGGCGGTAGAGCTGGGCCGTCAGGGCGATTTCCGGAACGAGCAAGAGCGTATGCTGCCCCACTTCCATGGCTTGAGCCGCCAAGTGAACGTAGAGTTCCGTTTTTCCGCTTCCTGTGATGCCCCGGAGCAAGACAGGCTTGCCTTCCGCCATACCGTCTTGCACCGATTCTAGCGCAGCGGCCTGGGCGTCGGAAAGGGGTGCGCGTTGGATGTCCGCATTGGGCAAATGCCCTTCTGCCTCCCACCGCATGCTTTTTTCTAAAATGCCCTTCTCCTGCAAGCTGCGGAGGTGGGCTGTATCCACCCCTTGGTCCACGAGGGCTGTTTGGGGGATCCAGGGATAAAAGTCTTCCGTCTGTTCGGGCCAGCTCAGCGCCAGTTGGAAGTAGGCCAAAAGCGCTTCGGACTGCTTGGTGGCACGCGTCAGCTTTTCGAAAGCGGCAGAAATCTGGCCCTCGTCCGATTTTCGGCCCACCCAGCGCCAATGCGCCAGCGAACCGTCGGAAATAGTAAAGGGTCCCTCCTCGTCTTCATCTACCTTGAAAAAAGCGGGAAGAGCCGCTTGCATGACCTCTCCAGGAGCGCAGTTGTAGTACTGCGCCATCCAGTCCCATAGGGCGAGTTGCTGCGTTTGAATGCGCGGCTGGGTATCCAGGACGCGGAGAATGGGCTTGGTCTCTACGGCAGGGGCCTGGTGCATAACGGACCGAACTACCCCCATCAAGCAGCGCTGACGGCCAAAGGCCACATGGACCCGCAGGCCTGGAACAGGAGGCTGCTCCCCTACCCATGCATAGGTAAAGGTGCTGTGGACCGGGACCGGCAGAATGACCTCGACCCACATAGGCGCTTAGGACAGGGCGTCTACCAGCTCCAGCAAATAGGGCGAAATCGTCGCGTGGTGCTTGATAGCTTGTTCGAGGGGTACGTAGGCAATTTGATTACCTTGGACGCCGACCATTTCCCGTGTGCGACCTTCGCGGAGGGCGAGAACGGCGGCGTGTCCCATTCGGCTCGCTAGAATGCGGTCAAATGCATTGGGCTTGCCACCGCGCTGGGTATGGCCCAAAACAGTCACCTTGGTCTCCCAATCCGGGAACTCCGATTGCACCTTCTGCGCCACGTCGTAGGCGCCGCCGCCGTCGTCGCCTTCGGCCACGATGATGATACCGCTGCGGCGCTTCTTCTGAAAGTCCGTCTTCAAATAGCCCACCAAGCGGTTGATGTCCGTTGGCGTCTCAGGAATCAAAACCCCCTCCGCGCCGGCAGCTATGCCCGTGCGCAGGGCGATGAAACCGGCGTCACGGCCCATAACCTCCACAAAGAAGAGGCGGTTGTGCGAGGCGGCGGTATCGCGAATCTTATCCACCGCTTCGACGGCGGTATCTACGGCCGTTTGGTAGCCAATGGTGTAGTCTGTTCCAAACAGGTCGTTGTCAATCGTGCCGGGGCAGCCCATGACGGCAATGCCGTGCTCTTCGGACAAGAATTTGGCGCCGGTGAAGGAACCGTCTCCTCCGATGACCACAAGACCTTCAATGCCTTGGGCGCGCAGGTTGGCTGCAGCTTTGGCACGGCCCTCGGGCGTCCGGAATTCTTGACTGCGGGCGGTTTGCAGGAAGGTGCCGCCGCGGTGAATGATGTTTCGGACATCGTAGCGCGTCAAGGAAACCCCATCGTTTTCCATGAGGCCTTCATAGCCGCGGTAAAAACCCATGACTTGGATGTCATTTAACGTAGCGGTGCGAACGACGGCGCGCACGCAAGCATTCATGCCGGGGGAGTCCCCACCGGAGGTAAGTACACCAATGTGTTTCATGAGGGGAAAATATCAAACTCTTGCCACATACACTCGAGGTCGCCGTTTTGGAAGGGAATGCGCTGCTTGGCTTTCATTTGGAGGGCCTTGTTGGCCTTCGCACTGGGTACGACCACCCAAGCGGTCCAGCCTTTGTAGTGCTCGCGCAAGTGGGCGCCAATGCGGGAAAAGGTCTCTTCCACATCCACCTCTAGGCGGCGGCCGTAGGGAGGATTCAGGAGGAGCATGCCGCGTTCCGCAGGGGGACGCGTGTTTTCAAACGCTTCTAGGCTGAAGGAAATGCGCTCGTCCACTAGGGCGGATACGGCGTTGCTTTCGGCCACCCCCAGGGCGTGGCGGTCGATATCCGACGCAAAGATGGGCATGGGGGATTCGGAGATGCGCTTCAAGGAAGCGGCCTCGATGAGGGCGTGCAATTCGGCGTCGTAGTCCATCCAGTGCATGAAGCCGAAGGACTTTCGGTAAATGCCCGCAGGAAGGCGGTCCGCAATGATGGCGGCCTCAATAGCCAGCGTGCCCGATCCGCACATGGGATCGTACAAGGGACGGTCGCCCCGGTAGCCGGTCAGTCGAATCAAGCCATTGGCCAGTACTTCCGACATGGGCGCCAAGGTCATCTCCTGGCGGTAGCCACGCTTGTGCAGGGACTCTCCGGAAGCGTCCAAACTGATGGTGCAATGGCGCTTGTTCAAGTGGAGCTCGATGCGCACCATAGCGTTCTCGCGGTCCACCGAAGGGCGCTTGCCGGTCTTAATTCGGAAGCGGTCCACAATGCCGTCCTTCACCACCAAGGCCGCATAGCCGGTGTGGCTAAAGGCGGGATGGCTGCCAGAGGCATAGACCGCAAAGGTCTTGTCGGGATGAAACCAACGCTCCCAGGGGATTTTTTGAACGCCTTCGAGGAGTTCTTCGGGACTGCGGGCCTCGATGTATTTGATCGGACGGAGGATGCGTGCTGCCGTGCCCAAGCAGAGGTTGGCCTTGTACAAGAAACCCAAATCGCCCTTGAATTTCACGGCTCGGGTCATAGGCTCCAAATCGCGCGCGCCCAGCTTGAGGAGCTCCTCGCGAAGCACGTCCTCCAAGCCGGTTAAGGTCTTCGCGATGAAGACTTCGTCCTTGGGATTATTGGACATCAGACGGGAGAATTTCAAGGTGGGAGGAAAATGCGGCCGTTCCCTCGGAAACGGGCACATCAACGAAGAGGTAGGTCCCCGAAAGCGTGTCTCCGGGCTGCAGGTATTCTGTGAGCGTATCGGCCATTTGGCGGCTGCCCGCGACGAGGTTGAGCTGGTACTGCACCGTAGCGGCTTTTAGCCCGCCAATGAGTTGGTAGTTCACGGCATAAACGCGTTCCTCTCCCAATTCCAAGGTGTCCAGCTGCGCGGCGTATTCAAAGGGCTGCTCAGGGAGCGCTTCGGGGGTTTCCGTACTTGGCGACGAACAGGCCCAAGCGGCCGCTCCAACAAGGGCCAAAGCCCAAAACTTCTGATTCATACCTGCGTTCTTAACGTGTAGCGAAGGTACGACCCTCCCCTATCTTTGACCGGTATGTTTGACTCCATGGACCTTTTATTTTTCGCCGGCGGACTGCTGGCGGGCGTCATCAACACGATGGCGGGCAATGGGTCGGCGCTGACGGTAAGTTTATTGCTTCTCGGGGGCATGGACGGCGCGGTGGCCAATGCCACGAACCGAATTGGCGTGGTCACGCAAACCCTTACCAGTGTGGGCAGTCTGCGCAAAAGCACCCGCAAATCCTACCTCTTTCGCGCGGGAAAGCACCTCATCCTGCCTACGTTGCTCGGCTCGCTCGCCGGTGGTTGGCTGGGTTCCACCATCAGCGCCGAAGGCATGGAATGGTCCCTGGCCGTCGTCATGCTAGGCATGGCCGGCACCCTTTTCTGGAAAACCGAACGTTGGGGCGGCCCATCTTGGACCGAACGCGCCCTGAAGCCCTGGCAATCCGGCGCCTTGTTCTTTCTCATTGGCTTTTACGGGGGGTACCTCCAAATGGGCATCGGCATCCTCATGCTCGCCACCCTGGTGCTGGGGGATCGATGGAGCATTCGAGACGCCAACGTCATTAAGCTCGTGATGGCTGCAGTGCTGGCCATCCCGGCGGGCATCATCTACCTCAGTAGTGGCTTGATCGAATGGAAGCCCGGCCTCATCCTAGCGGTGGGATCTTCTATTGGCGCTTGGTTTGGGGCCCGCTACATCGTGCGCATCCCCAAAGCCCAGCCCTACGTGCGCGCCGTTTTAGTCTTGGTGGTTCTCTTTGGGGCTTTTCAGGCGATTTACAAGGCGCTCACCTAACTTTGCCGCATGTCTACAGCTAGCCTTTCCATCCTTGTCCTCATGCTGCCCATTTGGTTGGGTGCCGTAGCGGGCTTTCGTTCGATTCCCAGTGCATGGATGGCGCGTAGCAATGCCTTTTCGGGGGCCTTCCTCTTTGCGGTTACAGTCTTTTTGTGGATTCCCGAACTCGCACACGTCGACCACGAACGCAGCCTGCCCTGGGGCATTTGGATCGTTCTAGGCTACTTCCTGCAGTTTGCACTTGACAGCCGATCCCGCGGCCTGGAACACGGACATATCCACCACCACGACCCCAATCCCTGGCCCGCCTACACGGGACTACTCATTCACTCCGTGGTGGAGGGCGTTCCCATGCTTCGCCTGCCCGAATCTGAACAGCTGGCCTTTGCCCTCTCCCTGGGCATTCACAACCTTCCCATCGCGGCCCTGCTGGCTTTTTGGCTCCGTCAATGCCAAGTTCCCTTCCAAAAAATCGCCCTCGCCCTCCTAGGGATGAGCCTAGCCGCTCCCTTCGGAGCCGCTGTGGGCACCCTTCTTCCCCTGGATATGCCAGGCATGGAAGGCTTCATTGGAGGTTTGGTCGTGGGCATCTTCTTACACGTCTCGAGCACGATTCTCTTTGAACTTCAAAAAGACCACCGATTGCCCACCGTCCTCTGGGTCATTGTGATCATTGGATTGCTTTCGGGATTTGGTCTCTCTCAATTCATTCATTAATTCTTTTCACCTATGGCGAACATCACTCTTGGCGGAAATCCTTGCACAACGGTCGGCGAATTGCCCGCAGTTGGCAGCACAGCCCCCGCATTTACCTTGACGGCTCAGGACCTGAGCGCGGCCTCTTTGTCGGACTACTCGGGCAAGAAAGTCGTTTTGAATATTTTTCCATCCATTGACACCGGCGTTTGCCAGAAGAGCGTTCGTGCTTTCACCGAAAAGCTCAATGCCATGGAAGGCGTTCAAGTGCTGAACATCAGCATGGACCTCCCCTTCGCAGGTGCGCGCTTTTGCGCGGCGGAGGGCCTGGAAAATGTGGCCTTCCTTTCTGCCTTCAAGGCGCCCTCCTTTGGTTCGGACTACGGCGTGACCTTTGCGGACAGCAAATTCGCCGGCTTGTTTAGCCGCGCCGTGGTGGTCGTAGACGCTTCCGGCCAAATCACCCACACGGAGCAAGTCCCCGAGACGGGTCAGGAGCCCAACTACGACGCTGTTTTAGCGGTGTTGTAAATCAGAACAGCATCCATGCGAAAAGCCCGCTTCGGCGGGCTTTTTTTTAGGGCGCCCAGTCCCCTTTGCCCGCCAACCATGCAAAGGCCTCCGGAAAACGCTGGCGCCAAGCTACTTCGCTGTGATCCGCCTTTCGGTCGCGGACCCATTTGAGGTCATCCAAGGCGTAGTCCGTTTGGCGCAACTCCTGGAGAAGCAAATCAATTCCTGGCTGCAGCTGTGCCTCCAAACCTATGCCCCCGTTGTCCAGGTAGAGGTAGCCTGAAGGGGTCGGACGTCCGTTTTCCCTCCAGGGGCCAATGGCATCCACCACCAAGCCGTTGCCCGTTTCCACAAACACAGCAGGCGAAAAGGCTAATGCGCCATCAAAGACGCCAGGGTATTCCGTCAACAAGCGAAACGCCAAGACGCCGCCCATACTGGAGCCGGCAAAATATACACGGCTCTCCTCCGACAGGCTGGGATATTCAAGGGCTTGCGCTAGCACGGTGTGCACGAGGTAGTCCGTAAAGGCCTCCCCCAGCTCGCCGGGTCCGTATTCCAGGCGGCGGCGGTTGCCCCCTTCGGTGGCACATTCCAAGGCGACGACGATGGTGGGTCGGATTCGGCCCTCTTGCATCAAGGCCAAGAGGGCCTCATCCACGGCCCAGTCCACCCCAAAGGTGCTCGTTGCGGGATCGATGCAGTTTTGGCCGTCGGACATGAGCAAGAGATCCACCGGGCCGGAAAGTTCGGTCGTCTTGAGATCGTACGGCGTCCACACCCACATTTTGCGCGAGGGAATGATACCAGCAGGATCCACGGGGGCATCGACCACATGAAGAAAGCCGCTTACTTGACCGTCATTCAAACGCTCCGCAGGGCCAAAGGCCAAGGCGTGCAGCGTCGTGTCCATAGCTGCCCAGCCGCCCAAGTCACGGTAGGCCAACCCTTCCGCCAACTTGGCTTCATGGGCCCAGTCGCCAAGGGTGATTTTGTAGGCAAAAGCGGAATCCGCAGCCGCAAATTCCAAGGACCATTGCAGTGGATTCTCCGCATTGCGCGTGAACGCGATGCCGCGCCCGTTCCATCCCCCAAGCTGCTGGGAGCTGCCCGTGATAAAGACCGTCTCTTCAGCGGATAGGGTATCTGCGGTAAGTACGGTGATACGGACACGCGAGGCATCATCCTCGGCACCTGGCCCTGCACAGGCCACAGCGAAGAGCGAAAGTGCAACAAGAGCTAGAACCTTTTTCATTTTTCGAAGCTGGATTTAAACGTTTGGTGGTAAGTATCGCGCACCATGCCGTCGGAAACCCCAATTTTGGGCACGTAAATCCACGTCGCGCCGGCCCACTTCATGGTGCGGCGGTAGATGGCCAAGGCCGGAACGATGACATCGGCTCGATCCACGTTAAGTCCCATTTGCATGACGCGTTCGTCCGGGGTCAGCTCCTCAATCTGCTTACTTAAGCGGTCCAAATACTGACGCGACAAAGGCTCGCTGATAGGACGTCCCGACAGCTTGTGGGCCTTGTTGATGTTACCCCCAACCCACTAGCGCCACTGAGCCCGGGTAGTTTCCGACGTGCTCCTTGACCCAGGCTTCCATGGTGGCCCACTCGCGTTGGCTGTCTACTGCATTCAAGGAACGCACCGTACCAATCGGGAAGGACCGCGATTCACGGGAAGCGCCTTCGTGGAAAAAAGTCAATTCCGTAGAACCACCGCCCACGTCGATGAAGAGGAGGTTCTCTTCTTCGGGTTGAATTTTGTCAAACAACTTGGCGTGAAAGATCAAGCGCGCTTCTTCTTCTCCGTCAATCACTTCGATTTGGATTCCGGTGGCTCGACGCACTTTCCGAATCCAACGCGCCGCGTTCTTGGCCTCGCGCATGGCACTGGTGGCACAGGCTCGGTAGGCTTCCACCCCGTTCACCTTCATGATGGCGGCGAAGGCCCGCATGGAGTCCACCAAGCGGTCGCCCGTCTCCTTGGAAATCTTGCCTTCCCGGAAGACGTCCTCGCCTAGACGCACCGGCAAGCGCGTCATCGAGGCCTTTTTGTAGTGCGTGTATTCGGGCGTTGGGATGACATTGCTCACCAGCAAGCGCAAGGAATTTGAGCCAATGTCAATCGCGGCAATTTTTACAATATTCATGCGCCTCCAAATTTCAATTGCTTCTGCACGTAGGCGTAGAGCTCTTCTTGGCTCCGAATTTTTCGACCCGGAATGCTGCGGTAGGCATTGGGTTCGCCCTCTTTGGGGCTACGCGCTTTGACGTTGTCCTTCCAAATCAAGGCCAAATGGTCCAATATTTCTTGCTGCACGGTGGGGCTGTAAATCGGCGCTCCCACTTCCACGCGCAAGTCTAAGTTTCGCGTCATTAAATCAAAGGACGCGATGTACATGGCCCATTGACCGCCGTTCAAGAAGGCATACACGCGGTTGTGCTCCAAGAAGCGGTCAATGACCGAAATCACCTCAATGTTCTCACTCAAGCCAGGAATACCGGGCTTTACACAGCACACGCCCCGAACGATGAGCTTCACCTTCACACCCGCCTGGCTGGCTTCGTAGAGCTTTTGCCCCATGTCGTAGCTGGAGAGGCTGTTGAACTTCATCCAAATTTCGGCGGGGCGACCGGCTCGCGCATGGGCGATCTCCCGGTCTATATTTTTCAGAATCCCTTTACGCGTGAAATGCGGGCTGACGAGCAAATGTTTGTACTTCTGCACACGGTAGGGTTCGGCCAAGAATTGGAAGACTTTTTGAACTTCTTTGGCCACGCGCTTGTCGGCCGTGAACAGATAGTAATCGGTGTACACGCGTGCAGTGCCCTCGTGGAAGTTTCCTGTGCCCACAACGGCGAAGAGCTCGCGGCCTTTATCGGTTTTGCGTTCGACAGAGATGATTTTGCTGTGCACTTTGAGGCCTTCGACTCCTGTTTGGACCTCGATGCCTTCCTTCCGCATCTTTTCCAAATAGTGGATGTTGTTCTGCTCGTCAAAGCGGGCTTGCAACTCAATCACCACATGGACCCGCTTGCCGTTTTTGGCTGCGTTGATCAGCGCCGAAATAATGCGCGATTGGGAGGCCAATCGGTACAGCGTGATGGAAATAGATTCTACTTGAGGGTCCATCGCCGCCTCACGCAGGAAACGAATGATGTAGGAAAAGGTGTGAAAAGGCGTGTAGATCAGCACATCCTTTTGCCGAATGACCTGCAGCAACGAGCGCTCCAAATCCAGATCCGGATGCATCAGAGGCGGCAAAGCGGGATGCTCCAAGTGCGGCCCTCCCACGTTGGGGAAGCGCATGAGATCGCGCTTGTTGTGGTAGCGACCACCAGGATTCAGGGCGTCCGTATCTTCCAAACCTATCTTCCGAACTAGCTGGGCCAGGAAGTCTGGGGCCATGCCGTCGTCGTAGGCCATTCGGACAGGATCGCCCGCCAAACGGTCTTCCAAGCCACGGCGAACGCGGTCCACCATGGTTTTGGACACATCGTGGTGGTCCATGTCCAATTCCGCATCCCTGCCAATTTTAAAGGCATGGGCTTCAATTCGGTCCGCCGGAAAGATGAAGTAGGCGTAACGCAAGTTGTAGCGCAGCACGTCGTCCAAGTACATCAAGTAGTTCTTTCCATACTTGGGGAGCACCACAAAACGACCGTGCAAATCCGTCGGAACCTCAATCAACGACTGTACTGGCTCGGAAGAACCCGCAGAATGCAATTGAATTGCCAAGTAAATCGAGCCATCGTTGAGCTCTGGAAAGGGGTAGCCTTCGCGCAAAATCATGGTGAAAACCGAAGGGCTGATCTTCTCGATGTAGTACTTGCGCACAAACTCTTCTTGGCCTTTGGTCAATTCCGCCTCGGTAATGAGGGCAATGCCTTCCTTTTCCAGCTCCACCATGAGCTGTTCGTAGATGGCCTCGACCTGCTGATTTTGGTCCGTGACTTCGTCCTGAATGGCCTTGAGCAGGTCCATCGGGCTCCATCCGCCCAACTGCTCCTTCACTTTTTTCTGGTTGGGTAGCTTGGCCAAGCGCTGAATGCTCGCGTAGCGTACCCGGAAAAATTCGTCCAAATTGTTGGAGAAAATACCCAGAAAGCGCACCCGCTCAATGAGGGGATTTCGCTCATCCTTAGCTTCTTGCAACACCCGAGCGTTGAAGTGTAGCCAGCTAATATCTCTATTGGTAAATCGGTCGCGGGCGGCTGGTAGCATGCCGTAAAGGTCGGTTAACTCTTGTGATTCTTGGGGAAATCAAAGAAGAGCAATTCCGCGTCAAAATCCAAGTCCTTCCAAGCGCCCACGTCAAAGCGCAAACAAGCCACACCGGCAGTAGGGACATTGTCAATGCGTAGCTCCACACAGCGGTTTAAAAAGGCCGTATGGGTCGGATTGTGGCCAAAAACCATGACCGCATCCATCGATTCGGGGAGTTCCCGCAAATAGGCCATAAGTTGGGCTACGGACATTTCGTAGAGTACCTCATCTGTTTGGATGAAGTCTAGGGCTTTGCCAAAGTTTCGGGCAAAAATCAGGGCCGTATGCAGGGCCCTCGTGGCGGGACTCGACACCATCGCCGGGGCGGGTTGCACTTCCTCGGCCAACCAAGCCGCCATGAGATGCGCATCGCGAATTCCGCGCCCTTTGAGCGGGCGATCCCGGTCCTCCAAGTGGGGGTAGTCCCACGAAGATTTGGCGTGCCGAACGAGGTATACAGTTTTCATGTAACCCAAATTAACCCCCATGGTTTTCCCCAGGGTAAAGGGAACATCAATCTTCCGTTGCTTTTACCTGGTTCCAGAGCCGGTCCCAGTCCTCCAATTTCATGGCGCTGATTTCACGGCCATCCGCCTCCACCAAAGCTTCCATGGCTTGGAAGCGGCGAACAAATTTGGCATTGGACTGGGCCAGGGCTTGTTCAGGATCAAGGCCTCGGTGCTTGGCGTAGTTCACCAGCGCAAAGAGGACATCGCCCAATTCCATCGCCTCATCCTGCGGGTTGGCGGCCTCGCGCATTTCCACGAGCTCCTCCTGAACCTTGGCCCAAACACCCGCCTCATCCGGCCAATCAAAGCCGACGCCTTGGACTTTTTCTTGGATGCGGAAGGCCTTCACCATGGCGGGGAGGGATTTGGGAACGCCTTGGAGGACGGAGCGGCGTTCCGCGCCCTTTTCCTTGAGTTTGATTGCTTCCCAATTTGCCTTGACCGTCTTGCTATCCGTCGCATCCACGTCCCCGTAGATGTGCGGATGGCGCCGAATCAACTTCTCGCACACGCTGTTGAGCACGTCGGTCACGTCAAAATCGCCCCGCTCTTCGCCCAGCTTGCTGTAAAAGACCAAATGCAGAAAGAGGTCTCCCACTTCCTTCTTGAGCTCGTCCCAATCGCCCTCATCAATGGCATCGGCCAGTTCGTAGGTCTCTTCGATGGTGAGCTTGCGCAGGGAAGCCGCATCCTGTTCACGGTCCCAGGGGCATTTGGCCCGAAGGTCGTCCATGATGTCCAGCAAGCGCTGGAAGGCAGCTTGTGCGTCTTGGGGATTAGGCATCCTCTCCGGCGTCTTCCTTTTTAGCGGCTTTAGCCTTGGCAGGCTTGGGCTCTTCCGCGAAAAAGCCATAATCCACCAACAGGTTGTACCAGTTGACAAACTTCTTCATGTCGCTGATGTACACACGCGTCTCATCGTAGTTGGGTACGTGCGACTGAAAGGCCGCCAAAATCTCAGCGGCATCTGCCTTGTGCGAAACGGTTTTAGCCCCTTTCAATGCCTTGCCGGTCGCTTCGTAGAGCTCGCGCAAGGGCTTCTCCCCTTCGATGGTGTACATGGCAATTTCATCCAAGGCATGCACTTGCTGCTGGGCCGAAACCGTGTAGCGCTTCTGATCGTCCAAGGATTCAATAATGATGCCTGTACGCGTTTGCGCAACCAGGTTGAACAAGCCAGGGCGGCCTGCTACGGCCAAGATGGTTTTAATCGATTTCATGGAGTTTGTGGGGATTCTTGGGTTTGCCACTCGTGGATTTTGTCCAAAAGCGATTCGTCGTTTTCAAATACAAGCACGTCGCGGTAGGCCAAAGCCGTTTGCGCCATTTGCGTTCCAGGGTAGCGATCCACGAGCATGGTAAGCACTTGGATGGCGCGGCCTCGGTCGCTGAGTTTTTCTTCAAAGGTTACAGCGGCCGAAAAGAGGGCCAATGCCCCTTCTTGGCGGTCTGGCAAGGAGTCGGCAACTTGGAAATAGGTCCGAATGGCATACAGCGCCCCACCCGGCACACTGGCCTGGACATCCGCGGAAACCATTTGGTAACGCGCCCAGAGCGAATCCTGATTAGCCGAATTCGCCGCCGCCTGAAGGGTATTCAATTTGCCCTGCCAGCCACTCGTATCTGCCAAAGCCTCGCCGCCCGCCTCCGCACGTTCCACCATGGCGTCAATCAAGAGCTCGGCCTCTTCTTGCGGGTTGCTGCAGGCGAAGGCCCCAGCGGTCACGACTAGAACAATCAGACGCTTCATTTTACATCAAATTTCATGCGGTAGGAGGCATTGACTTTGCCCCCGGCAATATCCTTCAACTTGCCCTGTAGCATGCGGCGCTTCAAAGGCGACAATCGGTCCAAAAACAACACGCCCTCAATGTGGTCGTATTCGTGCTGTATAATGCGCGCAGGCAGGCCGGTAAAGGTTTCCTCGATCCATTCGCCTTCCGCGGTCTGGCTTTCAATGACCAGTGTGGGTTTGCGCTGCACGGTTTCGTGGATGTCCGGAATGCTCAAACAGCCTTCTTCAAAGCCCCATGCCGTACCGCTTTCCTCCAAAATGGTGGGATTGATAAACGCTCGCTTAAAGGTTTTCAGCACCTCGGCCTCTTCGGGACTGGCAGCATCCTCCGCAAAGGGAGAGCCGTCTACCACGAAGATGCGCTGAGAAATTCCCACTTGCGGAGCCGCTAAACCCACCCCTTTGCTCGCGTACATCGTTTCAAAGAGATCGTCGATAAACGTGTAGACGTCTTCAGAAGGGACGTCCACTTCTTGAGCGACGCGTTTGAGAACTGGGGAGCCGTAGGCAACAATGGGATAGACCATGGGGAAACTTTGAGGCAAAGATACAGCCCTGAATTACCTTTGCGGAATGGGAATTTGGCTCGGTTTAGATGTAGGCGGCGTGCGAACAGGCATAGCCGAATCCGATCCATCCCACCAAATGGCCTTTCCGAGCTGCACCCAAGCCACTGCCACCCTCCTGTCCTATCTGGAGCGCCACTACCAACCTGCCGACCTTGCAGGCATTGCCGTTGGCCTTCCCGTCAACCTACAGGGCCAGGAAACGGACGGCAGTCAGCACGCCAGAAAAGTAGCCGAAGCCCTGCGCAGCCTTTGGCCCAACGTGCCTCTGCACTTTACCGATGAACGCTTCACTTCCAAGCTGGCTGCCCAAGCCGCCCATGCGGCAGGAGCCTCACAGCGCGTGAAGAAGGACAAAGGCAAGTTGGACGCTGCGGCCGCCGCCATTCTCCTCGATAGTTTTTTGACACAACTCCATTTCAAATGACCGATTACAGCCTCTGGAAATCCCAGATTGAAGCCGCCTGGGAAGACCGCAGCCTCCTGCACCAGCCTCAAACCTTAGAAGCCATCGACGGCATTATTGCCGCCATCGACGCTGGCGCGTTGCGTGTCGCCGAGCCAACGGCCAACGGCTGGCAGGTCAACGAATGGGTGAAAAAGGCCGTGGTGCTCTACTTCCCCGTTCGCAAAATGGAAACGTTTGAAGCGGGCCCCATGGAATTCCACGACAAGATGGCCTTGAAAACGGGCTATGCGGAGAAAGGGATTCGGGTCGTTCCCCACGCAGTAGCGCGCTACGGTGCGTTCATCGACCGCGACGTCATTCTCATGCCCTCCTACGTGAATATCGGCGCCTACGTGGGGGCTCGTACGATGGTGGATACATGGGCAACGGTGGGCTCCTGTGCCCAAATCGGCAGCGACGTACACCTCAGCGGAGGCGTAGGCATTGGCGGTGTTTTGGAGCCCTTGCAGGCCGCACCAGTCATCATTGAGGACGGGGCCTTTATTGGCTCGCGCTGCATTGTGGTGGAAGGCGTTCGGGTCGAAAAAGAAGCCGTACTAGGCGCCAATGTCGTCCTCACCGCCAGCACGAAAATTATAGACGTGACGGGCCCCACTCCGGTGGAATACAAGGGCCGAATTCCCGCCCGCAGCGTGGTCATCCCCGGCAGCCAGCCCAAGGACTTTCCCGCCGGCACCTACCAGGTACCTTGTGCCTTGATCATCGGCCAGCGCAAGGAGAGCACGGACAAAAAGACCTCATTGAACGACGCCCTGCGCACGTACAACGTAGCCGTATAAGCATGCCCCTACTCGACAGCCCCTTGTTCAAAGCCATTGGCGCCGAAGCAGATGCACTCGGCCTAGAATGCTATGTCGTTGGGGGATGGGTGCGCGACCAGATGCTCAAGCGCGGCAAGGGCAAAGACGTAGACTTTGTCGTCGTCGGCGATGCCCTCACCGTAGCTCAGAACGCCGCCAAGGCCCTAAAAGCGGGCAAAGTGACCGTGTTCAAAACCTACGGCACCGCCCAATTCCGCTGGAACGACTGGGATGTAGAGTTCGTAGGCGCGCGGTCCGAAAGCTACCACCCCTCCTCGCGCAACCCGGACGTCCAGCCTGGAACCTTGCACGAGGATCAGCTCCGTCGAGACTTCACCATCAATGCGATGGCGTACTGTGTGAATTCGGGCCGTTTTGGTGAACTACTGGACCCCTTCCATGGCCGTGAAGACTTGGCCGCCGGCATCCTGCGCACGCCTGTAGCGCCCGAAAAAACCTTTGCCGACGACCCCCTGCGCATGCTGCGGGCCGTTCGCTTCGCGAGCCAACTCGGATTCACCATTCACGACGACACCCTCGCCGGCATGCAAAAGGCCGCGTCGCGCCTGAGCATTTTGACGCCTGAGCGCATCAGCACGGAACTCAACAAAATCCTCGAAAGCCCCAAACCCAGCGTGGGCTTCGCCTGGATGCACAAGGGGCAGCTGCTCCCCCACATCCTTCCGGAGGTGGCGGCCTTGAGCGGCGTGGACGAAGTGGAGGGCCACTTGCACAAGGACAATTTTTGGCACACGTTGGAGGTGGTGGACAATTTGAGCGTGCATTCCAGCAACGTTTGGCACCGCTGGGCTGCTTTGCTGCACGACATCGGCAAGCCCCCCACCAAGCGCTTTGTCAAGGGTACGGGCTGGACCTTCCATGGCCACGAATTCCTCGGCGGCAAGATGGCTAAGAAGCTCTTCCGCCGTTTGGCCCTTCCCCAGGACGAACGCATGGACTACGTCGTCAAGCTCATCCAAATGAGCTCGCGCCCCATCGCTGTTTCAAGCGATTTAGCCACGGATTCGGCCGTGCGCCGCTTGCTCTTTGATGCCGGCGAGGCCATCGACGATTTGATGCAGCTTTGCGAGGCCGACATCACCACAAAGAATCCCAAGCGCAAGGCGCGCTACTTGGCTAATTTTCAGCACGTTCGGGAAAAATTGATCGAAGTAGAAGCCCGCGACCACCTGCGCAACTGGCAACCCCCTGTGGACGGCAACCAGCTTATGGACTGGTTTGGGCTGGCCCCAGGGCGTGAAATTGGCCAGCTGAAAAACGCCATTCGAGAGGCCGTGTTGGACGGCGAAATCCCGAATACCTTTGACGACGCACGCACCTTCGCCTACCGCCTCGCTGCGGACATGGGCCTAGAACCTAAAATTCCGCTCACATGAACCGACTGACCCTTCGCGCCATTCTGAACTGCCCTGAGGATGTTTTCCGGGACATTGCCATTTCCAGCACGTCCAACTTGGAGGACTTGCACCGCGCTATTGCGGCAGCCTACGACTTGGAAGCCGGCCAAATGGCCTCGTTCTACACCACGGACGACCAATGGAACCAAGGCGAGGAAATTCCCTTGATGGCTATGGATCCCCAAGGCCTGGGTGCCATGTCCGACCACGCGCTGAGCAGCATTCTGGGACAGCCCGGGCAGCGCTTGATCTTCGTCTACGACTTCCTCGCGATGTGGACCTTTATGGTGGAATTTGTGCGGGCCGATGAAGCCCCCGATGCAGAACCAGCTGTTGTACTCTCCTACGGCGATCGCCCCAAGGAGGCTCCAGACCCCGAATTCGCGGGCGAAGGCGGCATGGCCTATGCCTACGACGAGGACGAAGAGGACGAGGACGAATACGGCTTTGACGAAGAGGATTTGGATGGTTACTCGTCCGATGAGTGGTAAAACTCCACTCGGATCACCTGGTCCACGGGGATTCGAACGCTGTCTTTGAAGACGACCCACTCCGCGGTGCAGGCCCACAAGGTCGTGTCTACCCTGTAGACCGTGTCCTTCTCCCCTTGCAGATAGACGTGCACCTTTTCTTCGCGCACATTCCCCATAAACGTGGCTTTGTGCAAGCTTCTCCAGCGCTGTTCCACCGCTTCAGGGCCCGCTAATACCGCCTTCCGGAGCTGCGCTTTTGCGAGGTCCGAACGCTCCAAAGGGATATAGCGGTCATAGGGCATCTATCTAATTTACAAAGAACTCGGCCAAGATTTACCTTTACGCTATGCCCCGCCCCCACCTATGGATGCTTCATGGCCCGACCGCTTCGGGCAAAACTGCTTTGGCGGTGGCATTGGCGAAGCACCTCGGAGCCCGCATTCTCAACACCGACGCGCGTCAACTCTACCGCGAAATGCGCATTGGGGTGGCCCGTCCAACCCAAGACGAACTCGCTGAAGTCTACCACCATGGCATCGCGAGCCACAGCATCCACGACGAAGTTACCGCCATGTCCTATGCCCAGTGGGCCGAGTCGTGGGTGGAATCCGAGCTTGCCGAACGCCAACACGTCGTCCTCGTAGGGGGTTCGGGCCTCTACGCGAAGGCCCTCCTCTTCCATTCCGACCCCCTCCCCAAAGCGAACCCCGAGCTCCGTGCTGCGCTGGAAGCGCAATGGCAGCAGGAACCCGACCAACTGGTCGCTGAGCTCCAGGCCAAAGATCCCGTCTATGCCGCGCAGGCTGACCTCAAGAACTCACGACGCGTCATCCGCGCCTTAGAGGTGATTGCCTTGACCGGTTCGTCCTACTCGTCGCAACGCACGTCAGAAAAAGACCCGCGTCCCCGGTTTGATGCGGACTACCACGAATTTGCCCTGTGGCCCGACCTACGAATCTTAGAGGACCGCATTGCCTTGCGCACGGCCACCATGTTTGACGAAGGTTTGGCAGAGGAAGCCCAGGCCTTGGCTCCGCAGGCCCATCTTCCGGCCCTGCAGACCGTGGGCTACCGCGAATTCTACGAAAACCCCGGTGCCGACCGCCCCACCTTGGAAGCCCTAGTGAGAACGCATACGCGCCAGTACGCCAAGCGCCAACTCACCTGGATTCAAAAACAACCTGGCGTCGAACGCATCCCATTGGGAAGCAGCCCTGAAGTCTTGCTGTCATGCCTGCCGTAAAACGCCGCCAACCCCATCCCCGCTGGGCCTTCTTGAGCCCACTGTACCTGCTTGGGGTCAGCCTCCACCGCTTGCTCTACGAATGGCGCATCATCGTGCCTTTTCTTCCCAGCCAACCCAGCCTGGTTTTAGGCAACCTTCATGCCGGGGGCACTGGAAAAACCCCGATTGCGCTTTGGCTTTTGGAGAAGTTGCAACCGCATACCGAGCATGTTGCGTACGTTTCACGGGGCTACGGCCGAAAAACCAAAGAAACCCGCGTCGTCCACGTGGACGATCGCGCAGAAGAAGTCGGCGACGAAGCCCTCATGGTTCGCCGGCACTTTGGGCACTCCACGGACGTCGAGGTCATCGTTGCCCACAGAAGACGCGAGGCCTTTCCGCTCCTTCCCGCCAAATGCCCTGTTCTTTTAGACGACGCCCTGCAGCACTGGGATTTGCGCGCACCCGTCTCGGTGCTGATCTGTCCCTACGGAAAGTGGTACACTGAGGAAAAAGTCCTACCCGCAGGTCCCTTGCGGGAATCCCCTCAGGCAGCCGAGCGTGCCTCCGCCGTATTAATCACACGCTGCCCCTATCCCCTCGATGCGCATGAAAAACTGCGCATCTCCCAACACTTAGGCTTGAGCAAGCAGCAAAAACTCTTTGCGGCGCAAGAAGTTATGGGCGAGCCCCAACCGGTCTGGGGAGCACCTGCTTGGCGGGGCGATGAGTCTGCCTTGGTCTTTTCGGGCATTGGCGAACCCACTGAATTTGAAGCCTTCAGTGCCCACTCCGACCGCTTCCCCCAAGGAGGTGTTGCGGCCGTCACCTTGCGGTTTGACGACCACCAAGACCTCGACGAGGAGCGGTGCACCGAAATTGCCGCCGCCGCTTTCCAAGCCGGTTGCAATGCCATTCTTACAACGTCCAAAGACCTTGCCCGCCTCACCGAAAAGCCCAAAAGCTGGCAGAATTTAAACGTTTACCGCATCCCCCACGAAGCGGACCTTGGGTCCGACGAAATTCCCTTCCTCCAATGGCTGCAAGAGCAATGGAAGGCCCACGGATACCGCGTACCTTTGCCCCTATGAGCGACGCCGTTTCTACGACCTATGAGGCCGTCATTGGCCTAGAAGTTCACGTACAGATGAACACCAAGTCCAAAGCCTACTCCAAGGATGGCTACGACTACGGAGCGGCCCCCAATACCCAAGTATCCCCCATCACCCTGGGCCACCCAGGGACCTTGCCCAAAGCCAACATCGGCGTGGTGCGCAATGCGGTGCGCTTGGGATTGGCCTGTGGCTGCAGCATTCGGGAATACAACTCCTACGCTCGAAAAAACTACTTCTATCCGGACTCGCCCAAGGGCTACCAGATTACCTAGGGCCAAACCCCCACATGTACAGGCGGTGGCGTTTGGATTTCGTCCGATACGGTGGCGCCCAGGCAAATTGGCCTGACGCGCATTCACATGGAGGAAGACACGGGGAAGTCCATCCACGATTTGGACCCCTTTCACACCTTGCT
>Ga0181565_10001254_pt1 | contig 19409 bp, 12 predicted proteins | sample 101ome_16_FD_129661 | JGI IMG/M metagenome (GOLD analysis project Ga0181565, IMG submission 129661) | Coastal salt marsh microbial communities from the Groves Creek Marsh, Skidaway Island, Georgia - 101401AT metaG (megahit assembly) | ecosystem: Environmental > Aquatic > Marine > Intertidal... | reverse complement strand
CAAGGCTGGATGTATGATTTTGATGGTGCCAATACCTGGACGTTGGGTTCCTCTTGGTTCATTGGTAAAGACACATCAACAAGCAGCAGACCTCTTACTGCAACAGTCCCCAGCGGGGCAAACACACTCTACTCACACAACGGAAATTATCCAAACAACATCGGGAGTACCATCTGGGCTACATCACCTGTCATGAATTGTGGTGGCTGCTCTGGCGGATGGGATCTTAAATTCCAACGGCAACTCGGTGTTGAATCATCAACATGGGATCGAGCCTATGTTTCCGTCAAGAACCCCTCTGGAAGTTGGGTCAATGTTTGGCAAAATTCTGGTACGATAAGCGACAGTTCATTCATCTCACAGACGATTACAATTTCCAATTATGTGACGGCGAATTCAAACCTCCAAATCCGATTTGGAATTGGTCGAACCGATTCCAGTGTCCAGTATTCGGGTTGGAACGTTGATGACGTGGAAATCATTCCAAAAGCCTCCGGCATTTCGACAGGCGAAGGTAACTGGACGTCGCAACCGTTTGGTCCCGGTGCGACCTTGGGAAGCGAACCCTCGTCCTATGGACTCATGGTCATCGATGCTGAAATTCCAGCAGGGTCGTTGTTTGAGTGGTCACTCATTGATGCATCGACCGGAACGCCACTCCCGGGCTATCGAGAGATGACCGATTTGACCGTTGATCTTGGTGGCATCGATTGGGAGGCAACACCTTCGCTTCGATTCAAAACACATATGATGACTGGGCCAAGCGGAGGTCCGAAAATCCACAGCATTGGCATCAGTGGAGCTATCAACGAGTCGTTCAGTGAGAATCCTGCAACACATGATTGGGTTCTTTCAGGCACAACATGGACGCAAGCATCAGGATCAATCTCTGGAACGGGTTCGATCACATCGCCTGTGTACCGTATCTCGAATGGTTTTGGTGCACTCTCAACCTTAGTTGTCGCAACAGGGTCACCAATCCTCGAAGCCAACATTGACGACAAAGGCTGGCAACCGTATCCACTTGAAGGGTACACGACCATCGACGAAGTTGGGCATGTTGTTCAATTCCGGTTCCAATCATCCAGTGGTTCCTACACGGTTGATTCGTTCTCCGTCGAAACAATTCGTTCGATTCCAAACATGGGATTACGCCTTGATGTCGGAGCAGATGGCGTATCCGACTGGGGCTTCGACGGCGATGATGCAGGTAGTTATGGTATGCAGAACCGTCTTGCCAATGGGAAGGTTTGCCAAACTTTAGCCACAACTCCAAGCTCTGCAGGTGTCTTTGACGTCCTGCTTCCGCTCTCGGGAATTGATCAATTTGGATTCACAGTTTCTGCATCTTCGGAGATGAAATCTCCGTACATGAACATCAAGATTGGCGGTTCTGATGTCACCAATCGGGGGTTTGCAAATTTCGAAACCTCATACTACCTTGAGTTCTCTCAAAATGAACTCAGTGCGCTCAACAACGCACTCTCGAATGCGGCAGACGATCGTGGAATTCTTGGCTTGCCGATGGCACGAGTAAGCATCACCATCGGATCCTCACAATCGAGTTCTGATGTGACCATGTGTGGCGTTTTCGCACCTTATGATGCATCGTTAAATCTCAATCTTGGCGCAACTTCAGCTTTGGTTCAAGCACTCAATCAGGAATTAAGTTCAGTGATTGCTCTGGGTGGAGTCAAAGAAGTGCGCCTCCCTGTTCGAATGATGTCGTCTGGTTCGTTGAAGGTCACCATCAACAGCGTTTCTTCATCGCCAACACTGAACCCAGTTTCAATCACTGTTAATCCACCTGTCGACACATTAACCCCTTCAACCGATTGGATTACCGTTAATTCAACGTTCGATCTCTCACCGCTCGGTGTTTTGGATGCAGAATCCTATGTCAAGAACAACGGATGGAGCGTTGATTTCACGTTGCGAGGGCCAAGTGGACAATCCAAGGTCTTGTGTGGAACCGTCGTTCTTCCTCTTACAGGTGCTGCAGTAGCGAACTGTCAACAGTCAGGGTATGCTCTTGGCTGGAGTGACATTGATGCGAACGGTGAAATTGCCATGATTGGGTCTGGTTCCTACATTCAGTTTACACACACCTTCCAGATGCCTGTAAGTTGGAACGATGAACCGTATGCATCGTTGAACGTCATGCTGGTCAGTCCAACTGGACCGACACTACCGCTCAATTACGTCTTTGGATTGGGTCATGCCAACGGAATCGAGAACGATGTTTCGCTCAAACGATTTACCATCGCCTCGCAATCTGGTGTCGAGACCGATGCATCATCAGCCTCGTTGATCCAGGGAACCTTTGTGACCGTGAATGCCTATCTTGGCTTCGAAGGCGTTCGAGATGCTGTCCCTCGTACCGGTCAAGCACAAGTCCGATTGCTTGTCGACGGTCAAGACAAGGGTTCGACCAGTCTCATTCTCAATGGTGTTGCTTCCATCATTTACAGCGTTCCAACCAGCGCAAACAATCTCGAGATGGAACTCGAAGTAACACCAATTGCTGGCCAAGGCGTTGCCTATGAAGTCAACCCGGTGGCCAATTTCACCATGGATTCAATCGCACCGATGCTGCTCGGAATGGATGTCGATACGTTCGATCATCGCGATGCTTCTCCTTCAACCGAAGTCAATTTCATCATTGGTGATAGCCCTTCACTGCCCCATCATGCAGAAGCTCAGATTTGGCGTTCGTGGGTTGATGATACCAATATGGATGGTGCCATCGATGAAGATGAAACCCAAATGATTCCTCTTGACAAGCCCGAGGATATGCTTGCAACAATTGGTGAGTTTACGCTTACTATGGATACGTCTCAAGCGCCGGACGGTTCATTCGTCCAAGGTTGGCTGTCCATTGCAGACGGTGCAGGGAACATCATGGTCGAAGGTGGAAGCATGTCAACACCGCTGTTCAACATCCAGATTCGCTCCGATGGAACACCTTCATTGGGTACAGAATACGATTTGATTTGGGGACAATACGGTGACGGGTGGCTGCATCCAGGAGAAGCACATCTTCTCCAAATTCCGATTTGGGATAAGAACGGTGTTACGGACCTTGAATCGATTGAACTCAACCTTGGTTCAACAGAAAGCGATTCAGCGGTCATTTACTGGTTCGCTGAAAACGATCAATGTTACAGCAATCACGTCTACATCGATGTCGAGTCGTGTTCCATCGAGAACGGTGAGGACGTCTTCTCTGAACAAGGCGCATTCCTCGTCAACTTCAGCATTGAGTGGGGCTTCGATCCAGATCCAAGTTTCATTCGTACACCGTCGGTTCAAATCACCGATCGACTCGGTCAAACCGTTGTGGTTCCATTGTACGAAGCATCGTGGCAATACAGTGGAGAACTTGCACTTGACCAATCCCAATCCCGGTTGTTCATCGATATGAATGAGGTCAATCCAGTTGGAGCCTACGCTTCAGACGAATCGACCATGGAATACCAAGGTGAATTGGTTTGGTATCGAAGCATGCGAACCATCGAACAGCCTCTTGATCTCTTGATGCGTATCAATGGGCAAGAATCCGTTGTTGAAGCCAATGGAAACTTCTCCTTTGCACGATCGGTTCCCGAACAACCAGGTGAACACGGCTTGTTCCTGACCATGTACAATCCACCAAGTGGTGCAGTGTTGCGAGGCTTAAGTGAAGAGCCAGTAACGACCATCTTCGTTGACAAGCAAGACCCAATTCTCATGGAAATTCGCTCTCCGAGCGAACAGGACATCATCCCAGAATCGGATTGGTCTGACTTAACGGTTCAATTAACGGTGAGAGAACTTGAACAGTTGAACCCAGATTCTCTCGTACTCAATTATGCTGTACATCCTGCCGGACTTGGACTCAACGTTGCTGCGATGTACAGCGGACAAGTCGCTATGGAACTTCTCGGCGGCCGTGCCCACGGTGAACAGATTCCCATCGCAGCAATTCTCGACCTCGATGGTACAATCGCCGAATCCGATCGTACAGAACCACTCGAACTACGCATCTGGGTCACTGGTGAAGATATGGCAGGAAACCCATTTGCAGAAGATTTCAACGATGTTGACGCCCCATTCCACACCTGGGATCTTGAGCAACGCGTTCCGGATTTCACCTTCGTTGGAGAACCAACCGTCAAGTACGGAGGCGGTAGTGTCCGAGTTGACGAAACGGTGGAAATCTCTGCCGACATCATCAACAACGGGAATGCGGATGGAAGTGTCCAGATTGTTCTTGAATTGGTTGAATCCAATGGTGCGCGAACTCGTGTTGACGCCCGACAACTGCAAGTCGCACCAGGAACGACCACAGTTTACGAGGGAACCTGGGTTCCTTCACGAACAGGAACGATGTGGTTGGAAGTCCAAATCCTTGGTTCAGAAACCATGCAAACACCGACCTTGCGAGTCAAGGAAGCTGAAACGGAAGGTTTCATGGGCACAGTGTCTGAAGTCAACCCGGTTGTTCTCGGTGTCCTCGGTGTTCTCAGTCTTGTCTTGGTAGGTCTCCTCGTCTTCGGACTCCGACCAGCAGAACCTCAAAAGCGAACGAATCCACGCCTTTCACAACGTATGGAACGTGTTGAAAAAGCACTTCCTGCAATCGCTCAGCAGCAACCTTCTCAAGGTCCATACGGTGCTCAACAACAATCTGCTGATGTCGGTCAGAACCCATACCAGTGAATCTGATGGGTTCATATGGAAGTTGATTGACAGACACTCGGAGGGAGTGAGAGGACCGCTGACAGAGTTCGACTCTGAGGAAAGTCCCCTCTCCATAGTGCAAGTGGTTCACAGAAGTGAAAGATCAGAGATGGTCAGGTCAATGCCACAGAAACGATACGATACCAGGTGTGTACAATGATGTTGAAAGACGGAGGTTGCCTGTATGTCGATGGAACGAGCAACCCCACTGGAGCAAGTCCAAATCGTCCTGTTGATGCGGCACGCAGAGGGACAGGTAGGATGCTAAGTTGAATGCGGTCACCGAACGGCAACAAAAAGGGGCTTACTCCTCACTCCCTCCATCCAATTCAATATTGTTCAAGAGGAGATCATTTGGCAAGAAACCAACAAATTCGTTGGCATCATTGTGAAGAAGAACCCCAGAGGGTTGTAGCTTCTTGATTTCAGCCATAGCCTCTGCTGTTGTCTTGTTCCAGTTGATTGAAACGATGTTGGTATTCACGTATTTATTGGCATTTTTCATGTGAATATTCTCTGGATTTGAGGCATAATGTTTCAAGAAAGAGTAAAGATAGAGGATGCCATGAAACCTATCTCTTTTCGAGTCGAACACTAAGACGGCATGATTTGGATTGTCCGCAAAAATATCAGCAAGTTTGTGCATTTTCGTTTGTGGTGAAACGATGGTGTATTCTTGTTCTGTGGAAGAGACAATCTCTCGTATCGTCAAGGCCTCATCCGTCATGGTTCATACTTTGAATGCTCAATTAAAATCGTTGCTCATCAGTATAGTCAGAAAACTCTTTTGAATTGAAGAGTTTGTTACGAATCGATTAGGATGGTTACGACGGTAGGTGATTTGAATTTACGCGATGAATTCGCCATTCTATCCTATAGTTCTGTACTTTCTGATGTAGCTCAAGCCATGCTCCCTGTGAAGAATGTCGCTGTATTGCTTCGAGGAAAGAAAGAGAAGCATGGTATTATTGGAATCATCAAAAAACACGATCTTCTTTCAGCCATTGGCGAAGGCCATAATCCTTCTGTTTATCGTGCCAAGGAGATTATGGGAACGAACATTCTTCGATTACGAAACGACACGCCAATTGCTGTCGCAGTTGAATCCATTACCAAGGAAAAACCAGATTGTGTCCTCGTTCTCAAAAAGAGCGAGGAAGAAACAAGCACTTCTCATGAGTTTCATGGATATCTTAGCCCGAATGATTTCAGATTAATGAAGGAAAGAGGTTGATTGTATGAAGATAACAACTCTTCTCATGATTGCAACACTCTGCTTATTGCCCTTGACGGCTTTACAATCAGAGCAAAACGATACAATTCTCGAAGATTATCCTGACTCGTCCAGAGCAGGTCGAAACTGCGACCCTTCTTTCGACTCGACACTCAATAGTTTAACATACACTCCTGATGAACCAGTTGCGTTAGAAATCAACCTTTCTTGCTTCGAATATCAATTGATTTACGATGCTGAACCTGACGGGAAAATGGATTTTGATTTGCAGGTTCGCTTGTTTGAGGAAAATACTGGAAATACTCAGCACATTTGGTTCGCCAATCAAAACTCAAAAAACTGTGTTGGATTCAATTGTATTCTTTGGGATTTTAATCAAGGTTCAACGTCCTTTACTGAAGTATTCTATCTCAATGGACCGATCAACAATGATGCCGGAAACGACAATGAACTATGGCCACTTGCTGCGAACAATTTGACACCTTACACGAATTATACTGTACAGGTTTCTCTAATTTCACTGAATCAAACCTATGACCATACAGAAAATCACAGTTTTTCGATTGTTCCTTTGAGTGATCCTCAACCATGTACTCCCTTCCTGAAAGTGTATGCAACAGATAGCGAAGTGCCTGATGAGTCTAATTTATCAGCAACATACAATTTCCGATACTTCAATGAAATTGTTCATAATCACTTCCATTTAGGTTGTATTGACACAGCGGAAAGTTACCAGGTGAACTGGAGCATCACTCACTACTATTCAGGGAATTTAGTGGAGAGTGGTTCCTATTCTGTATCCGATGTTGAATATTCAAATAATACTATCAGCAGGTTGGTTGGAGATCTCCATGACTACGAAGGATGGATGGTATACTCAATATCTGGGAGAGTATATTCTAGTTCAGGTGAAAGTGTAACTTACTATCCGGATTCATTCAGGAGTTATTCCTTTGACGCATTTAATATTGATATTAGTGACGCTGATGACGATGGTATAGAAGACATTATTGACAATTGTAAGAATACTCCAAACCCAGAACAATCAGATTTTGATTTTGATTCAATCGGTAATGTCTGTGACGATGATATTGATGGTGATAACATTACGAATTCGGTCCCATACGATGGCACTGGTGAAGATGAGTGTCCATTTGAATTCGCTTCATCTAGTCAAGATTCAGATCAGGACGGGTGTATCGATGAAGTTGAACCTGTTGCATGCCCAATATGTGAAGATCCTGTTGAAGGAAACGCAACAAACACATTGCTTGACTCAGGGGACATGGGGGCTGTTGTAGTTGTAGGAGGTAGTGGTATGCTACTTGGATTGGCTTTGGCTTATGCGGCAATGAAGGCATTGAATCTTGCCAGATTCGAGCGAACCTCCTCGGATACATTAGCACACATGCCAAACCGAAAAACAGCGGATTTGTACTCGGATCATTATTCGCAAAAAGGAATTGTTCGTCAACAAGAAATGACGCTCTCTGCTAGAATGGATCTTGATGATTACGTAACTGAAGACATTGAAGGAGATGGGACAAATGAGTGATGAATATATTTTGGATGATGTGGTTGAAACGTTTTCTGATGAAGATACCTTGATGAGCGATATTAGAAACAACCCAATCAAATGGTTGCTATCACTTGCAGTTGTTGGGCCAGGTATGGCCTACACGATTACGGAACAAACCTCCTATGCTTCAGCAATGGAAAACTGGGGCCTTCCTACTGGACTTGAATGGATTCTTGCAGTCTTCGTTACTGGACAATTGTTCATTGCTCCTCTTTCATGCTATTTCTTAGCTCGAACTGGAAACGTCGCCTCTGGCTTGTTTATTGCAATGGGTGGTTCTGCAATCCTTGTTGCAAATCCAGATGAGATAGCACGGTTCTCTGAAGTGTTTGGATGGCCGTTCTTCTTGTTCTGTGTTGCTCTCTCTGTTCCGATGCTTTTGGTTTTAAAAAATAAGAAGAAGTTACTTGATCCTGGTAAGGAACGATTGACATGGTGTACACTTCTTTCGACAGCGATCATGGTCTACACAATTGCTGCAATTGTTCCTTCAGCTGGTGTTGCACTTATCGACGTTTCATGTGAAGGCGATGCAGGTGCATTGTTGAGCGAAGTTGATGTTCTTGCAGGCGCAACAGATGCTTGTGAAGCACTCCAGTACCGTTATGCTCCAATGCTCGGAATGGTTGCTGCCATTAGTTGGGCTTGGCCTCGTGGAAAGAAGATTATCGATGATTTAAGCGATGATTTCTTGGATGGATTGAAGGATTGATTCAGGAACATGTGTTCAAATACTAAACTCTTTTTCTAACACTATGCGTAGAGTGCTGTGCTTTGTAATTATTTTCTGTCTTCTCCAAGGAAATCTTGCCCTTGAAATGGAACAGGAAACAGAAACACATGTTGTCACCGTAGACAGCACCAACCTTCGATTTACGCCTTCAACATTGACCATCAACGAAGGCGATACACTTCGATTCGTTTGGGGTGGTCAAGCACTTCCTCACAATTCTGTTGAAGAGAACGGTGTGTTTGATTCAGGAGATCCTGAGCGTGCTGTTGACTATGGACACGTCTTCGATTACGATTCGGCAGGAACCTACAGTTTCTTTTGTGAACCTCATGAAGCGGTTGGCATGACGGGCTCGGTAACCGTTCTCGATGTTGAGGCTCCTGCTGGTGAGGAAGAACCGGACAACTCAATTGGAACATCAACGGGCGAGAGTGAAGCATCAACACCTGATGTTCGACTCGGCCTTGCCATTGGATTGTTTGTTCTGCTCGCAGCTGCACTATGGCGTGCTCGAATCTACGATTGATCTAGAACAGCATCAACAGGTTTCAATTCTGAAGCCTTGGTAATCGTCATATCCCCTGACATGTCTCTCCACTGGTCTTCTCCACGTATGAATTCCTTCAGTGTCGTTCGTCCCTTGATGAGATCTCGAACCGTATGTTCTGCAACAAGTATACTCGGTAACAGGAACGAACTGGTGACGAATGCGAAGATAATGAGCAGACACATCAGCATGAAGAAGTTCTCAAGTCCTGGGAAGGCTGCAAGGAATCCAGCAGATATACCTGCAACGGTTGTGATCGTTGTCTCGAAAATAGTTTGACCAGTTTCTTCAATGGAGTGGGCTATTCCCTTTGAATTCTCACCCTCTTCTTGGATTCGGTGCATCACGTGAATTGCATCATCAACACCGATTCCAAAGACAATGGTTCCAATCATCGCTGTGAAGATGTTGACGTTTACGTCTCCGCTTTGCATCAACAACGGTTGCCAAAGAATGACGACTGCAACCGGAACCATTGTGATGATTCCGAGTCGAATTGAACGGAATACAATCGCCAGCACAAGTGTTAGAATCAACATGGTCAGAATCGTTGTTCGAGATTGTGTCTCATGAATACCTTCGTTGATATCAAGTGAGACTGGAAGGCCACCCGTCAATTTGGACGTACGTGTTTGTTGGAGTTCTGGAGGTTCCGATAGTATTGAATCGATTTGGTCACGTAGTCCAGATGCAATGTTGAGGTTCATGTACGGTTGATCAACGTAAATCACTGCTTTTGTTTCATCTTGATTCAAGAGCATTGAACGAACTTCGAGCGAGAGTGTATCAAATGCAACATTGACCATGTCTCTTCGAAGTCCTTCCCTTCCGTCAGGTCCAGTTGCTTCCAGTCCTAGCCAGAGATTGCATTCAATCGGGTCATTGCTTTCCCAGCACTCATCATGCAAAAGATCCCAGAGCGAGCCTTCGTAGAGGACAACGTTATCGGTGAACTGAATGCTTACAGGTACTGCTTTGAGGAAGGTTACGATACTTGTCGTATTGGTACTGTCGACAGCATCTATACGTTGTTCGAGACGGTCAATAGCATCCATAACTGGGAGGTCACGAATGTTTGAGGTTTCATTATCGTTGAATCGATTCGTCGCATCGAAGACAAACATCGAAGTTTGTCCACTATCGAATTGTTCAGAGTATTTTGCAATCTTATCCAAGGATTCAATGCCTTCTGGAGCTTCACTTGACCCTGTGATTGGTTCGTTCAATTCATCCAAATTCGCAATACCATAAACCGTTACGCTCGATGAGACAAGGAGAATCACAAGGAAATACCGAATAGGAACTTTACCTATGTTCTTCCACATACCCGGATTCGTTCTCTTGTGGAATCGCAACATCCATGCTAAAGCAGGAACCAAGATGATTGAGAAGAGAAGTGTCGAGAGGATTCCAACAACAAGGGTAAGTCCAACCGAGCGGATTGGGGCGATGTTGACAATGCTTGGTGCGATAAGAACTGAAAATCCTATAATTGTTGTCAACGCAGAGAGGAAGACTGCAACTCCCGTTGAACTTGCCATCGTGGTGACACAACGGATGTAGAATTCCTTATCCCAAAGATCGAGTTCCTCGAGGAGTTCTTTTCCTTGACGTTGTCGAGTATTGTTCTCTTCAAGAACGCGTTCAATTTCTTTTCTCCGTACCTCTTCGATACGATTGACCATGTGCAAGGCATAGTCAACTCCCAGACCAATAAGAATTGGGAATGTCGCCACAATCATCGGTGTTAATGTCCACTTGAGGACAACAGATGCTCCGAATGTGACTCCTAAGGCCAGAAGAATGGGCGTACCTGTGATGATTACAACCTTTGCTGACCGATGCAGGAATGAGATGATGAGAATGGTAAACAGAATCGAATACGGCATCATCTCAACAAGGTCATCATAGATTGCATCCGAAACATCTTCCAATGTTTTTGTCAAACCTGTTACCGTCATTTCAGTGGAACGAGCATCGACCGATCGATTGTCAATAATATCATCAAAGTGGTCGAGAAGTTTGTCGAACTCTCCCCACTGTGCTGGGACATCTGAGCGCATCCCAACAATAATTGCGGTTGTATCCCAAATGCCATCCCCATCCATATCGTTGGTCGGGTCTCCATCCCCGTCGCTGTCAACGCTGAGGTCGTTGTCGTTGGTGTCCTTGATGAGAGCCTCAAACGATCCACTGGAATTTGCAATGATTTGGTCAATCGTTTGTTGATTCGGAATAGCGTAACGTCCACCGCCTGGCAAATTGTCACAATCGAGATCAATCGGTAGTCGTGTATTGACGCCATGGACACACATCGATTGATTGAACCGTCCATCAGCCGAATTGATTTCTTTCATGATCTGAGCTGGCGAAATAATCCAAAGAACGCCATCTATCGCTCCATAATCGTCTTTGTTATGATCCATGCCCCGTCCAGTGAACGACCCATCGATGTTGTCATCGTCACCCTCAACCCAACTTATTTCTCGAAGAATTTTTTCATCCGTAATGTTGTCACCTAAGCCTCCACCCAGGACTGCATTATCCGTTTGAATGTATATGACGGCAATGTCCGTCGACCATTCTTCCCGAACCTCAAGGAGTAAATCGGTTGATTCAGCACCATCAGGTAGGAAGATTTCGACATCATCCTCAATTTGTTCTTGAAAATCTAAACCTCGTTGTCCGAGGAACGCAGCGATGACAACCAGCAAGAGGACAAAAATTGCAGGGGATGCGAGGACAGTTCGATACAACTGCTCGGTTCGCTTTCTGGCATAGGAATTGAATTCACCTTGCCACTTTTCCATCTGTTCACGTGCAGGTTCCGCCGTCTTGCGGAAACTCTCGAGAATCCCTGAGAGTTGTCCTGCCATGGTGTGACCAGCCGTGTTCGATTGAAGAACAATGCGACGATTTGGACTCAATCAAGGCCAAATTCTCGTACCAGCAAAATACGCAAAAATCCACGTACCGTTTGAAGAATAAATCCTGTTGCAATCAAGGCTAATCCGAGGACGCCAATCCATACGGCAGTCAATCCTTGGCCGAGAACAGTATCGATCTGTGTTGTAAATCCTTGAGCTGTATTCATGCCCATTGCCGCTCCAGTTGCGAGAAGCCCTAGGCCAGGGATTCCAAGAGTCAACAACGGCTTCTTTTGGGACAGTGAAAGAAGTGCCCAGGTGAGCACAGTAAATCCATGTGAAATCGCAGTAAAATTGGAACCTTTTGGAACATCATAGCGAATGATGGTTGGAATCTCTTGAATTGTAAGTTGTTTTTCCTTTGCATCTTCGAGCATTTCAAGCGACAACTCCATTCCATCAGAATCAAACCGAAGTCGATCGATGGCCTTTCTCGAAAAGGCACGGAATCCTGATTGTGTGTCTTTGATGCCAAGGTCACTGGTCAAGTTACTTGCAGCAGTGATGACTTTGATTCCAAGTCGTCGGTAGGCCGGCATATCGTTACCTTCTCCACCTTCAACAAATCGAGAACCAATGGTGAAGTCTGCTTCTTCATCCAAAATTGGTTGAATCAACTTTGGAATATCAGCAGTATCATGCTGACCATCTGAGTCAAGAACAACGAGAATGTCTGCATCACTGTCTCTGGTCGATTTGAACAAGGTCTTGAGTGCAGCACCATATCCTTGATTGCCACGGTGGCGAATGACTGTGGCTCCACATGCTTCTGCAATTCGGGCACTGGAATCTGAAGATCCATCATCAATGCAGATGACTTCATCGACGTGCCGAAGGGCCATGGTCACGACCGTACCAATGGTCTCCTCTTCGTTGTACATGGGCATGCCCGCAACGATACGGATGCGACACGAGTCGGTCTCCATATTAAAACCTCGAAAATGTAGAATATATAGTTGTAATCCCTATAACGTCCCTTCTTGAATTAAAAATGGAACACTGCTCAACCGGAATTGAGCAGTGTTCGGCTTCATGCACAATTGAGTACATGATTGCTTACTTCACCGCACTCCTCTATCAATCAATCGAGGAGTTGTGAAACGGTCGTTACAGCTCGCTCACCAGCGATCACTCGCTGGAGTGCTGCCATAGAAACAACCAGAGGAACGTAGGATTCCCCATCACTTGTTTCATAGGTTTCACAGTCTGCGAACGATGCGGTGTTGATGGACAACTTGATCGCTCCGCCAGCATTGCTGCGGCGAACGTATCCTACCAACATTGTTCGGCTTTCTTCGGTTTGCTTCGTTTCGGTTTTCTTGGTTTTACTCATGTTCAACACATCCCCTCACTTGGTGAGGTAAGGCGAACATTTTCGTCAATGATTATCAAACAATCGAAGCGATGGAATTTGAATAAAAAAAAGGCCCCCCACCAGGCCTGAACCTGATGAGGGGCGGCTACACTGAACGGGTTCATTCAGTGGTTGGTATCCTTAACCTAAAGGAAACGTTTCAACCAAGTCTTGCCTTCATATCGGCAAGCATGTCGGCAGGTAGTGGTACGTAACCAACATCAGCAACTTGGTCCATGCCTTCTTCTGAGAATCCATACTCAAAGAAGTCACGAACGAGGTCCCAGTCGTTGTTGTTGACGTTCATGTAGATGAAACGTGACAATGGCGCATAGGATCCATCAGCAACTGTGCTCGTCTCTGGTGCAACTGCGTTACCAGCATCTTGAACACCGTGTGTGTCGTTGTTGGCAATCGCAGCAACGGACAACTTGTTCGCGTTCTCTTCATAGTATGCATAACCAAAGTATCCGATGGCATATTCATCACCGGTTAGACCGTTGACGATCTGGTTGTCATCAGCAGAGTTTTGGTAGCCACGAGCTGTGTCAAATCCTTCTGATACAGGATCTGCATCTGCGAAGCAGTTCTTACAGAACACTTGTTCACCGAAGTATTCGTAGGTTCCAGAATCGGAGTCAGCTCCCCAGAGTTTGATTTCCTGGTCTGGGCAAGCACTAGAGTTGTGCAAATCTGCCCATTCACGGACACCGTCATCATCAGAGTTTGGAGTGACGGAGGACATGACAAGTCCATCGCCTTCGAGTTCGGCTTCGGTCCAGTCTGTGAAGACCCAACGTAGTTGCGCCATGGAGATGCCTCCCATTGAGGAAATGCACTGGTCTGCTGCACCGCTCTTCTTGTAGACAACGGATAGCCCGTCGATGGCAACGATGAGTTGTGTGACTGTGACATCGGAATTGGCACAGTTGTAGGTGTAACCATCGGCATCGACGCTTGCTTCGGATGACTTCCAGTCTCGGCTCATATCACCGATGTTGACGGAATCTGCATCCGTACTGCAGACCTTTGATGCTCCAGCACCAGAACCGCCGCCAGCGACGGTTACTGTGTAATCAGCATTGAGTGCACTGTAGGATTGTCCCCAGGCGCTCGCAACTGGGAAGACTGTACTGCTTCCTGCTATGTTGATGGTTTTTTGTTCGTTCTCGGTATCTCCATCTCCAAGACAACCAGCAAGGCTTGCGATCATCAAGGTGAGGATAATTGTCCAACTTTTTGCATTCTTCTTTAGGTTCATGTTCTTCATTCTCCCTGACCGTTGCTAGGCCACTTAACACATAGGATTCACATAAGTGATATATTGAATACTCTATATTTCTATATAGCAATATATATTCTATGCTGGTGCTCGATATACACCGCCTTGTAGTCGGTAGATACGGTGGTTGGAGTGGTAGATAGCGAGTATCGTAAACTCCAAGTTACGGGGGGTTCAACGATGATTGTCTCCTTGCCACGTGAATGGGTTAAATCCAATCAAATGAAAAAAGGGGATATCGTCTATATCGAGGAACTGAATTCTGGTGGCCTTCACATCTCTGCTCTTCAGGCAGAGTCTTCAAGATCAAGTGTAACCATTGACTGTTGCAATTTATCTGATGGTCTGATTGACCTCCTAATAGGAGCATATTTATCAGGAACAGACATGATAAAGATCGTTTGTAAAAACAAAATTCCTCGGAAGGTTCACAAAGATATTCGAAATTTTCTCAGGGATACGAGGGGTATGGAGATTGGTTTAGACGAAGACAAAGAAATCCGAATTTTGTCTATCCTAGATCCATCTGAATTAACATTCCAGGTTTCGATTAATCGCATGTACATCCTCATCTCCAGTTTGGTCTCCGACTGTTATGACGTACTCGACGGAGACGATATTGACCTGCTCGCAGATATTGAAGACAGAGAGCGTCAAATTGATGCGCGTCGATTCCTCGTTGAGCGGCAAGTTGCAGCAGTCATCAAGAAACCAGCCATCGAACGTAGTTTGGGTACAGACCGATTTTCTGCCCTTGAACACGCCAACATCGCTCGAATTCTTGAACGAATGGGCGACCACGCAGCTCGTCTTGGCATCTTAGTACGAGATAATAGTGTCACAATCAAATCGAAAACCAATGAATTACCTCTTCGAGCAATCCCAGAATGGGCGAATTTGCTAAAATCTCTCGTCCATAATATGTATACCAAAGATGTCGCTGTCATCCATGATGCTAAACGTTCTCTCGTTCGTTTAATGAGGGAAATTGAAGCCAGTGAGAGCGAGTTATGGACTGGCCGTAAATCATCAGAGCGATTGTTTTCGGAATTCCAAATCTCTGAATCGATTCGAAGAATATGCGCCTATGGAGTCAACTTTGCTGAATCATTGCTCAACATGCTGATGCACGAACAAATTGAATCTATTTGAGAGCGTGATTCTATGTCAGAAGAACACGAAAAATCAGGCTTACAAAAACCGACCCTGATTGAAAAGTTGGCAAACGATCCGATGCGTTATATCTTGTTTTTCACGAGTTTTTCAGTCATTCTCATTACACTTGGAATTATTCAAACGCTTCTCTTCGAAGCGATTACGTTCTTCCAAGACATCGCAGACTCTCGTGGATGGTTTGGCCTCGATATCGAAATGGATGGAATCTTTTCTGCACAAGGTGTTGCTGGTGTACTTTTGTTGGGTTGTTTGATCATCGAAATCCTAGGAAATCGCTCATCCCTCAGCACTGAGAAGATTCCTCAGAAAGTATTGTTCCCGGGCGATTTCGTTGTTCGCCTGAGTTTCCTTCTCTTACCCGTTGCATACATTCTCTATGGTGACTTGCTTCTTGTCATTGCCCTCCTCTTATCGATTATAACTTGGAGGAAGGTGGCCGCAAAATCAATCGTCTCATCGTCAAACGAAGATGGTCCTGCTGACCGAACCTTTGCGACTGTTCTCGGTGCATTTGCATTTATCTCACTGTTTTTCGCACTCACAACAAACTACACTGGCGCATTTGGTGAATTCTTTTTCCAAACACAATGGACGCCAACAGGTGCTTGTTCGGACCGAAGGACGCTGTGTGACAACATGTCCTTTGGTGTTAACAGCCTTTTACTTACTACGCTGCAAGTCGCATTTGGTGCGTTATTGATCGCCGTTCCATTAGGTGTAGGTTGTGCAATTTATCTGAGTGAATACGCTTCGCCTCGTCTCGTAGCCGTGGTAAAGCCTACCTTGGAAATTCTTGCAGGAATCCCCTCTGTCGTCTATGGGTTCTTCGCCTTCATCTACATCGGCCCGTTGGTCGTGGAATTTGGCGAGTATGCCTTCGCTCAAGGTTGGATTTCAGAACCACCAAACATTCTCAATCCAATCAATGGAGCTATTGTGGTCGCCATCATGATTCTTCCATTGATCGCATCTATGTCCGAGGATGCGCTTCGTGCTGTTCCAAACGAACTTCGTGAGGGTTCGCTCGCACTTGGAGCAACACGAATTGAAACGACCTTCCGTGTTATGCTTCAAGCATCGCTTTCTGGAATTATCGCTAGCATCATTCTTGCTTTATCTCGAGCCGTTGGTGAAACCATGGCTGTAACTCTCGCAGTAGGAACCGTTGCCGTCTACACATCGAACATGTTCTTACCCGCTCAAACCATGACAGCCTACATCGCTCAACGTGTTGGTGGAGACCTACCATTCGGAGAAATTGGATACTTGACGATTTTTGCCGTAGGTCTCTATCTCTTCGTCATCACACTTTGCTTGAATCTTCTCGGTAACAAGGTTCTGTCTGCATACAGGGAGGCGTACTGATGAAAGAAGATCGAGTCGCACCCTTGAAGGACATTGACCGCTTGAAAAAGCGTAGTCGTTCACGTCGAAACATTGTCGAGAAAGGTGGATCACTCACCCTAGCGACGTCGGGTCTTGTTGGATTGTTTTTCTTGCTCGTCCTCGTTTGGCAGATTGCACTTCCAACGTTCATTGAGGGTGAGACGGGTGAAATTTATGCTGCATCCGAATTTATTGCCGTTTCTGAGTACATCATGGAATGGGATCATCCGAACGTTGATGAAAATGGAGCAATCGTGACGGAAGTCATTACACTTGAGTTGACATGGGAAGAAAACGGAAAAGAACAGTCTCAAGATATCGAAGTTCGCATCCTTCCCGAGCGTGGAATCGTGAACGATGTTTACATCAATGCTTCAACGGGCGTATCGACTGAAGTTCTTGAAGTATCGAAGAAGACCAAGTTCTACATCTACTCGACATTGGATGTTCCGATCAATGTCGAGCAAACGACAGGGCCTGTGCCGAAAGCAGATGCGGCTGGTCAACCTCTCGTCTCTTCGTTTGTTGTCTCCGCAGATGTTCATCTGTTGGCTGATGATGATGGGATTGTATTCGAACCACTCGAACTCATCGCATGGGGTTCACTCGTGACAACAACCACCGTTCTGACATTTCCAAAACCGTTTGCCTTGAAGCAAGTTCAGCGAATCAAAGGAAAAGAGAAGCCTGTCAAGTATCTCTTTTTGGCACTCGCTGCAGCAACACTTGTCGTAGGTGCGTTTTCCTTCTCATCCATCTTGGGTGCTCTTTGTTTCCTCATTGCTTCGACCACGCTACTACGAACTCAGGAAGGTCTTCATCGACTTCTCGGACAAGGTCGATCCATTGCTGACACCGACCGTTTGGTTCACTCCATCACCAATCGTGATGGTGTCCTCATGTGGTCTCGAATGATCCTCTTTGTTGCAACATTGTTCATTCCATTCGCTATCGAGATCCCATTCCTCACAGAACGCTACCAGGATATATTCCAGCCCTATGCCTCTGGAATTCGTTCAGCATTCTTTGGAACCGTTTGGGTGATGACGATTGCAATGATTGTCTCCATACCAGTTTCGATTGGCGCAGCGATTTATCTTGAAGAGTACGCTGCTCCAACTCGAACAACAAAACTCATTCAAGCATTGGTCACGAATCTTGCTGGTGTTCCTTCGATTGTTTTCGGTATGTTCGGATTGGCCATCTTCGTAAAGCAGGGCGGAATCGGAATGGGGCTAGGGCCTTCGATTCTTGCAGCAGGTTTGACCATGGGCGTCATGGCGATGCCGATCATCGTTCTTGCAAGCCAGGAAGCCTTACGCAGTGTTCCGCAATCGCTTCGTGAGTCTGCCTACGGTGTTGGCTGTACGCGATGGCAAGTTGTGAGAGATCACGTTCTACCGTCTGCTATGCCTGGAATTATGACAGGTAGTATCCTCGCGATGAGTCGTATCATGGGCGAAGCAGCGCCACTTGTCGTGGTTGGTGCTGCTGCCTTGGTTCTGTTCGACCCAGAACCTCTTGCAGGTTTGACTGGTGGGAACGTGAATTTCACAGTGATTCCGATTCAAATTTACTTCTGGACGTCTGAACCAGACCATGCCTGGCATTCGATGGCTGCAGCTGCAAGTATTGCGCTCATTGTCCTGCTTGTGGCAATGAACAGCATTGCCATTATTCTTCGACAACATTTCCGTAGGAGGCTAAACCAATGAGTGAAGAAATAGGTGGAGAAATCGTACCCGATTCAACCCGAGAACTTGAGATTGACAATGAAGTAGACCTGATGATTGAAGATCTTGATTTATGGTATGGAAACAAACAGGCACTGTACGGCGTCTCCCTTCCAATTGCGAAGAACAGTGTTACTGCACTCATCGGACCTTCTGGATGCGGTAAGAGTACCCTGCTTCGAACCATTAACCGCATGAACGACCTTATCCCAATCTGCCATTACGAAGGAAAGATCACAAAGGGTGATGTTGAAATCACCGCCAAAGACGCAGACTTGGTTGAAATCCGAAAGAACATCGGAATGGTGTTCCAACGACCCAATCCTTTCCCGAAATCCATCTACGATAACGTAGGGTATGGTGTTCGATTGCATCACCAACCAACCCGCGAGGAATTGGATGCCATTGTCGAGAAGAGCCTTCGTCGAGCAGCCATTTGGAAGGAAGTTGCTGACAGATTGCACGATTTGGGAACGTCCTTGTCAGGAGGCCAGCAACAACGTCTCTGCATTGCACGAACCATTGCCATCGAACCTGATGTGATCCTCATGGATGAGCCATGTAGTGCCCTTGACCCAATTGCAACCGCAGCAATTGAGGAGTTAATCCTTGAATTGAAGAAGGACTTCACTGTTGTTATTGTTACGCACTCCATGTCACAGGCGGCACGTGTCAGCGATTATACTGGGTTTATGTACCTTGGAAGGATGGTAGAATTTAACAAAACTGACAAGAT
>Ga0181565_10001250_pt1 | contig 19418 bp, 23 predicted proteins | sample 101ome_16_FD_129661 | JGI IMG/M metagenome (GOLD analysis project Ga0181565, IMG submission 129661) | Coastal salt marsh microbial communities from the Groves Creek Marsh, Skidaway Island, Georgia - 101401AT metaG (megahit assembly) | ecosystem: Environmental > Aquatic > Marine > Intertidal... | reverse complement strand
TAGGGGTTAGGACGCCAGATTTTCATTCTGGAAACAGGGGTTCGATTCCCCTACGGGCTACAAGTTTTAAGAACTATGGCAAATCATAAGTCTGCATTAAAGCGCATCCGTCAAAACGCTGTTCGTCGTGAGCGCAATGCGTATTATCACAAAACCACCCGTAATGCGGTGCGTAAGCTTCGTGATCTTTCTGACAAGAAAGAAGCAAACGAGCTTCTACCAAAGGTGGTATCTATGTTGGATCGTTTAGCGAAGAACAACATCATTCACAAGAACAAGGCGGCAAACTTGAAGTCAAGTTTGACCAAGCACGTGGCTGCGCTTTAAGCGAACGCGTCAGTTGCAATATTTGAGGCTCTTCTTTGGAAGGGCCTTTTTTCTTTTGTCGTCATCCTAAATGCTACGGAAATGGAAGTACGACTTAATATCAAGGCTTGGGCGGAGGACGACCGGCCGAGAGAGAAACTCATGAACAAGGGCAGGGCTTCGCTCTCTGATGCGGAGCTGATAGCGATTCTACTTGGATCCGGAACTCGTACAGAAACCGCTGTCGAGGTGGTACAGCGAATTTTATCCAGTGTAGACAACGACCTTTCTCGCGTGGCGAAACTCTCCGTACATGAGTTGATGAAATTCAAAGGGATTGGATCAGCAAAGGCTGTTTCGGTCATGGCTGCCTTGGAGCTAGGCAGGCGGAGACGCGATCAGGACAAAACACAAAGGTCTAGGATCACTTCCAGCACGGATGCCTACCATCATTTGTATCCTCTCTTATCCGATCTTGACCATGAGCAGTTCTACGTCTTGTTGTTGGACCGGGCCAATAATGTGCTGGATACATTGCGGATAAGTCAAGGAGGCGTAAGTGGAACGGTAGCCGATGCCAAGCTGATCTTTCGCTCAGCAATTGAACGTCTGGCTTCGGGTATGATACTGGCACATAACCATCCTTCGGGGAACCTGCAGCCTTCTCAATCCGATATACAATTGACCAAGAATCTGAAAACTTCCGGTAAATTGCTCGAGATTTCTGTGTTGGATCACCTCATTATTGGAGATGATTCGTTCTTTAGCTTCGCAGACGAGGGGCTTCTTTAAATGTCGACAACAACCATCCATATTCTGATCAGCAAGCGCACGCCTCGTGTGATGTATGTCATTGCTGAGGTTTTCGAGCGGAGATTAGGATTGACGACTAAAGTTTGGACGGACCTTGACGACTTCGAGACCCAGACAGGGCCGAAGTTCAATTACAGCGACCTAGAAAGCTCGGAAGGAATTCCAAAGCTTGTTCCTTCGGGTATCCTGTTTGAGAAAAGGATACAGATCCAGGATCTGGAAGCAGGGGATGCCGAGCTCCCGATCCTATTTCCCCGAAAAGGTCATGCCCTAGGCTTTGACCCGCTGGCGGCCTCTTTCTTTTTACTTTCTCGCTACGAAGAGTACTTACCCCATCGCAGCGATGAGCATGGTCGATACGATAGCAATCAGAGTATTCTGATCCAGAGAAAATGGCAGCACATGCCTCTGGTTGAGATGTATTCTGAGAAACTGGCCACGTGGTTGCACCAGTCTTATCCTTCGATACCTGGTTTGAGAGGTGAGTTCAAACCTATGATCACCGTGGATGTGGATCAGATCTTTGCGATGAAGGCGAAGGGTTTGGTTCGTTCAATGGTGGCTACGGCGAAAGATACGGTGATGGGGAGAGGGGTTCAACGTGCTAATGTCATGCTTGGAAGGAAGCCTGATCCAAATGATATGTATGATCGACTCTTGGAATCGTGCAAGAGTGCAGTGGTAGAACCGTTGTTTTTCTTTCAGGTGGGTGAGAGCTCGAGGTTTGACATCAACAATCCCCCTCATTTGAATGAAGTCCGGCAACGGATCAATGAGATCGCACTAAGGTCTCGAGTTGGCATCCATCCGAGTTACTACAGTTCTACCAAGCAAGGGACGATCGCCAAGGAATTGGAGAGGTTGCGCGAGATCACTTCTGAATCCATTCAAGTGAGTAGGCAGCACTACTTACGCTTTCAGCTTCCCCGAACATTTCATGAACTTGCGGATTTGGGAATTCAAGAGGAATACAGCATGGGATATCACGAGTTCAATGGTTTTCGTGCCGGTACCTGCTGGCCCTTCAAACTCTTTGACTTGGAAAAGGAAGAAGTGGTCGACATTACGCTATATCCTACTGCTTGGATGGATCTTACTGCCATTCGACTTCACCCGCGTGAGGAAGATGCGTGGCAGGAACTCTTGGATCTTAAGGAGATCACTGCGAAGTACAAAGGTTATTTGATCACAACCTGGCATCCGGAAGTTCTCGTGGCGAGCAATGAAGACTATTCTTCATGGAATATCTTTGACCGCCTTATAGAGCATGTCTGACTTTAAACACCTCCGCCGAGACCAGATCGATGATGAAAGATGGAATGCCACCGTGCGTTCGGATCCATTTTTTAGACATTACGCCCTGACCTACTTTTTAGATGCATGTGGCGGGCAATGGACGGGCTTGGTGGGTCCGGCTTATTCGTGGGTTTGGCCTCTTCCGATTCTAAAGTTTCCGGTCTCGCGTGTATATCAACCTTTGTTGGCCCAGCAATTGGGGCCATTTGGTACTGAACTTTCTACAGATCGATTACATGAGATATGGGACTGGCTGTCAAAAGAGTATTGGCAGTTGCGGATCAAGTTCAATCAACGTTATCCTTCCTTACCTGGAAAGGTGGTAGAGCATAGAAACGTGGAGTTGGACTTAAATACTGACCTAGCGACGCTTCATTCGAGTTATAATCGAAATGTGCAGAGCAATTTGAAAAAGGCGGCGAAGAATCAGGTCTCCGTGGGGAGTGATCCTGCATTTGACCCGTGGAGTTTGCACTCCTTTCAGGAGGGGCGAGGACAACAGCTGAAACAACTGGATCAGAAGTTCTTCAAGCAGGTCGAAACGATATATCGAGCTTTCGAGGCGAGGGAAGAGGCACGGACCTATACCGCGTATCATCAAGGAGTCTGTGTTGCGCAGGTAATGCTCCTCAGTGCTAATCACCGCTTGTTGTTGTTTTTCAGCGCTTCAAACGAAGAGGGTCGGAAAGTTGGAGCGATGCATGCAATTTTGAATAAGATAATTGAAGACCATGCCGGTGTTTCAGCCGTGTTTGACTTTGAGGGGAGTGACAACGATCAATTGGCATTCTTCTATCGGGGTTTCGGCGGTACCGACAAGGTATATTTGCAAGCTGAAACGAGCCGACTATTCTGGCCATTGAATGTGTTGATCAAATGAAGAACATTTTTGACCTGTCCAAATCCCACTCAGTAGTTCATAACTACATGGAGGAGTTGCGGAATGTCGATAAGCAACAGGATCGTTTCGTTTTTCGCGAGAACGTCAAGCGAATAGGTCGAGTGATCGGATATGAACTTAGCAAGGGCCTCTCATACAAGACGCTAAGCATCAATACACCATTGTCTCCGCACGACCAACAAGTGGTCGAGGATTCTGTCGTTGTGATCACCTTACTTCGAGCCGGATTGCCTTTACATGAAGGTATCTTGGACGTTTTTCCTCACGCTGAGAATGGATTCATCTCTGCCTATCGCAAACATGATGGCGATGATTTTACCATTGAGATGAAGTATGTAGCCTGTCCGAGTTTGGAAGGCAAAGTATTGGTACTGAATGATCCGATGTTGGCCACGGGTAGTTCGATGCTTGCTGCTTGGGAGGTGTTGCTTCAATACGGAAAACCTAAGAAGGTGGTGATCGCCTCAGTGATCGCGAGCAAGGAAGGAATTGAGAATGTCATCCATGAGGCGCCAACAGATTTCGACCTATGGGTTGGAGCCATCGACCCAAGTCTGAATCCGAGTAAGTATATCGTTCCTGGGCTAGGTGATGCCGGTGACCTTTCCTTTGGAGAAAAGCTCCAACATTGATCTATGCTCGAGGTACTCCGCATAACCGGTCTGATCTTATTCAGTAGCGTGAAATTTCTATTCGCACCCTCGACGGTGTACCTCTCAGGCTACAATTATTGGCAGACCTTGCTTATTACGATGATCGGAGGAGCTATTGGGATCCTCGTTTTCTTTTACACAGGTAGCGCGATTTTCGCATTCTGGAAGGATCGTTTTTCCAGGGAGGGAACGCCCAAGAGGACCTTTAATCGTAAGAATCGTTTTATCATTCGAATCAAAGCGGCGTGGGGCATCTTTGGTGTGGCCATTCTGACACCCGTTTTACTCTCGATACCGATAGGTAGCTTGCTGGCTGCGCGATACTTTAGAAACGATCGAAGAACGATTCCCGTTCTGCTCGGGGCGATGATGTTTTGGTCTCTTTTGCTTACTACACTGACTTCATTATTAGGGCCTCTCTTTGAGTAAGTATCGACATATCTTCTTTGACCTTGATCACACATTGTGGGATTTTCATTCCAACAGCGTGGAGGCCCTACATGAACTGTATGTAGAGTTTGATCTCGAACAATCCAATGCTCCTTCAGGTCAGTACTTCATCGATAGGTATGTCTTCCACAATGAGCGGATGTGGGACATGTACAGACAGAATCGAATGAGCAAGTCACGCCTGAGAAAGGCTAGGTTTGAAGCGGCTCTGCTCGACATTGGTATCGATGATAAAAAGCTTGCGAAGCGTATCGGCGAAGCATACCTCGACATTTGTCCTCGAAAGACCAAGTTGAATGATCACGCCATGGAAGTGGTGCAGGAATTACATGGTCAATTCACCTTGCACATTCTGTCAAATGGCTTTCACGAAACCCAATTGGTGAAGTTGGAATGCTCGGGGTTGGCTCCTTATTTCAAAGAGGTGATCACATCCGAGAAGGCGAGTGCGAAGAAGCCTAATCCTCGCATATTTCGTTTTGCAGAACAGCTAACAGGGGCGAAGAAGGAAGAGTCAATTATGATCGGTGACAACCTTGACATTGATGTGCATGGCGCGCTCGACTTTGGCTGGGATGCGATCCACTACAATGAGTTTGACGTGAAGCACGATCTACCTTCTGTAACGAAACTGGACGAATTGCCCGCGTTATTCGTGCGAGAATGAGGCCAAAATGGTCTGACCTCCGATGGTCTTATCTTCAAGGTTGACCTCCACCTTGGCGCTCAATGGAATGAGGACATCTACGCGACTTCCGAACTTAATGAAGCCCATTTCCTCACCTTGGGCGATCTCTTTACCCACTTCAGCGTAGTTGACTATACGACGAGCCATGGCTCCAGCGATCTGCTTTGCCAGCACTTTTCCGTAAGAAGGATGCTCGATCACTACGCTGTGCCGTTCATTGTCCGTAGATGATTTAGGATTCCATGCTACGAGATACTTACCCGGATGATATTTGGAGTACACGATCTTGCCAGAAACAGGATACCAGTTGATGTGCACATTTGTCGGCGACATGAAGATGCTGATCTGACGAACCTTTTCATCAAAGTACTCTGAATCCTGGACTTCCTCGATCACAACAACCTTTCCATCAGCAGGTGCGATGATCGCGTCTGGCATGGTCAATTGTCTTCTTCTCGGATTCCTGAAGAACTGAAGAATCGTGATCATGATGAACGCAGCGATCATCATGGCAACGGGTTGTGCAGCTTGGTAATCTCCAAAAACCCAGTATGCGATAAGGAGAATAGCTAACGAGGCGATTGTAGCTAGAATGATGGATGCGCGTCCTTCGCGATGAAATTTCATGTTCAGATCTTGGGTAGTGCGATTTCAAAGAAAAGAATCGCACTTGGAATGGCGAGCATCATGGCATCAAATCGATCAAAAAAACCGCCATGACCAGGAAGGAATACTCCGGAATCCTTTACTCCTGCGGCACGTTTGATTCTGGACTCGAGCAGATCACCGAGTGAGCCAGTTACTACGCATACCAGCGCAAATGCAAGCATGATCATCAGGGACGGCATTCCTGGGATAAAGCTGAGTCCAGCCCCGGCAGCTAGAGAGAACACAAGTCCAGACAAACTGCCTTCGATGGTCTTGTTTGGTGACAATCGTTCAAAAAGCTTCCTCTTTCCGATCTTTCTCCCCAGTAGATAGGCTGCGGAGTCATTCACCCAGATCAGCGTGAAGACACTGATGATCATCCAAGGCTGTGGCAGGTCGTCACGATAGTCGATGAAGTAGACGATCGCTAAGAACGATGCTGCGGTAAAAAGAGGGGCAACGAGACTGACGGAGATACTTTCGAAAGGATTTCCTTTTGTTCTAAAAATCTCAGAGAAGAGCATGGCTACCCCGATCACGGCAGTCGGAAGCAGCGTGTAGTAGATGATCTCGGTATGTCCGAATCCCACCTGATAGATGATCAGGTAGAGAGCGATGAATAGAAGAAAGCCTAGCGGTTTGTTCGGTGATGTTCTTGTCTTCTTGGTCAGGTTGAAAAGCTCGTTGGTAGTGAGCAGACCTAGTATCGCGTAAACACTATATGCACTCCTAGCACCGATGAAAAGTGGTCCGATGATCAGGACTACGAATACGATCGATGATAAGATTCGCTTGACAAGCGTACTCAACGTTCTGACTGTTTAAGGATGCGCGTTGCTGCATCCAGATCCTGCTTATGAACGTAGAGGGCGGCTTCTCGATTGATGTTAAGTGCATCTATCGAGTGATCGGCATCGCTGATCATCTCTGCCACGATGTCGTGATCGGCAAGCATAGCCTTCACGATATTCACCTCATACTCCGAGGGTGATTTAAAAACCAAGATCCAATTTTCAGGCGGCTGATTCATGGGTGTCTTTTCCTTCTTTGTTTTCTAAGTCTTCCGATTCCGAAGATGAGCTTTCTTTTTCATTCTTCGACAAAGACTCTTCAACAACAGGAGCTTCATTCTTTGAATCTTCCGTTTCCTTATTCTCTTGATGTTCTCCCTCATGGATCAGAGGTTCTTCATCTTTCAAGAAGGTGCGGTGACCGAAAATTCTCTCCATGTCCTCTTTGAAGATTACTTCCTTATCGAGCAGCAACTCGGCGAGTTGGGTTAGCTTGTCATGATTTGCTCTGAGGATTTCCTTAGTGCGGATGTAGGCTTTCTCTACGATCTGCTTAACCTCAGCGTCGATGAGCTCGGCAGTTTTCTCGGAATACGGCTTCTGGAAAGAGTAGTCGCTCTGTCCGCTACTATCATAATAGCTAATGTTTCCGATCTTATCATTCAGGCCATATACGGTCACCATGGCGTAGGCTTGCTTGGTCACTTTTTCCAAGTCAGACAAGGCTCCCGTAGAAACTTCTCCGAAAATGATCTCCTCTGCGGCACGTCCGCCGAGAGCGGCGCACATCTCATCCATCATCTGTTCTTCTGTGGTGAGCTGTCTCTCTTCAGGCAAATACCAAGCGGCACCTAGTGATCGTCCCCGAGGAACGATGGTCACTTTTACCAATGGAGAAGCATGTTCCGTCAACCAGCTTACCGTAGCATGTCCTGCTTCGTGGAAGGCGATGGTCTTCTTCTCCTTAGGGGTGATGATTCGACTCTTCTTCTCGAGACCCGCCACTACGCGGTCTACTGCGTCGATGAAGTCTTGCTTCTCGACCTGCGTCTTGTTTCTTCGAGCAGCGATCAAGGCCGCTTCGTTACAGATGTTGGCAATGTCAGCACCAGAGAAACCAGGTGTCTGCTTAGCAAGGAAGTCGATATCTACCTTATCGTCAAGCTTCAATGGCTTCAGGTGTACCTTGAAGATCTCCTTTCGCTCATTGAGATCAGGCATATCCACGTGGATCTGACGATCGAATCGACCAGGTCGTAGAAGGGCTCGATCTAAAATGTCTGCACGGTTAGTGGCGGCCATCAAGATGACACCGCTGTTCGTTCCGAAGCCATCCATTTCTGTCAAGAGCTGGTTGAGGGTGTTCTCACGTTCGTCGTTGGAACCCTGTGCAGCACTTCTTCCTCTCGCACGGCCAATCGCATCGATCTCGTCGATGAAGATGATTGACGGCGCTTTCTCTTTGGCTTGCTTGAAAAGATCTCGAACACGAGATGCGCCGACACCGACGAACATCTCCACGAAGTCTGATCCGGAAAGAGAGAAGAAAGGAACCTGAGCTTCGCCGGCAACGGCCTTAGCCAAAAGTGTCTTACCCGTACCCGGAGGTCCTACCAGCAATACGCCTTTAGGAATGTGGGCGCCGAGTTTAGTGTATCGATCGGGATTTTTAAGGAAGTCCACGATCTCGACGATCTCCTCTTTGGCTTCGTCTTGTCCAGCTACATCTTTGAAAGTGACTTTCACTTGGGTGTTCTTATCAAAGAGCACGGCCTTAGACTTACCAATGTTGAAGATCTGGGCGCCACCTCCACCTGGACCGCTCATTCGGCGCATGATGAAGATCCACAGTCCGACCATCAGCGCTAGTGGAATCAGCCAGCTCAGCGCTTCTCCGCCCCAGTTCTTACGATCGTCGTAGCTTGGACGAATTCTTTCATTCTTTGGAAGATCTGCCTGAGCTTCTTCCAAGTCATTGTTGAATTGCTCAACGGTTCCGATGCCGATGAAATAATGTGGGCCTGGATTCGTAACCTGACCGAAGGCTCTTTCCTTCACTGGCAGATAGCGATCATCACTCTCAAGGGCTTCTTTCGTAATGTAGATCTCGGCAATGTTCTCGTATCGAACGATCACCACTTTTTCTACGTCGCCTTCCAAGAGCATTTCATTGACAAACTCCTTCCATTCTACTTCTTTGGTTCCGGAACTGAAGCTTACTAAAAGTTGGCCGATCAATATCACGGCTATGACCACATAGATCCAGTACGGATTGAATGGTCGTTTTGGGCTTCCCTTCTTTTTCTTCCCCCCGTCTTCCGAGTCCTGCCCGTTGTTGTATTGGTTGAATTCACTCATCTCTCTTCGTCCTACTTATGTCTTAATAATCAATTAGTCTTGAATTTGTTCGATCGGAGCATCGGCCCAAAGGTCTTCCAGGGCATATAATCTCCTCACTTCCTCTTTGAAAACATGGACCACAACATCCACGTAATCCATAAGAACCCATTCGGCATTCTGTTTTCCCTCGATCGTATTAGGTCGATCGCCCAAACGTTCTCTAACCCACTTTTCAACGGAGTCAGATATCGCGTCAACCTGACGATCTGAGGTCGCATGGCAGATCACGAAATAATCGGAGATCGAGTTATGCATTTCTCTGAGATCGACGCGAACGATCTCCTGTCCTTTTTTATCACGGATTCCTTCAATGATGGCATCTGCCAAATCTTCCGATGTGGCAGCACGATTTGTGTCTGTCATGGGCTTACTCAAACGAGTATCAAAGTTAATGATTCCTTCACCGTCCTTTGTAGCGCTTATCTTTCCTGTCGATTTTACACATGAGCGGTCAAAGAATCCATCTATCGGTGGTTGAGTCAACCAATTCTTATACCACGCGGTTATTGAGCCAATCTGACATTCCGGAGTGGACTGTTATCACGACTGATCATCAAACTGCAGGCAAGGGACAACGCGGAAGATCCTGGGAAGGCGATCCTGGATTGAACATTATGGCGTCTATAGTGCTACGTCCTCGCATCTCAGTCAGTCAGCAGTACTTGATATCCATGGCAGTGAGCGTAGCGATCTGTGATGTTCTTGCTGATTTTCATATTCATGCTCATGTAAAATGGCCGAATGACATCCTCATAGAGGAGAGGAAGATATGTGGAATGTTGATCGAGAATCAATTGAAAGGTGATCAAGTGGAGACTTGCGTGGTCGGTATAGGACTCAATGTGAACCAGCGGACATTTTCCGACTTTGATTGGGAAGGAACTTCAATGGCGCTTGAACTTGGCCGAATCATCGATCGAGAGGAAGTTTTACATCGACTGATCGAGGCGATCAAGGTTAGAGTCACTCAGATGCAGCAATCCGATCAATTAGAATTTGACTTTAAAGAGCGGCTCTTTGGTGTGGGAAAGAAAATCCTCTTTCAAGGACAGAATGATCTATTCGAAGCCGAGGTCGTGGGAGTAGAGTCTGACGGTCGTCTGATCTTGAGCAAGGATGGTGAAGAGATGAAGTTTTTAAACGGAGAGATCAAGCTCCGGCGTACTTCTTCGTGAGGGCTACGCCTAGGGAATTCAGGAAATTTGTCAACGGTGTCTTGAGCATCATGGACATGAAGCTATTGACATCGGCATCGAAAGTAGCACTGAGCGAAGAAGGCCCGTCACCTTGCGCCTTAATGATCAATTTAAAAGCGAAAGGTTTGTCGCTTGTTGAAGTATAGATCACTTCATTTACTGAGGACGACTCGAGCTGCAACGAGATCTCTGCGAGTCCTTTGATCTTGAATGAGCACTGATCTCCATTTACTTTCCAATTCTCTATACGATCCTGAGGGAGTATCTCGTAAAGATTCTCCGGCGAGGAAAGGAAAGAAGAAAGGGTTTCTGATGAAGTGGCTACCTCGTGCGAGTCGCTGTCGAATGCTGCCATGATCCTAGGTCGTTTGAGGATTCCACTCTGCCGGATTCTTTCTCCATTCATTGAGTGATTCCAAATCGTCTTCTTGGATGTAGTTGCTTTCGATAGCTTTTTCCAAAACCGAAGGGTAGTCGGTCAAGGTCACAAGCGGACATTTATGCTCGAGAAAGTTCTTACGCGCCAAGTCGAAACCATAAGAGAAAATCGCAATCATTCCCTTCACGGTACAACCGGCTTCACGAAGCGCATCAACAGCCACTAGACTCGAGTTCCCGGTAGAAACCAAGTCTTCAATGATGATCACCGATTGTCCACTTTCCCAAACGCCTTCGATCTGGCTTTGAGTACCATGGGACTTCGCTTTTGGACGAACGTACACCAGTGGAAGACCGAACTCTTGAGCTACCAATGCGGCTTGAGGAATCCCACCAGTCGCAACACCGGCAATGAGGTCAGGACGACCGAAATTCTCATCGATCGTTTTGACGATCTCTTGACGGATAAAGGTTCTGATCCTTGGGTAGGAGAGCGTCTTTCTATTGTCGCAGTAGATCGGGGATTTCCATCCTGAAGCCCATGTGTAAGGCTCTTCCGGGCGGAGGCTGATCGCTTTGATTTGAAGTAAAAACTCTGCTACCTTGTGTGCCGAATTGAAGCTGTAGTTCATGCGTCAAAAGTATAAGTTTTTCAACAAGGAGAGAGTCGTGATTCTCGAGTCATATCAGGGAGTTGCGGAAGATGAAAAAGAGGTGTTGGGGATCATTCTTCGTGCACTGGATCCAAGTAGCCAGGAGCAAGGTGAACTCGTTCTAAGGGTAGCTGACCCCGATCGAATTTTTTCGTTGATCTGCCAGAACTTCAAGCTGATCCGTGCTGGTGGAGGTTATGTTTTGAATGAAGGGGGTGAGCTTTTGATGATCCATCGACGTGGGTTCTGGGACTTGCCAAAAGGAAAGGAGGAGAAGGGAGAGGCCATTGAGGAATGTGCAGTTCGCGAGGTGGAAGAAGAATGCGGGGTCAACGATTTAAAGATCACAACAGATGCATTCCGGACCTACCATGTCTACGAGGAGAAGGGAAAGTCGATCTTAAAGGAATCAGTCTGGTTTGGTATGCGAACGGTGAACCAGGATTTGAAACCACAGCATGAGGAGGACATTGAACAGGCTATATGGGTGAAGCGTCCGATCAAACCCGAGCTAGTGCAACAGGCCTATCCGTCCATTAGAGAAGTGCTACATTACTTTAATTCTTAGGAGGAACGGGAACCTCTTCCGGTTCAACCTCCGGGGGTTGTAGTTTGAAATGGAGTGCCTTATTCGGATGCTCCATGTTCCAAGCCTTCGCAAATAACTTTTCGATCTTGGCTCCTGGATGGTATGCCGGTGATTTGATGAACTTCAGATCCTTATCGATGTAGTAATACGCAGGAAACGCCCTTAGGTCGTATTGCTCGATCACCTCTCCTGGGGTCAGTGCTTTAGCGAAGAACCATTCGAAGTCATATTCATCCGAGATCTTCTTGAGTTTCTGGATGTTTTCCTCGGTAGAGATGCTGAACATGGCAATGTCACTGCCGTAGCCATCGTTGAGTACCTTCATTAGGCTCATCTCTTTCAATGTTTCAGGGTCGAAGTCATCGAAGAATTGGATATAGAGATAGCGCCCAAGGAATTCGGAAAGGCGACTGATATTTCCGAAGAGATCAGTGAATTCGAAGTCGGGAGCCATGGTGCCCGGAGCCAAACGATTCAAGAGTTCTTGAGCATTAGCGGCAATGACGCGGCAAGTTTGGTCTTCCGCACGTATCAGCAAGCTGTCCAACATGTACATGATCTTGGGCAAGGGGTATTTTCGTTCTGCTCCAAGTTCATAGAGTTGCGTCACCGCCAGTAGTTCTCTCCATGTTTTGTTTGGAAGATGTGGGTCGACCTGCATGCTTTGAATCATCCGCGTGTAGTCCATTTGCTGGATGGCGGTGTCAGCATCGGCTTGCCAGCGATACGCTCTGATCGGATTCAAGTAGTCGAAGTACTCATCATAGAACAAGCTGAAGGCATTGGCAAAGCTCAAGTGATCATAGGCCGGCTCGCGATTGGCGAAATACTCATCGAATACTTTGTTTCGTCCGTGGTTCGTCTGAATGGCAAACGTAGCCAAGCGATAATGCAAGTGAGTTCGAAAGTAGGGGTCGGGATAATCCTCATACTTTGCGTTGAGTAGATCGATCAAGGAATCGGCAAGAGGGATCAACAGGCGACTGACGTTCCGACCATAAAAATTCGAATGGTCGATCACGAACTGGTTGAGTGACTTCTCCAGATCTGTAATGTCGTAGTTGAGCTTTCCCTTCGCTTCAAAGATCTCTGGTAGGATGAAGACATCCTTAGCCGGGTCATATCGATCCACGGTGATCGGTTCGGGTAGGACCAGGGTATATTGATCGCCCGGTTGGATGAAAACATGGGCATTCACCCGTCCGATCTTGATCAGATAGAGCCCCTCTTTTTCCAAGTTAAGCTCGAATTTGAAGCTTCCATCTTGGGGAACCAGCATTTTAGAGAGTACCGAACTCTTAAAAGTGAACAGGTCGTTGTACTGGTGGAATTCGATCATCTTCCCCCGGTAATAGAACGCATTCCCCTGAATGGTCGTCATGGTCGCCAGGACCTGCGTCGACACCAGGAGGATAATTCCTGACAGAAGAATTCGGACTTTACTCATAGAGGTTGATCGCGTCAGGAATGAAAGGAGAAACGTCTCCTTTGTTCTTATAGATCTCACGCACAATACTCGGATTTATTGCCGCCAAGGATGGATCACACAGTAAAAAGACGGTCTGAATATTCTTATTAAGGCCTGCGTTCATATGTGCAATGTTGCTCTCATACTGAAAGTCAGCGGGATTTCTCAATCCGCGAAGAATGAATTGGGCACCCTCCTTCTTGCAGAGATCAACCGTCAAACCTTCGAAGGTTACCACCTTAACTCTTTGGTCTTGCGAGAATACGGTTTCGATCCATCGCTGTCGTTTCTCTAGGTCAAAGAGATAGCGCTTGGTTGAATTGACACCAATGGCAACGATGACCTGGTCGAAGAGGTCAAGCGACTTACGTACAATGTCCTCGTGCCCTTTCGTGAAGGGATCAAAAGAACCGGGAAAGACGGCAGTTCTCATGGCTCGTTTCTTAGGAACGTAAAGCGTACTTCACCGTACGTTCGTTCATCAACAAAGTTCGGATGTTCTTGGAAACTCATCGTCTTTCTGTGTTCAAGTACGAACAAACTATCGTTGAAGGAGTCGTGAGTCAACACAGATTCGATCAGCGAGTCATAGTCAGCATAGTCGTATGGCGGATCCGCAAAGATCAAGTCGACTGATTCTCGGAATGATTGGATGAATCGAAGTGCATCACCTCTGACTATACTGGATCGGTCGTCTACCTTCAGGTCATGGGTGATGCGTTGGAGCCACTTGATGGTTCCGGGATGCTGATCTACAGACCACACATAAGACGCTCCTCTGGAAAGAGCTTCGAGCGAGATAGATCCTATCCCGGCGAACAGGTCGATCATTTTTGTCGAGGGCCATTGGATCTCATGTTGCAGGATGTTGAACAGCGATTCTTTCGCGTAATCGGTGCTAGGTCTGGCGGGTAAGTTTTGAGGGGCCATGATCCGACGTCCCCTTAATGAACCACTTACGATACGCACAACAAAGAGTGGGTTAGGTAGTCATACCTCGGGTGCGAGATCTCCCTCAACTTATCACTTATGGAGATATTCTCCAATGGCGCGACGATCTCCATTTCTTTCCAATATTTCGAGAGCAATTCCCAAGTAGGATCGCCCATCTCAATATCACCACTGAAGACCAATTTAGCTTCTTCCGGGTCGATCTCAAGCAATTCACATGCGTAGAGGACGTAGTAGGCCACATCTTCCTTTCCGCTCTGGAAGTAGCTGTTTGCCAAATAGATCTTGCCTTCCTTATACGCTCTTAGATCGATCTGGTCGTTCCAGATATGAGCTGAAAAAATCGGTCTATTGCGTTGTGATGAGCGAACCGTGTTGTACTCCTGTTCAATTCTTGGGTGCACGTGTGAGAGGATCCTCACATGCTTGAAGTGCGTGTAGATCTCGTTGACCAAGTCGGTCGGGGCAGTAAAAGAAATGGACGCCTGAAGGCTTACCAGTTCTTCTGTTAGCAGGCTCTGTGAATCTTCTTCGAAGGTGTTGGTCAGTCTGAAGATGTTCGGGTTTGAGCCGTCCAGGACGTGCTTAGGGTAGACCAGATAATTCTCCGCTTGTATCGTGACGATCACCTCCTTGAACTCTGAAGCCAAGTAGGGGTGCTCTTTTAGCAATGACTGCAAGCTTCCTCGAAATGGGTAGCGAGCATAGCCTGTGATCAGGTTTTTAGTAGAGTGGTACCAGGCCGCATGTAACCAATGTTGATCGATGGTGACCAACAGATGGTAATACGAGGCGGGTTCCTCAGAGAATGTGAGGTCGAAAAACTCCTCGGTTCCTTTTGAACCTTCCACGGATCATTCCCAGTTACCGTTCGTCTTCGGATCGGTCATGGAGCCTACTTGCATAGGGTCACGAGAATCGAAAGGAACGGGGTCAGTTGCTTGGAAAACAGCTACATCAACGCCAGAGCGTTCGATCATGCCTGCTTCCAATTTAAATGGAGTACCACCTGAGAAGGGTACGATCACAAATGAGTCAGGAAGGAATGAGTGAATTCGATCCTCAGTATTTCCGAAAAGGCTGTCTTTCACGGACACGTAGTTGGTATCTCGTGAGACCAATCCTCGGCGGATAGCTTCTTCCTCGGTAAGCGTATCAGGAACTTCACCGATCGCTTTGATGAAAGGAATGGAATCGTTCTTAACGAAAGCAACTAATGAATCGGTGTTGCCAAGATATCTCTGATAGATCGCCTTGTGTGCGAGCTGGGCAGTACGAATATCCTTTAGTCGTTGCACCACGTGAGCGTATCGACGCTCTTTCTCCGCTTGGAATTCGATCGGAACCTTGATCGAATTGTAATCCATAAATGCAAGTACTGCAATCAGCAGCCCTAATACCACACTTAAAATGAGTCGTACTTGTTGGGTGAGATTGGAAAGCGCTGCGACAAGACTTATTGCTCCAGCGATTAGAACCGCAAATGCACCTAAGACGAATGCGGCATTCTGTTCAGTAAAACTGGCGTAAATAATCATGAACACGCCACCACCGGTTAAAACTGCTGGGAAAACAAATTTCTTGATATCATTCATGGTCTAAAACTCTTTGAGAGATGGGCAAATCTACAATTTTTCCCATCCTAAAAAATACTTGTTTCTTCGGAGTCAATTCGGGCTATTTTTCGGTCGCAATGAAGCAGCAAGAGGAGTTTGTAAGAGAGGTTTCGGAGCATATGCCATTTGAACCTAAAGAGGATCAACTGGAAGCATTGATCCAGCTCTATCGTTTCCTGTTTGAGGGAGGTCCGCATGCTGCGTTCATTTTGAAGGGGTATGCAGGAACGGGAAAGACAACCTTGATGGGTGCCTTGATCCGTTGGTTACACAACGTTAATCGAAAGACAATATTACTAGCGCCTACCGGAAGGTCTGCTAAGGTGCTCAGCAAGCATTCAGGTTATCCTGCGTCGACCATTCACCGACGGATCTACACGGTGAAAGAGAATGATTTCGGACGTGCTACGATCCAACTGATGCAGAACAAGTCTGAGAAGACCATTTTCATAGTGGATGAAGCTTCCATGATCGGAGAGGGTAATTTGGATGAAGGCTTTTCGTCTAGGTCACTTCTCAAGGATCTCTGTGAGTATGTCTATTCAGGTGAACGTTGCCGGTTGATCTTGATCGGGGATGATGCTCAGTTGCCTCCGGTGGGCATGGAGCAGAGTCCTGCCTTGGACGCCGAATTTGTGAGCTCATTTTTACATGGACCTGTCTATCAATCAGTGCTCACGCAGGTAGTGAGACAATCATCTTCTTCCCTCATTCTTAAGAATGCTACCCGACTGCGTGATCAAATTCGAGAAGGTGAGTTTTCAGATCTTCAGATCGAGGTTTCACGATCTGAAGCATGCCGGAATGTAGATCCATATGATATGGAGGACCTGCTCTCTCAATTCTTTCATGGTGACTCCCCGCATGAAAGCGTGATCATATGTCGCTCGAATAAGGATGCTAACCAATTCAATCTCCAAGTTAGGGCAAGGATCCTTCAGCGGGAAGACGAATTAGAAGCGGGAGATCGACTGATGATCGTGAAGAACAATTACCACTGGAAGATCCCGGGAAGGCGGCAGAGTTTCTTAGCGAATGGTGATATGGTCAGCGTAGAACGCGTGCATGCGATACGAACATTTGGTCCGTTCAAGTTCGCCGAGGTTCAGGTATCATTTACTGATGATCCGGAAACATCTTTTGAATTGATCATCCTGCTGAACACCCTTCAATACGAAGGGCCTTCTATACCTGGTCGTGAGCTGCTTCGGCTGAGAGAAGTATTGATCGATGAAGGCGTAGTTGATTCAAATGATCCGGAGGAGAAGTTTTATCAGAACCCCTATTTCCATGCGGCTCAAGTGAAATACGCCTACGCCGTGACTTGCCACAAATCGCAGGGAGGACAATGGAAGCGGGTCATGTTGTACCAAGGATATTTCACAGAAGAAATGATGGATCTATCCTACTTTCGATGGCTCTACACCGCGGTGACAAGGGCGTCTGAAGTACTTCATTTCGTAGGATTTCATCCGTCTTTGTTGAACCAAGTCTGAGAAAAAGAGTCATTATTGTATGGTGAAAGCAACGATCAGTAAATGGGTGCTGGGTCTCTTTAGTTGGACTGTCCATGACCTGTATTATGACAAGGTGAAAAGCTGCATTATCACCGTCGCTCCGCATACCAGCAATTGGGATTTCATCTGGGGTATCCTAGCGCGCAACGTGTTTCGGCTTAATGCAAGATACTTGATAAAGGACACATACTTCAAGGGGCCACTCGCGTGGTTCTTTCATTGGACAGGTGGTATTCCTGTGGACAGGACCAAGAAGAATGATCTCACCCAAAGACTAAAAGACATGCTTAGCTCTGGTAAGGGCTTGCAAATCGTATTTACTCCAGAAGGAACGAGAAAGAGGGTCGACAAGTGGAAGACCGGTTTTTATTGGGTAGCTGTGGATACTGGATTGCCCATCATGATGCATAGCATTGATTTCAAGAGAAAGGAATTCCGAGTGAACGGTCCGTTCTATCCGACGGGAGATTGGGAGGAGGATAAGAAGGAATTTGAACGCTTCTATTCTGATAAGGTTCCCGGGAATCCGGAGGGTTTTAACCCGGTATTCTAGTCATAAAAAAAGGCGCGGTTAGGCGCCTTTTTCATTTCTATATTCTTACACTCAGCCGATGATTGCATTCAGCGTTGCGCCAGGACGCATGGCCTTGGCTGCTTTTGCTTCATCGGGATGATAATACCCTCCGATGCCCATTGCAACACCTTGAGCTTCGTTGAGTTCCGAAACGATCGTCCCTTCGGCATCACGTAGTTTGTTGTACACCTCGGTGAATTCTGCCTTAAGATCAGCGTCTCTGTCCTGCATGCTGAGTGCTTCAGCCCAATATAGCGCCAGATAAAAATGGCTTCCGCGATTATCGAGTTCTCCAACCTTTCTCGAAGGACTCTTATTCTCCATCAAGAACTTTGTGGTTGCGTCGCCCAAACTTTCACCCAACAGGATGACTCGTTTCGACTGGGTCATATCCCCGAGATGTTCGAGCGAAACGGATAATGCTAAGAACTCGCCCAATGAATCCCATCGGAGGTGATTCTCCTGCTCGAATTGTTGCACGTGCTTTGGGGCAGACCCTCCTGCGCCGGTTTCAAAAAGTCCACCTCCATTCATGAGTGGAACGATCGAAAGCATTTTAGCACTGGTTCCTACCTCCAGGATAGGGAATAGGTCGGTCAGGTAGTCTCGTAATACATTGCCTGTTACTGAGATGGTATCCTTGCCTTTGCGGATGCGTTCCAAGGAGAAACGAATGGCCTCTTGAGGAGACATGATATGGATCTCGATACCACTGATGTCGTGATCTTGGAGGTAGAGCTTCACCTTTTCGATCAGCTGACGGTCGTGAGCACGCTTCTCATCTAACCAGAAAACCGCCGGAGTTTGAGTGGCTTTGGCTCTATTCACCGCTAGCTTTACCCAATCGCGGATCGGAGCGTCCTTGGTTTGGCACATTCTCCAGATATCGCCGGTTTCCACCGTGTGCTCCATCAGCACATTTCCCGCTTCGTCGACCACTTGGACTTTCCCATCCGCTGAGATCTCAAATGTCTTGTCGTGTGAACCGTATTCCTCTGCCTTCTGGGCCATGAGTCCGACGTTTGAAACACTTCCCATGGTTACGGGGACTAGTGCTCCGTTCAGTTTGCAATCCGTGATCACTTCTTGATAGATCGTGGCGTAGCAACGATCTGGAATAACAGCCTTGGTGTCTTGTGGTTTTCCTTCAGCATTCCACATGCGCCCTGATGTTCGGATCATTGCCGGCATGGACGCGTCGATGATCACATCGCTAGGTACGTGAAGGTTGGTAATGCCTTTGTCGGAATTTACCATCGCAAGGGCAGGACCTTCTTTATAGGCTGTTTGAATATCTGCTTCTATCTCATTTCGGAGATTTACAGGAAGATCTGCGATACCGTTGAGTACGGCTCCCATGCCATTGTTGGCACTGATCCCATACTTTTCGAAAGTGGCAGCGTGCTTTGAGAACACGTTCTTGAAGTAGGCTTTCACCACATGTCCAAAGATGATCGGGTCAGAAACCTTCATCATGGTCGCTTTCAAGTGCACCGAGAATAAAACCCCTTTCGCTTTTGCGTCAGCAAT
>Ga0181565_10001249_pt1 | contig 19418 bp, 14 predicted proteins | sample 101ome_16_FD_129661 | JGI IMG/M metagenome (GOLD analysis project Ga0181565, IMG submission 129661) | Coastal salt marsh microbial communities from the Groves Creek Marsh, Skidaway Island, Georgia - 101401AT metaG (megahit assembly) | ecosystem: Environmental > Aquatic > Marine > Intertidal... | reverse complement strand
ACCCTTTTCACTTCGATCAATCATTCTCATTTACAAGGTTTAGGGAATGTGGAAACGGTTGCCCGTGAAAAAGCAAAACTTTGGTTGGATTCTGAGCAATGTAATTTAGCCATTTTTCCAGATTCTGTCTTAGAGCACCATGCGTTTTCCGATGCCATTGCCAAGAGGGAAGATTACATTGCCATTTCTGCGGAAAAGGCTGGGGCAGAACCAAGCGAACAACTGGTCCTTTATTGTCTTTCAACTGAAACAAACGAGCGTGGGTATTCACAAAGTTTAACCATTAAACGATGTGGGTGCCCACCTCTTGTTGTCGATATACCTGAGGTGTCCGATGGGATAATCAGCAATATGGTGCTAGCTGCTGTAACCGCATGGAAACTGGGAGTGTCTGACCAAGAAATTTCTGAACGCCTACCCCAATACAGGCCCTCTGGCCTACGAGGCACTCGCCTCGTAGGCAGAGGATGTTCTTATGTGGTCGATTGTTATAATGCCAACCCTGCATCGATGATAGACAGCGTAAGTTTCTTTTGTAGCCAGTTTAAGAATCTTCCAAAATTACTGGTTTTGGGTGGGATGAATGAACTCGGTGATTCCAGCGAGCTTCTTCACCAAAAAACAGGTGAAATGATTTTTTTGGGCCCTAACGATCGTGCAGTATTAATCGGAAAAGATGCGAGCTATATGGCCAGTGGAATGATCCAAAACGGAGCCCAGGATGAAAACATTACCCTCGTGCCCGAGACTGAGTCCGCTAGGTCATTGATCCAAAATTTTAAAGGGGCTGTTTTGCTTAAAGGCAGCCGTTCCTACCGGTTGGAAAAACTGGTCCCATCTGGGGCAGTTGAAGAAGGTGAACAAATGAAGTTAGCATGCTAAGCTGGTTACAATATGGGGAGGACATTTGGGGACCCTTGCGCCTTTTTCAGTACATCTCCGTCCGTGCATTAGGTGCGGGAGTTACTGCACTGGTGGTCGGCTTTTGGATTGGTCCCTTTTTAATCTCTCTTCTCCAAAAAATCGGGGCAAAACAAGCCTTTCGAGACAAAGATGAAGTGGGAAAGCTGGCTGACCTCCATCTTGATAAATCACACACCCCGACTATGGGCGGCATCCTTATTTTCATTTCCCTGGGAATAAGTACAGTACTTTGGGCGGAGCCCAATGTGTATGTTTGCACAGCACTAATTACTTACACCTTACTTACAATAGTTGGATTTGCGGATGATTACCTAAAGGTTTCCAAAAGAAACAGCAAGGGACTGCCTGGCAGGTATAAATTGCTTGGGCAAGTAGCAACCACCGCTGTAGCACTTGTGATTCTCTTGGGGCCGCTCGCAGGCCACTTAAGCGGAACAAATGCAGAAAGTTTAGGAAGCATTAACAAGATGAGGGAGTTTTGGGTGCCTTTCTGGAGTTATGATGATGTGGCAAGCATCCCCATACTATCTTTGGGTACATTGTCCCTGTTGTTTTTGGTTACCTTGACCGGGACGAGTAACGCAATTAACCTCACTGATGGTTTGGATGGGTTGGCCATTGGATGTACCGTTACGGTTGCCCTGACCTATGCCATTATGGCTTATGCTTCAGGAAATTTTCTAATTGCAGATTATTTAAAAATAAGTTGGGTGCCAGGAACAGGTGAACTAGCCATACTTTGCACCGCTTTATTGGGGGGGAGCTTGGCTTTTTTGTGGTACAATGCTCACCCCGCAGAAGTGTTTATGGGGGATACAGGATCGCTCGCGATAGGGGGGTTGATTGGCATCATTGCTTTGATGATCCATCAACCGCTTACCTTGATCATTGTGGGTGGAATTTTTGTTATGGAAGCAGGATCAGTGATTATCCAGGTTCTATCGTTCAAAACCCGGGGAAAGAGGGTATTTTTAATGTCTCCGATTCACCACCATTTTGAATTGAAGGGATGGAAGGAAACCAAGGTGGTTATAAGGTTTTGGATATTATCTCTGCTTTTTGCATTGGTTGGGCTCGCTACCTTAAAGCTTCGATAATGGAAGGGAAGTCCAAGATCGAATCTTTGATGTCCACTCCAGAAGAGGTGGCAATTCTAGGAGGCGGAATAAGTGGGAAAGCTGCTCAAAAACTTGTATGTTCGAGGGGCAAAGCATCCTCTGTTTTTTCTGAGGATGAGCGGATCTTTGATCAAAGTGCAGCCGAAAGTTGTTCCTTTGTTGTCCAAAGCCCAGGTTTCAGCCCGATGCACCCATGGGTAAAGGTTGCAAAAGATGCCAACAAGATATGCATTTCTGAATTGGACCTGGCTTTTGCCTATGGTTCATTCAGCGAAATGGTTGCAGTTACAGGAACCAATGGGAAGACATCGCTAACCGGTATTTTGAACCATATTGCCAACCAATTACAGATACCTGCACTGAGTTTGGGCAATATAGGAATTCCTTTATCTGATGCAGTCACACGGGGAGCGGATAAAGACAGGCTGATCTTTCATGAAACCAGTTCATTTCAGGCAATCACCAGTAAATTTTTTAAACCTGATTCTGTAATCTGGATTAATTTTTCACCGGACCACTTGGATTATCATGGATCCATCAAAGATTATTTTTGTGCGAAACTAAAATTAATTCAGAGCTGTGTGAATCCTGAAAGAGTCTTTCTGGGCCCTTCGGTTTTAAAATTTGCAAAAGAGCACAGCATCGCGATCAATCCTTTCTTCCACGAAGTACAGTTGTTGGCTAAAGCTGAAATTCCACCCCAAATAAATGCATTTCATCTGAGCCATCCACAGGTCGAAAACCTGGGATTTGCATTGGCCTGGTTTTTACAAAGAGGCATTTCGAGAAGCGAATTTTTTGCCGCTTTGGAGGGTTATCAACCTGAACCCTACCGCTTGCAGGAAGTCAGCGATATCAACGGGGTGAAATTTTGGAATGATGCAAAGTCGACCAACCTTGGTTCCGTCCTGTCTGCATGTAAGTCATTTGCAAAGAAAATTATTTGGATAGGAGGAGGGAAAAACAAAGGGCAGGGGCTGGATGATTTTTCAACGGCCATTTTCCCTTACCTGGAAAAAGCATTTGTCATAGGTCAAACCGGAGGTGAACTCTGTAAACATTTAGTAAGCAAGGGGGTACAGACAGAAATCTGCCTGACCCTTCGGGATGCAGTTTGCCGGGCATATCAAAGTGCTCAGGGGGTTTCTCATATTTTGTTCAGTCCTGGATTTGCCAGTTTTGATATGTTTAAGGATTATTCTGATCGAGGAAATTCATTTACATCGATCGTTTTCGATTTGAAGAGTGCTGCACAAGCCACTACGAAATTAACCTAATATAATTTGCAAGCTAGCCACCAAGAAATATGAAATTATCAAAAGTATTCGGTATCGTGCTCTCACTCCATGTGGGGGTCATTCTTCTCGTTATGTTTCAGCCAAGCTGTCAAACCACTGGAGGAAAGAAAAAAATAAATCCAGATCAGGAAATTGACCCGAATGATCAAGCACAGGAGCAATCCTTCAACCAAGCATTGACGGAGGAAGAAACAGCGGAAGCACCTGCTGCTGTTGATCAGGAAACAACCAGTGAGTTTTCAGCCCCGAGACGTCCTGCGCCCGGAGAGCTTATCATACCTCAAGAAACCACCCCGAGTGCTCCCTCCACTCCTTCGATCATTGTTCCTGCAGAGGGAAAAAGTTCAGTGATTGACCTGGCACCATCCGATCTTGCTATCTACAAGGTTGTTCGTGGGGACACTTTGTGGGGTATCGCCAGAAAAAATGGGGTTTCCTTATCCAGCCTGTTAGAAGCCAATCCAAACCTTGATCAAAGCGGCCGATTATCCATCGGACAGGAAATTATGATTCCTGGAGGAAAGGTTGAGCCCAGTGTTTTAAACAATGAGCCTGCCAATGAATCGCCCGTTTCCAGTTCGGTGACAGGCAACTCCTACATCGTCAACAAGGGCGATACACTCTCTGGAATAGCAAGAAGAAATGGGATTCGGCTTTCTGAATTATTGAAAGCCAACGGCATGTCGATGTCTTCCATTATCCGTCCTGGTCAGACTTTGACGATTCCTCAGGGGGCTGAATCAAGCTCTTCTCCGATTTCTCCAGTTCAACCAATTGCCCCGAGAACGGTTCCATTAGGTGCAACCACTCATATTGTTAAGAAGGGTGAAAATTTATCCCGAATTTCCTCAATCTACGGAGTTTCTGTTTCTCAAATTATGGAATGGAATGGGTTGTCCAACCCCAGCTTAGTTCGTGCCGGACAGCCTCTGATTGTATCCCAGTCTGCGACTGTTTCCGGTGATGCATCCAGTCTGATCAGCGCAGAAAAAGAGGTGGAAACAGTGCCCACTGATGAGGGTGGAAGCTTGCAGGATTTCTTCAATGATTCTTCAGTTGAGGATCGTCCGATCATAGACGCTCCTTAAAGTTTTAATGTGTGTGGTGAGAATGGGAGGTTCGATTGGCAGGAATAGTAACGGCAAATAAGTCAGCAAATTGGGTGACCGCCTATGTGGTCACTATTTCACTCGGTCTAACTATGGTGGGTCTAGTGATGCTGTTTAGTGCTGGTGCGGTGCGCGGTGCTCAAGATCTGCTTATCAAACAGATCGTTTGGGTTGTGGCATCCCTTTTGGTCGGCGGGTATGCATCGATTGTCAATTTGGAGTGGTTGCGCAACCGAACGGTTCTCATCTTCGGGCTTTGTATTCTCGGGCTTGTGCTCACTTTAATTCCTGGAATAGGAGTGAAAGTCAATGGTGCTCAGCGTTGGATAGGTCTTGGAGCTTTACGAATTCAACCATCTGAATTTGCTAAGATTGGGATGGTGTTGTTGTTGGCGAAATACTTTTCAGACCAACAGCGCTTAATTAGTTCCCTGGTTAAGGGGTTTCTCCTTCCTTCGATTTTTATCGGCTGTGTATGCGGACTTATCCTGCTCCAGCCCGATTTTGGAACCTGTTTTTTATGTGGCACGGTGGGGGCAATTCTGATGTTTCAGGCAGGGGTTTCTTTAAGGTGGTTATTGCCGGTGGCTGGGCTGGCAGTTTCGGTATTTTCAGTCTTGGTTTATTTTGATCCAGTGAGGATCAGACGGGTAACCTCCTTTCTGGATGTGGAAGCAAATGCGAACGACAGTGCTTATCAACTCTGGCAGGGCATGCTTGCATTTGGTGTGGGAGGTGTGGAAGGTGTCGGTCTTGGTATGGGAAGGCAACAAATGTATTTTTTGCCCGAAGCCCACACCGATTTTATTTTTCCAGTTATCGGAGAGGAATTGGGTCTCGTTGCTACCCTGGCTATTTTAATCGCTTTTTTTATCCTGTTCTTCAGCGTGGGGATCAAGCTAAGGCAGGTCGCACGCCTGCATGAATATATTCTTGCTATGGGGGCGTTGCTTTTTGTGGTGCTGCAAGCAATTATTAACATGGGTGTGGTCACCGGATGTCTGCCGACCAAGGGAATGTCCTTACCCTTTATTAGCTACGGTGGTTCCAACTTGGTGGTTACCTTTATATTTGTAGGTCTGATCATAAATGTGATGCGAAGAAAGGACCATCCATCACCGATTCATCCAAGGGAGCTTTGAAAAATATTGTTATAGCATGCGGGGGCACGGGAGGACATTTGACTCCTGGAATTGCACTGGCTCATAGCCTGGAGGAGTTGGGGTGCCCTACCTGGCTTTTTATTAGTCAAAAACAAGTCGATTCAAGGCTCGCATCCAAGTACCCAGAATTAACTTTTGTCCCTATGCCGGGTGCCCCGTTTATTAAAACACCACTCGGTATTCTCCGATTTATCAAAGGATTTTTAATCTCATTTTTGAGTGCCCGTTCTTTCTTTCGGAAAGTTGATGCGGATGCCTTGATCGGTTTTGGTGGTTTTTCCAGTTTTGGTCCAGCATTGGCCGCCCGCACCTGCAGGGTTCCTTTTTTCGTGCATGAGGCAAACCGAGTGGTTGGAAAGGCAGTGCGTTTTTTAGCCAACCGGGCGGTTCGGGTATATCTGCCGCAGGGCGTTACCCTGCCTGGTGTGGCACCAGAGAAAATTGCACCTATTGGGTATCCAGTACGTGTAGATTTTCGCAGGATACCTATGGAACGGGCAAGGAAATGTCTTGGTTTGCCCATGAGTTCCAAACTTTTGGTTGTGCTTGGGGGAAGCCAAGGTGCTGCTTCCTTAAACAAGTGGGTGAAAAATAATTTGGCTGACTTAGCAGAGGATGGGATCTCCGTTTATTGCCTGACCGGAATGCAGGAGCAACATTCTGGCACGATACAATTGGATGGCATAGGCGGAGAGAAGATTGTCAGCCGGTTCGTTTCATTCAGTGATCAAATGCATATTTTAATGTCAGCAGCAAATTTAGTTATTTCTCGTGCAGGTGCTGGTTCTATTGCCGAAATTATTCGTTGCCGGGTTCCTTCCATTCTTATTCCTTACCCCTTCGCGGCGGACCAACACCAACTCGCGAATGCTAATTACTTGGAGGCAAAGGGGGGAGGGGTCGTTTGCTCACAGAAGGAAATGAATGAGAAACTTCTTTCGGAAGTAAGAGAGGTAATGTTTAATGAAGAGTTTCGGGCTGTGCTCAGGAGAAATTTATATTCGCTTGATCAGGAGGATGCCTCCTCCAAATTAGCCAAAGATTTGATTGCTGCATTACGACCTGCAAAAGATTCCCAGTCATCCACTGACTTTTTGGAGGTGCGTTTATGAAACGCCCCAAAAAAGTGTTGTTGATCGGAGCGGGTGGCATGGGCATGGCACCACTTGCACTTTACTTAAGGGGTGCTGGGGTGCGGGTGGAGGCTTATGATGACCGTTTTACCGAGCCAGTTAGAAGTAGCCTGGTGGAGCAGGGGGTACACATACTCGATGAATTAAACCCTATTAAAGCCCCCGATTGTATCGTTCACTCCTCTGCAATCCAAGAAAATGACCCGCGTTTGCTCGAGTTTGAAAAATTGCAAATCCCAATTTTAAGGAGAGGTGAATTCCTCGCCAAGTTGTTTGCCCGTCACCGGGTGATTGCGGTGGTTGGTAGTCATGGGAAAACAAGTGTTACTGGAAGGTTGGCCTGGGCCCTGCAGGAATCTAAATTTGATGCATCCCACATCGTAGGTGCCCAATTTCAAAAGCTTTTTATGCCCGCCGGTTTTTACTCAAAATCCAGATGGGTAATCATGGAAGTCGATGAAAGTGATGGCTCGATCGATTCCTTTTCTCCATGGATGACGGTTTGTTTAAATTGTGACTGGGATCATGTGGATCAATACCAGGACCGTGCTTCATTTGCAGAGACCTTAAGAGCTTTGTTCATGCGGACAAAAAATACGATTGTCTGTAGTGACTCCCATTCGCTTAAACCCATTAGCAAAGGAATCACTAATAAGAAAGTGAAATTCTTTAAAGCAGGGAAATGCCCCGGCGAATTCATGGAGGCAAATAATCGGGCGGTCAAGCTTGCTGCAGAATCCCTGGGCGTGCCTCTTCGTGTAAGCCAGTTGCAAAAGTTTCCCGGGATGGAAAGAAGGCAAAGCACCCTGCATAAATCTCCAGAGAGAATGATCCTGGAGGACTATGCCCACCACCCAACAGAAATCGCAAGTTTGCTTAACCTAAGGAATAACCTTTTTCCTGAGCATTTATTGAAAGTGGTCTTTCAGCCGCACAGATATTCGCGAACGAAAGCCTTTGCTTCTTCATTTGCGGAAGAGTTAGCTTTGGCAGATGAACTGCACCTTCTTCCTACATATGGTGCATTTGAAAAGTTTGAGCAGTCGGGGGCGGTTGAAGCGATCACAGGGTATTTGCCTCCCAGGCTAAGAGAGACAACCAAAATTTTCAAAAATTTCCCAGACTTGAAGAATGCTCTATTTCCAAAAATATCTGGGAAAAAAGATCAGATCATTTTTTTGGGGGCTGGGAATGTAAATAAGTGGGCTCATGCCTTTGCCTCTTGGTCTGCAGAAGAGGGACGGAAACTCGATGCATTTGGTTCCTTTGTTACGGACCGGCTCTCTCCCCATACAACCATTGTAAAGGATAAGCCAATGGGTTCTCTGACCACTATGGGTGTCGGTGGATCTACGAAATGGTATGCAGAACCGGCAAACATAGATGATTTATTGGTCTTGGTTGAAGCTTGTGAGCTCTTTGAAGTTCAACGAGCTATGATTGGCAGAGGGTCGAATCTTCTCATTCCTGATCAGGGCTTTGGCGGACTAGTCATTCGATTGAGGGGGAAGTTTTGGCACAGGATTGAAGAAAGGACGGAGGACACTCTTATTGTCGGTGCAGGAGCCAGGCTCAAAGAGATCTGTAAATTTGCATGTGCTAAAAACTTAACTGGTTTTGAGTTTTTGGAAGGCATTCCCGGGACTTTAGGTGGTGCGCTACGAATGAATGCAGGTGCGATGGGTTGGGAAATTTTCGATCTCGTGGAGTGGGTGAAATTTCTTATGCCTGACGGGCAAATTAAGGAAATCGAAGGTGCTGAGCTTGAGGTGGGGTACAGGTATTGTAAAGAAGCCTACGATGGCATAGCCCTGCGTGCAAAATTGAAAGCCGAGGGCAGGGGGCAACATATGGAGATACGCAAGGTCATCGAGCGAATGTCTCGTAAAAGAAGAAAGTCTCAACCCACCCAGTCCAGTTCGGGTTGCGTGTTCAGGAACCCGGACTCCCACTCGGCTGGTTGGCTGATTGATCAGGCTGGGTTAAAGGGGGAAAAAATTGGGGACGCGGCCGTGTCTGAAGTGCATGGGAATTTCATTATCAACCATGGGCAGGCTACCACAGAACATGTGGTCGAGCTCATCCAAAAAGTCAAACAGAGGGTCGAGGAGACACATGGGGTGATTTTAGAACCTGAAGTCAATCTTCTTGGCCAATCTTGGAATAAATACCTCTCCTAGTAAACAGATGAAAAAAGATCCTAAAATAGTCATTCTCTCGGGCGGAATCGGACCTGAGCGTGAAGTTTCTCTCCGTTCCGGACAATCGCTCTTTGATTCCTTGTCACCCCGGTTTAATACTGAATTGCTCGACCTAAGGGACAAATCCTTGCCCGAACATTTATCCCCGAGCACGGACATTGTCTTTCCTATTATCCACGGGGAATTTGGAGAGGATGGTGAACTTCAAGAACTTCTTGATTCTGCTGGGTTTGAGTATTGCGGAAGTGGTGCAATTTCCAGCCGTCTTTGTATGAACAAAGCATTAACAAAAACGAGGGTGGCAAAAGAAGGGGTCAGAATACCCAAGGGCTTCAATTTTCAAAGCCCCAAAGATCTTAACCCGGAAGAAGTTTTATCAGCCCTTGGGGATCATTTAATTATTAAACCAACGGATCAGGGAAGCAGTGTTTCCCTCTTCCTTATTTCAGGCAAAAATGAATTGGAAGACCAGTTGCAAGACCTCAAAGATGGAAACTGGTTGGTCGAAGAGAGAATTTTTGGTCGTGAGGTAACCATTGGTGTATTAAACAATGATACACTTGGAATTGTCGAAGTTATCCCAGTTGGCGGCGTTTATGATTTTGATAGAAAATACACACCTGGTTCTACCGAATATCGATTTCCAGCTATCATCGATCCGGAGACTGAAGTGGAGATCAAAGATTTTGCTTTGCGTGCCTACCAAAGTTGTGGATGCAGGGATTTCGCTAGGGTTGACTTTATAATTTGTGATGATGGACATGCTCACTTTTTGGAAATCAACACTCTTCCTGGTCTTACCCAAACCAGTCTGCTTCCCAAGAGTGCCAGCTCTTCCGGCTATAATTTTGATCAGTTAACTAAAAAGTTAATTTCACCAGCGATCGATAGGTATAACAACCTAACCGAAGATGATGCACCCTGTGCTGCCTGAATTTATGAGAAAGAAAAAGAAAGATGAACTGGCTATGCCATCCAGTTGGCGAAACCTAAAAAAAAGTTCTGCACGAAAATCTACTTCAGGAGTTGTTGTTCGTAGAAGGCTGGTTCAAGCTTTCCGGTTTTTAACGATCCTTGGATTGTTTTCCTTGGTGGTTTTCACAATCAAATACTCGATGGATGGGTCCAGCCACGGACCTTTGGCCCAGAATGATTTTATTGGTTCGTCCATGCCCGTGGAACGGGTGGATTTTAAATCGGATGGTGTGCTCTCTCCCAAATGGTTTTTAAGTTGGGTAGGGCCTTTCCGGAACCTCTCCCTGACCGAAATCAACCTGTCCAAGCTTCAAGAACAATTGCTTGCTGAAAATCAAATTACTGAAGCAAGAATCAAAAGATGTTTTCCTTCCACGCTGGAGGTTAGGATAAAGGAACGGGAACCCCTTCTTGTACTCAGGCTCAGAGACAAAAATGCTGGGTTTAAGGATTGGCTGGTTTCTTCAGATGGATGTTTGTACGAGGGGGAAGGGTATTCATCCCGGGTTTTGAATTCATTGCCTTCATTAAAAGTAGCCCCATCTTTGATCACAAAAGATCAGGAAAACAAAGCTTACGAAAACTTGAAAGATATGCCCATTGTTTCACCGTTGCTTGAATTAGCCCGATCTGAATATCCCGAGATCTATCGAGACTGGACAGTGGTTTCCTACACCCGACCCAGTGCCCATGATCCTGGAGCATGTGTAACGGTTAAGTCCAAAAGAGTTGGGAGCATTCGTTTTCATCCATCCGATTACGCTTCTCAGTTAAGAAGGCTCCGTTACTTGCTTGACGAACCCAAGTTCCTGCAGGCTTCACACATTCGTTCCATTGATCTTTCACACGGACGCTCAGTATTTGCGAATATTTAAGGAGATATAACCGAAGTACGAAAAAGACACAAACGATCCATATGAGTAAAATAATAGGTGCTGTAGAAATTGGTACATCTGTTGCCAAAGTGTTAATTGGGGAAGTTTCCGAAGACAAAACTCTCCATATTGTGGGTAAATCAATGCGGAAAAATGAGGGGATGAGAAAGGGGGAAATCGTTGATTTCAGAAAAACTGCATCCAGTGTACATTCAGCCCTGGAGGAAGCTGAAAAAATGTCCGGAACTACGGTTGACTCGATTTATTTGGCTCAAACAGGTTCGCATCTCAAGGGAAGCCTTCTTAAGGGGAGTGCCAATGTGGCCTCTCCAGATGGCAGAGTATCCATAGACGATTTAAAATCTGCGGCCGAGGAAGCGAAAAGAAAACAGTCTGCGCCGGGGAGATCTTATGTCCATCATGTACGTATGCCAATCCGGTTGGATGGGCGTCCTGTTGAAGATCCTGTAGGTATGATTGGGAACAATGTTGAGGTTTCATACTGGTCGATTGAGGGGGATGAATCCGCGATTCGTATGAACCTTGATCTTGCCCACCAATACAGTTTGGATGTGGAGGATTTAATTCTTTCTTCGATCGCATCTGCTACCTTAGTGGCGGGCCCTGATTTAAGAAGAGCAGGTGTTTTGGTGATCGATATTGGAGCAGGAGTAACAGACCTTGTTTTATACCAATCCGGTACGATTGTTTTTACCACTGTTATCCCAGTTGGGGGCGATCATCTGACTGGTGATTTATCAATGGGGTTACGGGTATTGGAGCCCTACGCCGAGGAGCTAAAGTTAGAGTACGGAAAAGCCCAACCCGACTCGTCCGACTCCGACCATGAACTATGGATCATTGGGAATAAAACGATTGGCGATCGTAAAATACCCAGAAAAGCGATTGCTGACATCATTCATGTCCGAACGGTGGAACTATTTGAAATCATAAGCAAAGAATTGGGACCTTTACTCCAGTCGGGAGAACTGGGTGCAGGTGTCTTGTTAACGGGCGGCACTTCGCGCTTGCCTGGTATTGAACAATTGGCATCCAAAGTGTTAGGGGTGCCAGTATCTAAGGCGAGTTTCCCCGCTGGTGTAGGGAATGAACTGGCCCAAGCAGAAAATTCCACCGTTCTCGGCTTGCTTCATTATGGTTTAGAGGACCATCGCTTGCCTGGTGAGAAAAGTACAAAAGAGCACCCAGGTATTTTCAAAAAAATTGGAGGGTTTTTGGGAATCTAGCCAAACTCAAGTTCACCCACTATTTGACATCCATACCAAACCAACGACCCAAATGAGCCAAGAAACTTTTTTTGACAACAGCAGCAACTCGACCGTTCTTGAAAACTCCTACGGAATTAGGGCAAAAGTTATTGGGGTGGGGGGAGCTGGCATATCATTGGTTGATGGCTTGAGGTTCGATAATTTTGATTCGGTTGATAATGTAATTATTGATGTGGATATGAAAGCGATCTCTGAATCACTTTCCTCCCAAAAAATTTCATTCAGTAAAAGGCACACCCGGGGCATGGGGACAGGTGGGGATGTCGCTCTGGGAAAACGACTGGCTGAAGAGGAGAAAGATAAAATTCGCAGCCACCTGGAAGGAGTGGACTTGGTCTTTTTATTAGCCGGTTTAGGAGGAGGGGTAGGCGGAGGAGCGGCTCCTGTTATTGCCCGCCTTGCCAGAGAGCACGGGGCCTTGGTTTTTGCATTCACACCACTGCCATTTAGTTGGGAAAAATCTCGCCATGCCCAAGCGGAGGAGTGCCTCAATGACCTCAGGGTTCATGCGAATGCCGTAGTGCCATTGCCCAATGATTCATTGCTGCAAATGGGCGGGGCAGATGCAACCGCTTTGGAGTGTTTTGCGGAGGCGGGTCGGAATGTGAGCCGGGGAATATCCGCAATTTGTAACTTGGTTTTCAAAAAAGGAATGATTGATGTTGATTTTTCTTATTTGAGAAAAGTCTTTTCAGCCAGGTCAGGGAGAACTCTTTTCGGATATGGGAAAGGAACAGGTAAAGATGCCTTGAGAGAATCATTGAGGGATTTAATGGTCTGCCCCATGCTTCATATGCCGGATGTTTCCAAGGCTGCGGATGTACTGATGATTTTTATTCAGGGAGGCACATCGCTCACTATGGCGGGTTTGCAATCGGTTTCCAAAGAGATTAGAGATGCTTTTAAAGCGGGAGAGGATGTTGTTTTTGGGGCTCACGTAGATGAGAATATGGGGGATCAAGTAAACATAACGGTTCTGGGAGCCACTTCACTTGAGCCAATGATCAAACCAGCTGATGTCGCACCCGTTAGCCAGCAAGTTCTTGAATTATCCACCCAACCGAAACAATCTCACAAATCTAAGCTAGATTTAGACAGTGAAAGAAATGTGGAGGAAAATGCACAGTCCAAAAAGTTTAGAAGGAGAAAAAAGAGCGAAAATCTTGATCAAAACACTTTTCCCTTCATGGAAGCTCACAACCAAAGGGGCATTTTTGATGATCTTCCCAAACGAAATTTATATGAGGGCGAAGACTTAGATGTACCTTCTTACCTGAGAAGGGGCGTCAAAATTGCAATTTAACTTTAACTCGTATTTTCTCGTCATTCATATCAACTTGGTTTGATTGTTTGACCTGAACGGTTATTTAATTTTGATAGTTCGTAGATGAAGTCTCTCCTCACAGCATTTTCAATACTATTTTTGGGATGTCATCTCCTGACTGCAAAGGTTTCACATTTGTTGGTTTCCTCCCTAGGAGAAGGTGTTGTCCGAATGGATCAAACTGAGGCGGATAAGGTGATTGCTTCTTCCTCCTTTCTTCCCAGAGAAGTGTCCCTTCATGTGAAGCCCAAAAGTGGAATCGAAACCCTTGCCGCTGGTTACCAATTCCGATTTGGTGCATCCACTTCTTTCAAGTGCCAGGATGATTCTTTGGAAATTGCAACTGGTTCTTTGCTGATGCGTTCCAGAAAAATAACGAATAGGATAGATATTACCGGTCCTGAAGTCTCTTTAACTGTTTCTGGATCAGGAACATCTTTAATCCAGGTCGAACCCAATGGAGGGTTGAAGTGTGTTGGGCTTTTGGGATCCTTGAAATTTGGTTACCAAGATGGAACTGAAATCAACCTGCTTCCGGGTGAATTGGTTTTTACTGACTTAAAAAAAATGTCCTTTAGCGATAAAGTTACCATTGAACTCGAAAACCTTTTTGAGACCTCTTTTCTCATTTCCGGTTTTATGAACAGTTCCAGTTTTGAAAACGCGTTACAAAATGTGGCGAACTTACAAAAAAATGCCATTGCCAAGACTTACAATGCAAAGGTTGGTCGTGCGAAAAGCTCCTCCAACTTTGAAGTCATTTCCTCTTCTTCCCAAGTTTCTTCTCCTTCTCCCAGTGCTTTTACAAAGGAAAGCTATGAACTTCCTGAAAAATCTCCCTTAAATGAACTGCTCGGCCGTGCTCCCCAAAGATGGAGAAGTACGAGTAGTGTAAGCAATAATCCATCTGTGGACCCAAAGCCAGCTTCCGTGGAGGAAAAGCGCCCTTTCCCCAGCCGCTTGCTTAGGGGTCAATAGAGTTTCTCACTAATCCCATGACAAATTTAAGTTTTATTCCTGTTTTGGCATCTTCAGGTGACAGCGGTTACCTGTACGGCCTTTTCTTCCTTATCGTATCCTTGGTCATAGGGGCAGCCACCCGCCATTTTCTTCAACGAATCCCACTTCCCTTTACTGTATTACTGTTGCTTATCGGACTAGCAATGGGAGCCCTTAACCGGGCCTACGGTCCGCATGGTGGTCATGCTCATGCCGAGGGCCATGTGGCTGGAGAGGTTGGTGGGATATGGGATAAATTTGTTGATACGCTCAGCGGTGCGATTTCCTGGGGAGGGAACCTGGACGGACATTTGATTCTCTATGTCTTTCTACCCATCCTCATTTTTGAGGCTGGATTTGCTCTGGATGTGCACACCTTCAAAAAGTCGTTTTTAAATGCGTTTTATTTGGCAGGGCCAGGAATTGTTACAGCTACTGTAATGACAGGGTTAGCCTTTATGGGCTTGGTCACTGCTTTTGGTGGGACTGGGGGGGTCCTTGAAGATTGGAATGTCGATTCCGGGGCTTTTATTGTCCTGGCATGTATGCTCTTTGGTGCCGTGGTAAGTGCAACGGACCCTGTTGCAGTAGTCGCACTCCTCAAAGAGCTTGGTGCGAGTAAAAAGCTTGGGACATTGATTGAAGGGGAGTCTTTGCTGAATGATGGTACCGCCATCGTTGCTTTTGTCTTACTAATCGGAGTGGTTACCGGGGCAGAGCAATTCCTTGGTACTGGTAGTTTTATCGGCAGTGCTGCGATTGGATTTGGTAAGATTGGTGCTGCGGGTGGCCTGGTCGGTGTGCTGATTGGGTTGGTCGCGATCCTTTGGGTGAGAAAGGTGTTTAATGACCCCCTCATAGAAATTACCGTGGTTTTAGTCACAGCTTACGCCGTGTTCTTTGTTTGCGAACATTTTTTCCATGTTTCCGGAGTTCTTGGTTTGGTTGCACTGGGAATTGTGATGGCAGGCGTGGGTCGCACTCGAATTAGCCCTGAAGTGGAGCACTTCATGCATGAATTCTGGGAATTTACTGCTTTTGCGGCCAATGTGATCATCTTTATTGTCGTTGGGGTTGTCATCGCACAAAAAGCACAGCCCACCGGAATGGACTTCCTGATTTTGTTTTTGGTTTATGTGGCCATCCATCTCGTCAGGGCAATTAACATGGGAATGTTCTACCCCTTAATGAAAAAAGCGGGCTATGGATTGCCCGGCAAAGATGCAGTTGTCGTTTGGTGGGGTGCTTTACGCGGGGCAATCGGATTGGCCCTTGCCCTTGTGGTTTATTCGGAAAACCTAAGGTATGAGTTTGATATCGATAACGGTGGAAGTGGTTACTCGGCCAAAACAACTTCTGTTTTTGTGGTCGATTCCCAGGAAGCTGTTTCTTACTCCAAACCCAACCCAAACCTAAACCTTTATGGTATGGCGGCCAACACCCTTGCTGATGCGGAAATTTCCAACGGCAGGATCGTTGGAATTTCTCAATCCATAGAAACTGCTGGCATATTTTTGGGGAGTACCAATTCCAAAGATGCGGCTAAGCTTCGTCAGGATTTGGCTAGTGGAGAAAAGAAAGTGGTTATATTTGGAGAGGGCAGTGGAGCGGTTGTACAAGCTTCCTTGGTAGGAATTTCAGCTAGGGTAAGAGATCAGTTTCTCTTTCTCATATCCGGAATTGTGCTTCTTACCCTGTTGGTCAATGCCACGACCATTAAATCTTTGGTTAACAAACTTGGTCTGACCGAGCTTCCCGCTGTTAAAAAACTTATGTTTTCCAATGCCACAGGAAACATTTCCAATGTTTGCGAACAGGAAATGGATTTGCTCAAGGGGGACCGGTTTTTAAGTGGTGCGAATTGGGGGCTGGTTCGAAATTATTTGCCCGATCCTGTTAGCTATCCATTAACCGCCACGGAACTGGAATCAATGGATACCTTGGCAGAGGCAAGAAGGAGATTGCTTGAAAAAGAAAGAAGCAGCTACTGGGCCCAGTTCCGATCGGGCTTGTTGTCCGCACGGGCTGTTGCTCAGCTGGATAATAATTTGAGCGAATTTCTAGATTTTCAGGGCAAAGTGCCGATGACAGAAAGAACCTACCTCGATGACATTTGCACGGTGAGTAAACTCAGTGAAGCACTCAAAGACATTCCGTTCCTTAAAAGGTATTTTTCGGACAAAATTACAGTGGGTTATGATGCTTCCAAGGCCTTTGTCATTGCCCAGCAAGTCATGGCCAAAATGGTCGACAACTTTGTGAAGGAATTGGATGACAGTGGAGATTTGGAGAAACAGCAAAAAACTGCACGCTTGCTCAAGGATGAAATCCGACAGAACCGTCTGCGGGGCCTTCAATACATCCGAAATATGCATGAGAACTATCCCGAAGTGACTGTTGGTATCGAGACCAAAGATGCCATCCGTTCGGTGTTGAACCATGAGCGGGCATCGATCAAGAAAATGCGTGCGGATGGTATGCTGGAGGCCGATGAAGCCACCCGTATGATCACAGCAGTAGAAGAGAGGATGAAAAATGTAATGGACAGTCCTCTGGAGTTACGCCTTCCATCTGATGAAGAGGTACTTCGGGAGGTTACCTGGCTTAAGGGAATGGAAGACTCAGTGATCACCCAAATACTCGATGCTTCCGAAAAGAAGGTCTACAATTCGGGGGATGCATTGATGAAGCAAGGAGACTCTGGGGATGGTCTAATTGTTATCACTCGTGGCAGCGTCAAGGTTTCGATCGGAGATGTGGTTGTCGATATTATGGGCAGAGGTGCTGTGATCGGGGAGATGGCGGTATTGGCAGGTGTTCCCAGAACTGCCACTGTTATTGCTGATTCCACAGTCAATGCACTGTGGTTAAACACCGAATCGATGCAGGCAATCATGGGCGAATCTCCCCAGCTTTCTGGAAGTCTTTGGAAAACAGCAGCCATGCGGTTTGCAGAGAATCTTCTTGGTGCCAAGGAGCCCTACAATGGGTGGAGCCAAATTCAATTACGCAGGTGGCTCAATGAAGGTGATGTCATTGCTCCTGCGGACGGAGAGACCACTAATCTTTACGGAAAAGTAGCTGTTCTGGTATCCGGCCAATCCATTCCCGCCGGTTCTACCGATCCGATCAATGCACCAGCTCACCTGGACCTTGCAGAAGCTACCTTTAACGGAAACGCAAAGGTCTACATTCGCAACGCATAGGTTTCAGTAGGTGGCGGAGAGGGCGGGATTCGAACCCGCGGTACCTTGCGGTACACAGCATTTCCAATGCTGCACAATCGGCCACTCTGTCACCTCTCCGATGCGAAACAAAGATGGATTTATGCAAAAGTAATCTCGGTGCGTCAATGTTCAAAACTTTGGAGTTGTCCAATCTCGTTCATCTCTCAACAAAAACCCAGTGCAATTGGTTTTCAGGTTTGCCTGTTTCAAATATTCATCTAAAACAATTCCAATGGTTTCAGACGAATATGGTTACAACAGCAAAGTGGAGGGCGAGGTTATCGTTACCCGAGCAGATGCGGTTGTGAACTGGATACGAAAACATTCCGTCTGGCCTATGCCCATGGGGCTCGCATGCTGTGCGATTGAACTTATGGCCTCAGCTGCCTCCAGATACGATATATCAAGGTTTGGGATGGAAGTGATGAGGTTTTCTCCCCGTCAGTCGGACTGTATGATTGTAGCCGGCACTGTGACCTATAAAATGGCTGAGGTGGTTCGTAGGATTTATGACCAGATGGGAGACCCGAAATGGGTGGTCGCCATGGGTGCATGTGCTTCTACTGGTGGCATGTACCGATCCTATGCGGTGATGCAGGGAGTTGATAATGTCGTGCCTGTTGATGTCTATGTAAGTGGATGTCCGCCGCGTCCTGAAGCTTTGCTGGATGCGATGATGAAATTACAGGACAAAATCGGGAGAGAGCCAGCAGTCAAAAATCTGTCTAAAACTCCCGAAACCGCACCTCTTTCCTGACATCATGATTGACGATGATTTCGTCAAATCTCTCCTCGGTGGGCGTGATTTCCTCAACCTTTTACACCAGGAGGATTGCCTTACACTTTCCTGCGATTCCTCGCACTTGGTTTCATTTTGTGAGCACCTGCGCGACAACGAGACATTTGACCTCTTGGTAGATTTGACTGCGGTGGATCACGGCGTGGATGCAGAAAACCGCTTCTCCGTAGTTGTCCATATTTATTCCCTCGTCCACAAATCTTACCTTCGCATTCATGTTGATTGCCCGGATAACGAATCCCCATCCATTCCATCGATTTGTGGCGTGTTTCCTGCCGCCAATTGGCACGAGCGAGAAACCTTTGATATGTTTGGGATCGTTTTTGATGAGCATCCTAACCTAAAGCGCATATTGATGTGGGATGAATATCCTTACCATCCTTTACGCAAAGAATTCCCTCTTGCCGGTATTGAGGTTCCTCTGCCTGCGGCTGATGTTTCTGAGGTGACAGGTGCTGCGGTGGATCCTGCTCCGATGATGGGGGGACCGTTCGTGTCTTCCGGTAGTTCGAGAATAAGTGAGTCGGAGCCTCGGGCAAAAGACGAAAGCTGGACTGAAAAAACTGAAAAGCCTGTATGAGTACCACCGTTAAAGAAGTGCAAGTTGGGGATGTCGGGGCCAGAGCAGAAATGCATGCAGACGATGGTAAAATGACCCTAAATGTCGGTCCATCCCATCCAACCACCCATGGTGTACTGAGGTTACTGATGGAACTAGATGGGGATCGAATCACCCGGTGTGAGCCAGTTTTGGGTTACCTGCATCGAGGCGATGAAAAAATCGCTGAAAATATGACTTACAACCAATTCGTTCCCTACACGGATCGGTTGGATTACCTTGCTCCCCTGGCTAATAATGTTGCCTATGCGATCACTGTGGAAAAGTTGGCCGGTGTTCAACTGCCTGAGCGTTGTGAAGCGATTCGTGTTTTGATTTGTGAGATGGCCCGTATTTCCAGTCACTTGCTTGGGATGGGTGTTTTT
>Ga0181565_10001238_pt1 | contig 19492 bp, 19 predicted proteins | sample 101ome_16_FD_129661 | JGI IMG/M metagenome (GOLD analysis project Ga0181565, IMG submission 129661) | Coastal salt marsh microbial communities from the Groves Creek Marsh, Skidaway Island, Georgia - 101401AT metaG (megahit assembly) | ecosystem: Environmental > Aquatic > Marine > Intertidal... | reverse complement strand
AGACTGTGAACCCTGATGCGGTGATGATTATCAAATCAACCATCCCGGTGGGCTATACGCAAAAGCTGATGGATAGCACAGGCTGTAAGAACCTCATCTTCTCGCCAGAATTTTTGCGTGAAGGCAAAGCCTTGTATGACAACCTCTACCCATCACGCATTGTTGTGGGTGAGCGTTCTGAGCGAGCGAAGCGTTTTGCGGACTTATTAGTCGAAGGTGCGGTTAAAGAAAATATTGACGTCCTGCTCACCGACCCCACCGAAGCTGAAGCGATTAAGCTCTTTGCCAACACCTATCTGGCGATGCGAGTGGCGTACTTTAATGAGCTTGATACCTATGCCGCCGTTCATGGCCTCGATAGCCGCCAGATCATTGAGGGTGTGGGTCTAGACCCTAGGGTAGGAACACATTACAACAACCCAAGCTTCGGCTATGGCGGCTATTGCTTACCGAAAGATACTAAGCAGCTTCGTGCTAATTACAGTGAGGTGCCACAAAATCTGATTCAAGCGATTGTGGACTCAAATACCACCCGTAAGGATTTTGTCGCCGATAGCATTATTGCGAGAAAGCCCAAGATTGTCGGTGTGTATCGTCTGATCATGAAATCGGGTTCAGATAACTTCCGTGCATCCTCAATCCAAGGTGTGATGAAGCGCATCAAAGCAAAAGGTATTGAAGTGGTGGTTTACGAACCGGTGCTGACCGAAGATGAATTCTATAATTCGCGAGTGATTAAAGATCTCGAAGAATTTAAAAAGACCAGTGATGTCATCATTGCGAATCGTAAGAGCGATGAGCTCGCTGATGTGGATGCGAAGATCTATACCCGCGATTTGTTTGGTAACGATTCTTGAACCCAAAAATTATACCTCTCTTCATTCGCCATCGTATCGAGAGCCGGCCTAATTTACTAAAGATAATCGACAATATCGGTTGGTTGTTTTTTGACAAGATCTTGCGCATGGGCGTGGGTCTTGTCCTGGGCGTTTGGATTGCACGCTACCTCGGCCCGGAGCAATTCGGTCTTTTCAATTTTTCAACTGCCTTTATTGGTCTCTTCGGAGCTATAGCGGGACTGGGCCTTAAAGATATCGTGGTGCGTGACATCGTGCGCGACCCTGGAAGTAAAGAAGAAACACTAGGTACGGCTGCCGTGCTGCAATTCATCGGCGGTCTGATTGCTTACGGTCTCATTCTTGGCACTATCTTCTGGTTGCGTCCAGACGATACGCTCGTGAAGGCGCTGGTCGCCATCCTCGGCTCGATGATGCTGTTCAAAGCCAGCGAAGTGGGAGTCTATTGGTTCGAATCGCAGGTGCTGTCGAAATATGCCGTCTTGGCGCAAAACGGCAGCTTCTTAGTTTTCGCGGCCATCAAGATTGGGCTCATCCTCAACAACGCGCCGCTCACTGCTTTCGCCTGGGCAACCATGGCCGAGGCCTTGATGGTGGCGCTATTGCTCGGTGTCCTGCTCGGTTTGCGCGGACCGCGTTTGCACCATCTGCGTATAACCTTAGAGCGAGCGAAAAGCTTGTTAAAAGACAGTTGGCCGTTAATGCTCTCGGGTATTGCGATTGTGATCTACATGAAGATCGACCAGATCATGCTGGGGCAGATAGTCGGCGATGAAGCGGTGGGCATTTACAGCGCAGCGGTCCGCGTCAGCGAGGTCTGGTACTTCGTCCCGGTAATGATTGCGGCCTCGGTATTCCCCGCGATTCTCGAGGCTAAGAAGCGCAGCGAAGCGCAGTACTACCAGCGATTGCAGCGTCTTTTTGATTTGATGGTTTGGCTTTCTGTGATTATTGCGTTGCCAATGACTTTTTTATCAGCGCCAATTGTGACTTTAATTTTCGGCGAAGCTTATGCGTCATCAGGCCCCGTGCTGGCGATTCACATTTGGACAGGGGTATTTGCTTTCCTCGGCGTCGCTGCAGGCAAATGGTTTTTAGCTGAAAACTTGCAAACTCTGAGCCTCCAACGTTCGGTACTAGGGGCGGGACTGAATGTTCTTCTTAATCTATTTCTGATTCCATATTTCGGCGTGGTTGGCGCTGCAGTGGCGACCATAATTTCACATGGTTTCGCAGTGTTTTTTCTAGATTTTATGCAAGCTGAAACTCGTAAAATTTTTTATTTAAAAGTTAACTCGATAAATATTATTTCATCGCTGGGAAGAGTCAAGTACTTTAAGAGTAGGTATTAATCAATGGCGGAAAAAATTTTTGTTGCAGGGCATCGCGGTATGGTTGGCGGCCATCTATTGAGCTCGTGGAAGGCTTAAGTATGACTTATCGAGACTTCATTAGTAATAGTCTTAGTAACTAATAAAGATTTTGGTCTTATAAAGCAAAGTGTTTGTGTATCATTTCGTTGAATTAGAGTGTATCGGTGACAACAATATTGATGCAATTTGTAGGCGGGTTCTATAAGTAGATATGACTATAAAAATTGGTTTTCTTTTGAAATGGAAACTTGGAAGTCTGGGGAGTAAGTCAGGCAATGTTTTAGGAGACGAACTCTACGCATTGAGTTTGGCGAATGCATTACTTAAACTAAGTCCTGAAGTTGATGCACAGGTTTATGCGCCTAATCGTTTGCCAAAATCACGTTTAGATGTGATGGTGTACATGAATGACAATGAACTACATGAAGGTGTTGCTGAAAAGTCAGTGCTTTATCTGCAGAATGGTTATGGTGAGGGGAGCGATCATAAGTTGAATCGCCTGCGAAAGCGGGGTTATCACGGGTATGCTTTTATTTCACAAAAACTTTTGGAAATGCACCTGGCCGACGGCTACCAGGGGATCTACTTGCCTTTCGGTGTCGACATAAATATTTTCTATCCTCGTCCTCGCGAAGCTGAATTTGCTTTCGATGTTGCCTACGTTGGTAATGATATCAAGGGTACTTTTCGAAGTGAGGCATACTTAGAACCCGCCGCCGATTTTAATTTTGGATTGTTTGGTAATTGGCAGACACAGCGAGCTCGGTTACGTATTTGGAAAAACTGGCAGCTGCCGCGTTATAAGAAGCGATTCGCGCAACTAAGTCGGGGGAAGATTCCCCAAGAGAAAGTGCCCATCCTTTACAGCAGCAGCAGGATAAATCTCAATTGCACTATCCAAGATTGCGTAGACTGGGACGTCATCACGTTGAGGACCCTTGAGGTGCTTGCCTGTGACGGCTTCTTGATATCCGATCGTGTCCCTTCTGCGGAGCGTTTGTTCGGCGACTACATTTGTTTTACTGACGGCCATGAAGATCTGAGTAAAAAGATTCGCTATTACTTGATGCATATCAATAAGAGCCAACAGATGGCTCGCAGGGGTGGTGAATTTGTGCGTCAGAATTTTTCAATTGAGTCGATAGCTCGAAAATTACTTAATTACGTAGAGGAGATTTAGATGAGGGTTTTATTTGTTAATCCACCAGTTATTCGTTCTGCAACTTCTTCCGCAGAAAATAACTTCCAATTCAATGGAATACCGATACATCCTTGGATAAGAAAAGTTCCAGGGGGACGGTTCTTGTGGCATAAATTTGGTTTTGACAAGGGTATACGCTATGGGGTTCGGGCTGGTTCTCGGTGGCCTTGGACGTTAAAGGGTTCGTTCGAGAGTCCGAATTATCCATTCTTCTTGGGCTACGCAGCTGCCCTTGTTGCTGCGGATGGCCATGATGTGAACATCATTGATTCCGTTGCCGATCAAGAGTACAGCTACAAGCGTTTCCTAAAACGAGTGCAGGAATGGGCCCCGGATTTGATCATTCAGGAGTGTTCCACGCCCACGATGGATATAGATCTCTGGCTAGCGCCACAACTCGCGCAGATTGCCGACTTGGCTGTTGCAGGTCCCCACTTTAGCGAAGACGATGTGGTAAGTGAGACTCAGCAACTCCATCCAGAAATCAAGTACATTCTGCGTGGTGAATACATCCTGAGCGCACAACAAATAGTTCGTGAAAGGCGTCCAGGCGTTTACGAAGCAAATGTGGTTAAGGATGTCGATAGCATTCCTTTCCCTTTTCGCCATTATCCGTCCGGGGCGAAGTACTATGACCCATCCATGCCGACTCCAAGACCTCAGTTGCAGATCTATGGCAGCAAGGGTTGCCCGTTCAAATGTACCTTTTGCGTTTGGCCGCAAGCTATGTTTCAGAAGAAGGTCTCGCTACGAGATCCAGATAGGATCGCTGCCGAGATACGCGAGGCTATCGCGCTCCATGGGTATCGAAGTATCTTCTTCGATGACGACACATTTAATATGGGCACTGATCGAATAAGCCGCCTATGCGACCTACTCAAAGAAATTGGTTTGCCTTGGACGATGATGGGCCGTCTCGACATATCTCCAGATTGGCTCTACGAGAAAATGGTGGAATCTGGCTGTGTTGGCATGCGCTTCGGCATTGAAACCTTTGACCTGCAAGTGCTTGCCCGCGTTAAGAAAGGTATTGAGCGCAAGGACTTTCGCGGAACATTAGAACGTCTCTGCAAGAATTATCCGGATCTTATGTTGCACATCACGATGATGCGCGATATGCCGGGGCAGAGTGAAGAAGCCCACCAACTAGACATGAAGATAATTCACGACCTAGGTTTTACTACCCACGACATGCGCCGTAGCTACCAGCTTTCCCGATGTGCTCCATTTCCCGGTACCGAGATGTACGAGGAACTAAAAAACAATGGGAATGAAGTTAAGCTAGCGGATTTCCGTAAGTATGACGGAGGTCAGGAAACCGTTATGAAGACGATCAATGTTGAGACCACCAATGGGCAATAAGGTGCTTATTATTGGGGCGAGCGGTTTCCTTGGTGGGTACATATTCGACTACTTGGCTCAATTTCCGGAGTTGAGGGTCAGCGGAACAGTCCACCGTCTTTCGGTCCCTGGTTTGCATGCTCTCGATATACGCGACCGCGCTTCTATCTTGACTGTGCTTAAGGATTTGCGCCCGTCTATAGTTATCTTTTGCGCAGGCACGAAAGATGTAAACCGTTGTGAAAAGGATCCTGCGTATGCAATGGGCTTGAATGTTACTCCAATCCGTGACTATGTAGATGCCTGTAACAACATTGGACTGTCTCCGAGGACGCTATATTTGTCCAGTGACTATGTTTTTGATGGCCTTAAAGGGGGCTATGGACATGATTCGCGCGTTGGTCCATGCACTGTTTATGGGTTAACCAAACTGCTAGCTGAACGTTTGCTGCTTACTTCTGGGCTACCCGGCCAGATTCTGCGCGCTTCAGCTGTAATGGGTCGTCGAGGTGGTTTCTTCCGTTGGTTAGAGAATGCCTTACATGCAGGGACAGCCGTAAATCTTTTCGAGAATACATACTTCACGCCTACCTCTATAGGCCGTCTTTGCGAGTATGTGCGAGATTATGTGTTTAGTGGCAATAATCGAGCGAACATAAACATAGCTCACCTTAGTGATGGTTGTCGTATGTCGCGGTATGAATTTGGTGTTCGCATGGCAAATAAAATAGGCTTGTCTAGCTCGGCTCTGTCCGCAAGCATTGCCGATTTCAAGACAAGTAGTTTTCAACCTGATTTATCCTTGTTGCCTGACGGGTGTGCTACGTTGGGTTCTGCTCATGACTGGGATGATTTAGATAAAATATTTTGAGCTCATTATTCCGGATTCTACCTCCCTATTTCGATCATGCGGACGCGCGCGGCTCGATTACAGGCTTGATTAACATAGGGAATTGGGAGGAGGTTAATTTAATTGTTTCAGATGCCGGCATGGTTCGTGGCAGCCATTATCATAGGTCGACGCTGGAATGCTTTTTGATTTTATCTGGAAAGATTGATGTCCAATTTAGAAAACCTTACAGCGATGGGACATGGGAAGAGTTATCGCAGGTATTTGTTACTGGCGATGTTTTTATCGTCGAGCCCTTAGTCGAGCATACCTTTTATATCCAAGAGCCCTCTCAATGGATTAATTTATTGAGTCAGCGTATGGATCCTCAAAAGCCAGATTTTCATAAGTATGAAAATCTTGAGTGAGATGTAACACCCTAATGAGTACTCCATGAAAAACTACACCGACCGCACCCGTCCCCTCGTTACTGACGATTGCGTATTTTGAGCAATTGCTGTCGGGTGGGCGTTAATGCTGAAAAGTGGTTTGATATTGCGAATTCGCCCAGCGTAATTGAAAGACACTGGTCCACCCAATGACATCTATCTATACTCCCCCAGCCCCGTTGCAAACTGCGGTGTTATTCCTTGTCTTTAACCGACCCGACACTACCGCGCAGGTTTTTGAAGCCATTCGCAAGGCCAAACCGCCGCGCTTATATGTTGCTGCAGATGGCGCTCGCAGCAGCAAAGTTGGTGAAGCAGAAAAAGTGCAAGCTGTGCGTGACTTCATCTTGCAAAACATCGACTGGGAATGCGAAATTAAAACCCTATTTCGTGACCAAAATCTTGGTTGTAAATATGCTGTTAGCGGAGCAATAACTTGGTTCTTCGACCATGAAGATCAGGGAATTATTCTTGAAGACGACTGTGTCCCTGACGAGATTTTTTTCAAATTTTGTGAAGACAATCTTTGTCTATTTAAGTCAAATTTTACAGTTGGACATATATCTGGTTGTAATTTAGGTTATGTAACAGATGCCGAGAGTGCAGGTTTTTTGACTAAGTTTCCATTAATTTGGGGCTGGGCAACTTGGGCTGACCGGTGGAAAAATTACTCTTTAGACCAAGGATACATTACCAGCAGCATAACAAAAGATTTTAAGAGCCCAGAAAATAGATATTGGGTTGATATTTCTATTAAAATGGAAAGTGTTGATACATGGGATTATCAGTGGGTTTTTACATTGTGGAAAAATAATATGTACTCAGTGGTTCCATCTTCAAATCATATCAAAAATATTGGCTTCGATTTAGAAGCAACACACACCAAAAATACAAAGAGTGAGCTAGCCTCCCTAGACTACGGACAGCAAACACCAAATAAAGCTGTTGATAAATATTTGAACAATGGCTTTGAGTCATTTCTTTCGAAATATTACAGACTGACAGTGACTCAGTTTGCGCTAAAGAAAATTAAATTACTTATAAAAGGTTTGGTAAAAGTATGAAAAATGGTTTAGTTAATATTAATGATTATCAAAATTTAACAAACTCGGAGGTCTATTCATTTTTAGAAAAGGGGAGTGAGGATTTCGTTAGAAAACATTTGGATGATCTAACTGAATACGACCGCAAATGGGTTGCAAACTCATTTAAACAGTGGAGTAGAAAATATGAATATACTTATGTATTTGAATCTATTAAAAAAAAACTAGAACCCGAAGTTCCTAATCAATCTAAATTTAATGTATTAGATGCGGGATCCGGTATTACTTTTTTTCCATTCTTTTGTAAAGAGAATCTAAAAATAAAAAAAGTAACTTGTCTTGATTATGATGAAGGATATGCCCCCGTCTTTGATAAGATTAACAAACACAGTACTAATAAAGTAGAATTTATTAAAGCATCGTTAACTGAAATGCCATTCGAGAATTCAAGTTTTGATATAGTATACAGCGTTTCAGTTATAGAACATACAACGGATCCGCTGCGCATAATCAACGAGATTGATAGGGTTTTGAAGCCTGGAGGTATGTTAGTACTAACATTCGATCTTTCTCTTGATGGGTCGCAGCAAATATCAATTGATATCGCAAACCGTATTATTGACAGTCTTGCCAATTCTAACTACATATCTCTAAATGAAGTGGAGAGCCTAGATTCTTCCTTATCTGTTTCAAGTCATCTATACACAGCCATCGAGGCATACAAATATAATCCCGAGTCACTCTGGAGATCGCATATCAGTCTGAAAGGAAGGGTTTATATGACTCTTTATACTTTATTGACTAGAGGTAAAATATTCAGGTTTCCGCCGCGTTTAGCTTTTTATTGTGGTTCTTTCCTTAAGGGTGCTTAACAAATGATTCTTGTTGTCTTTGGAACTAGACCTGAAGCAATAAAAATGGCTCCAATCATAAAGAAAATAGATTCATGTGATCTGCCATATGCTGTATGCAACACAGGCCAGCATAAAGAGATGCTAGAAGGTATCTTAGATTTCTTCGAAATAAAGCCTGACTTCAACTTAGATGTTATGTCTAGCAAACAAAGTTTAGCGACAATGCTAGCTAGAATTATTGAAAGAATATCTATATTAATAGAGAAATTATCACCTTCAATTGTGTTAGTTCATGGGGACACCTTGACTTGTACCGCAGTGACCCTGGCATCATATTATTTGAACGTACCAGTTGGACATGTTGAGGCAGGATTGCGAACTGGGAATTTACAACATCCATGGCCAGAGGAGATGAACCGGAAAATTGTTGGACAAATGGCCACTATAAATTTTTGTCCTACAAAAATAGCATATGAAAATCTTTTATCAGAGGGGATAGATTCATCAACATGTCATATTGTTGGTAACAGTATTGTCGATGCGTTTAAACTTGCAGCCAAAAAAGTTAAAGAAAATCAAAATATAAACGAGTGCGTTGTAAAATCGCTAAAGTTTAAAGGAATAGATGAAAATAAGTTTAGTAAGTTAATAATTGCTACAGCACATCGGCGTGAAAACATAGATAAAGGAATAGAGAGTATTTGCAAAAGCCTCATTGAGATTACAAAAAAAGAAAAAGATACTCTAATAGTTTTTCCTGTACATCAAAATCCAAATGTTAGGCAAAAGGTAAAGTTAAGTCTTGATGGACATGAAAGAGTGGTTCTCACTGACCACTTAAGTTACGGTGAGTTAACATATCTATTATTAAAATGTAGGCTTGTTATTACTGATAGTGGTGGTATTCAAGAAGAAGCATTAGTTGCTAACGTACCAGTGTTAGTTACGCGGCTTGTGACAGAGCGTCCAGAGGCTTTAGGGCATCCGCTATCAAAATTAGTAGGAACAAACCCGAGGTGCATTACAGAGCATGCCTTATATGTGTTAAATCAATCCGAAACGGGTATAAAGGTTTGTGATAAAGGTCTTGGAGGCGGAAATACAGCTGAATTGATAGTTGATATTTTAATCAGATTCATGGGTAAACGATCATGAATCTTCTCCATATAACTATGTATCATTACCCGGTAAACGGTGGTCAACAAGTATACATCGAGCAATTAAATAAATTATTACAAAATAGATTTGAACGAATCGAAACTATACAGCTAGAAGTTTCAAAAATATTTGACTACCCTTCTGGCGTAACATCACTAAAACGATTCCCAAAGATTTTTAGAATATTTCGAGATTCAAGTTGGGTGGCATTTTTGATAGGCTTATATCGGAAAAAAGAATATATAAAGTCTTTTGATATTGTTATTGTTCATTATTCATTTTTTTATAACGCAATTCCAAATAAATCAAAGGCTATTTTTGTTTCGCATGGTGTTGAGTGGGATGGTTATTTAAATCCAATAAATTATTTTAGATATTGGATGGCGAGAAAGGTATTGTTGAGTAGTAATTATGTAGTAGCAAATGATACAAATTTTTTAAAAATACTAGATCGATCTGAATTAGGGAAAAATGATACAAGCAATAAAAATAAATTTTATATTCCCAATAGTGTTGATATCCAACGATACTCTAAATATGGTGAGTCAATTACTTTTAATCAAGAGTACATTCTCGTTCCACGAAACATTAGAAAAGATAGAGGCATTACACTTGCAATTAGTATACTGCATGAGCTGAAAAATCGCGGAATACGTTTAAAATTAATTGTGGCGGGTGGGCCATTAAAGGGCCTTTACTACTTTAAATGCAAAATGTTAATTGAAAAGTATAAATTAAACGAAGATGTGGTTTTCTTAGGTTCAATAAGTCAAGAAATGCTGATTAAATATTACCGAGGTTCAAAACTGACTCTTATACCGACGCTTGCAATGGAGGGGACTTCTTTGTCAGCACTAGAAGCGATGTCATGCGGATCGCCAACCTTTTCAACAAATGTTGGGGGGCTTCTAGACCTGCCAACAGAAAAAATCTCAACAGTTGCACAGGATGCTGCTGAAAGCATTTCTAGGAAGTGGTTAGATCTAGATAGAATTTCTGAAATTCAAAGATTAAAAGTCTCAAAACATTTTAATAATAATAAATGGAATCAGACCTGGTTAAATGTTATTAATCAAAAAATGGAGACCAGAGGTGATGGATAACATTGTATTGAATATTGCAATAGTAATACCTGCATATAACGAAGAAGAAACTATAAATTTCACAATAGAAACACTAAAGGAGTATATCGAGTCTTTGAGTGAAAAATATACATTAGTGTTTGTTGATGATGGTAGCAGTGATAAAACATGGAGTATTATAAAAAAATACATTGTAAAAGGTTATCCTATAGAAGGGTTAAGTCTATCTAGAAATTTTGGTCATCAGGCTGCGTTATACGCTGGAATGGAGTTTTGCTATAGTAAATACGACGCGATAATATCTATAGATTGCGATCTGCAACAGGATATAAAGGCAATTCCAAGATTAGTTGAATCATTTAAATCTGGTAATGAGATTGTTTACGCAGCAAGAAATCATAGAGAATCAGATAGTTTTTTGAAAAGAATAACTGCAAAGTTGTTTTATAAACTGATGTCAATATTGGATGTAGCACTAATTAAAGATCATGCAGACTATAGACTTATAAGTAATAAGGCTTTAGCCGCCTTGCTCGAATATAAGGAAGTGGATATTTTTCTGAGGGGGCTTCTACCTACATTAGGCTTCAAATCTGAAATAATAAAGTTTGAAGTTTCTGAAAGGGAATACGGTATAAGTAAGTACACATGGAAGAAAATGGTAAATCTAGCGAATAATGGTATCTTGTCATTTACAGCGGCGCCGCTGTATTTAATTTTTATACTCGGTCTTTTCATTACGTTGTTATCAGTTACATATGTGGTATATGGGTTTGTTTCAAAGATATTTCTTGATGCTGTTCCAGGTTGGTCTTCATTGATTGTATCCATATATTTTCTAGGTGGGGTTCAAATGTTATCCATAGGCATCATTGGGCTGTATGTGAATAAAATTTACTACCAATCAAAGAACAGACCTAGATATATTGTCCAGAGTTTTTTAACAAATGATTGATAGAATCATCAATCATTCCTTATTTCGTTATTTGTCAGTTGGAATTCTTAATACCATAATTGGCTTTAGCGTTACTTTTTTACTTTTCTATTATACTGAGGCGCCAATAATCAGTAACTCTCTAGGCTATTTCATTGGGATGATTTTCTCGTTTTATCTGAATAAAAATTTTAGTTTTAAAAGCAACGGTCCCTTTGAGCTTAAACTTTTCATTAAATTTATCTTTTCACTATTACTAGCTTATTTTCTTAATGTTTCAGTACTGGCTATTCTTATATACAAGTTTCAAATAAATTTCTATTTATCTCATATTTTATCAAGCGCTGTGTATGTATCAGTTAGCTATTATCTAATAAAAAGTTTTGTTTTTAAATGATCGTTGCCTCAAACAAAGTTAAGTATTTTCTATATTTCCTGCCATCTTTTTTGTTTATTGCTTGGTTGTTCTTTTCGTTTTTCGTTGTAGATAGGTATCTGTCACCGATAGATGAATACCATGTATTTAAAATGAGGAGTGACGGATTTGATTTTTTTTCTTTTATCTTCCCGGATTCTGGAAGGTTTTTTCCTCTTAATGGATGGTTCCCCAACTTAATTTCTTATTATGTAAGTGAAGTTAAGTATTTATTTATTAATAATTTACTTCTAGCTTGCGTTCTTGTTTATTTGATTTATAAAATTACAAAATTGAAAAATTTCCATGCTTTAGATAATTCAAATAACAGCATAATTGTATTTTTACTTGTCACCGCTTTATTCATCTCTCCAGGCATTGCGGCAGCTTTTTCGAGATTGTTTGTCCCAGAGAAAGAATTAATTGTTTTAATGTCTTTGCTAGTGATCTTAACAAATAAATACAATAATAGATATAGCGAAAATATATTTTTAGTATGTGTTGTTTCAGCTTCGTTATTGTTCAAAGAATCATTTGTGATAATTGTTCTATTTTCCTCCATATTTTTTTTCATATTTGGCAAAAACGAATATAGTTTTTACCGAGTGTATGCATATATTTTAATGTTACTTGGTATTACTTGGGTTACATTATATTTTTCAATTTTAAATGTTAATCAAAGTAGTAGTTATATTGATCTTAATTTCAGTGGTTTGTTGTATAGATCTTTATTAAATTTCTTTAAGTATTCTATAGCTGATCCTTTTGCGATGTATGGTACGTTGATTTTAGGTGCAGTTAATCTGCGAAGGATTCTCGTTGCTAAGAAGTTTAGTTCAATCTCTATCTTACAAATTTCGACTATTCCTTTTCTTTTTTTCTATCTTTCAATTGACAGATTCAATTATTATTACTTATTGCCAATCTATCCAATTATCTTGGCAAGTGCATTTGATAATGCTTACATTTTTAATAGAAACTTGGCGTTAAGAAAATACTTTTATATTGCTATTTTTGCTGTTTATTCCCTAGTTTTTCCAATTTTCACATATCTAAATCTTTACTATTTCAATATTCAACTGTCTAATGAAATACTTTTAAATAAAATTTTAGTAACAGAAATTGCCAGTACTATTTGTCTAGAAGGGGTAGGTGATAACTCAGAGGCAGTTCATTCTTTACAGGTGTTTTTGAAAGCTCGTAATTCAAATAATAAAATCGTTAGTGGTCCGTGTGGTATTGAGCAAGACTTCATTGTTATCCCGCCAAATTCTGCTGTCCAACCAGATACCTTAACAAAGCTTAGAAAATACTATAATGAGTTTTTAGCTAGCGATATGAGGTTAGCCATACCTAATTACTCATTGTTTGGAATTGTTCGTGATTACACAAAAACAGGGGCCCTGATTTCTGAGAACTCGCTTCCATACTTTAAAGTTTTTTCAAAAGAGAAGTAGTAATTTGTTACTTTCAATTGTCATAGTAACTAAAAACAATATAGCTGAGCTCTTAAGCACCCTTCAAAGTATTTCTTTACAACCACTTGAAATACTTAATCAAACCGAGGTTTTGATTGTTAGCGCTAATGACATTGATTATTTTGGAGCTAGCCTTTCTGGGTTTCCATTTGACTTGCGTTTTATTTGTGATGATGGATCTGGTCTTTACGAAGCTATGAATATAGGTCTGAAGCAGGCAAATGGGGTTTGGCTTTTATTTCTTAATTCTGGGGATTGTTTTTACCACCATAGAGTATTAAATCATTTTTATATCACATTATGTTCTGCTCATAACTTGGATGTTATTTTTGGTTTAGCTATTGTTCAAGATCAACATGGGCATAAGTGGAGTTATCCCTCAAATGATATTAATGTTCTCGAATGGCTTCGGACTGGGGCGTTACCTAACCATCAAGCAATGTTTTTTCATAGAAATTTTTATACCAGTAATACCTTCAATACTAGTTATAAAATTTCATCTGATTCTGATTATAAAATTAGGGCGCTATCTAGCGGTAGGTTCATATTTGTGAATAGTGCTGTTTGTTTGTTTTCGATTGGAGGGTTGTCAAGTGACTGGACTTATAAATCTTTAAAGCAGCAGTGTCTTGATAGGTATGCTCGGGGTTTGGGTCTGCAAGATTCTTTGATCTGCATTACCAAGCTTATTGCCAAACTTGTTTCGAAGAGCATCTTTGGAACAAGAGCTAATTATTTATATAATCGTTACTTTAAGCGTAATTTAAAATAAATGATTCATTTTTTATTTGGCCTCCTGTTTTTTCCATCAGTTACTTTCGGATTATATGATTCAGAAGTTTTTCCTTATGGATTTATTTTCTTCTTTATTTCAGCATTTTGGGTAAAGTTTCATATTTCAGATTTTTCATATGTGGCATATCTGCTTTTTTCAGCATTATTATTTACTACACTTTCGAATGGAACTTACATCTTAAATACATTATGGTCGTTAGGTGCATTTCTTAATTCATACCTCGCTTTTTTAAGTGTTTATCATTTGCCGGAATCTCTCATTAGACGGTACCGCATTACTGCGTTATGGATATTTGGATTTATTTTATTATTTGGCATAGCCCAAAAGTTTAATTTTCTTGCTTCATATGATTTTTTTAATTTCTTAATTCCAAAGTTTAGTGGATCAGATCTGGGTTTGAGAGGTGTTACGTTACTATCAAATGAGCCTTCTCGTGCTGGCATTTTTGTATCTTTCTGTTACTTGCTATTTAGAACTCATATCCTTTCAAATGTCAGCTTGCTACAAAGATTATTTATTGATGTTTTAATCATCGCATATATGGTATTTTTTATCGAATCTTTACAGGCAGTAGCGCTGATATTTGGCATTCTTTCCATGATATATTTTTCTAAGGTTGGATTTCGTAATTCTCTATTTCTTCTGTGTATACTTGTATCATCATCCGCCATTATTTTAATGTTGACCGGTCCTGATGGTCGTGTTGGTTTATTAATTAATGAGTTGTCGAATTTAGACTCTGATGAGTGGTTACTTTATATATCTAATCAGTCTGGCCACCGTATGTTTTCTTGGTACGCATCATATCTCTACGCTTTTCTAAATCCTTTAGGTGCATTAGTCGGTAACTGGCATCTTGGTTCATTTGAAGCCGCAATTGCTTCGGGTTTCGATTTAAATCAGTTATCATACTATCGGCTTTTGTCGGATCAAGATGTTTCCTTTCGCGGTTCAGGATACCTTACTAATTTGGCTTTAGAAGGAGGGATAATTGGATTGGTTTTATTTGCTCTTTCCATGTCCCATTTTTTTAGAGATGCTAATGCTAAGTTATTTGGGTTGATTTTTTTATTTTACTTATTTTTTTTTGGTTCACCTGGTGATCCTGTTCCGTTTGTTGTTATCGCTCTTATCTTACGTAAATTTACTAGTTACAGATCAGATTAATTTTTAGGAGTTATTGTGTTAAAAGCGAATAAAATTGTTGGATATACAACTGGTGTTTTTGATATGTTTCATATAGGCCACTTGAATTTATTGAAGCGAGCTAAACTGGAATGTGATTATTTAGTTGTCGGAGTTACTTCAGATGAGCTAGTTTCCGAACGGAAGTCTGTTAAACCAATCATTCCCTTCATTGAGCGAATGAGCATAGTTGAAAATATTATATTCGTAGATGAAGTAGTTCCACAGACCACAATGAATAAGCTATATGCATGGAACGATATTCATTTTGATAGAATGTTTGTAGGTGATGACTGGAAGGGTACTGAGACATGGAAAAATATAGAAGCTCAATTTATAGGTCTTCCTGTTGAAATTATCTATCTTCCATACACAAATCATACGTCAAGTACAAAGCTGCGGTCTATTTTAGATCGCTTGCACGAAGGTGAGTAAGTTGAGTTCATTATCTGCAATGACTAACACACTAAATATAAAGCCTTTGCAGCGGGTTTTAACCTTGTTTGCAAACGAGATAGATGTCTTTTGTGTCAATAACGACATAACTTATTATTTGATGGGCGGCACTGCACTTGGAGCTATACGCCACAAAGGGTTCATACCCTGGGATGATGATTTCGATATTTTTATGGATCGTAAAAATTATTTACGCTTTCTCCACGCATGTGAATCTTATCTTGATACCAATAAATATTATCTACAACGCGAAGACACTGAAGAGTGGCCATTATTCTTCTCAAAAGTTCGTCTTAATGAAACAATGTACGTTGAGCGTGAAGAGGAAATTGGCCATATGCATACTGGTTTATATATTGATGTAATGTGTCTACACAATACTTTTTCTAATAAGTGGATTAGATATCTACATTTTACTTCTGCGCGAGTGCTTTCTGCAATGGCACTCGCAAGGCGTGGTTATTCCACTGACTCAAAAATAAAGCGACTTGCTTTGATGTGCGCAAATATCCTTGGCTGCACCCCTGTAAAGACATTACTATTAAAATTTGTACGGTCTCTTGATGGTCGAGAAACAAAATATGTTGGCCACTTTTTTGGCCGTGCGCCTTTTGGAAAAGCAGCTTTTCCACGTCACTATCTAGGTATACCACGCAGAGTTCCTTTTGAGGACGAAATGTTACCAGTACCCAGTAGAGTAGAAGACTACCTCACTTTGCGATTCGGTTCTGATTTTATGAAGATGCCAAGTCGGAAAACACTGGATGCATTTCCAAGTCATCTAATTTCATTTGATCTTGGCCCCTACGGTTGATGTCTGGGGGTAATCGATCTGATATTCCTTTCGCTGCGATGTTATGTTTATACAACAAAAATGTCGCTGCTGAAGTTGAAGAGGCCGTGTTTTCGGCTTTTGGCAATCAAACATATCCGCCGTCACAGCTTATTGTCGTTTACGATGGGCCAATACCTGATAATGTAGCTGCAATCATTGATGTATTTTCACAACACAACGATGTGGTCAAAATTATTTTTGACCATTGTAGAGGGCATGGTGCTGCTAGAGCTGCTGCAGTAAGCGTATGTAAATATAATTGGATTGCAATTATCGATGCGGACGATATATCAATGCCGCATAGATTTGAAAAATTACTAGATATAGTAGCTCGTTTCCCTCAGGCAGCTGTGATTGGTGGTGGATTTGTCGAATTCGAGGTAGAGAATGGTGCAAAGACTTTAGGTCATACCGTAAATTATCCTGTGACCGCCCAAGAGGTGCGCCGTTATCTCGCTAATCGCTCTCCAATTGCACAACCAACGGCCATGCTGCGGGTTGCTGCGGTTAAGGCAGTTGGAAATTATCAGCACTGGTTTAATAACGAGGACTACTATCTGTGGATACGGTTGGCCTCTGCAGGTTACCAATTATTGAATGTGTCTGAACCACTAATCTGGTTTCGTACGAATCCCAATCTTTTTGCCCGTCGGGGTGGAGTCAGGTATTGGTGGAATGAGGTAAAGCTACAATATTTTAGTTATGAAAGTGGGATTACTACTTTGGGAAGATTATTATCTGGCGCTCTTATTCGTTTTATTGTGCAGGTATTAATGCCCACTAAATTGCGTGCACTATTTTATAAGAGACTTCTGCGTAAAATATGATCACGTTTAAAAGTTATCGTCAATTTCTGACTGAATTGTCGGCTAATGGGATTCACTCTGTATCCGTCAGTAAACTCACTGAGAGTCATGACAGTAAAAGAGCTCTTTTCATTAAACACGATGTTGAGTCAAAAGTTTCGCTAGCATTACGAGCGGCTGAAATTGAACACGAACTTGGTCATTCCGCAACATACTATTTTCAGGGACCTTTATTGTTGCATGATCAGGCTGCTGACCTTGTTAGAAATATTACTAATTTAGGACATGAGGTGACATATCACTACGATGTATTAGACGCATGCGGAGGAAATTTTTTTGCTGCAGTTAAAGAGTTTGATCGTTATAAATCGGTTCTTGAGGCAATATCTGGCCAGCCAATAAAAACTGTATGTCCCCATGGTAACCCCATAAAAAGTAGAAATGGTTGGAAGTCGAACAAAGATTTTTTTAGGTCGGATATGGTCCGTCAGCGTTATCCAAACATAGCCGATATTGTCGTTGATTTTGGCAGGCTTCTTCCTCGTGGATTGTATATTTCAGATGCAGGTTTCCAGTTAAGAAAAATTGAAAATATAAGCGGTAATGACACTTCTAATGAAGCTGCTATTTCTGACGGTACACCTATTGATTGGTTAGATATGCTCAGGGTTGTCTCTAAAAATCAGGGGGTTGTGCTGTCAATACACACGCACCGTCTGCGTGATACTGAGCTTGCCTTACTAATGTTACGTGCGCGGTTAAGAATATTACGTGCAGGGTATCTTGCATTAAAAAACACACCCTTCCTTAAAGTGTTTATTAGTCAATTTTATGATTTGACCCGTTATTTATAATTTACCAAAAAGTTTTATGGGTATAGCTGGATAGGTGTTTTTAAAGTGTTTTGTGTAATGGGGCCAGTTGAAATTATGGACGATAGAGATTTTCAAACACGCCCGATATTTTTATGAGTAGCAAACGAATCTTTGATATTGTTTTTTCGTTTTTGGGGCTGCTTCTTACATGGTGGATTATTTTGATTGCTTATGTCTTGGCAAGTATTGATACGCGCACCAATGGCTTATTTTTGCAGGATCGTGTTGGTAAGGATGGACGTCTTTTCAAAGTTATGAAGATCCGCACAATGCGAACAAATGCAAAAATTTCAAGCACGGTAACAACCTCTAAGGATGCGCGAGTTTCTTCACTAGGGCGAGTCTTACGTAAACTTAAAATCGACGAATTACCACAGTTAATCAACGTCATTATGGGGCAGATGAGTTTCGTCGGTCCTCGTCCTGATGTGCCTGGGTTTGCTGATCGCTTAGAAGGTGAAGAGCGTCTGTTGCTTTCAATTAGGCCTGGGATTACTGGGCCAGCGACATTGAAGTATCGAGACGAAGAGCACCTATTGGCTGCTCAAATTGACCCAGAGCGATATAATGAGGAGGTCATATGGCCGGACAAAGTACGCATTAATTTGGACTATATCCGCACTTGGTCTTTGGCGAAGGATGTTGGATACATTTGGCAGACTATTTTCAGGTAATTCATGATAAACGCTACTTTTTCTAATTGGCCTAGTTTCACGCAAGAAGAAACCGATGCTGTTCGTCGAGTATTACTCTCCAATGGAGTAAATTATTGGACCGGTACTGAGTGCCGAGACTTTGAAAAAGAATTTGCAGAGTTTGCAGATTCTCAATATGCAATAGCTGTTTCAAATGGCACTACAGCTTTAGATCTTGCTTTTATTGCTCTTGGGATATGTAAGGGTGATGAGGTTGTTGTTACCTCGCGTACCTTCTTAGCTTCTGTGTCTTCCATAGTTAATGCACGTGCTACGCCAGTTTTTGCGGATGTTTCATTTGACTCTCAGAACATAAGTGCTGAATCAATTTCAAAAGTACTAACCGAGAAAACTAAAGCGATTGTTTGTGTGCATCTTGCTGGTTGGCCATGCGATATGGATCCGATTATGCGGCTTGCTGAACAACACAATCTCTATGTAATTGAGGATTGCGCTCAAGCTCACGGCGCTAAATATAAAGGACGATCAGTTGGCTCAATAGGGCACGTTGGTGCATGGTCCTTTTGCCAAGATAAGATCATGACTACTGGTGGTGAAGGCGGCATGGTTACGACTAATGATCGTGAATTGTGGTCTCGCATGTGGTCGTATAAAGATCACGGGAAGAGTTGGGAGGCTGTTTACGAGAGAGAGCACCCGCCAGGCTTTCGTTGGTTGCATGATTCTTTCGGAACGAATTGGCGTATGACCGAAATGCAGGCTGCTATTGGTCGCATTCAGTTAACACGAATGAGTGATTGGTCCTCCAAACGACTCGCCAATGCAAATGCCATTTGGAATGCTGCTAAAAAGTTGAAAGGTTTGCGTGT
>Ga0181565_10001237_pt1 | contig 19493 bp, 14 predicted proteins | sample 101ome_16_FD_129661 | JGI IMG/M metagenome (GOLD analysis project Ga0181565, IMG submission 129661) | Coastal salt marsh microbial communities from the Groves Creek Marsh, Skidaway Island, Georgia - 101401AT metaG (megahit assembly) | ecosystem: Environmental > Aquatic > Marine > Intertidal... | reverse complement strand
TATTGACTGGTGATAAAACTCACTTACTTTGAGTAATCGTTGATGATCGCAGTCGACTTTTTTTCTCCAAAGCTCTTCGCCATGACATAGGGAAATTACTTTTCCATTGATCACTCTATGAGGGCAGCGCTTTCTTGTTGCTTTTTCGATTCTCATCATTAAATCATGTCTAAGTGTTTGTCTTTTTTGATACTCACTTGACTCGATCATTGCTTCCTCTGATTGAGCTTGTACCGTTATTATTTGGAGTATGAGAGATAGTATTGTGTAAGTTTTCTTCACTACACTATGTTCGGGTAATTTTGATGAAATAATTAAAGATAAATAAATTTGTTTGAGTATAATTAGCATATGAAAATAAAAGCCGTTCAACTTTATGGACTGCCTAAAGATTTGGGGCAGATTGGAAAAATTTTTAGAGGGTTTAGTGAACTTGGTCTAGAGGTGAATCTAGTCGATCAAAGCGATATTGATTTTGTTAACAAAATTAAAAATGAACTAAATCTTAAAATTTTAGGTGGCCATTGTAATTTTAAGTTATATGAAAGTTTAACTGACGAGAAAAAAGAAGAATTTAAGCAGTTGGTAAATAGATGTCTAATTATTCCAGCAGCAGTCGAAGAGAATTCCTTATGTTACCCGCTAAGTTTTTTTAGAAGATTTCGCTGGATTTATAAAAACCTAATTAAACTTATCGATCTTTTTAAATTTAAAGCATGCCGCCGAATTGTTGTTGGCAGTGGGATTAAATCAAAAGACTACTTTTGTAGCAATTTTTGGGTTCAGTTTGCCAAAAAAATAAATTCTGAAAGCCACTATTGGGATGAAGTAGGTTTTCATAATCATGGGCTCGAATTTCAGAAAACGAGGACTGGAGAAACTCCTTTTGAAATTTTTGATAAAAACCTGAATGATAATATTAGTTATCAATTTGATATAACCAATAGTGTGATGAGTGGTTACTTTTCAATTGATTTGGTAAGAAAGTATAATCATCGTATAAAAAGCTTTCATTTGAGAATCGAGGGTGTTGGTCGAGAAAGTTTTTATCAAAATTTAATTCAAGAGAATAGAGAATTATTTGAAAACAAGGAACTGATTCTTGAGCTAAAAGAGGCAACAACCAATGAAATGATTGATCGGATTGGTTGGTGGATAGACCTCGTTGATGATAAATCTTAAAAAATATTTCAACTGAGTATGATAAGCTTCTAAAATTTGGCGTTAACTATTTTTATCTGTAGCATTTACTCTAACAGTTTTTAAAAAGCCAAAGGAGTGGCGATGAAAGTATCATTGATGATAGTTGTAATGTCTTTTTTCTACTCATCTTTTTCAAATGGTAATGAAATTTGGGATCGTCCTGATTGGAGCGAAAGTGCCTCCATCAAAATGGGAGAAAACCGTTCAAACATTTATCAGCTAGATGATCAGACATTAAAAAAATGGAATAGAGATGGTCGCCTTCATGCTCTGAAATACCCTGTTGAAGTTTCAGGAATTTTTCTCCCCTGGAGGCCAATGAAATGGGCACTTGGTAACCCAAAAGAATTTAAAGCGCGACTTGTTGATAATGGAGTTTTTCTCCACGATGAAAATTCGCCTGATGGTGTACCCTTCACTGACATGAATAGCTTTTTTGATTGGATCGGATTGTCGAAATATCCAAAAGATGAGGGAGAGGGCGTCTTTTTTGTCCCTAAGCCAAAAGATATGATTGACGGGGACCGCATGGGCGTCACCATTTTGCAAAGTGAACAGGGAGAGAAGCTTACCTTTAGCTGTGCTACCTGTCATGCAACGACATTGTTTGGAAAGCAAATTATTGGGCTTAACAACAAGCGGCCACGAACTAATGAATTATTTGTGTATGCAGGTAAATTTTTACCAATGGTTCACCCTTGGCTATTCCAACTGGCAACAGGTGCATCAAAGGGTGAAACTCAAATGTATCGAAGAACGAGGAATAATGTTGCTTCGACAGGGGCAATTACGCCAATAGCTCTGGGAGTTGATACGTCGCTTGCTCAAGTGGCACTTTCTCTTGCGAAGAGAAACGAGGATGATTACATTACTAAAAATCCTTACTTTGAGCGTTATCCACGCTTTAATGAACTTCAAAAAACTCCAGCCGACTCAAAGCCTGCTGTTTGGTGGAATTTAAAATACAAGACTCGTTGGCTGAGTGATGGCTCTATCGTTCAAGGGAATCCTATTTTTACAAATTTTTTGTGGAATGAAATCGGGCGTGGTGCTGACATGAAAGAAATTGAGCAATGGCTTAAAAACAATAAGCAAACGGTTATGGAGTTAACGGCTTCGGTTTTTAATACGCCAGCGCCTCGGTGGACCGATTTTTTTAGCGTAGAAACAATTAATGTTGAAAAGGCAAAACGTGGTGAGAAAATCTTTATGTCCAGTTGTCAAAAATGTCATGGTGTATATGAGAAAGGGTGGTCAAGTAACAACTCAAACGAACTAACTAAAGAAGAATTACTAGCTACAACTAGCGTTAAGTATCATAAACAAACTCCTGTGAAAAATGTTGGAACTGACCCCTTACGCTATGAAGGGATGAAATATTTTGCTGATGATTTGAATAGATTATCCATTTCAAAATGGATGAAAACAATTGTTGTGCCACAAGAGGGATACGTTCCACCACCTCTTGTTGGAATTTGGGCAAGATACCCCTATCTGCACAATAACTCGGTTCCTACCTTATGTGATTTATTAACTCCTGTAGAGCAAAGAACAAAAAGATTCTATCAAGGAACTTCAATTGATCCAAAAACAGATTTTAATTCCAAGTGTGTTGGTTTTCCCGTTGGTGAAAAAGCTCCAGCATCTTGGAGCAAGGTTCGTGATGCATTGATTGATACCACAAAACCAGGTCTTCAAAATATTGGTCATCAAAAAATGTTGTTTGATAAGGACGGCCAAGAGAAGTACAGTTGGTCAGAAAAAATGGATCTTATTGAGTTTTTAAAAACTCTTTAATCATTTACAATAAAAATAGTCGATTTCTAAAAGCACTCTTGTATAGAGTGCTTTTTTGTTTTCTGACTGATCTAACGTATTGAAAACAAACGATAATATTCTAAAGAAAGTCATACATTTCTATTCAAGTGTGCGTGATAAACTACCGAAAAGTTTGAAGTTAGCAGAGTTGATTTTTATCAATTTACTTGCGGAGTTTAATGAAAAAGATTTTTTCAAAACCTCATTTTTTATTTCTACCAATTTTTTTAATTGGTTTGACTAGCTGTTTAAATAAAACAGATCCGCTTAGAGAGTTTGAATCAACAGTTACTATTGAACAACGAGATCTTGAATATTGTGTTGATAGGAGATTAACAAATTCTCCGTATGCAAATTCAGGTGAGGTAGAAGGGGTGACACCTTCTACCTCTTTTACTATCTGTACAGAGGAGCAGTTTCTCGAGATTGGCAATCGTCCCTTCGATTGGAATAAGCACTTTATTCTAAAAGCAGATCTCGATTTTGTTCACTATGATCTTGATGCCAATCATACTTATAAACCAATTGGTGTATATCGAACAAATTTGTCCGTTGGTGATACAGACTTTGATGGGATTGATGACGCTGAGGTAGATTATACGGAAGATGATCACCCCTTCACAGGTGTATTTAATGGTAACAATCACACGATTTATCGTTTTAGAGCAACTTTTGTGAATGATGAAGAACATCAATACAAGTCAATCGGAATGTTTCCATTTTTGTCCGTTCCAGGTGTGATTAAAAACTTAAAACTCGCAAAGCATCGAGTGATGAAATCTGATGATGATGAAGTTAGTTATGGAATGGGAATGCTTGTCGGATATAACGATGGTGGAGAAATTGACAATGTACATATTGAAAGCGGCTCTATGTATGCAGGTGATAGTCGCGTTGGTGGCTTAGTCGGACTTCAAGGCGGTGGTCGGGTCATCAATTCTTCTGTCGATTTCGAAGACATTGTTCGCGGGGACGATTTAGTTGGTGGCTTAATAGGGGAGCTTAATGATGGCCTTGTTTTACAAAGTTCCGTTAATCTCGATCAAATAATTGGGAAAAATAATTTAGGAGGATTAATAGGTAAAGCTCATCGCTCGACCATTAGAGATTCTAAAGTATATTTGATTGGTAATATCGTCGGCACAGGAAATAATATCGGCGGTTTTATCGGACTGCATTCTGGTGGTGCAATTTTATATTCATCCGTTGATTTAAACGGAATTTATGGTGTTCGAAACATTGGTGGCTTTATTGGAGAGAATGAAGAAGGAGAAATCCATTACAGCTCCTCAACAGTTAGGCAAAATATTGAGGGAGCTGATGACTACATTGGTGGGTTCATTGGGTTAAATATCGAGTCACCTGTAACAAATAGCAAAGTATATCTCACAAATATTTCAGGAAAAAATTACGTCGGTGGTTTAATTGGTGAGTCTTTAGAGTCCAATATTGAAAATAACAGTGTCGAAATAAATAACCTCCTAACCGTAAATCATCACGGAGGTGGGCTTATTGGAAAAAGCACAGGTGGTGTTGTTTATGGTGCTAATGTCAATGTTTTATCTATCACTGCAACGAATGAAGAGTGTCCCTATTACGCAACAACGGGCGGGCTAATTGGTGAAGCTGTTGATGGAGAAGAAAGTGAAGGAAGAATCTTATACTCTCAAGCAAATGTGACTAGCTCAATTTCTGGTTACGGAATTGTCGGTGGGTTGGTTGGAAAGAATAATGTTGAAATTAATTTCTCGCAAGCGGTCACAAACTTAATCGACGGTAAAGGCGGATCAATTGGTGGGCTTGTTGGTTTCAATTACAGTGACGGACATTACCAATCTGGTCGAATTGAATATAGTTATGTCGTTAATTCTAATACAATTGTTGGAGAGGGAAGCGTTGGAGGACTAGTTGGTCGAAATGGACATTATCGAAATTTGGAAGATGAACTCAGTGGTTCAAATCCCGTTTGTGCCGATGGCAGAGAAGACATTAATGGTTATCGTCGAGCTGGTGGGGAAATTGAGTTTAGCTATGTTGATGGAGAGACTATTTATGCCAGAAATGAAGGTCATCATGTCGGTGGCTTTGTTGGCTATGGGTGGGAGAGTCGAATTCAAGCAAGCTATGCAGATGTTGATAAAAGTGTTTACGGAGTTGGGTACAATGATTCACCGACCGCTCTAAAAAAATATCCTTCTGAAAATATAGGAGGGTTCATTGGATATGCTAAAGATAGCTCTGTTAGGTCTTCATATTCAAGGGTTGGAAAAGTTTATGGTGGATATAAAAATGTTGGTGGTTTTGTCGGGCAAAGTATCACTAGTACTTTTATGTACAATTTTGCGGTCGGTGATACGGAGGGTTTTTCTTCTGAGGGACAATGTGATGCTGATGAAAATAGAACAAAGCAATACCCAACTCAAGAACTTTGTGAAGCCGTTGGTACCTGTGATGGAAATAATACTCTACTAGATGCTACTAGTTGTAATGATTCAGGGTATTGCTTTGATCCGGCCAGTAACTTTTCAAATTCTGACTTAGAAGACTACAATAGTCCAAGTACATGTATTCATGCTGGTGCTTGTTATCCATATTCAATTCCCTTTAGTCAGGCGAAAGGAGACCTCCAGGAAGGTACTGATTCTATTGAAGAGGGATCATTAAATGTCATAAGTGATGGCGTTGATCATGTGGATTATCGAGAAAAATGTTTAGCGAGTTTTTCATGTATTGATGCAAACGGTAAAATTGTTGATGGCGTAGAAACATATAAAGACTGTATTTCAGGAGGACTTTGTTTGACGACAAATAAAGACTTAGGAATTGACTTTGAAGAAAATGGTCATTTTCAGCCATTGAAATATAATGACGGAAGTGATGGAGATCGAACAGGAGGGGAAGTTACCTTATCTGACGGAAATACATCTTCAAACTACCTTCGAAGCTTTAATGGTGAACTTGTTCGAGACCGTGCTACGTGTTGTCAGTATGGTGGAAGAGAGAATGATGATCAAGTGAATGAAATTCGTTGGGTCTCTAATAAATGGGTAAAAAATTACTGGGTACCCCATGGATTTAACTGGGTTTATGGAAGAAATGTAACAAATAATACTCAGTGTGTTCGTTGGAATCAAACATACTCTTGGTCGTCTACAAGAAGTACTGAGAATGGCAGTCATACCATTCCAAAGGTTGGACGTTTTGCTGGCGGAATTGACTTTCACTGGTCAGTTGAAAATGAACGTTACTACCATGAAAGTCTTTGGATTCAAAATTTTACCAGTAATCATACTGATAATACTTGTTCTAATCCAAGTGGAAAGCTTGTTGATGAAGTAAAGCCCGCTGATGCAAAAAATGAATACATCCCGGATATTGATGCTTATGACTGTACTTATGATCAAGATAACAGTGGGGAAATTGACGGCGATGATGATTATTCTGGCGTTGTTGATTTAGATCAAATCAGCTGTCATGATTTTTCAAAGAAGGTTCATTGTCAAAATAGTTTATTTGAAATCTCTGATCGAGATTGTCAGTGTGGGACTGCTCCAGAGGGTCTTTCTTTTAATCTTTATACTTACCAACAAAAGCCATTTATCTTTTCTTCTGAAGATATCATTTCTTGTGATGATCTCTATCCCGATTCTATTGGAGGGGAGGAAGTCGGAGATCTTTTCGGTGACGCAGTTACAGATAATGATGAGGATCAATCAGATGTCGTGATTGGAAAACCCGAAACTTGTAATGATTCAATGATTAAGCAGTTTTATTTACATGACCAGCTTCGTATTGCATTTTGGGTTGATAACTCTGAAAAGCCATCCACTGGCTGTCAAAGTTCTGGGGATGATTACGGCCTAGATAACTCCTACACGGAAGATTCATGGAGTGATCCAGATACCACATCTGGAGAGTCTGGAGATTACGAAGAGTCTGGAGATTACGAAGATGTTGGAGATTACGAAGATGTTGGTGTAGAAGAGATCAAAGCGAATAAAGCTAACTTTTTAGATCAACCCATGGGGAGAAGTAAAGTTACAGAAGGTGAGTGTTATCAAGAAAGGTATTTTTATAAAAAAGCCAATGCCCCAATGAAATACTGGGATTTTTATCACTTTTGGGATAATTATTTAGACAAATATCCGACTGTTAAAAAAGTTGATCAATAATGAATAAAATTATTCAACGCTATAAAAGACTCATTATTTTTTTTCTATGCTCTACGACCGTAGGAGGGATGTTTTATCTTTATCAAGATGATTTTTATAAATGGTCGTGTGAAGAGGAGTCGAATTCAGCATCTTGTTTTTTGTTTGCTAAAAAACTTATGGCCGAGGGGGAAAAAGATTTTGCTAAAAATTATTTCCAACGAAGTTGTAGTGCTGGTTATCAAGCAGCATGTCCATTTCTAAAATAGAAACTATTCAGGGAGGGTGGCGGCACTGACAAGCGCAAAAATAGCGCCTATGTTCATTCTTCTCGCCCTTGTTTTTTTCTTATTACCAAATAAGTGAAACCAAACCAGCTCAACTGGGTTTGGTTCTTCCATTTTTTGAAGAATATAATAATAGATGGAGTTAATTAAGCCATCCTTGGAAGGGTCTAGGTCAGCAAACGTTGATAGTGTATTTTTAAATACCAAATAACCTTGCTCTGCTTCATTAAATGATAAAATATTATCAAAATCATTATCATAGCGAAGCATTGTGGTTTCAACACTTCCAAAAGTCGCAAATAGTCTACCTAAGTCAATTTTTGACATAGGAATTGTTTCATCTCTTTCTTCTTTTGCTGCTTTTTCAATATTAATTAGATACTCCATTACTTCTTCCTTTGAGAAAAAGACGGTGTAGTCATATAGCTTTTGATAATATTTTCGATAATTAAGTCGCTCCCACAGAACTTCAAAAAAATGTTCTCGGTAGCAGGATACTAAAAAGGCGTCTTGTCCATCTTCGTCTTGAACGAGTTCACAAAATTCTTGCAAACTGATCATTAAATTTTCAGCAACACTTGCACCAGAGAAAATGTTTGTCACATAGCTCGTTGCTTCATCTAAATCTGTCGCACCATCACCATTACTCATAAATTGAAATAAGTCAGTTCCTGTTGCGGCCTCACCAACAAAACGCTCAAAATATTTTGGCCAGACATTTAAAACGACTAGTGCCTGTTTTAAATCCAAAAGGAGTGTTCGGATCTCATTATGAGAAATTTGGTGTCCAATTACTTTTCCATTAGTGGGATCAATTTTTTCATGGCCATAAACTTTGATAATAATGTCTATTCCATAACGAATTAGAGCAACCATATTGAAGCCGTGAAGACTTCTTTTATATTCATTTGTAAAATATTGGAGTCCTTCTTTTGATGGAAATGTACGGTACGTTTTAGTGATAAATTGAAAGTCTTTCCAGTATTTATAGACTCCAGTTCGTGATAATTGTTGATACTCAGTGAGTTCAACGAACTCAATATCATTAATTGGTGTAGGAGATTTCATTAATGCAGCATTAAATGAATAAGTCGCAGCATTAAAATATAATCGCTCAATAGCTTCTTTTCCCCAGTCGATTAGGGTAATTAGATCTTGAAAATAATAATTTTCTGGATTTCTAAGCTTTGGTGAAATGACTTTTATTTTTAGATTTAAAATAACTTCCTCAAGATCCATTATGTTAAAACCTAAAGAATCTCCTAGTATTTCATCTGCAACTTCCATAAAGTCACGATGAGATAATATTTCATAATTTGAAGGGAGATCTTCTAAATTCGATTTAAATGTATTTATCGCCGACAAAAAATATAAAATATTTTCTGTTGCATCCAAGTCATCTATTTGATTAATGAAAAATAAATCAGAAAATGATGAAAAAAGAGGGTAGAGCTTTTGAAGAAATAGGTGAACCTCGTTAGAAGTGATGAATTCTTTTTTTCCTCCGATTAATAAAGGCTTTAAAAACAGGAATTTTTTAATTAGTTCGAGATTTAATTGATCATCTCCAATTTCCATACTAGCTTGAATTAATTCGATGAAAGGAATTATTTCAAGTTCAAGATTCTCACCTTTACTATTTTTAATTAAATCATTGATTTTAGAAATGATAAGTTCTGTGTAACCATGAATTTTTTCTCTTCTATTCCAATATGAGTCTCCTTCAATAACTGCATCAACCTCTTTTTTCAGTGGGACGGCATATCGATTAAACTTTTTTAATAGGTCAAACAGGTTTGAAATATTTGGTAGGGATATATTGTCTTCAGGGTCTTTTAGAACTAGTGAGCTAAATTTAAAGAGCAGGTCAAGAGATTTAATCATGCCCTCTCCTTGTCCTGGAAAAAATTTCAAGATGAAGCGTTCAAGTTCACCTCTATTAATATAGCTTTCATTTTCTCTCCGAACAAAGTCGGTAAACTGCGAGAGGTTTATTTCAATGCAATCGAGATCTGCGACAATATATTCTTCAAGAATTTTTTTTATTCTTTCTGCGTCCATGTTGCAGGTTTGTTCAAATGTGCCTCCCTCCACTTGATCCTTTACTGGCGCGACATCGTTTAAACAGCTGGTCAAACTAAAAATAAAAATAAGGGTGGTAATGTGTTTTAAAAAAGGGTGGCTTTTCACCTTTTCACCTCAATAAATATATAAGTTAAAATATTATTATAATTGAGACGTCAAGGATAGTTGTCGCCATGGTAGGTAATTCCTTGTAAGGATGATTGAGTGGTTTTGTCAGGTATTGCGTGGCAGATTTTACTTATTCGCTCAAATAATGAGATTATTAATTTAAAATAAACTTATTATCACCACATGCAAAAGGATTTGCTTGAAGAAGTTTATATTGCCAATTTTGGCACTAGGTATTTCTCAACAGGTTGTTGCAAGAGGTTCTGTTGACTTCTTGCAATTTCAGCGTCTCAATACTCCAAACAATCCGGGAGTAGCCAATAGTTGGTATGGTTTCAACTATCATGATTCTTGGAATATTGATAAATATAGAGCAAGAACTCACGCAGATATCTCCGCTAGACACTATACTCAAGGAAAGGCGACAATCTTCTCTGTTCAAGAGGCATACATTGAAAAAAAGCGGGGAAATACGACCTATATCAGTGGCCGCCAGGTAATAGATTGGTTTCCTGAGGAAAAATTTTGGCAACTAGGGAAATTAAACGGGCTTCGTTCATTTAGTTTTACAGAAGAGGATCAAGAAGGTCTTGTTGGGTTGCAATTTAAGCGGAAAATGTGGGGAGGAGAAGTAAGTGTTTTTGGAAGCCTACTTTATATTCCTGAGCTTAATCCTGGTTATACTTTTAGAGATGGTGAAATTGTCGGCAATAATGAATGGTCGAGAATGCCTCCTACTGAAATTCGTTTTCGTGAAGGTCGTGCCCCTGTCAAATATGAATTAATTCCACCTGATATTCAAACAATTATGGCCCAAAAATCATTTGGTTTAAATTTTAAGAAAGACCTGAAATGGTTAAGCCTGTCTTTATTTGGCATTGTTAAGCCTGAGAGTAAATTGCGATCAGGAGCATATGGTTATTATGAACAAATTAATGATGACGCTGCAAAGATGCGCATAAGAGGATTTACACTAACTCACTCTGTATACGGTGCTCAGCTTACCTTTCCAATGGGCGACTTTAAGTTAAACTTGGGCGGGATATTTGTTGAGCCTGACCCATCCAGTTCCGAGAAATTTGAACCAGAGTCTTATGAAAACTATCAATATGAGCCAGATGTTTATAAAGAAAGATATTACACTGCAAGTATTGTTGGAGCCTGGGGAAGTGGAGGTATTTCTTTAAATTACGTTTCAGGTAAAGAAGAGCTGGTGCAAAAGTTTGATGCGGACTCAAATGCTGAGCCTCTTTTTGGAAGTGAAATGAAGTGGAAAAATGCTGTTGGTATGAGTGTCTATTACCAACTTTATGATCGCTTTATCTTGAATGCAAAGGTTCAAGCTGATATCGAAAAGCTTGATCGATTATTTAAAGCAGAACTGAAATACCAATACTCAAATTTTGCCGAAGTATTAGTTGGTGCAGAGATTATTGATGCCCCAGAAGATACTTCATTTTGGAGCACATTTCGTTCTAATGATTCTAGCTATGTTAAGCTATCGTATGTCTTTTAAATTTTTGTAAAATTTTAATTAGGGGAAAAAATGAGAATTCTATTAATAGCATTGATGACAACTTTTCTTTTTAGTTCGTGTGCTATCCATGTTTATCATCATAATTCAAAAAAATGTTGTAAATCAAAGCAATATAAAAAGTGTGGTGACTGTAAAGAGAAAAAGAATTGTGGTGACTGTACTAAAAGTAAAAACTGTAATGATTGTAAAGGGAAAAGTGATTGCTCTAGCTCTAGCAAAAAATCTGATTGCTCAAGTGGGCAATGTCCTTTAGAGAAAAGAAAAAGCTAGAATAGCCTTAGATTTGATGGATTTTTCCATCGGTAGAGCAAAAGCAGGGTGCCAATTTTTTGACTCTCTCTAGTTTGAAAGATACCTGCAGAACTAATGAGTGAGTGGTTACTCCAGCTTTTCTCGAAAAATAGACTTAGCATCTTTGAATTAGAAGTTCTTTTTTTCATTTCATTCGTAATATAAATGAATCCTAGTTTTTTATTATCATCCAAATTAAGCCCTAAAATATTGAGTCCTATAAAGCTCTGATCTTGTCCTGGTTTACCTAATAAAGTAGTCATCTCGTCAACAAAAGGTAATTGATCATCGCCAGCAGTGATCTTACTCCATTTACTTTCTGACATAAAAAAGAAATTCTTATAGCCTAAGGCTAACCTGAAACCGGTGAATTGACGTTGCATTTTCCCTTTGCATAAAGAGGTTGTGCAATCGAAAGTATCAATTTTTTCTAGTTGTTTTATGCCACTTTCTTGCCCGATAAAAATACCTAGAATTGGTATTGGATAGATGAAGACCTTGCCTGAAATATAATTGACGACAGCACTTGTGCGGTACTCAAGCTGAGCACCTGTAAATCCATATGAGATATCGTTTTTTCTTTCTTTTGTTCCCCAAAGAGGGGAAATAGCCTCTAAAGAAAACTTACTAAAACCGCCCATGGGAAAGGTGCGTGCTAAAATCTCAACCTTTCGATTTATTTCTATTTTTGCGTAAGAGTGATTTGAAATAAGATAAAAAACAATGGCAATGATACTTTTAAACATGTTCAAAATAATAAACGTAAAAGATTAGAAATTCAGAAATAATTTGTAAAAGATAAATACAAACAAAAACTTACATTGAGCGACAAGTCACCTTTTCATTGAAACAATTTACTCAGTGGTCGAATAGGCGAGGGTCCAAGGAAGGTATGGATCTCTATAGAATGATCGTTGATTATTTTATGGAAAACCCCTAGGTGCATGATGCACCTCCTTTCTTTTCCAAAAAATAATAATTATATTTCAATTTGGTTCTTTGAGCAGGAGGCTTGAGGGACCACCTTATACCTTACTCTGTAATTTGGTGAAAAACAGGAGCGCCTTCTATTTGAATAAAGTGAACATCACTAAGTTTAATATTTTTTGAGTTAAGTTTTGCTTTGATTCTACTCCATTCACGAGCGTTCAGAGGGACGGGAGTTTGAAAGTCGCTAACGATGGTCACGGAGCTTCCGGGTCGCATCTGATCAATTAAATTCCAAAATGAGTACCAAACATGTGTACCGCCATAGGCATCAATTGAGTTAATTCGACTTCCATTTTGGCAAAAATTAACGGTGCTTAAGTAAGCTTGAACTTGTCTTGAATGAAATTTATAGTCTTGAATCTGGCTCCAATACTTTTGCATCGATCCACTTTGATCAATTAAGTAGTAGTCAGTTTTCTTAAGATCTAAAAGAGCAATAAAATTATGGATTGGTGTAATAGTGACCTTTCGATCATCACTTGAGTCTTGATTATTCGCGTATCTTTCTCCATAGCTTTCTGCTTTCATTCGAATTGGTCTTCGTAAACTTTGTCTTATCTTTCCGGCAACAGTTTGAGTTCGTCTCTGTGATAGAAGTTGGTTGTAAGAAACATTTCCAGACGAGCTTGCGTGACCTTCTAGATAAAATCCACCCGCAAATGAATTGGCTTGGATGAATTTAGAAATATCGATTCGGTCATTAGTGTTCAGAGAGGATTTGTCATGTTCAAAATACACAGTAAGACGTTTTGAGTCGCAAGTATTTTTTAGATCCGAGCGTGAGTTCTCTGTTGGAATAATATTTCTAAATGACCTAGTTTGGGGAATGCTGTTTCTACCAACACTTCCGCTAACCTTACATAAGCAATGGGTAATCCTGCACCTGCTCTCAGGGCTTGCTTTTCCTAATATTGGATAAAAAGACATGGTTAAAACAAATAAAAATAAGACTTTCATTAACACCAAACTTGTTGTTCGTTACACGTTATTGATATCAAAAAATACATTTTAGGGCGGTATAAATGCTTATTTTGGGAGATTTTTACACAATCTAAGTTACTAGAAAAAGGTAGTTTCTGGTGCTAGGGAAGCGATTTTTTATCAAACGGATGTGGCATAAAATCTAAAAATGGTAGGGTTCTTTTAGGGCCGGTGGGATCACATAAAATGATCTCCGTTTTATCATTTGCAAATTCGCTAATGACTTGAAGGCAAAAGCCGCATGGAACCGCCACGGGCTCTGTAATGACGAGCACTTTATCGATCTCAATTTCACCGGAATTTATGATACCTTGAAATATCGCGTTCCTTTCTGCACAAACAGCTCCTCCATAACTTGCATTCTCAACATTACACCCTGAAAAGATAATTCCCTCAGAGGTTAATATTGATGCACCAACAGCAAAATTTGAATACGGGGAGTAAGAATTTTCTCTGGTTTTAAGTGCTGCCTGAAATAACTTATTAACGATGTCTGAATTATTCATAAACTTATCCCTGAGGTTTTAAAAATAAACGCTGATGGGCTGTTTTGTTGACTTTGTTGGAGTTGTACAAATCTTACCATCTCTCATGACTATTGTACCACGAACGATTGTCATCTCTACTCCTCCTAACAATTCCTGCCCATCAAATGGAGTCCAACCAACTTTTGATGTGATGGATTGATTAGTGATCTTGGTTTTTTTATTTAAATCAACAATCGTCAAGTCCGCATCAAAATCGATAGAAATCTCTCCCTTGTTTTTTATTTTAAAAATCTTTACTGGATTTTCACACATGTAAGAAACTAGCTGTTGAAGCGTTAATTTTCCTTCTAAACATGCATTTAACATCAGCGGAAAAATTGTTTGCACGCCGGGAATTCCAGAAGGGCTGGCTGGATAGGGCTTAGACTTCTCCTCTTTGGTGTGGGGAGCATGGTCAGACCCAAGAATTGAGACTTCATTGTTTTTGACCGCAAGCCATAATCGATCCTGATGATATTTTTCTCTAATTGGAGGATTCATTTGAGCGAGTGAACCTAGACGCTCATAACAATCAGGTGCGTAAAGGTGTAAATGCTGGGGAGTAATTTCAAAAGTTGCATGTTGTTTATTTTCAACAAGAAAATCGACTTCTTCAGCAGTTGAAATGTGAAGTACGTGAATTTTTTTATTTGCTCTTTTGGCAAGTTCGATAATTTTTTTTGTACTTGAGAGAGCTGCTTCTTTTGAGCGCCATTTGAAATGATCCATGACCGTTGGATTAATTAGTTTGGCTTTATTGGCGCGCATAATTTGTTCATCTTCACTGTGAATAGAAAACATAATGGGAATTTCTTGAAACATTTTTTCAATGATTTTTTTATTTTCTAATAGTAAGTCACCAGTGGAGCTGCCTAAAAAAATTTTTACTCCACAAAGTCCATCTAGTCCGATGGTTCGCTTTATTTCTTCAAGATTCTCTTCTGTGGCGCCGATAAAAAAACCATAGTTAGTGATGCATTTTTCCTGGGCCATGGACACTTTGTTTCGCAGTTCTTCTTTTGTTGTTGTTGAAGGGGCTGTGTTTGGCATATCAAAAAATGTCGTTATTCCACCGAGTGCAGCTGAAATTGATCCAGTTTGTAAATCTTCTTTGTGTGTCGCACCTGGATCTCTAAAATGAACTTGGGTGTCAATCATTCCTGGTAAAATCGTCAGTCCCTTGCAGTCAATGGTTTCATTGGATTTAGGAACCTCATTACCAACATAGCAGATCCGTCCATGATGAATTCCAATATTTAATTTTTGTAGACTCCCATTCTTATAAATGGTTCCGTTTACTAATATTTTTTCTATCATTGAGTAATTGATCCTTCTTTATGATTTTTGATGAGTTGTTGATAAAGAGAAATATACTCCTTGATGCAAAAGAGCTTGATCTCACTGATGATTGTGTCATCATCGACGTTAATTTGATAATGGACTTGAATAAAAGTGGGAATGTTTTTTTCTTCCCACAGAGATTTTTTAAATTTATGTAGATAATCACTAGCTTGGGTATTATCTGGCGATGCTTTTACTGCGTCTAAAATTTCCCATTCATTATTTTTGAATGTTTCATTGTGTTCTGGGCAGAAGTGAATTTTATCTTGGGCCTTGGCACAGCTTTCACATATTAAAACTTCGCAAATGGCACAAGTTGTCTCTGCTTTTATTTGGGTGTGAAAGTGACAATTTCCGGTCGGCTCAAGGTGATTGGTCTTTGTCTTTTTTTGGGTACTCTCTTGATCCTGTTTATTTGGTTTATTTTTATAAAATTGATACCCAAAGTAGAAAATAGCCAAACTAAGTGTCAGAATAAGAATGCTTTGCACAATAGTTAGAATTAGTAGAGAGTTTTCCATTAAATTTGTCTCCCGGCCTCTCTCTGGCCCTGTTATTATTAATAATTATTTAGTAGTTTATCTCATATATCCAGTGCTAATTTGACGCACCAACGTAATTAATGCAGGAGTTCTAGTGTCTCTACAAATTTACAACACACAAACAAAACAAAAAGCCCCATTTTCAACGATAGAACCTAACAAGGTGAAAATGTATGTCTGTGGGCCGACGGTTTATAATTATTTGCATATTGGTAATTTTCGGGGGGCCATTTTTTTTAATCTCGTCAGAAATTGGCTTGAAAAATCTGGATATGAAGTTACCTATGTTTATAACTATACGGACGTTGATGATAAAATTATTAAAAAAGCAAACGAAGAAGGTGTTGAAGCAATTGAGATTTCTGAACGTTATATTGCAGAATTTGAAAAAGACTTTAATGCACTAAAACTAACCCCTCATGACCACAATCCAAAAGTAACAGAGTTCATGCCACAGATTATCTCTTTTGTTGAAGATTTAGTAAAAAAGCAGATGGCATATGTGGTTGATGGCGAGGTTTTTTATGAAATTAAAAATTTCAAAACTTATGGAAAATTGTCAGGGAAAAATCTTGATGATCTAGAGGCAGGGGCAAGAGTTGATGTTGATACAAGAAAACATAATCCTGCAGATTTTGTTTTATGGAAACCTGCAAAAGCAGGGGAGCCATCTTGGGATTCACCATGGGGCAAAGGTAGACCAGGTTGGCATATTGAATGTTCGGCAATGATTCAAACTATTTTAGGCGAGACCATTGATATTCATGGTGGTGGGATCGATCTTATCTTTCCTCATCATGAAAATGAAATTGCTCAAGGAGAAGGTCGAACTGGAAAATGTTATTGTAACCAATGGATGCATAATAACTTTCTCAATTTAAACGATGAAAAGATGAGTAAGTCTCTCGGAAATATCATTACAGCTCGTGCATTTATGGAAAAATATAATGCAGAGGTTTTAAAATATTTAATGCTCTCAAGTCACTATAGGGCACTTTTTAACTTAAATGAGGAAAAGATATCTCAAGTATTAACAGGTTTATCTCGAATTTATGTTTCAATGAGAGACGCTTATACTATTTTTTCAGGAGAAGATGTTTCAGAAAAGCCGGATGCTCACTTGGTTAAGCTTACTCAAGATGCAGATAAAAAAATAACTGAATCTTTAAATGATGATTTTAATACGCCTGAAGTAATTGCCCATATATTTGACGTTGTTCGTGCCTTCAATTCGATGAATCTGATCAAAAAGAAAAGAAATTCTGTTAATAAAGCGACTTCAAAATATTATTACGAGTGGATTCAGTCTACAGGAAAAACGATGGCGTTATTTCAGGAGAGTCCAGCGATTTTATTGGCAGAACTTGACGATATCCTCATTCGCGAAAAAAATATTGATATAGCAAAAGTAGAGAGCTTAATGGATGAGCGAAAAAAGGCGAGAGAAGAAAAGAATTTTTCTCGAGCAGATGAGATCAGAGATGAATTAACAAGGATGGGAATTATGATCATGGATGGTATTGAAGGACGTGGATGGGAACTGGATAAAAGATGAGTAAATTTTTTACCATTGATGTCCATAATCACATATTACCGGAATCAATTCCGGACTTTAAAAAAGAATTTGGCCACGGTGGCTTTATCATCATGTCTCCTGAAAAAGATGGAATGGTGATGCGACACGATGATGGATCATTCTTCCGGGCCGTCGAAAAAAACTGTTATAGTATTTCTCATCGATTAGAAGATATGGATCGACTTGGTGTTAATGTTCAAGTTCTGTCCACAGTTCCCGTTCTATTTTCCTATTGGGCTAAACCAAATGAGTGCCAAGCCGTTTGTCGTCACCTAAACGAAGATATTGCTAAAAAAGTTCAAAATGATCCAAAAAGATTTTTAGGGCTTGGTTCACTACCTTTAATTGATATTGATTTATCGATAATAGAATTACAACACATTAAAAAAATGGGCTTAAGTGGAGTTCAAATTGGAAGCCATATTGGTCAAGTGAATCTCGACGATCCTAGCTTAGAGCCTTTATACGAAGAAATAGTGAAGCTGGACTTGAGTGTACTAGTGCACCCTTGGGATATGATGGGCGGAGATACAATGGAGCGCTACTGGCTCCCATGGCTTGTCGGCATGCCAGCGGAAGGCTCAAGAGCAATTAGTAGTATGATTTTTGGAGGTATCTTTGATCGTTTTCCATCAATGAAAATTTTATTTGCCCATTGTGGCGGGTCATTTTTGGGAACACTTGGGAGAATTGATCATGCTTATCACAGTCGACCTGATCTATGTGCAATTAATATCAATAAAGCTCCAAGTGAATATTTAGATTCATTTTACTTAGATACAATTACCCATGATCAAGAAACTCTTATGTTTGCGATTAAAAAGATGGGTGTTGACCGGATGGCCCTGGGTACTGATTACCCCTTTCCTCTTGGTGAGCATCACCCAGGAAAAATGATTTTAAACATGAGTGAATTTAGCGATGCTCAAAAGGAGCAATTACTTTCAACAACGGCATTGAATTGGCTTGGGGAGAGTCTTGAGCGATTTATTTAATCAACCCTACTATTGCGAAGTTGCTGTTAACGTGCCTTTAGGAAATGGTATTTTAACCTATGCTCATGAAGACGAAATAGATCGAGGCGATTTAATTGAAGTTCCTCTGGGAAGGAGAAAGGCAAAGGGTTGTGTTATTTCTTCCAAGCTTAATTATGAAGATGTCTCAGAGGAAGCCAAAAAGTTTGAGTTAAAAAGGGTTGGAGCTCGGATACCTGAGTCCCTTTCTCTCAGTGAAAAAGAGATTCAACTATACTCATGGATGTCCCAGTTTTATCACTACCCAATGGGGCAGCTAATTTTTGATTGTCTTCCAAAGTTTTTAAAAAGACCAAGAAAAGCGGAGGTCATTTTAGGAGAAGGGGCACCAATTCCTTTTAGTTATACTGAAGAACAATATGAAGTTGTTCAAAAAATGAAAACTAAAAAACAAGATACGTTTAATAAGGAATACCTTCACGGTGTAACTGGTAGTGGAAAGACTGCCATATATTTAAGCCGTATAAAGGAAGTTATTAATAGAGGGAAGTCAGTTTTATTTTTATTACCTGAAATTAATCTAACTCCGCAGTTTGTTAACACATTTAGTGAATATTTAAACTGTGAAGTATTGAGCTATCACAGTGGAGTTAATGCATCTCAAAAGTTTTATATATGGAAAAAACTAAAAGAGGAAAGCAATCAGCCACTTTTTGTCATGGGTGTTCGATCAAGCGTTTTTTTACCTATCGAAAACCTTGGTCTTGTTATTGTTGATGAAGAGCATGATTCTAGCTTCAAGCAAAGTGATCGCTGTCCCTACAACGGACGAGATGTTGCTATTAAAAAAGCGCAAATTTCTGGATGTCCGATTATTCTTGGCTCGGCCACTCCAAGTTTGGAAAACTATTTCGAATTCCAAAATCGTCCTGATAATTACTATCGACTTAAAAATAGAATCAGTGGTGCCTTTCCGGAGATTGAAATAGTTGATTCTAAAAATGTGACACCAAAAGAGTCTGCTGCTTGGCCAATCACTGAAGAAGCAATAAAGCAGATCAAAATTGCTTTTGAAAAAAAAG
>Ga0181565_10001236_pt1 | contig 19494 bp, 13 predicted proteins | sample 101ome_16_FD_129661 | JGI IMG/M metagenome (GOLD analysis project Ga0181565, IMG submission 129661) | Coastal salt marsh microbial communities from the Groves Creek Marsh, Skidaway Island, Georgia - 101401AT metaG (megahit assembly) | ecosystem: Environmental > Aquatic > Marine > Intertidal... | reverse complement strand
TGCATGGAGGGTTTCTTTCCCCTTGGAGAGAGGTTGGGGGGGGGGCGGCCGTGGGCACTGCGGCGCTGCGGGCGGCCGACGTCCAGGGCCTCTGCTGCTCGATCGTCGAAGTCGCCACCTCTGGTCGCCGGCCGGTCCCAGGGTCGCCGCTCGATCCCCTCGCCCGCACCGAACTCGACACGTGGCTGCGATCCGTCGTCACGGGGCCGGGCGTGGACGACGACGATGGCGCCGCCGCCGCGACGGGGATCGCGCCCACGGACGACCCCGCGGTGGCGGCTGCCAAGCTTCTCGCCCGTGTCTGTGCGGCGCGGACGGCAGAAGAGGTGGGATCGACGGCGGAGTCGGTGGCGGCGTCGTTGGCCGCAGTGGTTGACGCCGCCTGCGGAATGCGAGGGGCGGCGGTCGAGCTCTCATCGGTACTCGCAGCCGATGCGGCGGTGGCCGACTCCGGTTCGAATCCAGCAGCTGCGTCGGCGGCTGGGGCGGCGGGCTCTTGCCCTGACTCCGACCCGGACGTCCGCGCCGCGGCGACGCTATCGCGGATTCCTGGCCTGCTGCGCGCGTTGGGGGCTGGAGAGGAGGCTGCTCGGGCGGCGGAGCAGGCGGCGGGCGCGCTTTCGGCCTCGCGCGATGGGGGTGGCAACGGTCGGCGCAAGTGCCGGCGAGTCCCTGTTGTTGTCTCCTCCGAAGAGCTGCCTCAAATGTACCCCGCCGACATCGCCCGCCGCCGTGCCGCCGTTTCTCTCGCTCTGCCCCTCCTCGCCGCGCTGGTCGACTCGACCTCGGCCGACGATGGATCGGACATGGCGGCGGCGGCGGCAGCGGCGTCACTCGCGGCAGCGGCGGCGGAGGCCTGCCAAGCAGGCCGGGACGCCGTCGCCCTCCCGGCCCTATGTCGTCTCGTCGGAGGTGCCGGATACTCTCGCGGCGTCCGGGCGGCGGCGGCGCTCGGGGCAGCACGGGACTCATACCGACTCGGGCCTGGTCACTCTTCCCCCCCTCACCCTCTCCCTCCGGGAGCCCTCGCGGCCCTCCGACCCGTGTCGAGCGCGGAGGATGCAACTCCAGCGACCGCTCGGGCTTGGGCGGCCTGGGGAGAGTTGGTGGCAGCCGCAGCCATTTCCGTCGCCGCTGACCCTGATGCCAGCTCGGCCCCCCTTGCCCTTCTGACCTCACTCGCGGCTGGGGCACCGTGCCCGGCTGCCGAGCGGGCGAGGAGCGAGGCTCAGGTGCAGCTACGTAAGCTCGGGGTCGAGTCGACTGTAAGACGCGAAAATTCCGATGACGACAATGACGACGACGAGGATGATGATGAAACCTCAGCCACGGCTGTGACAGTAACCCCCCTTTCTCTGCTCGACACCTGTGTTGAATCTGCTGCGGTAGCCATGAAGGTTGAGCGCGCTGGCGCCGGAGCTGTTGACGACGACGACAACGGAAACGACGGAGGAGTGGCGACTCCCCCCCGGGACTGGCGCCCCGCCGGCCGGCCTGTCGGCCCTCGCGGGACCCTGCGCCCCCCCACGGCGGCCGGAGGGCGCCCTGTCGTAGCCGCTGCGGCCTGTCCCCGTCATTCCCTCATCGCTGCAGTCTCTTGTGGAGGGAGAGAGCCCTGGCTTTGGTCGGTCCGTGGAACCGCTATTGGATTCGAATCCGCGGCAACGGGGGAGGGGGACCCCGCCACCCCGACTGGATCTGCCCTTTCTCTCATTGGGGACAGCGCCGACCTGGACGACGACGCCGAGACTCTGTGTTTCGTCGGTGGAGGAGTCGGAGGCAGCGGCGTCCGTGTCGCAGCCGGTTTCGCCTCTGGCGCCCTGCGACTTTGGGAGCCCGACCGACCTGAGGCAGGGCCGGTCTGGTCGGCGGCGGTGGAGGCGTCGTCGGGGTCGGGGTCGGGGTCGGGGGGTGGCCGGACCGCCTTGGAGGCCGCGGCCGTTGTTGCCGTCGTTGGAGGAGGCGAGGGCGACTCATGCGCCATCCACCATTCCACCCTTCTATATTGTTTGCGGGCGGGGGGCGACGTCGAGGTGTTCGACTCGCGCGACCCCTCTCCTTCCTCTCGCCCGGCGTGGCGGGCAAGAATCCGCCCCCGCGTTGGCGCTGCCGTCGGCATCATTGCCTCCGAGAAGGGCGGGGGCGGCGGGGCCTCGTGGATCGCTGCACTGACCGAGCGAGGCACCGTAGCCACCTGGGATCTTCGTCACGGTCCGGGACCGGCGCTGACGACGACGGTCGATCCGAACCCAGGACGGCGGGTGGGGGGCACTCGGACGGGGGAGACGGTGCCTCCACAGGACTGGGCGGCCTCGTTCGCGCTCGACACTGGAGGCTGGACGTCTATGACACGATCGCGAACGCCGGGGTCGGCGCCTATGGTTTGGGTCGCAGGAAGGGGGGGTCGAGCAACGTTGTGGCCGCTGGATGGGGTGGGGGGAGCTGTCGCAGCCATCCACGTTGGCGGCTTGGGCCCATCGGACGACGACGACGACAATGGCGACCATGGCCGCGGGGGCAGCGGCAGCTGTGGTGGCGGCGGGGGCAGAGGCCCAATCCCATCTTCACTCCCCTCGTGTTTCGAGGGCAGTGGAGGACCCGGAGGCCCCTGGTTGCCGCGCGGACGCGGCGTCCGCGCGGCGTCGTCGTCTTCGTCCGCTGTCGGATTCGAATCCGCGGTGGCCCCAGCGCCGGCCCTGCTCCCCCTTGAGGGCGGAGCCATCGCAGTCCTATCGGCAGAGGGGCGTCTCCGAATATTCTGCGCCCCGACGCGGGGAGAGGCCTCGCGACTCCTCGCCGCCCCGCTGGAGGGGGTCGTTTGGGGCGATGCTCCCCACCTCCCTGTCCTACCCCCAGGCGCGGGTCTGCCGACGACAACGGTCAGCTGGTCGGGCCCAGGCGGCGCCGCAACGGCTGCGGCTGCTGAGGCGGCGCGGTCTGCCCTGATCGTCGAGTACAGTGGGACGATAGGGCACGACGACACCGACGATGGCTCGTTGTTCTCAGTTGCCGTCGTCGCAGAGCGGGTCCGAGTCAACCCCGTTGCCTGTGCGCGGCTCGTGGCCCTCGACGCCTCATGCCCTCTCGCGCCCGCCGCACGACCCCGGCATGCTGTCCGCCGCGCCGACGCCACTCTCCCCGCTGGGGTGCCGGGCGGACTCGCCTGGGTCGATGGGGGCAATCGGGAGGGGGATGAAACGGATGGGGGGTTGGCGCCGCTACTGGTGTCGTGGGGAACTGACGGGGCGGTGCGGCTTTGGCGATAAGAGAGACGGAGGGCGTCGGTCCAGTCGACATTCGACAACACTTTCCAACGGACTGATCGGTCGCACCTTCTCCACCCCCCCGTGCCTCTCAGTACTTGAGCAGCGCACGCACCTGCGCGCGTGTGTCCGCGGGGGACGTCACCGTGTGCCCAATGGTCCGGGCAGCCTCGAAGATCTCGTAGTCGTTTCCGCCCTTATACGTCTTGTCCCCGAAAAAGTGAACAGTGTCGTATTCCGTTTCCGGCAAGAACCGCAAACAGTAGGTCTTGTCCCAGCCCTTGGGAAAGATGTCGAAGGAGATCTGTCCGCCCACGCTGTAGGTGAGGTCAAGGTCGGTAAATTCCTGTTGAAGCGCTGCAACAAACGCGGCGCGGATGCCCGACGTCTTGTCGTAGGCCTCGAACGCGTCCCGCTCCTCGCGACTGCAGTTGCGTCCAATTGGAGACACGTTTAGCATGCCGGCGCGGAACTCGACGAAGGTGCCGCGCTTCTGGGGCAAGTCGAGGTCGGCTATGTAGCGGAGGCAGTAGTTGATGAGACGCTGGAGGTTAGTCTCGCCGAGGTGGCTGAGGAGGCTCGCCTTGCCGATCTCCTTGCCACTCGCGTGGGCCAGGAGACCGTTTTCGGAAAAGACAAAGGGGAAACGGTCGACGCAGTCGGCCCCGAGCTGCTCCTGGATCTTGGAGAGGTCAGAGCCGCCGACGATGCCCACCGTGACACGCTGGGTGAGGTCGTCCATAAAGGCCAGCATCTCCTCGTCAATGCGTCCACGAGGGATGGTCAGCGTGCCGTCGACGTCAAAGAGCAGGATTTTCTTTGCCGTCATCTTCGTGCTCGTCGCTCGCGCCCTCGCGGTGGTCGTCGGTCTGGTCTGCGGGTGTCCGCGTGGCGGCAGTGGCGGCAGTGGCCTCAGGCTCTGGGGCGGGCTTTCCTTCATTCTGAATCGACTTAGCCGAGAAACAGAGACTCTTGTACTTATTATCGTCACGGAAGCGCGGCGCGACGTGACTCAGACGATTCCGGAGCGACGCGGTAGTCATCGCAAAGGCAGCGGCAGCACGGGCGCCTATGCTCCTCGCCGAGAAGAATGAGTTGAGGAGCGACGCAGGAATTGAGAAGCCTATCGCGAAGGAGCTCTTTCACTTCCTCGTTGGAAGGGGAGGACCAGGAATTGAGTAGTATGACATACGCTGGCCGCCCACTCGCCTGCTCGACTGCCCTGCTCACATCCTCGCTCTAGACGAAACCAGTACCGCACCCGGCACGCCTGTGGGAGTCTCACCTCGCGTCTACCTTTGCTGGGGGAGGAGACGGCTCGGCCCAGGGCCACGGACCCGACGCCGCCGACGCCGACGACGCCGACAACCCCGCCGCCCGCGGCGACCTCGCCGCCCTCGGCGCACCCGCGGCGCTCGACCCCGTCTGTCCTCGGGGCCGCGTGAGGCTGCGCTCGGCCTGAGTGTTCTCCGCGCTGTGTGAGCAATGTCCGCAACGGACTCGGGCCGTGTGAGCGATGTGATCAGCGAGATGGCGAGCGGGGGATAGCAACGGTGGGGTTGGCTAGTGTCGGGAGCCAGCAGCAGCGTCAGGTCCACCAGTCATAACTAGCGCGCCAGCGTCGCAGGTTGCGCCCACCGTCCTTATCAGCGCCGGCGGACTCCTCTGTTTGTTTTTCGGGAATCGCTTGGGTCACCTGCTGTCGACCGCGCGCGGTCTGGACGGCGAGCTGCTCCGGCTGACTCTCGAGCACGTCTCGCCGAGCTCACCGTCAATGACACCGAAGCAGTCTCGAGCCCTGCTCACGGACGCCGGCGGAGTGGTGAACGAAAACGGTTCTGGCGGCTCGGATGCACCCGATCTTGCCGGCAATGGCGACCCGCGCTCGGTGGTCAGGGCAGCACGACTCTTGCTTATAGACGTCCAGCTGGGGGCCTTAATGGGCCGGGCCGCACGCGCCCGTGACGCCGTACTGCTATCGCTAACGTCGTGTCTATTCCAGGTTGGCACTATCGCTTTCATCGGCTTCGACTCGCGCTGGGGAGGAGGCTCGGGGCATGTTGCACTCATCCTCTTTGCCCTAGGCTGCACGAGTCTGGGAGCCGCTGTTGTCAACTCGCTCATTGAGGCCAGCAGGGTCCTGGTGGCGCTTGGGACAGACGCGGTGGCCAGCGCACGCCTCGCCGAAGCCATCGCGGGGGGTGGGGCTCCAGAAGGCTTAAATCAGGCGAGATCCTCACTTCTATCCTGCCACCGCCCCTCCCGCTCTATCGGCGCCGGCCTCTCCCAGGTTCCCCCACCTTCTGCGATCCCAGGTCCACGTGACGGAAGTGGTGCGGCGGGCGACGGGGGCGGCTACCAAGGTTGCCGTAGGGCGCGGAGTTTGGGGTGCCGGGGCGGGCGGAGGTGCCTGGGACGCGTCGGGCCTCGGCCAAGCTGGCGGCCATCGCCGGGATGTCTCGTCGATTGGAGGTGGAAGGGCGGTCGACGCGCTGCTTCTCGCGACAACGCAAGCGGCGAAACGAAGGCCCCCCAAAGAGGACATAAATCCTTGAAAGATTCCTACCGTCCTCCCCTCATGGCCGCCTGTCGAGCTAGGGCGTAGCTTCCGACCTCCTCGTCCCCCCCCGGCGGGAAGAAGATGGCGTCGACCGGCGCTGCACGTCCGTCCTCCCCCACGTCGCCCGCGTTGGCACCCGGTTTGGCCCGGAGCTCGACCGTCCACCCCTGCTGCAGCCGATCGAGCTCAGCGAAGCGCTCCCGTCTCGCCGCATGCTCCTCTGGCAGGTCAGCCACCGGGCCACGAGGCACAACAACGACACCTCGTGGGGCCGGCGCAGGGCGTGGAACTGGCCTCTGCTCACCCGCGCCTTGGCAGAGCGCAGGCAGCTGCGCCGTCGTCGGGTTGACCGGCCTTTCACGGCCGGCCTGCGCCTCGGCTGCGGCGATGGCGGCGGCCTGATTCGCGTCTCCCTCGCCCTGGGCGGACACAGACACCACCTCGAGCCTTCCCCCGAGAGCCCGCGCCCCCGCATCGAGAGCCCTGAACGCTCCTGGGGGTGCCCGCACCGTCAGGGTCACCTCCCCCCCCCCCGACTCCGTATGCTCGACGGTCCCCCCTTCGCGCACCACCAGCTCCACCGCGTTCGATCTTCCGTCGGCCGACGCGGCCGAGACTACGACACGGAGCCGCATCGGCGCTCGGTCGATAGGGAGCCCCGACTCTTTCAGCTTCGTCAGCGCCTGCCGCGCCTGCACCTTCGCTGGGCGTGTCGGGTCCGGAGCCCACCCCAGGTTCCGCAGCGCGCGGTCCAGTACACCCGTGGTGTAGGGCCGCCCCGTGCCCGGATGATGGCACCGTTCAGCCAGCTGCGCCACCACGTCGGACCGGCGCCCGTCGAGGTCCTGCCGCCGTTCAGCCTCACCCACCTGCAGCTCGCCCTTGTCCAGAATCGCGAGGCAGCATTTTTTCGTATCGTCCGTGCCAAAGGCTTTGATCAGGTCGTCCCGTTTGGCGAGCACCCCTTTGGACACGTTGACAAAGACCTCCTCCGTTTGTAGCACTTCGTCCAGGTCCGTCTCGACCCCGCTGCGCCAGTCCCCCGCCTTGTTCTTGTAGCAAGCGATCTCGAACCGTACTCCATGGTGCTTGTACCTGAGTGGTAGCGATAATAGCGGGTTGAGTTCGGGGTCAGGCGCGCGCCGGGCCGGAGATGATGGTGACCTCGGCGACGGCGACGACGGTCTCGGGCGTAGGCGCTCGGCCCCTCTTCCTCCTCGCTCGCTTGACGATGGCGATGTTGGTCAGTCTCTTCTGACCGATGGGCTGCGCCACCGCCCGTGACATCTCGGACTCGGCGGACCCGTCCCCGAGTCCGCGAGGAAGCGCCGACGCGGCGGCGGCGACGCGGCCGCGACAGTCGCCAGCAGGCCCCGAAAGGCGAGAGGTCTCGTCAGCGCCCCACTGGGCGCAGCCGCGAGGGTCAGAGGTGAAATCGAAGCGAAGCTGCCACTTTTGACTGTTGGGGGAGCACAAGGGTAGGTAATACCGTACAATTTCCCCCGCCACACCTGCCACGCCGGGTCCCTACATCACGCCGCTGCCGCCTCCGTCCCGTCCTGGTGCGACTTTATCGCGGCGAGGCTCGCCCCCACGGTCAAGGCCCCAACGGCGGGCGTGCCGACGCGCGTCGCTACTACGAGCGCCGGTACGCCCGCGAGCCCCCCCAGCCCCGCGAGCGAGTGCACCAGGGCGAGGGAGAGGCTTCCCAAGAACAGTGCCCCAGCCTGGTGCGCCGACCCCAGGGCGGGCGGCACCCCCCCCCAGAGCGTTGCGACGCCCAGGCATGCCTGTCCGACGACGGCGACGGCCACGAGGGCCGCGAGGCGCCGCGGCCCTCCCAGCGCGACTCCGCCGGCCCGCGGAAACGCTGCCCACTGGGCAATGCCAGCCGCCAGTGTCGTGACCGCCAGCGCTCTGTGGTCGAATTGCACCGCGGCTGGGGACTCGCCGAGGGAGCGCCACCGAGGCATCAGCCTGTCGTCCCAGTACTCGGTCGGCAGCGGCACCAGGCGCCCATTCATCCAGGGAAAATCGCTGTAGACGCGGCCCGCATCGAGCCCCGCGACGAGGGCTCCACTAGCGGCCGTTGTCGCGACGAGGCCAAGGGCGGGGAGGGCCCGGAGGGAAGCGAGGCGGAGGGCGGCCCGGTCCGCCACTTCCGATACTACGACGGTCATGGCCTTGTTCGCCGCGAGCTCTGCGCGCGCCCCCAGCCAGGTCCAAAGGAGACCGCCATAGATGGCAAATGCGCTTGCGAGGTGGGCGGCGAGCCGCCAGGGACTCACGCGCGGCGTCAGAGCGCGCTCCGGAGGAGGTTCCTCCAAGCCGCTCCGCACCATCCACCACCCGACCAATGCCTGGGCGCCGCCAGCGCAAAAGAGGACGCCGACGCGGAGGCCGAGTCGCGGTCCGATCCAGCCCCGGGCGGCAAATACGGCCAACGGGGCTGCAACGTAGAGGCCCAGCCCCCGCCCCCACATACGGTGGGCCCATTCCATCCAATAGATAAACTTAAACTCGCCCAACGATAAGTCGGCGTTGTGGAGGCGTCCCTCGGGACTCTCCCGGTATCGCTCGAACTCGGTCACCCACTCTGAAGCGGTGGCTGGCGGGCGCTCGCCGGCGAACCGCCAGTCCGTCATTGAGAGGCCCGATTTGGTGAGACTGAGGAGGTGACGAGTGAGAGCACACGCGGTGGGGGTGGAGACGCTAATAATGATGGAAAGAGGGGCAGAAGTCGCCGCGAACTCGCCGAGTCAGCCCACCAAGGACGACGAGAGTGGCGACCCATGCCGCCGCGCCACCTATCCAACGCGTCACAAGGATACGCGCAGGACCGGGTACCCCGGGTAGAAAGAGGTCAGAGCGGGGAGGCGCGCCGACACCGGGATCGGGCGGGGGGGCGAGCGCGGCCGCGTGAGTTCGAAAGGCCCGGCGTGCGGCGACCGATGCAGTGACGGCGGCGCGGCGCCAAGACGAGGCCACCGCGGTCAAGGTGGCTGCTTCCGGCTTCTGCGTCGCGGCCTTGGCCGCGTTCGACGCCGTCCTGGCAAGGTTGACAAGCCCGCGACCGACACGATCCGGTGCCGAAGTGGAGGCGCCGAGCCCGCCCCGGGAGAGGGCCCCACTACATGCGCCGCTGCCAAAGCCAGTCGTCGGCGTCGAGGCGGCGAGGGCCGACCGCAGAGCCACCGCGCCGCGCGCCACCGCCCTCAAAGAGAGTGACAACTCGGGGCTCAGCAGCGCCACAGCGCCGACTAACCCCTCTCCACATCGAGCAGTTTGTTTTAATCTGCTGCCTCTCTCCGCACTGACGACGGTCGAGTATTCGGAGGGGGAAGTTAGCGCACGATCTCGCGGGTACCCGACGCCGACGGCACACCTGTCTACCTTCGTCGAAGGCTTTTCCCGGCCACCCGCCGCTGCGTCGGCCTTCGGGACGATGGGTGCCGCCCCAGCGTTCGATGCATGCCGTCTGCCGCCACTGCCGGGCGAGTTGTGTGACAACGCGGCCCGTCATCTCTCTGTCTCGTGTTGATGCTTGACTATCAGCGGGAGCTGTGCTCCCTCGGTTTGGCACGGTGCGGCGGCGGCGCAGCAGACCGCCGCCCGCATGGATGACCACCTCGGCTCGCCTACCTCCGCTCCTTCCTTCTCCTCTACCCAAAACAGCGAACCAGCTACCCGGCATCCTGCCAGGCCCGCCCGCGGCCACAGAGGCGGCCGAGGCGCTTCGCCTTAAGGTCGTCACCGACCACCTTGCTGCCGAACGTCGTGCCCTTGATGCGGCGTTGAGGGGTGCCCTGGACGGGGTCCCTGCGGCCTTGGGAGGGGGCCCCACCGGCACCCACCTCTGGGCCTCGTGCGGCCTGCGCCCCCGCCTCATGGGCGCCCGCCGCGACCGCTATGCGGCCGACGAGGAGGCGGCGCTCGCCGGTGCCGCCCACCGTGCCGCGGGCGGGAGCCGCGCGGGTGCCTCGGCGCTTGGCCTCGCCGGTGGTGGATCCCGCGTAACACGCCGTGGCCACGTCGGATTTGGGTACACTCACATGGGTGGGCAGCGCGGGCAAGGCGAGGAGGCGGACGCAGACGCCGAGGACCGCCCGCGGTGCCTCTCAACACCCGGAGGACGTCGGCCGCGGTGGCGTGCGCGGGCGCCCCGGTCCGACCCCAAAAAACTAGTGCTGGAAGCGATTCGAATCTCCGAAGGGGGACACCCTGACGACGTCCCCGAAGGGGGCGGCGGGGCCGGAGGAGATGGGGGAGAGGTTGGGGATAAGGCCGGTGAGGGGGCAAAGGGGCGGACCGGGGGGCGGGGCCGGGGCGGCAGCGGCAAGGGACGGGGGGGTGCGGGGGGGAAGCGGGCACGCGCCGGGGGGGCGGCAAAAGAGGCCAAGATCGATGGGGTGGGTGCCGGGGCGGGGGTGGGGGCAGGGGCAGGGCAGGGGGCGGGCGCAGCAGGCGCGATTGCTCCGGCAGCTGTTCTGACAGGGGCGGCGGCGGGGCTGGCATCTGTTGGCGAGCCGGCGGTAGCCGCGACCCCGTTGACGGCCTCCCACGGCGACGACGATGCCGGCGAGGGGGGAGCAGGGGGATTGGCGCCCTCTCGCCCCACCCCCTGTGGGGAGTCATCGCGAGGCGCCGCAACGAAGGTGGAGGGGGACGAGGCAGAGGCGGGACCGTTGTCCGGCGCCGGAGAGGAGCCGGCTGCCTCCACTGCCCCGGCTGCCCCTGTGGCTGGCGATGCGCCGTCCCCTGCCGCCGCTACAACGGCGCCTCGCAAGCGGGCACGGCCGGCGGCCCCGCGTTCTAAAGCAGCTCCCGAGGCCGCAGCGGCAGGCCTTCCCCCCCTCGAAGCTCTGGCCGGTGCTGCGAGCCCCGTCCCCCAACTGCTCTCACCGGCGACGGCGATCCCCGTCACCGGGGGGGGCGCCCCGCCCCGTTCCAGAGGCGGCAAGGTCTCTGCATCGGCCGGCGCCGAGGACGCAAATCCCAAGACTTTGTCTGTGCCTCGCGAGCGCCGCGCCCGGCCTGCAGCGATGGCCGCAGTGTCTGACGCAACCCCAGCGGCGGCAGCGGCAACTCTGCCCACTGCCAGGCCGCCTCGCAAGCGCGATCGGGAAGGTGAGCGCCAGCGTCGTGAGGCCGCCCGCGCGGCAGCCGCGGCGGTGCGGGCCCGCCCCGAGTGCCGGGAGCGCGGCAAGGCCACGCAGGCCCCCGCGTCGTCGTCCTCGGAGGAATCGGGATCCGACGATCACGGCGACCCCCCAAGACCCCCGCCTGCCAAGCGGGGGCTTGTCCGTGACAGGCGCCCTGACGCCAAACCCGCCCGCACCCCTCCGTCACCTAAGCCCGCTGAGCCGCCGCGGCCTCTCACGGACGAGGAGCTGGCCCGGAGACTGCACGAAGAAATGAACGTGGCGGGGATGCTGCGGCGGCGGCGGGGGTGAGACGACGGGGTCTTTCGAGCGGGAGATTGGGCTGTTGTGGCGAAAACAGGAATCCTCCCCATTCTCCCCTCAAAGCTCAACAGTGACGTCGGCCTCGGCGGCCGCGGCGGCCTCGACGTCGTTAGTCTCAGCGTCAGCATCGGCGTCGGCCGCAGCCTGGGCCTCAGCGGCGGCCGCTTCAGCGGCTGCCTCCTCCTCAGCTGCGACCCGGGCGGCCTCGGCGCGCTTCTCCGCAGCGGCGGTCTTCTCGCTCGCAGCGTAGTCAGCAGCCTGGATCTCCCAGCCGTCGAGGTCGAAGTCGAGGCCTTGGGCCCGCATTAGAAGCTCTTGCACATCGCGTGAGTGGGACACACGGTCGAATACCTCATACCCGCTTTCGATCAGGGCCGTCTCGTAGATGACCCGCGCAAGCAAGTGGGTCTCGTCGTTCGGCTGGAAGTCGGGGAAGTTGAAGGATGAGTCGTTGCCGTCCTCGTTAAGAATCTCCTCGCCAGTCTCTGGGTCGATCTCCGGGGCTCCGAGGGCGCCCGAGGCCTCCGCCTCGGCCTTGGCAGCCTCGCGGGCGGCCTCGTGGGCATCCCTCTGCGACTCGAACGACGCGATGAGGCGGGCGATGGTGGGATGGCGCGGGTTGATCTCGAGGATCTTCTTGGACCGCATGAACCGCTGCTTCTGAGGGTCCCCGAGGGCCTGGGCGAGCATTACGCGTTCCATGTTAGCGTTCCAGCCAAACTTTGCGCTAGCCACGATGGCAGGCGTCCGGACGAGGCGGGACGAGATCTTAACCTTGTCCACGAGGGCATCGGACGCGAGGGCCCCGGAGGCGTACCAGTCCGTGAAGGGCTTCAGTCTCACTGCCTCCTCCTTGAGCGCCGCGCGGTCGTCGCGGTCAATTTCCAGGTCTTCCTTGCCAACGTGCTGGAAGCGCACGTCGTCATACTCGTCGAGACTCTGCATCATGACCTCGTCTACGGGCTCCGTGAGGTAGAGGACCTCGAAGCCTCTGGCGAGGAGACGCTCTGTAAATGGGGATCCGGCCACCTCCTGAAGTGACGGGCCGGTGAGGTAGTAGATTTGCTTTTGATCGGCAGGCATCCGAGACACGTATTCGTCGAGCGACGTGACACGGCCGGGGGAGGGGAGGGAGGCGTTGCCGCGGATCGTGTGGGACGACTGGAAGCGGAGGAGCTTCTTGACGCGGTGGGAGTTGGACGCATCATCGAGGCCGAGCTTGAGGGATTTGCCCCACTGGCGCCAGAAAGAGTCGTACTCGCCCTCCTGGTCGCCCACGAGACATGTTCCACTGGGAGGATCAGTCTCGACGCAGTCGTCCGACCGCTTAGCCTCATCGCGCTTTACGAGGTCGAGGATCATGTCGAGCGCAGCGCGGCTGAGGCGTCGCCGGATGAGGCGCAGGGCCGCAGACTCTTGCAGCGTCTCGCGCGACACGTTGAGAGGGAGCGTGTCCGAATCGACGATGCCGACTACGAAGCGGAGGTAGTCGGGCAGGATGTCCTCGAAGTCGTCGCTAATGAACACCCGGCGCACGTAGAGCTTGATGTCGGCCGGGCGCGTGTAGAACTTGTCAAAGTAGTCCGCAGGGGCGCGCTCGGCCACGTACAGGAGAGCCTTAAACTCAACATCCGTGCCCGACACAACAAGGTGCTTGTGGGCGGCGGCACCGACCGTCTCCGACCCGTACTTGGCGCGGTAGAAGGCGTCGTAGTCGTCGTCAGATACGTCGGCAGGGCGGCGCAGCCAGATGGCCTTCAAGTCGTTGAGCCGTTCCCACCGCTTTTCCTCGACTGTGACAACAGCGACCTCTTCGTCCTCGGCGAGCGGCTCCGTCGGATCGATCTCAATCGAAGCCTCCGCATCTTGATCGATCTCGCCGTCGGCGATGTGACCGTCGGCCCCACGGAGCGCCGAGGCAGGCACCCCGGGGAGCTCGCGCTCAACCTCGCGTGTCACTTCGAGCGAGATGGGGTAGTCGATGAACTGAGAGTGGGTCTTTACCACGTCGCGAATCTTGGTCTCTTCCAGGAACTCAGCGGCCTCCTCACGGAGGTGAAGACGGAGGGTTGTGCCGCGGGGCACATTGGCAGATGCCTCCTCCGATAGTGCATCAATCGAGTAGCCGCCCTTGCCGTCGGACGACCAGACGTGCGCCACAGGCTCGCCTGCTGCGCGGCTGGTAACGTCGACGCGGTCAGCGACCAGATAGACCGAGTAGAACCCGACGCCAAACTGCCCGATGAGCTTGGATCCGGCCTTCTGCTGGGACCCATCATCGTCATCGTCATCGTCCTGATTGCCAAGCATCTCCGAGACAAAGTTGGCGGTGCCGCTGCGCGCGATGGTGCCGAGGTTGGCCGCGAGACTCTCCTTCGTCATGCCCACGCCTGTGTCCATGATCTCGAGGACACCGGGGCTGCCTTCTGAGAGGGGGTAGGGGCCCGCCCATGTCTCGCGGGCCGCAGCGGCGGGAGTGGCGCGGATCCGGACCTCGAGCTGGGCCCCGCCGTCGAGGTGGGTGGGGTCGGTCGTCGCCAGAAAAGCGATCTTGTCGAGGGCATCGCTGGCGTTAGACAATACCTGACGGGGACGAACGGGGGGAGGGCTGTTCTCTCTTGGTCAGCGGGGACGCGACGGCGACGGACGGAACGAAGAACGGGCGCCAAGGCCCGCAGCGTTCGACCGATGGAATGAAACCACGATTTTCCAGAATTTCCTCATTTCAACACAAAGATCCCGTCGATCGCATCGAAAAGCTCGCGCGCTACGGCGAAGGGATAGCCGATCGGGCGCCGGCCGGCTTGGTGCAGCCGCAGCGACAACGGCAGCAGGCCCCGTGGCGCGCGCTCGCGCACTTCGATATCGCGGTCGACTCGCCTCCCGAAGGAAAACATCCCTGTTCGTGTACAGAGAGTGTGTAAGGATGTCTAGCATCCTGCCGACATCGGTGTCGAAGGCCACAAGGTTGGGAGAAGCCGAGGCCAGGGGGATGACAGCGGCAAAGAGCGCCGCAAGTCCCACGATCAGGAGGCCAACGAGGCCTACACGCGACCGCATGGCAACGAGGTGCCGCTTGCCGGGGGCGCTGGATCAAGAAGGCCGTGAGGGACGGTGAGGGGATGGCAAGACCCAACATGGCACAGCGGGGGTGGGGGGACTTGGGAGAATATGGACGGCTGAGAGGGCGGCTGAGAGTACCGCGACGACGCAGAAGCCGCACCCGCCCCGAATTTAGCTCAACGGCGTGACGCGAGCCTCGTCGCGAATCCGCAGTCAAAGCCGAGGCCCGGCTGCTCGGCGCCTGCGTCGTTCCCAGTCAAGCTGGCGACCCCCCAGAGAGCCGGGCGGTCGATGGCCAGGTGAGACTGCCTACAGTGGCTAAAAGTGTCCCTCGGGATGACTGTGGCGGGGCAGAGGAGCAAGATGGACGCAACAGGCCAGGGCGTCATGTTTCGAAGCAGTCAAGCCGTCGCGGCTCGCAGCGGTCGTGCGGTGGCTCAATAAGTCGAACTATGGGTCGACCTGTTTTGAAGCTTCGTTGGATGGTGCCGGAGGAGCGACATGCGGCGGGGGAAAAAAAGCCCCGTGGTCGGCCGCGTCGGCCAGCGCCGCGCCATCAACGCTCCGCGCCACTTGCCGCCGTCCTCCCGACCCTCCGCACCTTCCCTCGCGCAGGGTGTTTGAGCCTCCCGGTCGCCGCTTCGGTCCCGCCGAGTGGGAATTCATCGACCGCGTAGACCCCGAGCGTTTCATCTCGCCGGAGGGCCTGCCCGAGGCGGCTTTGGGCGAGCTCGCTGAGGCTGTCGACGTCATCGCCAACCACGCCACGTACGAAGCCCTGCCGCCACTCGATGGCGCGAGCGCCGAGGCCCAGGCCGCCGTGGAGATGCGCGTCGGCCGCCTTGAGCGAGCTCTAGCCATCATGCGTCTGGGCGTTGACCTCCAGAGCCAGCGGTATGATGAGCGCGTCGCCGAGGCTGACTACCAGGACGCTGAGAACGAGAGCCTGAGGTTGGAGGTTGGCCGGCTGCGGAGCCAGCTGGAGGAGGCGGTCGAGGCCCGCAACGCGCTGGGTACCGCTGGTATGGATGCTGCCGAGCTGCTGCGGGCCAACGACCAGCTCGGCACCGCTCTCCGGGACGCCGAGGAGGCACGCTACCGGACGCAGGAGCGCCTTGCCGCGGCCGAGGACGAGGCAAGGGCGCGCATTGCGTCGACGGCGGCGCATGAGCAGAGGGTGCGCGAGCTCGAGGACCGGCTCGCCGAAGCCGACCGGGAGATGCAGACTCTGCGGGCAGAGGCAGATGCTCAGCAAATGAGTCTTCGGGGCCGTGATCGCGGCACTGGAGGCCGTGGAGAGCTCGACCTTGCCCACACGCAGGTGAGGCGTCTGCTGCGCGACAACGCTGACCTGGATCGGGCCAACAAGGAGCTTAGGGGTGCCAAGGAGGCCTTGTCGGGCGAGCTCGCAGAGGCCAGCGCCGCGGCCGTGCAGCTCGCTCAAGAAGCACAGGAGTGGAATGCACGAGAGAGCGAGTTGCGCGTGCGGGCCGATGAGGCGTCCTCCAAGCTCCGAGTGGCGGAATCCAATGGGCGCGACATGAAGGAGACCATTGCCGGTCACCTCGCCCAGTTCAGCGCGCTCGAGGCAACATTCGAACGGAACTATCGTCTCTGGGAGGGCGAGAAGATAAGCCTTGAGGAGCGCGTGGCCGAGCTTACGCGCCAGGTTGAGGCGGCCGTTGCACGCGGAAGGTCGGGAGTGCAGGATGGGAGAGCAGCGACCCCGGCGGCGGTGGCAGCGGGTGTGACTGATGGCGTGGCTGCTACGGTCGATGGCGACGACAGGTCCGAAACGTCGTCGGGTGATGGCCCTGTCCAAGGAAAGACGCTCGCGCGTCTCGGGCAAGAGCTGCGCGCGGCGCAGGAGCGCGAGGTGGTCCTGATGGAGGCCTACGAGGAGCTCGAGCAGAATGTCGCCGTCGAGATTGACGCGGCGCTGGCCGAGGAGCGGAAGAGGGTGGGGGAGGATGGTGCTCGGGTGGGCGCGCTTGCCACTGAGGCCGAGAGGGGCCGGAAGCGCGAGGCTGACCTGGCGGCCGAGGTCAAGGCGCTCGAGGAAAAGTTGACGTGGGCCGAAGACAAGTGCCGCAAGTATGAAGCAGGCCATGGACTGGAGGACGCTGCGGCCGAGATTGACCGGTGGCGTGCTGACGCGCTGTCGCGTGATCACGCGCTTAACGAGCTCCTCTCTAGGTCCAACGATCTGAGCGATGCAGTCGAGGCCCTCAGCGCGGAGAATGAAGCGCTGCGCCTCAAAGCAGGGGTGCCCGAGGGCGCAGCTGTGGATGTGTCGGCTGTACGGCGTCGAGGCAGGGAGGAGCTCGAGCAGCTCCGGCGCCTGGCTAGTCATCTTGAGGCTGAGCTGGGCGAGCGCGAGGAGTCTGAGCTGAGACTCCGCCACGAGCTTCGCTACCGCGTTAAGTGGGGCGGGGGGGCGGCTGCCCGCATGGGGCTGACTGAGCACCAGGTCGTTTTCCTTGAGGAGACCATTGCCCGACTCAAGGAGGGGTCAGATCGGGGCCTGGGCTTCGGGACGTCGCCGGAGCAGCGTACTCTTGCACGTCTTGAGGAGCGCCTGTCCCGGTCCGAGGCAATGTGCCGCCGGCTGAAGCAGGCGGCGGCTCTGCCTGAGGAGGAACTGGAGGCGCTTGTTCGTGCAATGACTGCAGGGGTTGGAGCCAGCGGCGGTGTAGATGACGGCGACAGCGTCAGAGGCCATGGACGCATGGGTGCTGGGGGGTCTGCAGTTCCACGCCGCCTGCTGGAGGCTCTTCGCGTGGCTGTGGAGCGTGCTCGGACGGAAATCGCGGCCCTAACGGGTGAGACAGGTGGCGCCCTTGCCCATCTTGATGTCGCGGCTGCCAAGGCGGGTGAGGCCTTGCGCCAGGTGAGCGCTAGCGCCTCAGGGGCCATCCCCGTCTTGCCACTTTCCCAAAACAGTGACATGCACCACTTCGCCGCACCCGTCGGTTCTCCTGTGGCTCCTGCGGTCGTCCTCCCGACCTCGCTCCCTTCCAATGCTGGTGCCGATGCTGTGCGTGAGCTTTTCCGTGCCCGGGCCGAGGAGCTTGCCCTACTGCAGGCAGATCTTGCTGAACGTGATATGGCAATTTCGGTGATGCAGCGCGAGCGTGACGCTCTTCGCGATCGTCTCCGCGGCGACTACCATGGCGGAGACTGCACAGGATTTGTGTCAGTCGCTGAATTCCGGGAGGCGGAGGAGACGGCAACATCTCTGCGAGCACAGCTGCTGGAAACACTTGAGGCAGCGGTGGCCCGTGAGCGCGAGGCTGCAGCAACCGAGGAGGAGCTGGAGAGAGCGCGTGTGACAATGCAGACGCTACTTGACCAGAGATCGCTGTTGTACCGGGAGCACGCACGGCACCGCGAGGCGCGGGATGCTGAAGCAGAAAAGCTTCGGTCTGCGGCAGCGGAGGCTGCGGACCGTGTCAAGGTGCTGGACAAAGAACTGGCCCTCGCTCACAGGAGCCTTGCTGCACTTCGCCCTGTGAATCCTGAGGTACCACATGGTGAGGATGTCGCACGACTGGCAAACGAGTTAGCGACGCGGACGCAGGCGCTCGTCCGTGCAGAAGTTGGGGTGGTCCGCCTGGGTCGCCGCCTTGCTCTTTCAGAGGCAGGGGAGGCGCGTGCCAAGCGCAGAGTTCGCGATGCCGACAGCGAGTTGCGCGAGATGTCTTCAATTCTGCGGGCAAGGCTTGACCAAGTGTCGAGGTCACGGGATGAGGCTCTGCGCCGCGTCACTGCCCTGCAAAGTGAGCTCGACTCTACTTGCCCCGTTTCTGTGCTTGCTGAGCTTGAGGCGCGTTACGCGTCACTTGAGCGCAACTACCGTGGGCTTCTCAGCTCCCGTGCAGGCGACGGGACCGAGACCCGTGCCAGCAATGCCGAGCTGGACCGGCTCCGTGAGGAACTCTCCATTGCTGACCGCCGGTGGTCGGAGGCGGCATTGCGCGCTGAGCGCCTTACACTTGCCCGAGCTGGCTCTGACAACACTGCTGCAATCGCCGCTGCCCCCAACGTGGGTGACACAAATGAGGAGCGCGTCCGTGCGAAGATTGCCCTTGAGGCCTCAGAGGCCCGTGTCGAACGGGTCCAACGCGAGGCTGATGCATCGCGCAGGGCACTCACTGAGCTTGAGGGCATTGTAAAAGCCCTCGAATCGGACTTGGCATCCGCACTTGGCGAGGCACAGGGCGAGCGTGACCGTGCTTCTGAGGCCACTGCCAAGATGGCAGCGATGTTGACACCTGAGGTGGCCACGGCTCTGCGTGAGCGTGTCGATGAGGCAGAGCGCGCCAGGGCTGAGGCCGACACGCGACTTGAGGCTGAGCGAAGCCGTGCTGAGATGGCTGAGGCTGCCCTGGCAACAGCTCGCGGGGACCCTGCCGGGAACCTTGACCAAACGGCCACGCTTGCCGAGCTTAACATCCTTAGGGACTGCGTACGCGATATGGCGCAGCGCACAGATGCTGCCACGACCATTGGTCGGTATGCAGAGGAAGCTATTGAAACACGGAGGGGCGAGTCGGTGCTTCGGGCCCAGCTCGTGCGGTCTGAGCGTGACCGCGAGCGGCTCACGCAAGCCAACCTCTCTCTCGAACGCGCTGGAGCCCACCAAAGCCAGGAACTGATGGCTTTGGGTGCGCGTCTTGCAGAGGCACGGTCGCGCGCTGCCCGAGCCGAGTCTAGGCTGGCATTGGTGCGGGCGCGGACGGTCGAGCGGAGCCGTGCCGAGCGGTGGGCCCTGGCAGCCGCCGGTGAACGCCGCCGCGTCCGGTGGACTGAGGGGGTCTGCGAGGAGCTGCGTACCGAGGTCCGTGCCTGGGCTGAACGCGCCGAGGAGGCCGCCGAGGCCCGCGACGCCCAAGCCCACGCTGCAGCGGTTTCTGCCGGGCCAGAGAGCGAAGCCCGCAAGGAGGTTGCGCGAGTCAGAGAGCAGCTTGGTCGTGCTCGCCTTGAGCGGAGCAAGGCAGACCGCTCCGGCGCTGTCGAGCGCAGCCGGGCCGATTTCTTGTCCCGCGTCAACGCTGACCTGGAAGACAGGTTGACAGCGCTCGAGCGGGCTGGACTGGAGGAGACTGAGGCGGCAGAGCGGGCGCGCGCCGAGGCGCAGATG
>Ga0181565_10001232_pt1 | contig 19546 bp, 13 predicted proteins | sample 101ome_16_FD_129661 | JGI IMG/M metagenome (GOLD analysis project Ga0181565, IMG submission 129661) | Coastal salt marsh microbial communities from the Groves Creek Marsh, Skidaway Island, Georgia - 101401AT metaG (megahit assembly) | ecosystem: Environmental > Aquatic > Marine > Intertidal... | reverse complement strand
GCGTCGTCGACGAACGTCGCGACGGCGTCGGCGTCGTCATCGACGAGACGACGACGTTTCGACGCGCGGAACCGTCGACCGTCGCGACGAACGAACGCGCGACGACGGCGACGACGACGACGACGAAGAAACCATCCGGCGGTAAAAACGCTTCGTGGCTTCGGCGAGCGGCGGCGAGAAAATCACGCGACGGCGACGCGGCGTCCGTTCCCGAACCCAAAACGAGCGCGCGCGCGCCGAAGAGTGCGTAAGTACGTACGCACGTAGGTAGGTAACACACTAGACTAGCGTCACTAGATTTGTAGTCGTAGCAGAATTAATCATCGACGCGCCGCGTCTATTTTTGGCGCCGAATCCGCGCGAGCCTCATATCGAGACGCCATGGACGTCCTCATCGGTCTCGATCGCCCCTCCATGCGAACGAACGTGCTCATACACGCTCGCGCCGACGTCGGCCGCGCGCGCGAGACGCTCATCTACGCCCCCGCACGAATCCAAGCGTCGGACGTCGTCTTCGGTCGTCCCGGCGTCGCCGCCGACGCGCGGGACACCGCGAGGGACGCGCTTCGATGGCGCGAGCGCGTTCCCGAGACGTCCACCGACGCCGTAACCGGTGCGATGGATTTAGTGGCGATGAATAAAGCGGCGACGTCGGCCAAGTGCGCGACGTCGGCCGAGGTGAGAAAATTTCGCCGCGACGCCGAGGATCCGGTTCGATTGCGCGCGCGCCGTCGCCGCCCGGAGACGCCGCCGCGAGACCTCGACGCGACGCACGGACGTCCGAGTCATCTCCGCGACGCGGATGAATTGCGTCACGCGTGCGGGACGACGTCGTCGACGACGGTGCGTTCGCTGATCGAGGGCGAGTACGCGCGCGACTGGATCGACGCGCGCCGAGTCGGCGGCGACGCGAACCGCCGCCGACGAGACGACGATTTGACGCCGCCGACGAGACGCGTCGTCGACGCGAGGCGAGACGTGGCGCGCGCGCGAGAGCGTACGAGAGAGAGGGACGCGCTGGCGCGCGCGGCGAGGGAAAAAGTGCCGTTCAAGATGAAAAAGTTTACGCGCGCGACGCCTCGCGTCTCCTCTCACTGACGGAGGCGTGACTTCGACGTCGGACGCAACACGACGACGTCGGCGACGACGAGTCGTCGTCGATCGCGAGACGTGCGTTCGATGATATCTCTCTGAGGGCGTCGTCGTCGTCGTTCTCGGTCGCGTCGTCGTCGTCGTCGTCGTCGCGCGCCGAGTGGTACGAATCCGAATCGTCGTCTCGGCGCGTCTTCACCTCTCGCGCCCTTCTCGCGACTCGTCTCGCCTCAATCTTCGCGCGCTCCGCCTTGTACATCTCCACCACTCTGGGATACAGCGCAAACTTCTCGCGCACGCGTCGAACCATCGCGCGCTCGATGACGCCCCCCACCGCCGTCGCGCGCACGCGCGCCTCCAATCGTAATCGCAACGCGCACCGCGTCTCCCCATCCACGCTCGCGCATCGCACCGTCCCCACCACACGACTGTTGTGAGGATTCAAAAACGTACTATACGACCGAACCGTCGCCTCGTAGAGATGCGGCGCCGTGCACTGATGTTCATCGACGATGAATTCATCGTACGTCGTCACGCCGCCGTCCCCCGAAGACGCGCCCAACGCCATCCTCGCCGCGTACGGCATCCGCACGTTCGGCCGCGCGCGAACGACGTACCGACACCGGTTACTATCGACGTCGTCGCGCTCGTAGACGACGACGGCGCTGTCGAAATCACCGAAAACGGCGCGTTCGCACGTCATGAAGAGGGAGGTTGTTCTCGCGCGCCAGAGGGTCTCGGCGGGAATGTCGAGCGTCGGCGTCTCCACCGTGGTCGCCACGGGCATGCGGGCGAGACGGTCGTCGTCGCAGGCGTCGCGAGACGACGGACCGAGGAGGGTCGTCGTCGTCGCGCGCGCGCGCGCCGAGGTATCGCGTCGTCGTCGCGCGAGGGGTGCGTTTTAAGAGTGACTGTTCGTCTCCCTCGAGCGTTTTTTTTAAAGCGCGCAATCAATCAATCAATCAATCAATCTGGCGAGCGATGCGGTCGCGTTCGTTCGTTACAAGTGAGAAAGGGAAACGAACGTTCGAAAACTTCGAGGCTCCCCGAGCTAGCTAATTCGCGAGAGGTCGGCGTAAGATGAGACTCGCCGGTGGTTTCTTCCGAAGCGACGGGAGACGCTTGGCGACGGCGTACGGCGCGGGAAGAAATCGAATGAACCAAAACTGCACGAGCGCCTTGAAACACGCGGCAAACCACCCGCGAGCGACGGTACGATCGCCCCAGAGCACCACGCCGTCGAAAGGGCCGAGACTGATGGCCATCAGACGCGGCGGGACGCGGTAGCGACCGAGTCGACGCAACTTTTTCTCGTCGCCCTCGCACAAGAGACGTTTCGCGACGTATTCCGCCTCCCAGTGCGCGTAGGACGCGAGCATTTGATCGGGGAGTTTACACGCGCAGTCACCGACGGCGTAGACGTCGTCTAAACCGATGACTTGGCGCGTGCCGTCGTCGACGCGGACGCGGCCGATGATGTCCAACGGCACGTGCAACGCGTCCTCGTCCTTGTCGGCGCTTCCCTCACCGTCGTCGTAATCCTGAGACTCGACGAATCTCGAACCCTTCGTGCGTAAAAAATCCGTGTTCGGCTTGGCGCCGACGCACCACGCGACGCGATCGCCCTCGACGACGTTTTTATTCATCGCGCCGACGAACAAGTCGCCCTCGCGATCGTACGTCTGTCCCACGTACACGCGCACACCTCTCGACACGAGCGCCTTGCTCGCGTACTCGCTCACCACCTCCGGAAGCGTATCCAATAATCGCGGCCCGCTGTGTAACAGACTCACCGAGCCACCGCCGCGTTTCTTTTGACGCTCGGCGAGGTCGCACGCCAACTCGACGCCGACGACGCCCCCGCCCACGACGACGATGGATTTCCCTTCATCCATCGCCGCTCGCACGCCCACGATCGCGCGCGCCCGCGCACCAATCTCGGCATCCTCTTCGTTCGGATCGCAGCTCGCCTTTAATCCCCCGGGATAATCGCTCCCGACGGCGACGACGAGTTCGTCGTACTCCAACGTCCTATCGCCCACGCGCACCGTCTTTTCGCTCGTCACCCGCACCCGTTCCCCCGCGCGCACGCGCTCCACGTCGACGCCTCTCCCCAACACCTTTTCCAGAGGCACCAACAACCGTCTCGCGCGAAGATTCGCGCGCATGTTGAACCTCGTCGCTTCGCGAAGCGGCGCCGCGCCCGCGCACGCGCTCGGCGTCCCCGGGACGAATTCAAAGTACGACTTCGTCTCCACCACCGTCACTCGACGTTTCCCGCGTAAATCGCGCGCGATCTGCGATCCCGCGAATCCCCCACCCAGGATCACCGTGCGTTTGGCGCGCGAGGACGCGTCCCGCGCGCGTCTCGCCGCCGCCGCGACCGCCGCGACGACGAGCGCGAGCGCGAGCGTCACCGCGCGCGACGGCATGGCGCCCGCGACCGCGCTCGCGGACGTCGTCGCGCGATCGACGACGACGGCGACGCGGTCGCGAAGCGTCGGCTCGGGCGCGAGCGCGCGCGCGCTCCTCTTGGGCGTCGACCGAAGATGGGCGACGGCGGCGGTCGAGAACGTCGACCGTCGCGCGACGCGCGAGACGCGACCGAGAGAGACGCGCGCGCGACGAAGGGTGAGAGACGAGCGCGCGCGAGCGCTCGCCGCGCTCGACGGCGCCGCGCGCATGCGTCGCGCGCGCGAAGGGCGCGGCGAGAGATGACGCGTCCTCTCTCGCGCCGCGGATACCACGGCTATAGACTACAAGATAACTTCAATACGTACTGCATGTCCGAGAATTACTTATAAATCTCTACACTCTATCGAATATTTCAATACTGTCTAAAAATAATCTACAATAAGAATCAAATGTCCTACTAGTTATACATCCGTGGTGATGGCCCCCTCTCTCGCGCGCACGAGGGGTCGACGCTCGTCGACGTCGTCGTCCCGCGGGTTATCGTCGTTCAACCGTCGAACGACGTCTCTCAGATTCGTCGCCCGCGTCATCACCATCTCTAATTCCTCCAACGTTCGTCCTTTCGTCTCCGGCACGTACAGATACACGAACCACACCGCGGCGAAGAGACACGTCGCGCAAAATCCAAACGTCGCCGAAATGCCGGGACGTTTCATCATGACGGGTAAAAACCGCACGGTGACGGTGGATAAAGTCCACGAAAACATCGCGTTGAGCGCGGTGATGGTGGCCCGCGCGCGGAGCGGGCTTAATTCGTTGGCCACCGTCCACGCGAGGGCCCAAAAACTGAGATGAAATCCCACGGCGTTGGCGAAGATGCAGGCGTCGGCGACTTGGGCGACGCTCCCGTTTAAGAGTTGAAACGACACGGCGTGTCGAGGATCCTCGATCCAGGTGACGCCGTCGAAGAGGTAGGCCAAGAGGGACGTCGCGACGCACTGCATGGAGATGCCGGTGAGGAGCATGCGTCGACGACCGAATGTTTCGAGCGACGCGGCGACGAAGACGGTGACGACGAGTTTGACGAAGGCGAGCGCCGTGGTCATCCCGCTCGCGATGGTTGGATTGTGTCCCGTCATCTCGAAGATATGTTTGGCGAAATAACTCATCGCCGGAACGCCGGAGAGCATGGACATGATGGCGAGACCGAAGGCGACCGTCATGGCGCGACGAGACGCGGGGGCGTCGACGGCGGAGACGCAGTCGCGTCGGCGCGCGTCGGCGCGCGTCGTCGTGTTGATTACGTCGACGATATCGCGAATCTCGCGCTCGATCTCGTCGAGTTTCTCGGGCGTCTGTCTCGCCGGATCCGGCGGGACGAGGAGCGTGGCGGCGGCGGCGCGTTGCTTTCGGCGAAGACACGCGTCCGTGAGGGAAAAGGACGTCGAGCCAAAGGTTTCGTTTCGCAACACCGCCACCGACGCGCGCGCGTCGTCGAGACGTAAATCATCCACCGTCCAATCATCATCGACGTGCGACGACGACAACGCGTCGTTCCCGACCACCGTCTTTCTCGCGAGATTCGCGTCGTTCGTCGCCTTTAACACGAGCCATCGCGGCGTCTCCGGCAACTGTCCGGCGTAGTACCAAAACGCCGCCGCCACCGGCGCGGGCAACGCCGCCAACACCCGCCACGCCCCTTTCGCCGGTTCCAGACTCAGACCGACGAAATTACCGAGTAAATCACCGCTCATCGTCATCACCGCGATCATTGGTAAATAATACCCGCGCGTGCGCTGCGACGTGAGCTCGGCCAAGTACACCGCCGCGCCGCTGTAACTCAACGTCTGTCCCGTCCCGTACACCAATCTCCAAAATCCAAACCACAGCGCCGGTCCGTATCGACCCAACGCCTCTCTCGCCAGCGTCACCGGCGTGACGCACATGCCGACCGAGGCGCAAAAATAAAGCGCGGCGCCCGCGCGCATGAAACGCGCGCGCCCAAACCAATCCGCCGCCGCCGTGCCTCGCACCGGCGCGAGCGCGAGCGCGCACCCGAGCAGCGCGCCGACCGAGTTCGCGCTCACGAGCATGCCCAGCGTCTCGACGTCGCCCTCCACGCCGGCGTCGCGTTGAAATTGGGACGGCGCGCCGAGCATCACGTTCGTAACACCCACGGGGTAGCCGTAGAGGATCAACCCGAGGGCGACGACGGCGAAGGCGTAGAGCTCGACGAGCGGGTTACGATCGCGACGCATCGCGTTCGTCGCGGTGATGGGCGAACGGTGACGCGCGCGCGTTCGGGTGAGACGGCGACGTGTGCGGGACAGAGAGACGCGCGAGAGAGAGAGACGCGCGAGCGAGAGAGACGAGAGAGACGCGAGGCGCGCGCGTCCGCCTGATTATACGCTGTGCCGTGAAATTACATGCACCGTCATTCGCGATGACAACGGTTTTGAACGAGTGTTGTGATGAAGAAGAATGGACAGTCGTCGCGCGTCGACGTCGCGACGGCGGGACGACGACGCGACGCGCGACTGTCTCTTCCTTCGTCCCCGACGAAGAGAGAGACCACACGATATCGATCGATCGATCGATCGATCGAATGAATGATGTTTTCAGTTTTAAATCACCGTACCGTCCGGAATGGTGGAGTTACGCAAGATGGTGACGATGCCGTTGCGAATGAAGACGCCGCGCTCTTCGTCCGCCAAATCCTCGATACCCGCGGCGTTGGTGATGACGCAATTCTTCCCGACGCGCGCATTCTTATCGATGATGGCGTTTTCGATGACGCAGTTTTCACCGATACCCACCGGCACACCGCCCGCGGCGACGACGGCGGCGCGCTTCTCTTCGCTCTCGTAAAAATCCGCGCCGATGATCATCGTGCGGCGAATCTTACACCCCGTGCTCACGCGCGAGCGCAAACCGACGATGGACTCTTCCACGGAGCAATCGGCGAGATCGGCACCGTGCGAGATGATGGAATCCTTGATGTGGCATCGTTCCACCTTGGCCGGGGGCAAAAATCGCGGCGACGTGTAAATCGGCGCGTCGGCGTTGTAAAATTCAAAATTCGGCGGATCCTTGGCCAAGTTCAAGTTGGCTTCGAAGAACGACTTCATCGTTCCGATATCCTCCCAGTAATCGTTGAACAGGTACGCCTGCACTTTCGCGCCGTCGGCGGACGCCTTGGGAATGATCTCACCGCCGAAATCGTTATCCTCGGGGTAATCGGATTCCAAAAATTTCACCAGCGCCGATTTTTTAAAGACGTAAATCCCCATCGACGCGATGTACGGCTTGGCGCTCGCCTCCTCCGGGCTCAATCCCAAGATGGTGGTGTCCACGGCCATGGCCTTCAAGGCATCACCCTTTGGTTTCTCCGTGAACTCGACGATGCGCGCGGTGGAATCAATCTTCATCAAACCGAAATCGCTCGCGCGTTCCTCCTCGATGGGCAACGTCCCGACGGTGATGTCGGCGTTCGTCTCGCGATGGTACTCGACAAACTTCATGTAATCCATGCGGTAGAGGTGATCGCCCGCCAAGATGACGATGTCTTCGACATCCTTATTCTTCACATCGTTGAACAACCACGAGTATTGACGAACGGCGTCGGCGGTGCCTTGAAACCACTCGTTCCCGTTTTGTCCCGGCGTCTGCGACGCCGCGAGCACTTCGACGAACGCGTTGCCCCCGTACATGATACCGTTCCCGAAATTGTACGTGCGCGCCAAGTGTCTGTTCAAACTCGCGCTGTTAAACTGCGTGAGAATGTACACCTTGGAGATGCCAGAGTTTAAACAATTCGACATCGGGACGTCGATCAAACGATACGCCCCGCCGATGGGCACCGCGGGTTTCGCCCGCGACTTGGTCAGCGGGTACAACCGCGTCCCCGCGCCGCCGCCCAAAATAATCGCCGCGACAGATTTCGTGTTCGTCACCGCGTTCGCGCTCTGTCGATCCGCGTTCGCGCTCGCGTTCGCGCTCGCCGTCGTCTCCGCGCGCGTCGTCGCGCGGACGCGGCGAGACGAAGACGCGCGTCTGTCGAGCGTCGTCGATACGCGACGCGTCGTCGTCAGTCTCACATCACGCGCGGCGCACTCACGGTTCGATCGCACTCTCGCATCATCGTCACTCCCGTCGTCGTAACCACCACGACGACGAAGGGAACGACACGGAGACGAAGACGCGCGCGCGGTTTCCGTAATTCGCGTCCCGAGACGCGACTTATCCACCCGCTATGATCGATCGATCGCGTTCGCGACGCGATGCGCGCGATCGATCACCGCGTCCACCGACCGCGATCACACGATCATTCGTTTCGTCGATCGCACGATCGCGCGTCTCTAACGATACGTCGTCGTCACGCCGGTCCCGTGATCGCGTCGTTCACATCGATCGCATCGAGAATCCTGGATTCATCTTTCACGCGTGCACGCGTTCGTTCGCGCGTTCACGCACCGTCTCGAATCACGCACGCGCGTCTCCCCTCGCATCGCGCGCATCATCGTCGACGTCGACATCGCCATCGCGGTCGTCGTCGTCGTCGGTCGTCGTCGATGAGTGCCGATCGTCTCGATCGGTCGTCGTCGCGCGACGGTGACCACACGTCACGGGGGTCTTGGTGTTCGTGTTTTGTATGCGTACAATAGTGTATACGGTATCGTAGTGTGTGCTTTTTATACGGTATGTGCTTATACGATCGCCGATCGCGCGACGACGCGCGACGCGATGGTGACCACACGTCGCGGGTGTGTGTGTGTGTGTGTGTGTTTCTTGGTGTTTTGTACGCGTATAGTAGTGTATATAGAGTCGTAGTGTGTGCTTTATAGATAGTATGTATGAGATCGAACACATCGGTGTGTGTGTGTGTTTCTTGGTGTTTTGTACGCGTACAGTAGTGTATATAGAGTCGTATTGTGTGATTTATAGATACTATGTATGAGATCGAACAAATCAGTGTGTGTGTGTGCGCGCGCGCGTGTCGGTGTATGCACATGTACGTCTTTGTATCTATGTAGATAAACTATAACGTCATACACTATGATGTACATACACATACTGGACATCACATCGCGCGATGGTCTCCTCCACGCCACGCCACGCCACACACCAGTGTCCTCGTCCTCGACGGTTCATGACTCGTCGTCAATCACTCCGTCACGGCGAGACGGCGAGACGGTCGACGGGGGCGTCGCGAGGCGCACCGCGCGTCCGGTCGTGTATTCGTGTGTTCGTTCTCCAAAGGACGAACGTGTGTTTCGTCTTGGAATCGGACCGCGGTGGAGCGCGCGGACATCGACTCGTCGTCGTCGTCGTCCCGCGCGCGTTGACGACGATCGACTGTGCGATCGGACCGGACCCGATCGCGTCATATCTCGACTCCACTTCACGCCGTTCGATGCGCGTCGTCGCGCGCGAATCGGTGCGCGAGAGGCTTCGACGACGCCTGCGCGCGCGTCTGCGTCCACCGCGTCGTCGTCGCGTCGTCGAAGCCTCTCGCGCGGACGTCGTCGACGACGACGACGACGATGATGGCGGCGACATCACGATCGTCGATTCATCTTCCAAGCGACCCGCGTCGACGACGACGACGACGACGACGACGACCGCGGACGCGGTGGACGACGCCCACCGTCTCGATCTCGCGCTCGCCGCGTGCGAATCGGTCGACGGCGAGACGGTCGGTGCGATTCGCAGAGGATTCGCGCGCGCGGTGAAAGACGCGAACGCGGCGGCGACGGCGTTGACTCGATTGACCGCCGACGCGCTTCCGACGGCGTTCCGAGCGAGCGCGAGCGCGATCGAGCGCGGATTGACGCGATGTGTGGGACGACGGGAATCGACGTCGTCGACGACGCGCGCGCGTCGTCGGTCGACGGCGCGGCGACGACGCGGGGACGGGGACGGGGAACGAATCGAGCGCGATCGCGATGACGATGACGACGGTGACGACGACGAGGACGACGACGAGGAGGACGCGCGACGAGACGTCGCCGTGCGTCGCGCCGCCGTGCGTCACCTTCGTCGAACGGTGGCGTCGGGACGCGAGTACGCGCGCGCGGACGACGACGAGGACGAGGACGGTTCGGACATCGTTCGACCGGTGTTCGCGTCGAACTCGTCCGAGGACGTCGAACGGTGGTTACGCGAGGGATTCCGCGCGCTCGAGCGGTTCGTCTCTTTTCGCCGCGGCGATAACCGTTCGAAGTCTGTGCGCCGAGACGGTGTCGACGCGATCGTCCTCGACGGTTTCGACGCGAGCGCGCTCGACGCCGAGGACGCGGCGAGACTCGCGCGATGGGACGCCGAGACGAACGCCAAGGCGAGCGCGTGCGTCGTCTCCTGGCTCGCCGATCGTCGCGAATTCGACGACGCGCTCGTCGAACTGGAATCTCTGCGCGCGCACGACGTCGGCGCCGCGTCGTCCGTGCGTCTGATTCAGCGTCGCGAGCTCTTGGTTCGAGCGATCGATTCGTGGAGAGAATTTCGAGACGTCGTCGTGGCGTTACAGCTCGGTGCGGAGGAGTTTCGACACGCGGAGCGCACGATTCGACTCGCGCGCCGCGGTGCGCCCGCCGATAGTCGCCGGCGCGACGACGACGACGACGATGACGACGCTCACGCCGCCGCCGCCGCCGACGACTCGAACGACTCGAACGACTCGAACGCGCGATGGCGACGCGAATTCCACGAGTGCGCCCTCGCGTACGCGACGCGCGTACCGACGGCGTCCGAGACGCGAGACGCGGCCCAGACGTGCGTCATGCGCGTGCGCGCCGTCAACGCGTGCGAATTTCCCGCGTCTCGAGACGCTCGCGGAAACGCGACGACGAGGACGACGAGGACGACGCGGACGACGACGACGCGGAGACAGCGCATCGACGCCTCGTACGCCGATCGCGATGTCGACGTCACCGCTTTGCTCGAAGACGCGGCGAGAGATTTACGAGACGCGCGAGACGCGGTGGTTCGAGAGACGCGCGCGCGCGCCGAGTGTCCGTTTGAATTCCGCGTCGACGCCGACGACGACAAAGATGACGCCTCCGACGCGCGCGTCCGACGCGCGATTCGTCCGCTCATCGATCGATACGAGTCCACGCCGCTTCACGGAATCGTCCACCGCGCCATGTCGGCCGCGCGCGTCGAGCGCGAGATCGACGACGAGGGCGCGGCGCTCGCGGCGTGCGCGCTCTTCGCGAGGTGCGTCGCCCGACCGACGCGCGCATACGTGGCGCGCGTCGACGACGAGGCGCTCGAGGCGGCGCTTCGCGCGTTTGAAAACGACGACGACGACGTCACGTCGTCGAAGACGGGGACGACGACTCGAAAGGGGAAGAAGAAGGGGAAGCGTCGAACGGCGCGCGCGGGCGAAACGCGCGGCGAAGTCGCCGAACCCGCGATCGAGAGCGCGACGTCGACGGAGTCATCGACGGTGAACGCGACGACGACGACGATTCGGTCGATGGATTCAAGCGACGAGACGATCGCGCGACGAGACGACCGCGAGAGTCTCGACGACGACGACGACGACGACGCGTCGCTCGCGGGATGGACGACGGCGCGCGCGCGGCGAAGACCCGCCGCGCCGCCGCCGCCGCGACCGCCTCCACCGCCGCCGACGCCTCCGCCGCCGCTCCCGCGCGTCTCGCCGACACCGTCGCTCGGATTATCGTCGCGACCGGGTTTCCCGCCGAAACCGAAACCCGTGGTGTCCGCCGCGAGACTCGACGCGTCGGCGTCGGCGGCCGAGTCGCCGGCCAAGCCGACGCTTCGATCCGTCGGCGAGTACAGGCGCATGTTGAACACCGAGAGCGCGCGCGAGCGCGAATCGCGTCTGAGAGAGTTTCCCGCGCTCGAGACGACGAGTTCGTCCGCGAGCGCGCGACGCGTGATGTCGCGCATTCCGCCGCCTCGCGCGTTCGCGACGAGATCCGCGGCGACGACCGCGACGACCGCGACGCCGACGCGAAAGACGTGGGCCGAGGCGAAACGCGCCATAGACGGCGTCAAGCTTCCGTCTCTGATCAAGATTAAGTGAACGCAAAGACGTGTAATGAAAATGAATGAATGTGTACGTACGTATGAAAACCTCGCGCGTTCGCGCGTCACCCTCGACGAACCGTCTGCGATTTGACACTGATGAGCGGACCGTCCGCCTTGGACTCATCCTCGACGACGACGGGTAAGAAATCCTCGCCCGCCTCCCAGATGACGGTTCCGTCGCACTGACACAACTTTTTGTGATTGGCGCCGACGCCGGCGCTTCGCGCCAAGACGCTCGCCACCGCCCCCGTCGAGTCTCCCGCATCCTCGGTCGCGTGCACGGCGACGCCGCGTCCGATGAGATCCCAACACTTGAGTTGAGAGTTTAAGATGGTCGACGGCATGTCCGCGCGTCCGTTCGCGTCGACATCGACGACGGCGACGACGCCCGCGTCTCCGCCGTACGCGCCGCCGCACGACTCGACGCCTCGCGTCAAATCCCCCCACTCCCGCACCGTCACCGCCACGCGCGCGTTCGGACGCAATCCACTCAGCGTGATCTCCGCCAATAACACCTCCTCGCTCGCCTGGACGAACCGAACCGTCCCCGCGACGTCGCCGTGTCCGTACGCGCGCCCTTTAAACTCGCCGACGCACGCCAAACTCTGTCGAAGCGTTCGCACATCCGTCCCCAACGCTCGCGCCAACGCCTCCCCGAACGCCTCGTCCTCGTGCCCGCGCGTCGCGCTCCCTTGTCCGATCAATCGAACCTTGTACCCGCGCGCCTCGATGGCGTCCGACACCGCGCGCGCCGTCGCCGTCGTCACCACCTCGACGGTATTCGTCCCCAGCGACGTCTCCACCGACAGCGTCCCGTCCACGGCTTCCGTCGCCTCGCGCACGCTCGTCGCGCACCGTTCGCATCGCATCTCCACCATGAACTCTAACCGACGCGCGGCGGTCGCGGTCGTCGTCGACGCGTCGTCGTTCGATGGCGTCGCGAATGATTTCGTCCCGGGCCCACCGCGCGCGAATCGTCGACCCATCGCGCGAGGTCGCGCCGTGTCGACTCGCGACACGGCCGCGCGCGTCGAGCACATCGTTCGCGTCGTCATCGCGGGACGTCGCGGGATCGTCCGCGTCGCGTCGCGCGATGGCGTCCCCGACCCCTTATCCGTGACGTCATTTCACTCCACGCGTTCGTCGACCGACCATCATGCCCGCGCTCACGTTTTCGTCCTCGATCGCGACCGCGACGCCGTTGGCGTCTCGCGTCGTCGCCGCGAGGTGCGTGCGGGCGCGGTGCGCGCGCGCGCGAGGGTCGGATCGCGATCGGAACGAAACGGGTCCCGACCAGGGTTGTTTTTGATGAATCGGGACGAGGGGGTGGTACCGCGCGCGGTGTGTGTCTGTGCGACGCGAACGCGGTGACTGACGATGCGTCGTGTTTTTGTGTATCGTTATAGATCGTCTCGCGCCATGAGCGTGCGCGTCGTCGCCGAAGAAAAGGTGCGCGGCGCGGTTTTCGAGCGCGCGCGCGCGCGAGAACCGCCAACCGACGAGCGCGGACTGACGCGTGTGTGTCTCTCTCATCTTTTTTTCGCTCGCAGACGGCGGTGTGCGTGCTCACGGGTACGGCGGGCGTCTCCGGCGTGCTCAAGTTGTCCCAAAACGGTGACGGACCGACGAAGATTGTCGGTTCCATCACCGGTCTCGCCCCGGGCAAGCACGGTTTGCACGTGCACGAGTTCGGCGACACGACCAACGGGTGCATGTCCACGGGACCGCACTTTAACCCGAACAAGATGGTGCACGGCGCGCCGACGGATTCCGTGCGTCACGCCGGTGATCTCGGTAACGTCGAGGCCACTGCGGGCGGGTGCGACTTTACCATCGAGGATTCGCAAATTCCGTTGAGCGGCGCCAACTCCATCATCGGTCGCGCGTTCGTCATTCACGAGTTGGAGGACGATCTCGGCAAGGGTGATAACAGCGAAATCGGCACGCAAGGTAAGTTTGAAACGTTTTGACTCGTTTGACTTGCTGATCGAGTTTCATTCAATCGCTCGGTCAGTCGCTCGCTCGACGGGAAAAGAAAGGAAAAGAAAGACTGACTTTGTTTCTTCTTTTGCGCGAAAAAGGGAAGACTTCCTCCACGACCGGGAACGCTGGCGCGAGGCTTGCCTGCGGAATTGTCGGAAAGGAAAGAAAAGAGAGAGAGAGAGACACGAAGAGAAATTTTGAAATTTCTCGACGTCGTCTCTTGTTTTTCTCGCCTCGCCCCGCCGAAAAGAATTCTCGAACTCAAACCACGGAGCGACTAACCTCGACACCCCGTTCTCATCGCGCAGGGGGCTTAAAACCGACGATATCTCTTCGCACCACCGGAAAAAGAAAGAAAAGGAGACACTCGTCGAACATCTCTCTCGCACGTCGCGATGACAATCTAAAAAACGCATCATCATCAGTTTCATCATCATCATTCACGTTTCCTCCTCTAAAACCGCGAATCGCGCGCACGGCGCACTTACAAATCTCCACGTTGGCCTCGGCCGACGTCTTCGTGCGCTCCCGCGGAAACGTTCGAGCGCGAGCGCGCCTCGTACTGCTCGCGAATCCATGGCCCGAAAAAAATCGACGAATCACGACTCAAAAAAGAGTCCCCCCTTCCTCTTTCCAGAGGGAAAAGGGAACAAGGTAACCAACTGTACCGGGCGCGTCGGCACGTCTCGTCGTCCGACCGCGCGTTACATGCGCGTCGCGTCGACGACGTCGACGCGCTCATGTTTATCGACGCGCGCGTCGGTCGCGCGTCGTGGGAGACGACGCGCGGCGACGCGGCGTCCCGAGAATCATAATCGAATCGAGCGCGCAGAAAACACCACCAACCTCTTTTTGTCCCGACGACGACGCCTCGTCGTCCCGCGCGCGTCGTCCGAAAAACGACGAGACGACGACGACGACTCGACGTTCTCGCGGTCGTTATCCAAGAATCAGTGGCCCCCGCCCGTGGAACCGGACGCGCCGAGGATGAATTACGCCAAGCTCGCCTTTTTGGCGGCGGCGTACACGAGCGCGTGTTATCTCGCCATGGCGTTGGCGTATTACGTCGTTCCGAGCTTTGATTTAGCGTCGAAATTAAAGTTCGATCACATCGGAGCGTTACCGGAGACGCCCGTGTTCACGGTCGGGAACGTGCGGGAATTGTTGAAATTTATGAACATGTTCGGGACGGCGATGTACGCGCACGCGGGCGCCATCACCGCCGGGTCGCGCGGGATGGATCTCTTGGGGTGTTTACTCGTCGGATTCATCACCGCCATCGGTGGTGGGACGACGAGACAGATTTTGACCGGGGATCTGCCGGTGTTTTGGATGCGGGAACCCGAGTACATGGCGACGGCGTTGGCGGCGTCGGCGACGACGTTTTATCTCTGGCCGAAACTTCGCGACGGCGTCAAGTATTCTCGAGAAATGTACACCGTGTTAAACGTCACCGACGCGCTCGCGTTGGGATGTTTCGTCGTCGTCGGGACGAACGCGGCGTGTATCGGGGGATTCGGCGCGCTTCCGGGCGTGTTGTGCGCGCTCGTCACCGCGTGCGCGGGCGGCGTCTATCGCGACCTTCTCTGCGCCCAACCCGTGCGCATCATGCACGCCGAACAAGAGCTCTACGGCACGTGCGTCGCCGCCGGCGCCACCGTGTTCATGTTTCTCGCCAAATTCTTCCCGGACGCGAGTCTGTGGACGCGCGTGTGCCTCCCGATCGTCGTCGTCGCGTCGTGTCGAATATGGGCGTGGAGTCGCGGCGTGCGACTCCCGACGTACGCCGATCGCGATCCATACGCCGGATACGCGTCGAGGCGCGTTTTATAGGAGACGAGGACCGAACAATCCATCGACATCGCGCGGCGCGTCGTTTTTTCCCCACCAGTTCCGCCCGAGCGCGCCTTTGTCTTCGTCTTCGTCGTCGCCGCGCCGTCGGCTCAAAAACCTGGACGATCGATCGACGTCGCGAGCCGCCCGCCCTTTCCCGCACACGCCGACGCGCGAAACGTCGCGACCGCCTCACGAACACGACGCGCGCGCACTCGTCTCGTCATGCGTCGACGCATCGCCGAGCGCGTCGCGGCGTCGCTCGCGCGCGCGACGATCGTCCCGCGCGAGCCGGCGGTGGGCCCGCGATGGATCTCGACGCGCGCGAGCGCTCTGGACGCCCGCGCGACGTCTCGAGCGATGCGAACGACGTTCGCGATGCGCGCGGATGGAACGCTCGGCGCGCGCGCGTACGTCGTGGGACAGATGGTGCACAGGGACACGCCCGAGGATAACTCGAGTTTGACGTGGGCCTTCGACGAGAGCGCGAAACCGAAAGTGGACGCCATCTTGAAGCGGTACCCGTCGAATTACAAGCGAAGCGCGATGATTCCTCTGTTGGATCTCGCGCAGCAACAAAACGACGGGCACTTGACGCTGGCGACGATGAATCACGTGGCGGAGATTTTGGAGGTGGCGCCGATTCGCGTGTACGAGGTGGCGACGTTTTATTCAATGTTTAATCGACAAAAGATGGGTAAGTTGCACGTCATGGTGTGTGGGACGACGCCGTGCATGTTGAGAGGGTCGAGAGACATCGAAAAGGCGCTGAGCGAGTACATGGGGGTGGAGAAGTTTGAAACCACCAAGTGCGGGACGTTTACGCTCGGCGAGATGGAGTGCATGGGATGTTGCGTCAACGCGCCGATGATCGCCGTCGCCGATTACCGCAACGGCATCGAGGGGTACACGTACAATTATTACGAAGATTTAACCCCACAGAGCGCCGTCGCTGTGTGCCAAGAGTTAAAGGCTGGTAAATCGCCGCGCGTCGGCTCGCAGACGCGCGACAAGGCGGAACCGAGCGGCGGTCAAACCACCCTCCTCGAAGATCCCCCGGGCCCACAGTGTCGCGATTTGAACAAGGTTCGCGCCGATCTTGAAGCCGCCGCCAAAGCCGCCGCCGAGGCGGCCGCCGCGGATGCGAAAAAGTGAGGCGAACGCGGAAGCGCCGAACGAATCGAATCGAACCACGCGCCCGCGCGAATACGACGACGCGCGGGCGGCCGTCCTCCGTTCCCTACACGCGCCCCGGACGCACCACCGATGTAACATCACACTTGGAAAACGACGTAAAACAATACACCAACCACCATTCTCCGCGCGCGTTCGACGTCTCCGCGCGCCGCCCGCGGAGCGCTCTCGCGAACCCCTCCCCCACATAGTACACACCACCACATACCACAAAAAGGTCTTCAATACGAGACGAACACCCCATACATATATAACCTTCAAAATAACCATCAAATCACCACGCGCCCACCCCTCGCCGGCGATCCGCATCGCATTCCGTCGTCGTCGTTCGGTCGTCGTCCGCACACCGCGACGCGCGTCGCGACGCGCGACGCACGCGCGCACGTCCGTGAAGTCTTCTTTCGTGTCGATTCCATACGCCTCGCCTCGCGATCGCGTCGGCGCGCGACGGAACGGACACGGGACAGTGTCGAGGGGCCGCGGCCTTTTATTTGAAATTTGGGATCGATCGACGTTCGTTCGCGTTCGACGCGTTCGTTCGATCGGTGATTCGCGCGCGTCGATCGTCTCGACGCGATCGACGCTCGACGCCGGACGCGTCGCGTTCGTCGGGACGCGAGGCGAGGCGAGGCGACGCGAGAGAGGGTGATCGTTCGCGTCGTTTGATTTAAATCTTTGATTTGATTCTTCGATCGCGAACGGGGACGACGATACGCGACCGACGCGTGATGTCGTCGTCGCGTCTCGCGATGCGATGCGCGCCAAAGACAGTCAAGGCGACGTTGTTTGCGTTCGTCGTGGCGTCGGTGTTCATCGTGGGCGCGCGCGCGGGGTGCGAGTATTATACGAATTGCGGCGCGTGCGTGGCGGATACCAACTGCGGGTGGTGCGGGCACGATCCGCACTCGCAGGGTGGATACGGCGACGTGAATAAGGGCGATCACATCGAGCACTTGAGTGCGGCGTCGAAAGTGCTCGTGGGTGGTTCGGGGCAATTCACGGTGAGCAGCGGCGTGGTGACCGGGGTGAACACGCGGTTTACCCAACAGTTTCACGGCGGGTCGACGGGGGCAAAGTTTTACATTCCGAGCGCGACTACTGCGTATGACATCACGCGCGTGAACAGTGACACGTCAATCACGCTCGGTTCGTCTCCAACTGATGTGAGTACTGCGGAGGAGTTTGGTATCGGGGTGAGAGCCGGTACGGGGACAATCGCGGCGGCGTCGACAGTCACGTCCAGACCGAACAGCGTGACGACCGAACAGCTTCACATCACCGGTACGAGTTCCGAATTCACGAAAGAGTTAAAGGCTGGGTACTGGCTCGTGCTTTATAACTCTGGGGTGGTGGTGGAGTATCGAGTCATCACCGCGATTCTCAGCGATACTTCTCTCACCGTGGACAAGGACGTCTCCTCGTTGGCCACTTTCAACTCTTGGGGCTACGTCTCCTGTCCGCCGCGCATCGGGAAGCGCGCGGTCGGTCTGGGTACGATCGAGTCGCACCACGATCAGACAGCGACCGGATCGACGGCTGTCAACGGCACCGCCGTCATCGCTCTCAACACGAGAACCGCGTCTGACACGCCAGAGCTATCCACCGACCATCTCGTCGACGCGAGCGGGAGCGCCACGATGTACACGCACCGAATCATCGGTCGAGGAACCCGGTTCGAGAGTCAATTCGGACTCGAAACTGCGTGGGCGAGCAAGTTTCACGGCGCCGGTCCGTGGATGAGCGTACAAATCAACGGCGATTGGGAAACGGTCAGAGTCAATGAACTCGGCACCGCGTCTTCTAACGAGGCCGAGGCGATCGCGGTGCTCCAAAACTCCTTCTCCGAGCCGCTTCTCAAGGCGACTCACTGGGAGTGGTATCCCTTGCTCACCAAGGGGTACGGCACGATTCGTTCGTACGGGAAGCGCGTCGTCTCCAACGACTGGGACAACAAGGAGGGTTTCGAAGACATCGACGGTATCGCGGCTTTGACGGCTGGATCCATCTCTTCCCAAGGCGTATACGGAAGCACTCGCTTCATGACGCAGCTTCGAACCGGGTACACCATCACCGCGTGCGGTCAGACGAGAATGGTCAACTCGATTCAATCCGACGTCGAGCTCACCATCGACCGTCCCTTCACGCTCGGTAACCGCGAGTTCATCCCCGCTTCCAGTACCGGCGGAAATGCCGACCTCACCACTCTTCACGTTCGCGGTCTCACGCGTCTCCTTCCGCTCTGGCCGCGCGGCGTCACCGTGCGAATCGCCGGCGTCACCGCCACTGGATCGACGACGGCGGGCGGCAGCGACACGTACACGTACACGACGTATTGGAAAACCTTCTCGAACGCTGTCGGCAGTAATCCGACGTACAGTCAAACGTGGACGGAGATCACGGACTCCGGCGTGAGCACCGGAATCGGCGTGTACATCAAGTGGGAGGCAGGCAAAACGGTGGACACCGACGACGAGTGGCGTCTGCACGTCGCCGACGTCGAAAACTGCCGCTACTACATCTCCACGGAGGGCGAACGCTACATGACGGACGACAACGCCAACCCACCGGTGTGCTACAATCACGGCAAGTGCGTGCCCGCGAACACCGCCGACGATAATCGTCCGTCCACGGCGCTCACGACGACGGGCACCTGGACCATCGATCACAGCGCCGGGACGCTGAGCACTTCGGGTGGGAAACTCCTCACCGAACTCGCCATCGGGGACATCATCCAAGACGCTGCTGGCATCGAAGGCCGCGTCACCAGTATCACCGACGATAACAGTGCCGGGTTCGTAAACGCGGATAACACGGCGTCGGCAACCACGGCGAGCGTCAACGTGCTCAAGTGCGCGGCGGGTGTGTTTAGCGGGACGCATCACGAAGCCACCGGTACGATCGACGCGAGCGTGGATCCTCGCGCGTACCTGCCGCACCCGCTGCACACCTTTTACCAGACGTGGTCGAAACG
>Ga0181565_10001229_pt1 | contig 19556 bp, 17 predicted proteins | sample 101ome_16_FD_129661 | JGI IMG/M metagenome (GOLD analysis project Ga0181565, IMG submission 129661) | Coastal salt marsh microbial communities from the Groves Creek Marsh, Skidaway Island, Georgia - 101401AT metaG (megahit assembly) | ecosystem: Environmental > Aquatic > Marine > Intertidal... | reverse complement strand
CTTCTGCCTCGCCTGTATTTGCGATCAGCCCAGAAGAACAGCTTGCAGACCCCGCGCTTGAAGAACGTGCCCGCACGCTATCACGCCAGCTTCGCTGTCTAGTCTGCCAGAACCAGTCCATCGAAGATTCGGATGCTGAGCTAGCTCAGGATTTACGCCGTGAGGTCAGAAGCCAGATTGTCGAAGGCAAGCCTGATGGCATCATTCTTCAAGATTTACGAAATAGATATGGCGATTATATTCTGCTAAACCCGCCATTGACTGGTGCTACCTATATTTTATGGAGCGCCCCGATATTCATCGTGATATTCGGGTTTGGCCTGTTTTGGGTGTATCGCCGCTCATCTCATCAGATGTCACGGCCTGCTGGATCTCAGCCACCTGTCTCAAAGGGTGCTGAGGATGCCCCTGCAACAGATACAGCTAACCCCGATACCGCCACCAATTCGCCATCTGCGGTGATGATAGGCGGGCTGGTTGTGCTGATACTGATTATCGCAACAAGCCTATATAGCCAGTTTGGAAGCCCCCAGCTTCCTGCCCAGCCGCTAAGCCAGCGTGCAGATGAAATTGCCAGCACAAGACAGGCACAGCAACAGCAATTTCAAATCACGCAAAATGCTTTATTGTCAGCACAGGCCGAAGCTGAGGCTAATCCTGAGATTGTGGATTCATGGTTGAAGCTCGCAATGGCAGCCGCGCGCGCACAAAATAGTGATATAGAAATAGCAGCATTAAACACAGCACTTGAACTTACCAAAGGCAATCTATCGGTGAAATCAATGCTTGCCGAAGCAATGGCGCGCAAGGCAGATGGTCTGGTAACGCTTCGGGTGCGCAAATTGGTTGATGAAGTTCTAGCGCGCGATCCCGACGAGCCACGCGCACTCTATCTTTCTGGTCTTGCCGCCTTTCAGGATGAAGCCTATGGATTAGCCATTGGGCAATGGCAAAGATTAAGGCAGATTTCATCTTCAGATGCGCCATGGCTTGAACTGGTTGACGAAAATATAGCACAGGCCGGCCAAAAAGGAGGCATCACCCTGCCTCCACAGACAGACACTAAAAGCACAGAGAAAAATAGCGCCCCATTGCTATCTACTGACCAGATTGAGGCGGTTCAATCCATGTCTGCAGAAGAACAACAGGCCTTTATTCTAAATATGGTAGATCAGCTTGAAGAAAGGCTAGCCAGCGCACCTGAAGACAAAGCCGGATGGCAGAGGCTTGTAAGCGCACGCAAACAAATTGGCGATAATGACGCTATATTAAGAGCGCTGGATGGTGCTGCCAAAGCTGATCTGTATAATCCCGATCGCTATCTTGATATTCTGGAATTTCTGCTTAGCACACGCCTGATGCCAGCCCATCTGGAGCGCGCTGAAACCGCACTTGGCCAGCTTAGACAGTTAAGACCAGATAGTCTTGAAGGGCTATTTTTCGCAGGTCATATCGCTCAGCTCAACGGTAATACAGAACAGGCAATCGAAAGCTGGCAGATATTGTTAGACCAACTAGAAGAAGATAGTCCGCTTCGCCCCCTTCTTGCCAGCAAGCTAGACGAATTACGCTAAGAATTTAGCCACTTAGTGTTTGGCCAGCATCGCTGATTTATAGAAGTCTAAAACCCTGATAGCGGCAGCGAGGCAGGTCGCTGTAGCCAGTTATCTGCAGGATAGTCACATGCCCCATCAATCAGATGTAGCGCATAGGCATAGCGTGATGTCTGAGACCTATTTTCATATGACAGATGTGGCAGCCGGCCATGCAACACCACCAGCGTACCTGTCTCTGCCTCAAGCGGGGTAAGACATTCAGGAAGTGCCTGATCATCAAGGGTCGTCATGACCATCTTGTCTGCCTGCCTGTGAAACCGGCTTTTCAGCGATTCATGATGGCCACCTCTGGCCGCCCACATACAGCCATTACCTATGGTTGCTGGCTCTAATGCTAGCCATAGCCCGATACAGCTTTCTGGCTCGGTATATAAAAAGGTTGAATCCTGATGGCTATTTACTTCACCGCCAATCAGGGGCTGTTTGCAAATCACCATAGATTGCAGCAATAATGGGCTTTGCATCTCAAGTGCCAAAACCAGCTGTCTGAATTTATCCTGCCGAGAAAACGGACCAAATATAGGGTCAAGGTCATGTAATGCGTGGCCAATTTTATTTACAGCGCGCGATTTTGGCCTGTTCAAACATCCTGTTTCGTCAACTGCGCCTGCCTCCAAAAAACAGGAAATATCTGCTGCAGACTCCATAAAATAATCTGAGGCGGCATGAGACTGTCCAGAGGCTGAAAACACAATGCTATTTGCCTCTGCATCAAAATTCTCTATCAGCTGATCTGCGCGATGACGTAGGCTGTCACATTCTTCATCTGTTGCAAAATGATCAATCAGCAAAAAGCCGTCCTGCTTGAAACAAGCGCGCATCTTATCAGCATCAAAGCCGCCATCTGCTAGTGAGGTTCCGTTAAATCTTGTTATCTGTGCGTTCATCATGATTAGCCCTTTTTCAATCTGAACCTTTTCAAGGATGATGCTTGCTGAGCTAGCTAGCACCACAGTTGGCAAGATTGCTGGCGATAGAAAGCATCATTTGCTGATACAGCATATCATCAACCGGATAATCATATCCAAATAAATCTAGCCGAATATGGGCACTGTTCTGTTTGCTGGTAAATAATGCTTCAACTGCCTGAGTGGTTTCTGGGTCTGTTACGATACATTCAACCTGATGTTCAGCCATAAATGATAGCACATCACCTAGCCTGCCAGGTGTAATTTGTTCAGAAAACGCATCTGTAAGTACCGCAGAAATCCCTACCTCAAACCGTCTGTCGAAATAGGCCAGACTATCATGGGCTACCAGATATGTCCGGCCCTTTGCTGGCTGCATCAGACGCGCAATATCTGTTTGAAGCTGTCTGATATGTTGTTGTGCCTGCTTCGCATTTTTGCGGTACATCGCTTCTTTGACAGGGTCAATTCTGGACAGATTTTCTGCTATCACACTCAGCCAATATGCCGCATTTTCAGGGTCAAGCCAGCCATGCGGATCAATTGCTGTTTTAACTTCATCTTCATGATGGTCCCCTTGTCCCTTTTCATCATGATGACTATCATGATGATGCTGGTGCTGCACCGCAGAGCGCCTTACCCCCAGCCTGATAGCATCAGGGGCATCCATCAAGGTTACAATTTTATCACTGCCAGCAAGCGTTTTTGCAGAACGTTCAAGGCCGGTAATTAATCCTGCCCCGATCAAAAAGACGATATCAGCAGATTGCAGATTACGCGCCTGAGAGGGGCGCAAATTCATATCATGCACCGATACGCCATTTTTTAATAATATAACTGGTTCAGGCATATCGATATCTTTTATTACCTGCGCAACAAGCCCTGCTACCGGCCTGATATCCACCACAATATGAGGCGCATCCTTCGCATATGAAGGCCAGATAAACAGCCAGTGAGAGATAACAGCGATGGCCATCAGCTTTTTCATCCGTGACATATCCAGATTTTCCTTTTAACGCTATCAATAGCTATGGTATTGTTATAGTATAACAGATGATATGTTATACTATAACAACTGCTAAGTCCAGATCATCATGGCACTGCTGATCTGGTATTAAAGAGATACCAGCATAGCGGCAGCTCCTTGATAGAAGAAAAATAGAATTATTATGTCTAGCTTTACACATCATGATCATTCAGCCTGTATCCGCACAGCGATATCCGCCTTACAAGATTATTGTGCTGAAAAAAAATTAAACCTTACGGCATTGCGGCTGAATGTATTTAAGATTTTGCTAGAAGAACATCGTGCAATAGGCGCATATCAGATTTTAGACAGGCTTAAAGCTGGCGGGAAAAATGCTCAGCCGCCAGTGGCATATCGGGCCCTTGATTTTCTGGTAAATTGCGGCTTTGCACATAAAATAGAACATCTAAACGCTTTTATTGCCTGCGGACATCCTGGCATTACGCATGATCCTGCATTTCTCATTTGCAGAGATTGCCAATCTGTTCAGGAATCAGCCACCCGACCTGCCCTTACTTCGATAGCAGATGAAGCTGCCTTTGCCATCGAAGATAGCGTAATCGAAGCGGTCGGTCTCTGTGCGGGCTGTAAATATAAAGACACACAAGGCTTAGCACAATGAACGCCCCCATAGCATCTCGGCAGGGCACTGTGCTTGTTGACGTCAAACAGGTAAGCCTGAGCGCGAATAGCAGGCGCATCATTGACGATATTAATGTTGAGATTACAAAAGGTGAGATTGTTACGATTGTCGGGCCTAATGGGGCTGGTAAATCCACCTTGCTGAAAAGCATTATTGGCATCGTGCAACCAGATTCAGGCCAGATCTGGCGGAAACAAAAATTAACCATTGGCTATGTTCCCCAAAAACTGCATATAGACCAGCATTTGCCGCTTAGCGTGCAGCGCTTTTTAAATCTTGCATCATGTGATGATGCTAATTGGGCACAAACATCAATTGATAATTGCGGGGTAACCAGCTTGCTGGACAGGCAGGTTAGCACCCTTTCAGGCGGCGAGTTTCAACGGGTGCTATTATGCAGAGCCCTATTTAACAAACCTGATATGCTTATCATGGATGAGCCCACACAGGGGCTTGATCATTTAGGTACAATTAGTTTTTACCAGCAAGTTATCACCCTAAGAGACCAGCTTGGATGTGCCATAGTAATGGTCAGCCATGAATTGCATGTGGTGATGAGCGAATCAGACAGGGTGATTTGTCTCAATGGTCATATCTGCTGTCAGGGCACGCCTCAGCAAGTTGCAAATAATCCTGAATATCTGGCCATGTTTGGGCAGGAAGCAGCAGGCATGATGGCCATCTATCGCCATGAACATGACCATCATCACGAACATCATTCAGGAGACCATCATGAACATTAGAACATTGTTTGTTGGCGACAGGATATTTTATGTCATTCTTTGATGATTTCATTATCCGCGCCTTTATTGCCGGTCTGGCTGTTGCCTGTGCATCTGCGCCACTTGGCTGCCTGGTAACCTGGCGGCGCATGGCCTATTTCGGAGATGCGATAGCCCATGCCTCATTGCTGGGAATCGCCCTGAGCTTTCTGCTGGACATCAATATGAGCATTGCCATTCTGGCCATTACCTGTGTGATTGCAATTTGCCTTGCGGATATGGGCGCGCGCGGATTTGCCTCAGATACGCTTTTAGGGGTATTTGCCCATAGCGGGCTGGCCATCGGGATTGTAGCCTCATCGTTTCTATCCGGACGTCAGGTCGATTTAATGAGCTATCTGCTTGGCGATATTCTGGCAATAGGTCTGTCTGACTTGCTGGTGATCTGGGGCGGTGTAGCAGCCATCTTGGCGTTAATTATCTGGCGCTGGAATCGTTTATTGCTGGTCACCATCAGCCATGATTTAGCCAAAGCTGAATCTGTTCATCCACAATTTGAAAATAGAATTTTTATGATTTCTCTTGCGATTTTGGTAGCGATCTCAATTAAGATTGTTGGCATATTATTGATCGCTGCCTTGTTGATTATTCCACCGGTAACAGCCCGCACCTTTGCACATTCTCCTGAATTTATGGCACTTCTGGCTGGCGGCATATCCGTATTCTGCCTAATTTCGGGGATTTACTTTTCCATCCAGTTTGACACCCCAACTGGTGCTAGCATTATCTGTCTTGCAAGCCTGTGTTTCCTGATCTCATCTACCTTCAGGCTTACTCGGCACCCATAGCATCATTGTCTGAAAACAGCCATCTGCACAGCATCACAGCAGGATAAATGGCCGCCAATTGCGCCAAAATGAAAAAGGGCATATCTGCAGGAGAAATCCCTGAAAATGTATCTGACAGGGAACGCGCAATCGTGACCGCAGGGTTGGCGAAGCTGGTCGAGGCGGTAAACCAGTAGGCAGCTGAAATATAAAGGCCAACCAGCATCGGAACAGCATGAGGCCGGCTGGCAATGCCGCCTAGAATTACGCCTATCAGTCCGGCTGTAGCCACCAGTTCAGAGAAATATTGCGCTAGCCCTGAACGTGCCTGTTCTGAAAATTGAATGACAGGTAATTCAAACATCAGATGCGCCAACATGCTACCTGCAATACCGCCTGCTATCTGGACAAGAATAAATAACAGGCATTTTTTTGCGCCTATCTGGGAGCGGATAAAAAACGCTATTGAGACTGCCGGATTAAAATGCGCGCCACTTATAGGGCCAAGCACCGTGATCAACACATATAAAATAGCCCCTGTGGCAATGGTATTGCCTAGCAGGGCAAGCGCATCATTTCCAGATGCCAGCGCTTGCGCCATAATGCCTGAACCCACCACAGTGGCTACCAGCATCATTGTCCCTATACATTCGGCTGCTAGCTGTTTTTTGATCATCTTTATCCCTGCTTCAAAATTATCAATGGCGTTGGCTAGTCTGTTATCATCTGGCTATCAGGAAAACGCATTTCTATCTGACGGGCGCGCATTGGTGCATTCTGGCTGTTAATGCCGCCTTCATAAAAAGCTTCAATCCGTGTTTTCATCTCAAGATAGCAACTTTCAAATGCCGCTAGTTTTTCAGCATCCGTTCCTGTAAGCCTAGCAGGATCAGCCACCCCCCAATGTGCGGTAGTTGGGTGGCCTGGCCAGATAGGGCAGACTTCACCAGCAGCATTGGCACAGACGGTGATCACCACATTCATTACCGGCGCATCAGCACCGCTAAATTCGTGCCAGCTTTTAGAACGTGCGCGGGCGGTATCATGCCCATTATCTGCCAGCACTTTCAAGGCAAATGGATTAGGCATAGAGGCTGGCGCAGACCCTGCTGAAAAGGCTGTTAACTGGCCCTTGCCAATATCATTTAACAACGTTTCTGCGATGATGGAACGCGCAGAATTTCCAGTACATAAAACAAGAATGTTCATTAAACTAGCCAACTCTGATAATCGGGGTTATCCACTGTGCCACATTATTACCTGCATGCTACAATTTTATGACAAACAGCGTGCTGGTAGCTATTTATCTATGGCTGGCGTTGATATAATCCTAGCGTTTCAGCCTGCAACATCAGCAATGAAGAGACATGCTTAAGCGTTGGCACCGCAATATCAAGCCTGTCTGCCAGTTCAATCACAGCCGTGACAAGCGGGTCAATTTCCAGCGGGCGTCCCATTTCAATATCCTGACGTGTTGACGGCTTATGCCCGATGATAGAAGCAGCGCCATTTATTCTATCTTCGATGCTGACATTAAAGCGAACCCCTAGCGCTTCACCTACCTGCTGGCATTCCGCCATAATCTGGGCGACTAACGCCCGACAGCCTGCATCAGCACCGATTTTATCTAGCGACGCACCTGTTAGGGCACTAACAGGATTAAATGAACAATTGCCCCATAATTTGATCCAGATTTCATCTCTGATACGGCGTTTTTGAGGGGCTTTCAGCCCTCCTGAGATCATTAATGATGATAGATGCTTTACCCGTTCACTTGCTTCGCCTGATGGCTCGCCAAGTGAAAATCTGTTGCCTTCTATATGGCGCACCAGACCTGGTTCGGCAATTTCACATGCCGGATAGACAACACAGCCAATTGCACGTTCTGCGCCAATTTCGTGATAAATTCGTCCCGATGGATCAACTGCCTGAAGCGGAGTATTATCAAGCTTTGTGTTAGTAGCTGCCTGATAAAAATACCACCATGGCACTCCATTTACAGCAGAAATAACAGATGTATCTGCCCCCAGTAACGGTTTTATATCATCTATAATGGCCGGAATTGCATGGGCTTTTACTGCTAATATCACATAATCCTGCTGGCCTAATTCCGACGGTCTATTACTTGCATTTAGATGATGCACCGTGCGCGTGCCATCTATCTCGCATATCAGGCCTGACTGTTTTATGGCTTCAAGATGCGGGCCTCTGGCCACCAGTGACACCTCAGCCCCAGCCGTATCAAGTGCGGCCGCCATATATCCGCCGATAGCACCGGCACCAAAAATACAAATTCTGGTCATATTTTGCCTCTAAATCTGTAAAAATTGATCAGGTCTAATCTTGTTACAGACCTAGTTTTTCTGCCAGTCCGATACGCTGAAGCTTGCCAGTAGCGCCTTTTGGAATTTCATCTACAAATTTTATCACTTTTGGAATTTTGAATTTGGCAAGATGCTGTTCTGCAAAGGCTTTAAGCTCTGCCTCTGTCAAAGTCGTACCGTCAACAAGCACAACCGCCGCCGCGATTTCTTCGCCAAGCATCTTGTCTGCAATGGAAAAACTAACCACCTGCTGGATCGCAGGATGTTCCATCAGAACATTATCAACTTCAAGCGGCGAGATTTTTTCGCCTCCCTTATTGATAATTTCTTTCAGCCGGCCGGTTATCCTTAGATAACCATCTTCATCAAACAAGCCCTGATCGCCTGTTCTGAACCAGCCATTGACAAAGCTGGATTGGTTGGCGGCTTCATTATTTTCATAACCGGGCGTCACATTATCGCCTTTAATACATACCTCTCCTTCGTCCCCTTGCTGCAGAATATCACCATCGGCATTCATGATACATACCTCTGGCGAGGTCACAATCCCGACATGCCCTGCTTTCTGAAGCCCCGCCCCTAGCGGATTAGACGTCATCTGATGGGCCGCTTCGGTCATGCCATAGGCTTCAATTACAGGACAGTCAAAACTGTCCACCAGCTCATCAAATACCGCCGGTGGCAGAGAGGCAGACGACGATCTGATAAAGCGCAAATTCAGCGCCTTTGCCTCTTTGTGGTTGCGCTTTGCCCGAAGTAGAATGGCCTGATGCATGGTTGGCACGCCAGAATACCAGCTTATCTGCTCAGATTTCGCAAGTTCTAAAAAGCCAATCGCGTTAAAGCCTGATGAACAGCATATCGATGCCCCTTTACTAAGCGAAGCGCACAACACCGCAATCAATCCATGAATATGGAATAACGGCATAATATTAAGACAATGATCTGCTGCACCTAGTTGAAGCGAGGATGAAATATTTCTGGCTGATGCAATGATGTTACGCTGTAACAGGGGCACTACTTTTGGACGCGAGGTTGTACCTGAGGTGTGTAGAACCAGCGCTTCATTATCTGCGCCTGCCGGCGAAATTTCTGCCTGCGCATCTGCCAGCGTAAAACAGCCCGCCGCCATATCATCATCTACACGCGCTTCAACAACACGGATACCTAGCTCGGCAGCAGCTTCAATTACCGGATTGTCACTTGCCTGTGCGACAATCACCAGCTTTGGTTTCAAATCTTCAAGATAGAACAGATATTCGGATTTTTTATAATTTGGATTTAGTGGTGCGGCTGACATATAGCTTGCAACACTTACAAAGCTAACTGCCATTTCAGGCCCGTTAGGCAGAATGATCGCCACCCTGTCTTTAGCGCCAAGCCCTAATCCGGCCAACTCGGCGCCTGTGCGTTCTATCTGTGCCCGCAAGCCTTGAAAATTCAGGCTAGGTCTGTTTGGGGCTGTAATGGCAACCGCATCTGGTGCGCCAGCAGTAACTAAATCAAATAAATTCATGTAAGTTCTATCCCTAGTTAACCATTATGCTACTATCAGCCACCTGCTGATCATCTGGCCAGCCGCCCCTGTTAGATGATATGCATTGAACAGGCGGTGATATCAAGCCTAAGCTGCCTTGTCTTCGTAAAAATCATTATCTGTGGACAGCCTGTGCCAAAGATGGGCATCATCTACATGTTGCCATGCAATTTCACGCCATCTTTTATAGGCAGTCTCTTTATTATCAAAATCGGCAAGCAAGATAGTTCTGCCTGTACGCTTATCTGTTTCCAGAATTTTATAAACCATTTAACGCCGCCCTTAAGAATCATAAAATCAAGTCGTTTTCAGGGGGAATAATATAATATAAATCAAGAAAACACAAACATCACTGCTAGCATGTTAGACATTACAACCTGCAATAAAACCAAGATTTATCAAGAGGCGAAAACCCGCAAACTCAGCAGCAGTATCTGAGACTAGAATAAGGACAGTTACCTAACAGATGGCACGGCTTGGCTCACATATTCAGCGTATCCTGCATAGCACATTGATAATGGTCATGATGATAATGGCTATCATTTCTTCTGCGCACGCCCAGACAAGCGATAGCCAGACAGGCGCCTCATTGACCCACGAGGCAGGAAGGCTGGCATTTGAAGCTGGCAATTTCGAGCAGGCGCATGCCATATGGTCTCCGCTTGCCAATGCTGGAGATGCAAAATCCCAGCATGATCTGGCGTTGTTATATAAAAATGCCAGAGGCGTGAAAAAAGATGTGCAAAAAGCGGCATACTGGTTTGAACAGGCCGCCGAAAAGGGGTTCGTTGCTTCGCAAAAAATGATGGGCTTGCTGTTTTATTCTGGTACGGCGATATCACAGAATTTTGAAAAATCTGCCTATTTTTATCAGATGGCCGCACAGGCTGGTGATAGCGAATCTCAATATATGCTGGCAACGCTATACCGTCTTGGTAAAGGGGTCGAGCTGGATTTTATCCAGGCCGCAAAATGGTATGAACAGGCCGCCAGACAGGGAGATGTTGCAGCCCAGTCAAATCTTGCCCAGCTTTACAAGGAAGGTGCTGGCACCTCGCAAGATTATCTTCAGGCATTTTACTGGTTCAAGCAGGCCGCCATCAAAGGCGATAGAGATGCACAGTTCGGTCTGGGAGAGCTATATTATCAGGGGCTAGGTACAACACAGGATTTCAGCATCGCACTTGGCCTATTTGAAAAGGCCGCAGAAAAAGGCCATCCCGAAGCCTTTTTACGGATTGCCCAGATGTATGAAAAAGCAGATGGGCTAGAACGTGATCTGGATAAGGCAGAGCAGTTTTACAGACGCGCAGCCGAGCTAGGCGATGATGATGCACAATTTGATATTGCCATGCGCTATCGCAATGGAGATGGCGTGCCCCAGAATCTGGCTGAATCGGCAAAATGGCTCGAAATGGCAGCCTCTCAGGGCCATCTGAAATCACAGATGGCACTCGCAATTGTGCTAGATGACGGTATTGGCGTAGCAGAAGATAATGAACAGGCCATGTACTGGTATGAAAAAGCAGCGCTTGGCGGGTCTGTTGAAGCACAATTTATGATGGGCGACAGGCATGAAAAAGGCCAGCATGTCGCACGTGACTATGTACGCGCAGCTGAATTTTATAGTCTTGCCGCAGAACAAAATCATACAGATTCCCAGTACCGGCTGGCGCGACTTTATGACAATGCTCAGGGCGTAAGCCAGAATGTGGTTACTGCCGCACAATATTATCTGCGCGCCGCCGCAGGCGGATCTGCCGCCGCTCAGGCGATGATGGGACGGCTCTATGCCTCTGGCAGGGGGGTAGATCAGGACCATGAACAGGCACGGCGATATTTCGATCTTGCCTCACAGAAGGGTGATGTTGAATCTGCCTATATTCTGGCACAGATTTATGATGTAGGTGAACATGTGCTTGAAGATGATGCGATGGCCATCAAATATTACAAGATCAGCGCCAAAGGCGGATATGCGCCTGCCCAGCATCAGCTTGCCCGCATTTACGAGACAGGGCGCGGCACAGATCCTGACCAGCAGATGGCCATTGGCTATTACCGGCTAGCCGCAGAACAGGGTGTTAAAGCTGCCCAGTTCAGGCTGGCAGAAATTTACGAGCATAGCATTGGTCTCAACCAGAATATGAAGCTCGCCGCATCATGGTATGAAGCTGCTGCCAAACAGGGGGTAATGGCAGCCCAGCTTAGAATGGGACAGCTCTATCAAGATGGTAAAACATTATTGGCAGACCCGCTCATTGCCTTTAGCTGGTTCAAACAGGCAGCTGAACAAGGTGATGTACTGGCCGCATTTGAGGTTGCAAAAGCCTATGAAACTGGTAGTGCTGGCGAGAAAGATTTGGCAGAATCTGTATTCTGGTATGAACAGGCCGCTATCCAGAACCATGTGCCTTCGCAATATAAAACAGGTCATGCCTATCTGGCTGGCATAGGCACAGCACCCAAAGCAGAGATGGCGGCAAAATGGCTGAAAAGCGCTGCTGAACAAGGTCATGATAACGCTGCACTGGAATTTGCAGAGATGTTACGTCTTGGCACAGCAGGCGAGACAGATATCGCTCAGGCTGTGCTATATTACCGGCAGGCCGCCAATTCAGGGCTGACAGAAGCTCAGTTTCAGCTTGCACGTATTTTGTCTGCAACAGGTGCAAATCAGGCAGATATGGAACAGGCCATCAGCCTGTATAAACAGGCCGCAGACGCAGATGATAGCCGAAGCCAGCTGGCTTTGGGGATTTATTATGATGATGGCACAGCAAAGGCTGGCAACAAACAGCTAGCCGCAGCCTATCTTGCCAAAGCCGCAGAAGCAGGCATCACAGAAGCAGAATACAGGCTAGCCCGCATCTATGATAAAAATGAAATTGACGGCAAGTCAGCAAGCGATGCTCTGCCCCTATATCTAAGGGCTGCGCAAAAACAGCATATCCCTTCTTTATATTATCTGGCCAGACTGCATGATGAAGCCAGAGGCACGAAACAAAATTACGTGCTGGCCGCACAATATTATGAACGGCCGGCAAATGCACGATACCAAGATGCAGGCTGGCGGCTAGCTGGCCTTTATCGTGGCGGAATGGGCGTTGCCCAAGACATCTCCAAAGCAGAAAAATATTTTGCGATGGAAGCTGGTAATGGCAATATAAAAGCAATGCGCACGCTAGGCATGATGTATCTCAGAGGCGATGAAATTGCCCAAGATTATGATAAAGCAGCCGCCTATCTGTATGATGCGGCCGAAAAAGAAGATACGGTAGCGCGATATCTTCTTGGCGTGATTAGCCATCAGGGGCTAGGCACACAGATTGACCTTGCAGATGCACGCAGCCATTTCAAAATTGCCGCTGATAACGGATATGGGCTGGCACAATTCAGCCTGGCAGAAATGCTTGATAAAGGCGAAGGGCAAAAACCAGATTTTATTCAGGCAGTCCGCTATTACCAGATGGCCGCAGATAATGGCCATAAGCTGGCACAATTCAAAACAGCGATGTTCTATGATACTGGCAAACATGGCAAACAGGATTACCGCCTTGCCGCAAAATATTACACAATGGCAGCAGAACAAAACCATATGCCCGCGCAGTTTAATCTTGCCATCCTGTATGATAATGGGCTTGGCGTAAAAACAGATTTTGAACTGGCCGCACAGCTATATAAGCTGGCCGCAGAACAGGGGCATGCAGACGCACAATATGCCTATGGCGCAATGACAGAAAATGGCAGAGGGGTAGAACGTGATCTGAAACAGGCTCTATTTTATTACGGCCTTGCCGCAGAACAGGGGCATATTAACGCGCAGGTCAATCTGGGAGTTATCTATGTAAAAGGCGAAACAGAGCTTCAGGATTTTATCAAAGCGCATATGTGGTTCAATCTTGCTGCCGCACAGGGTAATAAAACTGCACGTGATTTCAGAGACAGAATAGCCAAACAGATGGCACCTGCCGATATTGCCTTAGCCCAGAAACAGGCGCGTATCTGTCTTGAGCAGAATTATCAGAAATGCGGATAATCACCGCAGCAGGTCACGTTCCTGCTGACGCTGTTTTGCTCTGGCTTTACGTTGTTTTGTGATGGCATTTGACTTGCCATGTGTAAGACAATCAGGACAGACACAGCTACCTGCCAGATCAAATTGCTGAGACATATTTGGCAGTTTCATGCACCAACAGCTATGGGTTGGTGTTGAGCCACAATTAAACTGGGTGCCGCATTTCTCGCATGTTAGCTTTTGCATCATAATGCCTCGTACTTGCAGGGTGATGGCTATTGCCCCTATGGTCAATAGTAAATCCTAGCTATCTGGCTATATGCTAGACTATATGCGACAGAAGATAGCTATTTCCATCACCTATTTCCGGCTAGCGGTGGCAACTGCCTTTGCCATCATGATGCTTTCATGCTGGCCAGCCAGCGTGCTGGCCTTGTCTGAAATGCAGGCAGGGGTAATCGTCGCCATTCGTGGTGAAGCAGAAATTAAACGAAAAGATCATCTCATCACAGCTAGCTCGGGCACTGCTGTAATTGCCGGAGATACCATTATCACAGGCAATAATAGCTGGACCCAGATTGCGTTACGTGACCATGCCCTATTCAGTCTGGCCGCTAATAGCCAATTTACCGTTGAACGCTTCACCCAAGATAATAACCCTGATTCTGACCAGCTTGTGACCAGTCTGATCTCTGGGGTGGTGAAATTTATTTCAGGGAAAATCGCCAGCCAGAACCATCAGGCCATGCAGGTAAAATTTGGCACTGTCACTGCCGCGATTAGAGGCACTTCAGGCATCATATCAAATCTACCTGCAAACCAGTCACAACTGACCCTTCTATCTGGAAAGATCGAGCTGATAGATAATAGAAACAGAAAGCTCAGCCAGCTTGTACGTTCTGGATGGGGCGTAGATATTTCATCTATCGGTGCACCTTCTGCCCTAAAGGAACGTTCAGCTGAACAGCTATCTGTTTGGCTTGCACAGACAGCTTCAAACAGGCCAGCATCTGACACTGCTATTACTGACCGCTCCGATGCCAGCACCGACCTTTCAGAAACCGCCAGTGCAGAGCCGGACGCACAGCCTCTTTCACATTTGCTGGCATCAGGCGAGACAGGCAATCTTAGCCCTGAACAGCAATTACTGTTTGATCAGCTTGATGATGCACAGAAATATGATCCAGCCAATAATCAGATTACCATTGATACAAGCTTGATTGATTATGCCCTGTCTGGTGGCCAGCCATTATGGATGCGCCATTTTGGGGCTGGATATTTTGGCAATCCGCCACGCCCCGAAGACCAGATTGATTATGATATTTACAATAACCATTATCGCGGGCTGGTATCAGAACGCTATTCAGGCAGTGTTACATTTTCGCATGATGGGTTTGCGCTAGTGCCAGTTGGCACCATCAATGGCGGCGGCATTGCAGGGCTGAATGCTAGCCTTGATTATGATACTGTCTCATTATCTGGCCAGTTCTGGCTGAAAGATGTCTATCTAGAAGGCATTGATTTTGCAGATAGCCTGCCTCACCAGATTGGGTTTTCGGGCCTTGCTATTGATGGGCTGGTTGTAGATATACCTGTTGGCACGCTCCAGCTATCTTCCACAGACCCGAACGCAGCTATCACCAATGCTACGGCCGAAATGACAACGTCAATCGGCTCAATAGCAGATGGCAATTCTGTAATTGATGGCCGGCTGGGGTTATTTGCTGTTACGCTCACCCCAGATACGGCTAGCTCACCTGCACTCTCAGGTCAGGCTATTATTGCAGGGCAATAGCCTTGCCTGACCATCCATCAGCCAGCCCGCGCGGCGCGTTTGCGTTCATGTGGGTCAAGAAAGCGTTTACGCAGCCGCAAGCTTACAGGTGTAACCTCAACCAGCTCGTCCGAATTAATATAGGCCATCATCTCTTCTAGTGACAGACGTCTAGGCGGGGTTAGAATTACCGCTTCATCAGAGCCAGATGCCCGCACATTTGTAAGCTTCTTGCCTTTCAGCACATTTACATCCAGATCATTATCACGATTATGTTCACCCACTATCATGCCCAGATATACCTTGTCCTGAGGATTGACAAACATGCTGCCACGATCCTGAAGATTGAATAGCGCATAGGCAACACACTGGCCTGTCTCAGTTGAAATAAGCGCACCATTGCGGCGACCTGAAATATCGCCTTTATAGGGGGCATAGCTGTGATATAGCCTGTTCAGCACCCCTGTGCCTCTTGTATCGGTAAGAAACCGGCTTTGAAAGCCTATCAGACCGCGAGAAGGTGCCAGAAATACCAGACGTGTCTTGCCTGCACCAGCCGTCCGCATATCCAGCATTTCGGCTTTGCGCTGGTTCAGACTGTCAATCACCGTGCTGGCAAAATCTGCATCAACATCAACGATCACCTCTTCGATAGGTTCATGGCGCGTACCATCGATCATCTTATAAAGCACACGCGGACGTGATACCGTCAGCTCAAACCCCTCGCGTCGCATGGTTTCAATTAGCACACCAAGCTGAAGCTCGCCTCTGCCACCAATCTCAAAACTGTCTTTTGAATCACTTTCATTAAATGTAATGGCAACATTCACTTCAGCTTCTGCCAGCAATCTCTGGCGAATCATCGTAGAGGTCACCTTGTCACCTTCAGTGCCTGCCAATGGGCTGTCATTAACGGTGATGGTTACAGACATGGTTGGCGGGTCAATCGGGGTAGATTTCAGGGCCTGTGTTACTGCTGGTGATGCGATTGTATCTGATACAGAAGCACGGGTCAGACCGGCGATACAGACAATATCTCCTGCTTTAACAGAATCGACAGCCACTCTTTGCGTGCCTTCGAATTTCAGCAATTTGGTCAGCCTGCCCTTTTCCACAATTTTTCCATCAAGTGACAATGCGTGAACTGTCTGGTTTATGCTTGCCGAACCCTGCATGACCCTGCCAGTGAGACAGCGTCCCAGAAATTGGTCAGAATCAAGCAAAGTGGCCAGCATCGCAAATTCACCTTCTGCTGATAATTGAGGCGATGGCACATGCTCAACCACGACATTTAAAAGGGGCGCTAGCGAACTGCGTTCATCACCAAGATCGGCAACACACCACCCATCTCTGCCAGAGGCATAGAGAATCGGAAAATCTAGCTGTTCATCATTGGCATCAAGTGCCACAAACAGATCAAATACCTCGTCTACAACTGCTTCTGATCGTGCATCTGACTTATCGACCTTATTGATAATCACAATCGGGCGAAGCCCCTGTGCCAGCGCCTTTCCTAGTACAAATTTAGTTTGCGGCATTGGCCCTTCGGCAGCATCAACCAGCAAAATCACGCCATCTGCCATATGCAGCACACGTTCCACCTCGCCGCCAAAATCGGCATGGCCCGGCGTATCAATGATATTCAGCCGGTAGCCAGACCATAATACAGATGTAGGCTTTGCCAGAATCGTGATACCACGTTCTTTTTCAAGATCGCCTGAATCCATCAGACGTTCTGCAACCTGCTGATTATCACGAAACATGCCAGCCTGTTTCATAATAGAATCAATCAATGTTGTCTTGCCATGATCAACATGGGCAATAATGGCAATATTACGTAAATCTTCACTCATCCTATTTCTCTTTTCTTGATTCCATTCGTGCAAAATGCACCGTTGGTCACAGCTAATGGTTACTCTGCAAGCCTGTCATGCAAGATAATGCCATTAGCCTGCATTGCTGTTATTTGTGTCTGTAACGAGCCATCAAGGTCAATGGCGCGGCAGGCAGGCAGGATAATCTCTACCTGATATCCAAGTCTTGCCGCATCAAGGGCTGAAAACCCGACACAATAGTCTGTCGCCAGACCACACATGATTAGTTTTGTGATTGACCGTGCTTTCAGATAGCCATCCAGCCCTGTCACTGTTTTCTGGTCATTTTCAAAAAAGGCAGAATAGCTATCTATCGAAGCTCTAAATCCTTTTCTGATCACGGCCTGAGCAGCACCGCTATTTAGCTGGGGGTGAAAATCTGCCCCTTTGCTGTCAATTACACAATGCTCAGGCCATAATATCTGCTCGCCATATGGCATCATCATCAACTCGAAGGGATTTTTATCCTCATACATGCTGGCAAAGCTGGCATGGTCTGCCGGATGCCAGTCCTGCGTCAGAATTGTGGTGGCGGCACGCCCGATCATCTGGTTGATCGGAACAACCACTTCGTCCCCGCCAGCAACGGCCAACTGGCCACCCGGACAGAAGTCATTTTGCACATCAATCACAATTAATGCTGTATCATCATCTCTAAGCATGGGCTAGCCTTGTTCTTTTATGCGCCAGTTGCCTTTTTCCAGTGTTTGCGGCACAGCGATATATATCGCTCGTTACCGCCAATTTCAATCTGCGCACCATCTTTAATCACCGTGCCATCTTCTGTTTGGCGCACCACCATAATGGCTTTGCGCCCGCAATGGCAGATTGTCCGTATTTCGCGTAAATCATCTGCGATTGCCAATAATGCGGCTGAACCGTCAAATAGCCTGCCCTGAAAATCTGTGCGCAAGCCATAACACATTACCGGTATCGCTGTCCTGTCTGCAATATCAGCTAGCTGCCATACCTGATCTGCTGTCAGAAATTGAGCTTCATCTACCAGCACACAGGAAAGTGGCGTCTGGCGATGAACATCACGGATCAGGCTGGCAATATCAGTTTCAGGCGTAAAGGTATGCGCATCTGCACCAAAACCAATGCGGGAAGCAATCCGGCCTATGCCTGCCCTGTCATCAAGCTTGGCTGTCAGCAAAAGCGTATTCATGCCGCGCTCTTGATAATTATGCGAAGCCTGAAGCAGGATGGTTGATTTTCCGGCATTCATCGCAGAATAGGAAAAATACAGCTTCGCCATTACCGATCACATTTCTAGTTATTCATGATGAGTGGCTAAATCAGCTGAGGTTAAATGTCCAGCCTTATCTGCATTACCAAGCTGTAAAAAGCGTCTGATAGCATTTCAATAATTGATTAGTGTTATCAATCACCTTATCATCATCTGACAGTCACCCATGACGATTAGATAGGTTTTGCAGGGAGCATCGTTTCATCATGCTTACGGTTTTGTCACATCCGCTAATTGATATAAAGCTCACCACATTGCGGGACAGAGACACACCGCCTCATGATTTCAGACGCACATTATATGAAATTGCCGGATTAATGAGCTTTGAGGTGTTCAAATTTCTCGATAGCACACAGATAAAAGTCACCACCCCGCTTGAGATAACAGATGGATATAGGCTGGCTGAGCCTGCCCCTGCGATTATTTCCATCTTACGGGCAGGCAATGGGCTGGCAGATGCGTTTAGCGCTCTGATTCCACAAGCTCCGATTGGCCATCTTGGTCTGCAACGCAATGAAGATACCCATCACCCTGAAGCCTATTATGAAAAACTGCCCGGCGAGATTGACCAGCGTCAGATCATTCTTACCGATCCAATGCTGGCAACAGGCGGGTCGGCGATTATGGCCGTAGATAGGTTAAAGGCTCATGGGGTTAGTGATATGGTATTTGCCTGTCTGGTCGCCGCCCCTGAAGGGGTAGCCGCGCTTGAAGCAGCCCATCCTGATCTGGCCATCATCACCGCAGGCTATGACCGCGAGCTAGATGAAAATTGCTATATTCTGCCCGGATTAGGCGATGCAGGTGACAGGATTTATAATACTATCTAGCCAGAACATAGCCCAATGCTAAAACTGCCATTATCCCAGATTATCAGGCCCGAAACTATGCGGCAGAATATCAGCAAGACTAAATTCGGCTTTGCTGCCTGACGGGTCGCAAATCGCAATCACCGCATGGGGAAGGGCAAATTCGCGTATCCGCTGACGACAAGCACCGCATGGCGTGCATAAATGCTCGCCTCTACCAGCCACAGCGAT
>Ga0181565_10001226_pt1 | contig 19589 bp, 12 predicted proteins | sample 101ome_16_FD_129661 | JGI IMG/M metagenome (GOLD analysis project Ga0181565, IMG submission 129661) | Coastal salt marsh microbial communities from the Groves Creek Marsh, Skidaway Island, Georgia - 101401AT metaG (megahit assembly) | ecosystem: Environmental > Aquatic > Marine > Intertidal... | reverse complement strand
TTGTCAAGATTATTTGAACTATTTATCTCTGGCATCCACTCGATGTCTAATGATTTTATCAAGGAACTAATATGGGTGATACGGTGGAGATTTGCTTTGCTTTGCTCTAAAGAAAATAGCTCTCTAGCAGAGTGGCGCGCAGAAAGCAAATCACCACAGTGAATAAACGATTCATAGTTCATTTCCAACTGTTTTGCTCTAGATGAATTAGCAACAATTTCCGCACGTTTGTTGTAAGTACTATAGTTTTGAGAATCTAATAATTCGATCTCTTTCAGGAGGCCAGTTTTATCAGAGTGGTTCCAATTGATGTTTGACTTCAATGGGCCATTAATTGTAATTTTACAATCAGCATTTTTCCAATTTAGTATAGAGCATTCCATCATTGTCGTATTTTCAGGTGGGTAGAAAATATGTTCCATTGTGAAAAATTTCCCTCCATTTTGTGATGTAATATATCGATAATGCATGTTTAATTCACTAGACCAAAAAATATGTTCCTTTTTTGTTGGTCGAATTTCCTTATTTTTCGAGTCGAAATATTTGACTCCAAGAATTGCAACTCTCCCAATTCTGCTATCAGGAACTTCCAAATTCAGATTCACGGAATAGATCCATTTGTCATTTATGTGTATCAGGGTTGATGACTCACCTTCAGACGTATCTATTGTCTTAGATGTCGGATTTTCGTTGAGAAGTATGCTGCCTTCTGGAGAATCTAGATATCCCCACATTACCAAACCGACTTCCATCTTACTAGCCTTGAGTGGAGTCATGATTGAAACGTTCTTCATGACTGGCTCCGACTTTGTTCCTGTGGATACATAAATGTAATTTGTAAATGCACGCGATGAACTAAATCTAAACACTCTATTGACCACTTCTTTGTCTTTAGAATCATAGAATTTGACGTAGAAAACCATTCCTTTACTTGTGAATTCTCCATAATGCCAAGAAATCAAAGAGAATTCATACATCGTTTTTTCTTCGACATCAAAAATATCTTTTGAGACTATTTTTTCTTCACTCATCCGAATCACCTCTTGAAACAATCTGAGCGAATTTCGAAGAAATTTCTGCTGGATTATATTTACTATTTATCTTCAAGATTTTGGTTTTTTCTTTTGCAAAATCCATACTTAGAGATTCATTCATGGCGGTAACCAGGCCATCAAAATCAAGCTGATCGAACGTTAATCCCCCTCCATTTGAGAGTAATTCCTTGAATCCTCCAACATTTGGCCCAATCACCGGTGTTCCAAAAGTGTGTGACAGATGAGCAACTCCTGAATTTAGGGTAATTCTGTACGGGCAGACACAAACATTTGCTGCTTTGAAGTAGTGTTGTACGTCTTCATTAGGAATACGATTTTGCATTAAGATAATGTTTTCAGAAGCATCGATTTCATTTTTGATTGTTTTGAAATTGCTTTGATTGTATACCTTACCAGCAATAATGAGTTTCAGTTTTCTTTCTGTGTTTGATTCTAATAGTTTGAAAGCCCTGACTAAATCATGCAATCCTTTGTATGCTTGAATCGAACCGAAAAATAAGAAGACAAACTCGTCATTGTTTATACCGAGTTGAAACCTTGCTTCCAAATCACTGTATTGGCTAGGGTAGAAATTCTCGTATGTGGGGTGAGGCACATTTACAATTTTATTTTTAGGAATTGTAAAGAATGCTTCAGATAATTCAATTGTGTCATTACACATTGTATGAATTATGTCACAGCGTTTCACTAATTCGACCCTTAGTCTAATCTGACAATCTTGGAGGACTGCGTCATGAGGGAGGATGTTATGAACGGTCCAAATTATCTTGAATCCATTATCTTTCATGGTATCAATTTGCAGGAGGAAATCATCAATTCGTTGGTTTGCAACGGTTTTATTTTCGGTATCTCCAATTATGTTTCCCAACCAATGAAGGTGTAATGATAGCCCCCCTGGCCATCGAATTGAAGCCACATTACTCAGATTGTTTGTCCCTATTGGAACAACTCCATTCTCCATGAATTTAGAATAGTATAGTGATTGAAACGGATTGCCAATGGAGATAGGATAGTAGAAAACAGCACTCATTTCCTTATCGCAATTTAATCCATAGTTTTGTGAATCAAGCATCATTGCTCCATCGATAAGGGCATCCAACTCTGTGGCGTGTTCTTTCGCCAACTCGTTGATTCGCATGAAACTTCGAAAGTGGGTGCATTATTATGTGTTCGCAATTCATCGAAGAAATTTTCATAATAGTGAATCGAAGGATTCAGTGGAATTAATAGCGATAATTGAAAAGCCAATCATGACTAGTGAAATCATGGGCGGAAATAGTTTGGGACACGGCCACTCTTTTGTCTCCGACAATCGCACCATTAGGAAATATCTTTCAAACGCAGAAGATTTGGCAAAAAAAAATCCTGAACATCTAAAACCAATTACCGAATTAATCGTAAATGCATTAAATCATGACGAAAAAATACAGCAAAATCTTATTTTACACGTTGAGAAATTAGTTGAGAAGGAAGACTACATGACTGCTTGTATATTTGCAAACTGTGCAGTTCGGGCGATTTCTACTAAGAATAAAAAAGAAGCAATTTTTGTTGGGCTTTCCCTACCTGATTCGGCAATTGATGAAAAATTATATCGCGTTTTAATCAATTTAACATCAAAGCTAGGATACATCGATGCAGCAAGAAATTTGGTTGCCTGTCTTGATGGTAAAAACAACGATGGTAAGTTAATCAAATCATTGGATTCAATAAAAAATAATAAATCATCAAGACTATCTTATGTTTATGAAAAACTCTCTTTGAAACACTTAGAGATGAAAACAGGGAAAAAAGAGAATCAAGATCTAAACCAACGTAGTGGTGTCAAATTTCCACCAGTAGAAGTCGCAATTATCGCATGGCAGCATCGACAATTGCTGAGGGGCATGGTCGCAAGAGATTTGAAAATGAAGTACCACAAGAGCATACTTGGGTATTTTTGGGCATTAATTGAACCATTGGCAATGACCTTTACGTTTTTGCTGATTCATGAAATCTTGAGATCTCCGGCAGAACCATACAGGCCACTAAGTATCATGATTGGCATATTGCATTACTCATTTTTTGCTATGACTTTCAAGAGAGGAACGCTATTCTTGGAATCGAATGTGAGATTGATACAGAAAGTTTCCTTGCCAAAAGAAGTATTCTTATTGAGCAATGTTGGTTTTACATTCATGACATTGCTGCTAAACACTTTAGCTCTAATACCTTTGATGATATATTATGAATTGATGCCAACTTATCGATTGTTGTTAGTTCCAGTAGCGATATTTTGTATTACAATTTTAGTTCTTGGATTGTCAATGTTTACCAGTATTTTGCATGCAAAGTTGAGAGATATGGGTCAAATAGTGAATGTTTTTACCAAGGTCGCTTTTTACTTCACTCCAGTATTTTACTCGCTTGATATGATAATCGACAGTAGGATCCCAGCAGAATATTTCCATGCCTATTTGATTGCCAACCCTTTGGCTGTTTACTTGTCTATAATAAGGACTTCAATACTTGATACGACGTTCCCAATTTCTACAGATTACGTGATAATTGCTTTAGTTGAAACGTTTGTAATATACATTCTGGGCTCGTATTATTATCACAGGAAAAAAGATCAGGCGGTGAAGTATTTATGAAATCAGATGATTTTGCAATAAAAGTATCTGATGCAGTTTTGGATTTCCCATTCCACAATACGGGTGTTTCTACAATAAAGAAACAATTAATTTCATTGTTTAGAAAAGAAAAGAAGAATTGGTTCAGAGCAATAAATAGGATTGACCTTGAAGTTAGACCAGGTGAGGTTGTTGGAGTATTAGGTGCAAATGGTTCTGGAAAAAGCACACTATTGAGGATGATTGGTGGTATTTACAAGGCTGATAAAGGATATATTCATACGAATGGTAGAATTACATTACTTGCAGGTTACGGATTGGGTTTTGCACCAGGCTTATCGGGTAGAGAAAATATTCATTTCAGCGGAGCTATGCTCGGGATGAGTTCAGAAGAACTCAATCAAAATGAACAGGAAATAATCGAATTCTCAGAACTTGGAGCATTCATTGATTCTCCTTTGTGGACTTATTCTTCAGGCATGCGGGCAAGACTAGGATTCAGTATTGCTTGTTTTTCGAATCCAGATATTCTATTGTTGGATGAGGTATTGTCCGTTGGAGATAGTTCATTCAAGAGAAAATCCAAAGCCAAGATTAAGGACATGGTTAGCAGTGACATGACAGTTATGATTATTTCACATGATCTGAGCACATTACAAGATTTGTGTGACAGGTTGATTTATATTGAAAACGGTAGGGTAATTGTCGATGATGACGATGAATTAGTTGTCAAACTTTATCAGATGGAGTGATAGTTTGAAATCTAATTTCCGGATTAAGATTGACCATTATCTTCGTAAACGAAGAAAAGGGCTAAACAAACTCGATGGCAACCTCAGAAGTTATCCTCAAATAATCCATTTAGCAACACAAAGACCTGTTAATTTGACAAAATTATCACACGAATTGATTCAATTAAAAAAGAGATTTCATGGTGCTTGGGTGCAAGAAGTTGAGACTCTTATTCAAGAGCTATTAGATAAGAAGCGATGTAAAAATGATGCTGCAAACATACATGTTTCCTTGGTTAGGGCGTTGTCAACTTTAGATGTAGAACAAGCCATTGAAATAGGCCTGAGATATGTTCATGAAACAAAAGACGAAAGAACCATGAAAACAACAGTAAATCTCATGTTATCAATGAGGAAAAAACAACAGGCATGGGAATTGCTTCAATCATTCAATGATTCAAAATGGTCTATGGACAAGAGAGAAGAAATCCTTCGAAAAGATGGGCTATCGGAAGATTATGAAAGGAATTACCTAGATCTAATTGGTAGAAATGAGCTTGAAATTGATCATAAACCATCGGTAATAATCTACGGAGATTTAGACACCAACATTATTGACGGCTCTTCAGTATGGCTTATGTCACTATGCGAAGCGTTCACAAAAACCGATGTCTCTGTCCACTTGCTACTCAAATCTGACATCGCTCGTGAAGTTTTGTTGAAACCACTAATCGACAACATGGATGTCAAGATAATTGAGCCGAAGCACTTCGGGATTCAGGAAGGTAAAATTAATGCGGAAGATGCAATAAATCTAATTGAGATTCTAGACGGAATATATGGTGGGTACAAATCAATAATTTTGAGAGGTTTGGAAGTCTCATCCCTTTCTTTAGGCAAGAAGAGCCTTTGGCAAAGAGTCTATCCCTATCTTACAGATTACTACTTTATCGACACGGATGGAACGCGGAAGAACAAACCTCATACGGAAAACCTGATTCCTGATTTAGAAAAATTCGTAGGAGGTTTTTTTGTTCAAACAGAGCATATTAAACAGGACCTTTCATCCCAATTTGGAGTATCAAATGAAAATATGATATTGTTACCTCCTATGATTCCAGACATTGAAGATGTGGAATTTGAAAGAAAGATGATTGATAAGTTGAAAATTGGGTATAGTGGGAAAATAGCACCGCTTTGGGGAATTACTGAATTGATCAAATCAACAGAAGGTAATTCGGAAGTTGAGATTCATATTATTGGAGATAAAATTCACAAAAGCACACCAGAATACCCTAATTTCTATGCTGAAATTCAGACCTTGCTGGAAGATAGCCCTCATGTAACCTGGCACGGAGGAATGGAGCGTTCTGAGGCTTTGGAATTGATGAGTAAAATGGATGTTGCCTGGTGTTATCGCTCTCCATTATTAGAATCAAACACTCTTGAGATGTCAACTAAATTGATTGAGAATACTCGTCAAGGGATTCCATCAATCGTAACTCGAAACGATCTAAACGTTGAATTATTTGGAGATGACTATCCATTATTCGTTTCTGATGCTAAAGAAATCAACTCATTATTGAACAGACTTATTCCGATTATTGAGGAAATTGATTTTGAAAATCATTCAATTCGAGCAAAGAAGCATGAAATAACGACTTCAAGATTAGAAATTATTGAGCCATTTATTCAGTCACTTTACGACAAACATGCTGATGAATATAAGAGGATAATCCTGAATGGACATGATTTGAAATTCATAGGGGAGTTCGAATCTTACTTGAAAATAAAAGGGCATTATGTTAGAAGAGATAGATGGGGGTGGGGCGAGCCACTGGACATTGAAAGGTCGAGATCGCTATTGAATTGGGCGGAAGTCGTATTCAGTGAATGGGGTTTAGCAAATTCAGTATGGTATTCAAACAATATTTCTCCTGAACAAAAACACATTGTAAGAATTCATTTACAGGAAGTAAATGAAAGAGCAAGAATATTCCCTGTTAATGTAGAAACAGACGGGGTTGACAAATTTATTTTCGTAGCAGAACACGTACGAGAAGAAGCGGTTGAGTTGTTTAATTGGGATGTAGAATCAACAATCGTTGTTCCCAATTATGTTGATGTAAATCGTTTAGATCAAGATAAACTTCCAACTGCCAACAAGACAATTGGAATAATTGGAATCGTTCCACAAAGAAAAAGATTAGATAGGGCCCTAAACTTGATGAAAGGTTTACTTCAGACAGATCCAAGTTGGAAATTAATAATCAAGGGCAAAGATCCAAGAAATATTGAATTTTTGAAGGCACCGAATCGGGCAAAAGAAATGGAATACTATTCCTCACAATTTGAAAGGATTGACAACGACCCGCTATTAAAAGCATCAGTTTCATGGGATGAATTTTCAATTTCATTGTCTTCCTGGTATAGAAATATCGGATATGTTCTTTCTCCAAGTGATTTCGAATCATTCCATTATTCAATTGCTGATGGAGTAGCCAGTGGTGCAGTTCCGATAATTTGGCCGTGGGATGGGGCGAAAGAAATCTATACCAATGATTGGGTGATTGTAAATACAGAGGATGCTATGACAAAAATTCTGTCTACAGATTTTGGATCTAAAGAGCAAATTAATCGGGAATTAATTGAGAGGAAATACGGATTAGAAGTGATATTTTCAAAATTAGAAAATGAAATGTGGTAAATATGAATCCAATAATTTTAGTTGTAGGAGCGCGTCCAAATTTCATGAAAATTGCTCCAATCCAAAAAGAGCTTGATTTGCGTCAAATCCCTAACATTTTACTCCACACAGGACAACACTATGATGACAATATGTCGAAGGTATTTTTTGATGATTTGAAAATGAAAAAGCCCGACATATATTTGGGAATTGGTAGCGGAAGTCATGCTACTCAGACTGCCAAAGTAATGGTTGAATTTGAAGAGGTATGTTTGGAACATAATCCATCGATGGTTGTTGTGGTCGGAGATGTAAACTCAACTCTCGCTTGCTCTTTGGTGAGCGCGAAATTGAACATCAAATGCGCTCACGTCGAAGCTGGATTACGCTCTTTTGATAGAGAAATGCCAGAGGAGATAAACAGAATTGTAACCGATTCAATATGCGAAATACTGTTGACGCCATCAGATGATGGTGATGAAAACCTACTGAATGAAGGCGTAGATCATTCCAGGATTCACATGGTTGGAAATGTAATGATTGACAGTTTGTTCTCAAATCTGGATGTGGCAAAAAACCTCGATGTCCTATCGCAATATGAAATTTCTAAAGATTATGTTCTAGTAACTCTACATAGGCCATCTAATGTTGATGACAAATCAGTCTTCACAGACATAATATCAGCAATCGAGGAAATATCGGGAGATGTTGAATTTGTATTCCCGATGCACCCAAGAACCCGAAAAATGGCCGAAAATTTTGGCTTATACAGTCGAATTGCATCCATTCCTGGAATGAAAATAACTCCTCCAGCAGGCTATCTTGAGTTCATTTCCTTGATGTCAAAGTCAAAACTTGTTTTAACCGATTCAGGGGGTTTACAAGAAGAAACAACGGCCCTCGGCATTCCTTGTTTAACTATTCGTGAAAATACAGAAAGGCCCGTAACAATAACACAAGGAACAAACCAACTTGTAGGTACTGATAAGGAGAAAATAATCTCGGCTGGATTAGAGGCTCTGCAAGGGAATGGTAAAGCAGGTATCATCCCAAAATATTGGGATGGAAAGACATCATCAAGAATTGTTGACGTGTTATTACAGAGTATAGGACAATAGGAGTGGGTCACATACGAGTCTTACACGTATTGGCAAATAGCCATCCCGATACTAATGGATATGCAATAAGGTCACACATGATTCTAAAGCATCAGTTACAACTAGACGGTATTGAGATTCACGCTATAACTTCGCCATTTTATCCAAATAGGGTATTGATGCAGGAAGAAATTGTCCATGACTCTATACATTATGTTAGATGCAGACATCCATCCTTCGTGTCCGATAAATTGCCAATAGGTCAAAAAGTAATTAGCAAATTCACGAAGTTCGATTCCAAGAATATAGAAACAGAAAAGAAACAAAAATCATTCCCAAAAATGGCATATGATTTTGTATATTATGGATTTTTAAAACTAGGTAGGTTGATAAAAAAACCATTCAGAATCCCTTACAGAGTTTGGGAAGAAAGGGTGCTGATGAAGTATTTTGAATCTCACATTTCAAATTATTTGCAAGAAAATGATATCGATGTAATACATGCACACACACCTTACCGAGTTGGAATACCATCAATGAATGTAGCCAAGAAATTTGGAAAGAAATTTGTTTATGAAATGAGGGGTATGTGGGAAGAAACCGCAGTAGCTAATGGGCGATGGAGAAGAAACGGGCTTGCATATTCAAGGTTCAGAAGATTTGAAAACAGGGTGCTAAAAGGTGCTGATAAGGTTGTTACAATATCTATGGAACTCAAGAAAGAACTGATTTCGAGAGGAGTTTCTGGAGACAAAATTGTAGTCGTGCCAAATGGGATCGAAACTTTGGAATCAATTGCAGAATCTCCAAAATTTGAAACCATCGAAACTGAACTAAATCGTTTGGATGGTAATATGACTGTAGGTTACATTGGATCACTAAGGAAATTGGAAGGTGTTGATATGACTGCTGATGCAGTATCTGAATTAGTTAAACAAGGCCATGACATCAATTTCTTTTGCCTAACGGGAGTTGATGGCCAAAAAGAACTGATTGAGCATTCAATTCGAATTGGCTTAGGGAATAGAGCGCTAATTACCGGGCCAGTTCCTCACTATGAAGTAAAACAGTATTACGACTTGATAGACATATTCGTAGTTAGCCGCCCAGATTATCCTGTGACAAGGACGGTTACTCCGTTGAAACCATTCGAAGCGATGGCTAGGGCGCGCCCAGTTATTGTCACAAATCTACCAGCTCTAAATGAGATAATTACCAATTTAGAAACCGGGATAATTACTGAAGATAACGAATTATCATCATTAGTAAAATCGATTGAAATATTAATTTCAGACCAAGAACTAAGGACAAAACTTGGAGAACAAGCGAAATCATGGGTGATTAACGAACGCTCTTGGAGTAAGTTAGTGCAGCGTTATTCAACAGTATATGCAGAATAAATCAGGGCCACTATCGGGTTAGATCATAACGAAACTGGGATGCCTTGGCAAAAATAGAATCTGTAAATGATGATTTAGGATCGAAATGTTTGTTATTTCCATTTTTAACAAATCATATCGATAAACGCGCATCTTACTTTTCCGAAGCGAAGACTATGTGTACTGAATGTGATTTAGTGAAACTATGAGCGTGAGGCAGGTTAGAGGTCGCACAGATTCTCGAACGTTTGTCCTACTCTGGCCTTTAATTTTCATCAAGAATTCTCTTGAACATAAATATCTCATATCACATTTGGTTAGGAAGGATATTAGATTAGCCTATCACGGTACGTTTTTAGGATATCTTTGGACTATCATCGAACCATTAATTATGACAATCATTCTTTACGCCTTGTTTGTAATATTAAGAGGGAGTTCAGATGAGTTTCTTCCACTTTATGTCATGCTTGGAATTTTGTTTTATTCTAATTTTTCTAAAACAACTTCTATGTGTAATAATGTACTATTGGATCAGGCGCCATTAATAAATCAGGTTTATTTTCCAAGAGAAGTATTTCATGTTAATATTCTTATGTATCAACTTTACAGGCTTTGTATGAGTTTATTTATCATAGTTCCAATGCTTTTCTGGTACAACATCACTCCAACAATTTACATTGTATTATTAATTCCTGCAATGTTAGGTATGGGATTTTTAGGAATGGGGATAGGAATGATTACCAGTATTCTCCAAGTTAGGATTCGAGATGTTAAACAGATGGTGCAAGTCGGTTTAAAGTCAGGTTTTTACATATCAGGAGTTTTCTTTGGCGGAAAGCACATACCACCAGAATGGTTAGATATTTACTTCCTGAATCCGATAGCTGTTTTTATTGAATTATCAAGGGTATCCGTGTTAGGAGAAATGGGAGTATTGGAAGTCATGAATGTGGCCTATGCACTTTTATTTTCTTTAGCAGTCCTAATTGCTGGGATGTGTATATTTAAAAAATATGAAAAGAAGGTGGTTAAATATCTATGATGGCTGAAAATAGTGCTATTTCTGTAAAGGATGTTGTATTAGACTACCCTTTGGCAAATTCAGGAAAAAAATTCCTAAAGGAGGTAATAACTTCAAGGTTTAAGTTCAAGGGTAACATGTACAGAGCTTTGGATCATGTTAGTTTGGAAATCAACAAAGGCGACATAATTGGGCTAATTGGCCCAAATGGCGCAGGTAAGAGTACTTTACTTCGTGTAATAGCAGGAATCCTACCTCCAGATACCGGAGAAGTCTGGACAGGAGGGCGGGTTAGCCTACTTTCAGGGGTAGGGGCAGGAATGCAAGCCAATCTTTCTGGTATTGAGAACATTGAACTTAGTGGTGCAATATATGGATTAACACCGAAGCAGATCGATGAAAAGCGAGATTCTATTATCGATTTTTCTGATATTGGAGATTTCATTCATCAACCTGTTAGGACATATTCAGCAGGAATGAGAGCAAGGCTCGGTTTTTCTATTTCATCTCATATTGAACCAGAAATATTGCTAATCGATGAAGTATTTGCAGTAGGAGACGGAAATTTCGCAAAAAAATCGAAAGAAAAAATCAGAAAATTAATTAATGGCGGGGCTACTGTTGTGTTAGTGAGCCATTCTGTATCTATAATCAAAGAATTATGTAACAAAGCATATTACATGGAAGAAGGTAAAATTTGTACAAATGGAGACCTAGAATTAGCATGTAAAGAATATCTGAATATGTAGGTGATAATATGAGAATTTTCCGTAGAAAGCCGAAGTTAAAACATCTCTTCGATAATGATTCTTTATTGGGGGAGAAAAAGTTTGTAGAGAAGATTGTATCTGAATCCACAAAACGTTTCAAGAATATTAACACAATCGAAAATCTAATCTCCTCCAATCTAAATAAAGATAAATTACAAAAACAATCTATTGCCCTCTCGGATTTGATTACTTTTTTGTATTCCACGCCCAGGGGTAGAGAACTCGCCGAAGACATGTATGTCGCTGGTTATCGTGCAATTCATAAACTCAATCAAAGTATATCTTATTCTTTCTGTGAAAGGTTGGATGGCCTCTCTTGGTCTAAACCATCTTCTATTAAAATCGAGGATTCGAAAAAATTTCTTAGGAAGATTATCGAAGAAAATTCTAACGAATCGAAATTTTTCAATTTGATAAAGCCAGTAGAAAAACCTCTAACCTTTCCAGATGTAAAGATCGCATGTTTGTTTGATAGATTCACTTTTGATTGTTTTTCTCATGAAGTTAATTTAATTCCTATATCAAAAACAAACTGGCGTTTTGTTTTAAGTCAAAGTGATGTAGAATATTTTTTTGCCGAATCCATTTGGTCAGGACACGATGGTGGATGGCAATTTGCGATGTCTTCATTCGATACTGCAGCAGGCGATCAACTACGTGAAGTACTGTCCTATTGTAAAGAAAATAAAATAAAAACTATATTCTGGAATAAGGAAGATCCAACAAATTTTGACTCGTTTATTGATGTAGCAAAACAATTCGATTACATTTTTACCTCGGATGAGGGATCTATTGGTAGATATGTTACAGAAACTGGTCATGAAAATGTATGGGCATTACCGTTTGCCGCCCAGCCAATTATTCACAACCCCATACGAAATTCACTTCCAGAACATGACATTGGTTTCGCAGGTTCATGGTATTCAAGAGATCATGGCAATCGGAAGAGAGATACACAAATCTTGTTGGATGCGTCGATGGACTTTGGTCTTCATATATTCGACAGGAATTATGGCACTAATAGCAAGAACGTATTCCCAGGGAAGTATTCTGATTTTGTAAAAGGGTCACTTTCATACAAAGAAACTTGTATGGCATATCGGGCTTACAAGATTTTTTTGAATGTGAACTCGGTTGTTGAATCGCCAACAATGTTTTCTAGACGGGTTTTCGAACTTCTCTCTTCATATACAAATGTAATCTCCACGCCTTCTGCTGGAATAGAGAATATTTTAGGCGATAATGTACATATTGTTTCAGAAATCAACTCAGCCAAATCGTTGATTGAACGATTATTGAAGGACGATTTTTATAGAAAAAAGAGTGTGCATAAAGGGTATAGATTAGTGCATAATTATCACAAGTATTCTGATAGGTTGAAGTATATCTTTGAAAGAGTAGGAATTACGTGGAATGAGGCCCCTCCGCCACTTGTATCTTGTGTAACTTGTTCAAATAGACCACAGATGATTGATAATATAATAAGAAATTTTGATTGTCAGAATTATTCTAACAAGGAACTAATTTTAATGCTTGAAGCTGATAACGAAGATTTTGAACGAATAAGAGATAATCTAGCCGATAGAAGTGATGTGAGTTTATTTAGGCAATCTAAGGAGGAGTTTTTGGGTACTGCCATAAATCGTGGAATTCGCTTGTCGGGCGGCGAATATATTGCTAAATTTGATGACGACGACATATATGGGCCAAATTATCTTTCTGATGGTTTAATTCCATTTTCTTTTTCAGATGCTTCAGTCGTCGGAAAACTCGAGACAATATTGTACCATGAAGCAAGTGGAAAATATTATATCAGATTCCCCGGGAAAAGCCATAGATATCTTGATTTTGTGATGGGTGCAACTATAATTGCCAAGAAATCTGTATTTGATGTAATTGAATTTGGAGAATCAAATACAGGTGAAGATAGTGAGTTTTTGAAGAGATGTAAAAAGAATGGTTTCAAGATTTATTCTTCTGACCCATTCAATTGGGTTCACATGCGTCATAAATCCGAAGGTTTCCATACTTGGCAAGTTGAAGACGAGTCCTTACTAAGGCCAGCAATTGAATTTGATTTTACTTTAGATATTGATAGGGATGTGAATATTTGATAGAACATCGAGTCATCCTATTGGAAAGAGATGCCCAAAGAGTGACTCATGTTAATATGGAATTTTCTGAAATGATTCAAGATAATCAAATTTCGATTTTCCCTGCTATAGACGGTGAAAAAGATGATTTGCAAGAGGAATTGAAGAATCTTGAAATTGATGTAGCTCCAGATTTTGCGGGTCGTGCTACTTCTGGACAAGTTGGTTGCGCTATTTCTCATATGATGCTCTGGAGTGAATTGAAAGAATCTGGGACTAAGCGATGCGTTGTGTTCGAGGATGATGTGTCATTAACTGAGAATTACAGGCATAATCTTGAGGTTGTATTGAGCGAACTTCCTTCTGAATGGGATGTCGTCTTGCTATTTACTCATCCAGAGCATAGTCACATAAAAAACCGTAAAGAGATTCCTGGTAAGATGCAACTATTGAATCGAATTCCTACTTGGGGAACAGTAGGATATCTAATCAGTAAAACCGGGGTCGACAAATTCCTATCGAGGTTTTCTCAGACAGGAATATATGCTCCAATAGACATAATGATTCAGGATAGTCTTGCTGAGATGAAATCATACAGTCTGAAAAATGATCTGGTATTGACTGTTGGTCAATTGACAGAATCTGATGAAGATAAAGAATTGATGAAATCAAATGTATGGCAATCCAATACGTACAAACAAATCCTTCGGAAGATGAACCCTGACCAGATATTTATCTCAAACAAGCAAGCTGAGATTAAATCACAGAATGTATTAGTAGATTCTGCTGAAGTAGGTTTTTTTGTACAGACCGAACAATATTCGACAACATTCCACCTTGAAGATCGTGCTCCTTCCAAAGGAGATAGAGTTTCGTTTCATCTTTCGATTCCGGTTCCGTCTGATTTCTTGGATAATTTACTATTGAGGTTTTCAATTAGGTCTCATTATCAGGGGCTGGAATATTCTGGTAGAATGAGTTACTCCTTTCATATGAATGAGAAAGAGATTTTTCATGAGAATGTAGGTCAATTCAATAAAGTGAACAATGTTTCTTTGATCATACCAAAGAGGCCAGATTCAGGACTATTGGAATTGGAATTGAGATTGGATGTGATGAGGGATTGTGAAGATTGGAATTGGGGCCCCATCTCCAAAATCACTGCGGGAGATTTCTCGATTGAAACTGTAGAGAATTATGATTCATACTACTTGTCAACAACTAGTCCATATTCAATCAATTTGATAAGACATGAATCTTCTGAATTGAAGTCATTGATTCAAGAATTAGCATCAACTGGTGAATTAATTGATGTATTCATACCAGGCGGAAATCGCGGAGATGGATTAATCTATCAAGGAGCATTCAAATTATTCAGGCAATTTGGATTGAAATATAATCTCCTACCATATCGCTACAACAATGTCCTTGAGGAGTTTGTTGACCAACCAAGAGATGCAAACACTCTGTTAATAATGGGCGGTGGCGGTTTTAGTCATGGATTCAACCTTATGGTAGAAATCGTGCCAGAATTAGTCAAGAAATATGCTTTAGTTTACATATTACCTACAACATTTGACATAACATATACCCCGGTTAAGAAGTTCTTGGAAGAATTGCCTGAACATGTTTCAGTATTCTGCCGTGAGCAAAAAAGTCATTCAGATTTGATCGAAATTATACCTCCTCAACGATTGTTTCTAGATCATGATACAGCATTCGAATTCGACTATTCGAAATGGATGAAAAGGGGCAAGGGTGTATTGAATGCTTTCAGGGATGATAAGGAAAGTTCTGCAATTCAGTTACCTATCGGAAACCAAGACGTTTCTACTGGACCTGATAGTCAATGGAAAGAACTGTTGGATATTATCTCGCAATATTCCGTCATACATACGAATCGAGCCCATGTAAGTATCGCAGCAGCATTGATGGGTAAGGAAACTCACATTTATCCATCTTCATATTTCAAGCAAAAAGAAATATTCAGATATTCATTATCCAATCGCAAGAATGTTAAATTTCACTCTGAAATTGATGGCCAGTCAGATGGTAAATTCAGGGTCAGATTGAATAAACCGATTATAGCTGAAGGAAGAGTTGATTTTTCGTGGGAAACTCAAGGGGATGAAAAATACATTAGAGGCTCACAATTTTTCTATGATTTTGGAGAAGCCAATTTATCTGAATGCAATCCACATTCTTTTGATAATTTATGCATAGGAATATTATTTTCGATATGGAGAAATGAATCTGTGATTCAACTTGATTCTGAAACTCCAATAAATACTGAAATTATAGAACACTGGAGGAAATATTGGGAGATTGAGAATATTGAATATATTGGAAAATCTTCCGAATCTATCCAATTACTAAGTATTGAGAATAACCAATTCAGAGACAATGATTCTCCAAACAATGGAATAGGATTGCTATTTGGTGGAGGTAAGGATTCAATGATGGCAGCTGGAATATTGTCAGAAGTGGCTCCAGAAAGGCCACTATACTTACTATCATTTCTGCATCCGAATTCTCAAGGTACAGATTTTCGGAATAAGTTAAGGGAACGTAGAACAAAGTTAGTCTTAGATCCAGTTTCTGAATTGCGAGAAGTTCAAGTTATTATTGTAGAGACTGATTTGTTAGGTCGTGCTTTAACAGAAAAAGTCAGATATGCGCCTCACATTGCAGTATATAGTGCTACATTGGCAATAATTTCTGAAATTACTGGAATCAGTGATGTATTTTTCAATTATGAAATGCCTCATTATTGGGTAAGGGAGCATGGCAAACAAGACCCTAGTCCTTATTTTCTCCGTTCTAGGCCTGAATACCTTGAATTCACATCAACACATATTTCCAAGTTAACTGGACAACCTTTCTGCTTGTCTAATATGAGTCTTGGTACAAATATTCATTTACATTTCACTATTTTATCACAAAGATATCCTGAATTATGGAATTTTAACCTTACATGTGAGGCTCAGTTAAATCTTGAAAATCGATATTGCCATAATTGTCACAAGTGCTTTTTCATTTCGCTGTTTGGAATATTGAGTGGCAATATTCCTAATGGAATAGATGTAGAACAAGTCATTTCTGGTCCTTTTTTCGGTGAAAAGTCAGGTCCCGAATTAGACAAACTTTCTCCACAAAACGGGAAAAATTCATTGCATCTAGGAAACATTTTCGGGATTTTTCACCAAATGGACTTGGGTCATTGGGCAGAGCAAATTGACCTGAAATCTTCCAATCTATCAGACGAGGCTATTAGTAATCTGAAGAAGTTGAAAGATCATTATGGAAATGAAATCAGGGACGAGGTTACAAAGTACTATTTTCAAGCCTTGAAACATCTTCCTGAATGGTTCCAAGATCCATTTGAAAAAATACTGAAAGAATATGCAAGTCCTTCAGAGACCCCAGAGTTTTTCCTTTTCAACAATAAAAGAGTAGTTTTCAATTATGATTATTCACATGATTTCTAATTTTTCAAGAATATTTCTTTGGATGATTTGCATCGAGAAGTGTCATGATAATCTAAATTTCTAGAGCGTCAATTTTGATGAAGTATGAAACGAATGTTAAACAGAATCCAGATATTTTGTTGTCTAGTAAAAAAATGTATAATTTGACTTTGAATATAAATGTAGAATTGGTAAATCTGATTAAACCATGAAATCTCTCTCAACGAGGCTAATCGGGACGGCCGATAGCGTGAGTTTTCCATCCTAAAGATGAAATCGAGTCAAGATCGAGAACTCGCCTGCCATCGTATAGGATCGGATTTCGCATACGAGTTGCAAGTCCAGCCCAATCGATTTCTACACAGGATTTGTGTGCAGTGACTAGAACAGCTAGGTCGTATCCTTCAGCAGAATCGATGTCACTGACAACTTCGACACCGTCAGGGAAATCTCCCGAATTGAGGTGTGGGTCGTATGCTGCTACCGCGATATCTTTGGATTGTAGGGCTTCTGTGAGCGGTTCAGCAGGCGTTTCTCTTGGGTCCCCGACTTCAGCCTTGTAAGACCAGCCTAGAAGCAAAACTTTGCCTTCACCTGCTGGGACTCCTGCCTTGTAGAGTAATTCATTGAGAACACCTGCAACATGGATTGGCATTGTACGGTTTACTGCACGAGCCGCAGTAATCAATTCAGCAGGAACACCAACATCAGCAGCCCTCTGCATCATGTAGTAGGGGTCAACTGGAATGCAGTGTCCTCCAACGCCAACACCAGGAGTATAGCGATGGAAGTTCCACTTTGTTGCTGCTGCTGAAAGAACGTCCTCAACATCGACATCAAGTTCTGGGAATATTCTAGCCAACTCATTTACTAATGCGATGTTGATATCGCGCTGAACATTTTCAATCACCTTTGCTGCTTCGGCGACTTCGATTTTTCCAACATAACGAACATCTTCCGATGTCAGTCTGCTGTACAATGCTACCAAAGCATCACCAACCTCTGGATTTGAACAACCGATGACCCTCGCGACTTGTCTAACCCCGTGGGCAGAATCTCCGGGGTTGAATCTTTCTGGACAATATGCAATTTCAACATCAACACCAATTTCTAATCCTATCTGCTCTATTTCTGGCATCCAAGTTTGAGCGGTGACGCCAGGATAAACTGTAGATTCTAACACAATTATCGTTCTGGAGCCTTTTTTGATCGAATCAAAAACAGCAATTCCTGCTTTTTGAACATATGTTAAGTCAGGCTTGAGGTCTTCCGTGACTGGAGTGGGAACTGTGACTAATACAACATCACAATGAGGAACAGCCTCACTTGTTGAGGTAGTAATATTCCATCTGTTAGCGCCAGGTTCTGGAATTATATCATCCACGTCAGGGTCACCAGTGGGGTTTTCTCCACGCTTAACCATCTCAACAGTTCTCTCGGAAATATCAACGCCCCAAACATTGAACCCAGCATCATGGAAGCCGATGGCGGTAGGTAGGCCGACATATCCCAGACCGATTACACCCACAGTTAAGTCACCACTTTGTGCCTTACTTGCAAAGTCTGTCGTCCAGCCCATAGTTAAGGTGTAAAAGACTTCATTTTTGAACCCGATGGATGATTTAAGCGAAGGTATGTTGACCTTGGACTTGGACAACTGTTCATGCCGAGTGTTCTAGTGACGGGAGGAGCAGGCTTCATTGGCACTCATCTTTGTGAAAAACTTCACTCATTCGGCTATCACGTGATCTCCATAGATCTAAACCACAAAAACACCCAACCATGGGAATGCCTAACTGCGGATATACGAGATGAATTAGCACTCGAAGGTATCGATTTCATCATTCATCTGGCAGCCCAAGTTTCTGTCTCCGAATCAATTATCAATCCCGATGAAACATTATCGATTAACGTAGACGGGACATCTTCACTTATTTCCGCGGCTGAAGCATCAGGAGTCAAGAGAATTTTATTTGCATCTAGCGCAGCAGTGTATGGAGATTCTGACCAATTACCGACGACAGAAGGTGCGCCACTAATCCCACAATCTCCTTATGCGGTATCAAAAATTGCAGGTGAAGAATTACTTAAAAGAACCGAAATAGAAACGTGCGCTATGAGATTTTTCAATGTATATGGTTCAAGTAATAGTTTGCAAAGTAATTACGCCGCTGTCATCCCAGCTTTCAGAAATGCAATAGAAAATAGCCAGCCGTTGACTGTTTATGGTGATGGAACCCAAGTTAGAGATTTTATTCATGTAGATGATTTAGTCGAGATTATCATTCGATTAATGGAGATGGACCCAATTCCTAGTGAAGTAAACATCGCAACCGGTGAAGGTACAAACTTACTAGAGTTAGTTGATCTGTTGACATCATCTCTCGAAGGAGATTATCAAATACAGTTCGAAGAACCACGCGAGGGAGATATTCACACATCATTAGCCGACATCTCAATTTTGAGAAAGCAAATGCCCGGCCTCGAATTTACATCCCTATCGGAGGGGATTAGTTGAGAGTAATCTGGCTCTCATCAAAGGATTTGAGCAATTCATTGAGTTCTACAACCGTTATCGAGTTAGCTAACGGATTAGTGAGAAGAGGCCACGAAGTAATCGTTTATTCACCCGGGAAACCAAAGAATGCATTATTCATGCATAATGAGGTCAAGCGAAG
>Ga0181565_10001220_pt1 | contig 19620 bp, 19 predicted proteins | sample 101ome_16_FD_129661 | JGI IMG/M metagenome (GOLD analysis project Ga0181565, IMG submission 129661) | Coastal salt marsh microbial communities from the Groves Creek Marsh, Skidaway Island, Georgia - 101401AT metaG (megahit assembly) | ecosystem: Environmental > Aquatic > Marine > Intertidal... | reverse complement strand
CCATAACGGCGGCCCCCAGAAAGCCGCAGATATTAGCGAGTCGCATAATCGCGAACCGCTGTTATCAATGCGTTTAATGCTGCTTTATCAGCCTTTGCAAGACCGGACAGCTTATCTGCATCGGCATTAATTTCCGATGCGAAAGCAGCGACAATATCGCTTTTGCGAATAGTCGTGCCAGCTTTGGCAGTCGCTTTCTGCTTGGGAGTATAATCCAGACCGAGCGACTTGATCTTACTGATAACTGACCGAGCGGTCAAGTTATTGTCAGCGGCATATTTGACCGCTTGGTCGTAATCCCATGACGCATTGGAAAGAAGAGCGCTAACCATTGATTCAGTGTAGTTTGACATAGTAAAAATCTCCGAAAATTAAAGAGTGCCAAGTGGCACGTTATAAAATAAAGTGTTTAATGTGACCCTTTTTAATTGGGCCGGTGTATCATCCATCTAAAGGATTCCGATAATTGATCTGGCAACACAATGCCTTCCCGCCTATGGGCCGAGAGTATAGCGTCCCGTTCGCTGTGCCTATCGTTGGGTATGCTCGCTGTGGGAGCGTTGGGCAATCTGCCCCGAATCGGCTGCCGCAGTCCTTGCTGGCATGGTGTAAAGATACAGAAATCGGCCACGGGTGTCAATGGGAATTTTCGATCAAAATCCCCAGGTGCATCGGAAAAATCGATCAGCGAAAACACTGTATAAATTTACAGGTGCCATGTGTCACTCTTTAGAACCACTGTATAAATTTACAGTGCCAGGGGGGCGGTAATGAGACTCATTCTCATTTAGCCGCGCACACGCACACCACCATGCGCAACTTTGGGTTTTTTTACTTCGAAAAAGGCGCTAAAATTTTTATGCTCTTGTCATAATTTTGTCACAATTTTTTGGTATAATATAATCTCTAAAAATTATTTTAGAAGGAGGAGGGAATATTATGTTATTCGTATTATTATTGTTATTACCCGTACTAGGTTACTCACAGGATATAGAACAGATTGTCGTTACCGCAACTAAAAGAGAAACGCAACTCAAAGACACGCCCATCTCAATGTCAGTCGAGACCGCACAAAATCTCGAAGATCGTCACGTTCAATCCCTCTTAGACCTCGGTGATGGCTCAGTTCCCGGATTGAATGTTGCCACGTTTGAGGCCCGCCAAACAGCTCTCACCGTGGGTATTCGCGGTATCGTACCTTTAGACGCAAATCAGCCCGCCCGTGAACAAGGTGTCGGCATTTACATCGATGGCGTATATCTCGGACGCCAGCACGGACTCAACGCAGCCTTACTAGATATTGAACGAATTGAAGTTCTCAAAGGGCCACAAGGTACTTTATTCGGACGTAATACTTCAGGAGGTGCTCTTAGCCTCATAACGAAGAAGCCTACTGGTTTTCTCGAAGGCTCTATGAAAGTCGGTGCGGGTAATTACGGCTCTCACAACACAGAGGCACATATAAATTTACCCTCCGTAGCGAACATTGCTACAAAGATAGATTTCATTACACAATATCAGGACGCCACTGTCAAAAATCCAGTCGGACAAGGTTGGAACCTCTTTGACAGACAAGGTGCTCGTTTTAGCGCAGACTGGGAAGGTGGAGCTTTCTCTGCCGATGTAGGCACAGATAAAAACACTCCCTTCTATTCTCAGCTACTGAACTTTGATCCCAATAACGTAGGTCTTGCTCCTCTTCCCTCGATGATTGTAGTACAGGGAGATGACCGAATGAAAGTTGCTGATATTGGAGTTCCTCAGGCAGAAAGCCGTAACGACACTTTAGGTTATTCTCTAACTTTCGACTTTGGAATAAAATCTATTACTTCCTATCGAGAGGTTACCTCTGAACAATGGGATAATAGCGGTGGAGCCCATAGAGTTCCTACGCCCAAACCAGATGGCGTTTTTAGCCGTTACAGTCTTTCGAAGCTCGGCCAGAATCAGATATCACAAGAGTTTCAGCTTGTAGGTTCCACTGATACTATTGATTATGTAGCAGGAGTTTACTACTTCAAAGAGAATGCTTGGGAAGAAGCTGCTACTCCTTCTACAAACAGATGGAACAGCGACTTGACTGATTATACAATTAACGATCCTGCTACTTGGGCATATGAAAACTGGAAAATTGATCGTGGCTCTCGTGCTACTTCAACCTCAATAGGTGTTTTTGGTCAAGCAACATGGAACTTGTCTAACTGGCATTTTACTCTCGGTGGACGTCAAACAAACGATCAGAAGGAAGGACGTCTCTATAAAGTAAAAGGTCTTGATGCTGAGTGGGATATGAGTCTAGACACATCTCGTTTTAATCCTCTTGCTGTTGTCGCTTGGGATGCTACAGAAGACCTAAATATATACGCCAAGTATGCTACAGGTTATCGCTCAGGCGGTGCATCTTCTCGTTCATTAACATTTAGAGAATTTGGGCCTGAAGACGTAACATCGTATGAATTAGGTACGAAGTATGAACGTGATAGAGTCCGTGTGAATACTGCATTGTTTACAATGGACAGAACGGGTTCACAGGTTGATTTTAGTCAAGTAAATTTTGATCCTATTACACAATCTACTCGCAACACACTTGAAACTCTGAACGCCCCCGGAGTTACAGAAATTAATGGATTTGAAGTTGATAGTCAATTAGCTCTTACAGACGAGCTGCAAGTAAGAGCAGCTTATACTTACACTGATACGCAAGTACCTGATACTGTAAACCCATTCAATGGTGAACTGCAAGAAGTATTCATTGTATTCACTCCTAAGAATGTATATAACGTAAGTGCTGACTATAGCAAATACTTTAGCAAGTTTGTTATGAATGCTCATTTTGATGTGAGCAAAACTGATGCTGCTTATGCATTTTCAGAGTATGCACTCATGAATGACGCGCACATTATTGCGAATGCTAGTTTGTCTTTTGAATATGGCGATGGGTGGGCTCAGTTGTGGGTTCGTAACTTAACTGATGAAGCATATGTTTATCGTAGAGACCCGCAAAAGGATGACAAGTTGGGTACATACGGTAACTTCAATGCGCCCAGGACTTATGGGCTTACTGTGGGTTATAACTTTTAAGAGAATTAAACATATAACTAAACCCTCGGAAAAAATTTTTGTTGACATTCACCTCCTTCCACGATATAATAGCAAAATGATATCAATAGCTCTTACACACGAAAAAGACTCACCCACATTCTCTCAGCAGATGCTAGAGAATCAGTGGTCTTATCTCTTCGAGATAGTCGTTCCAGACAAAATCTACATTCTCTGTCTACACGACCATGAAGACTCCTGGCTCAATGATCCCTCGATCAATAGCAAGTATCAACTTATTACAAGCTACGACGAAATCACAGAGCCTCTCACGTATATCACACCCACAAATGCCCGTAGTCTTCCCGGAGAAACCTCCCTCGTGAGCTATACGCATCCAGAGACAGCCTGCTACGTTTTCGGCCCAAATGACTCTGACCTTACCTCTAGCACGCCCGGAGATAAAGTCTACATTCCCCAGTCCGCTGACTGGCAGTATTATAACTGGGTAGCCGCAGCTATCACGTTCTACGACAGACTCGCAAAAAATGGCAATACTTGATAACAGAACATCCCTAGAAGCCTACGATAATACACTCGCCACAGGCGATTATCTAGCAACTTCTTCAGCCGCAGTTGATACGGAAGTATTCTATCAAGGCGATCGTTCGATTGCCGAAAATATGAATAACTCTACAAGAGCGGTTGTTTATAACTTCGGATCTACTCAAAATTTCTCAAACAATATATTCTATCTTCTCATTAACTGCGGTGTTGTAAGTAACCTTCTCTCAAAGTCCGCAGGAGGTTTTAGAATTCGTTTCTGTGGTGGTGCAAATGAAGCCGCAAACTTCTTCGAAGTCTATGTAGGCGGAAATGATTCCTGGCCCTCCTCTTTCATCGGAGGCTGGACAATGTTCATTGTAGACATTGAAACCGCAAGAGCCGATGCCATCACAAATGGCTGGACAAACGGCACCGTTCCAGCAACTTCAGCCATTCAATGCGTAGGATATGCTGGAGAAACCTCCACGATGATTCGTACCGCCGATAATACTTGGTGGAACGGATTCTGGAGACTTCCAGCGAATACGCCAGGTATTATCGTAGAAGAGCAAAACACTGGCTCTGTAGACTGGACTTTTGCCGATATACTTTCCACAGCCCAAACAAACTTCTGGGGATCTTTTAGAAGCTCAGACGGAGGCGCATACGTTTGTAATGTTCCTATTCAGATAGGAAACACTACGGGGTCTCTTACTCACGGATTTTCTGATACGAACCAAACGCTTCTCTGGGAGACACCCGAATTTTTCGCCGACGGAAGATATGGTATTTCTATAGTAGGTGCGGCAACAAGTACAACTACAGTAACTCTCGGAATCAAAACAGGTACGGGTGACGATGCTACAGGCGCTCAAGGTGTATTGATACAATCTGATGCCACTCAGAATACTCGGTGGTTTCTTGACGCTTCAGATGCAAATGTAACTTTTAATGCCTATGGTTGTACTTTTAATCATGGAGAAACTTTTACAATAACGGGAGATGCGGAAGTCATTTCGACTACGATTATTAACTCCTCTTCCTATGTACAGTCTACGAGCGCAACAGATGGCAGCATATATCTTAGAAACTCAGTAATTAATGCCGCAACGGCGGATGGCGTGGCTTTCGTAAAAACCGTTGATATGACGGATATTAAGTATAGCTTATTTGAGTTTTCAGACGGTCATGCGATAGAACTTACGACTCCTCGAACTGCGAGCCAGATCTCTCTTGGAAATACTTTCTCTGGTTATGGAGCTACTGGATCTCCTGCAACGAATACAGATGCTGCTGTTTATAATAATACGGCGGGAGCCGTCACAATTTCTGTAACCTCTGGAGATGCTCCATCTTACCGAAATGGAACCTCAGCTTCTACTGTAGTGACCGCCTCAGCGGCGTTTACCGTAAAGAATGTAATTGCAGGCTCCGAAGTACGATTTATTGACCTTGCTTCCCCCGTGACAGAGCTTGCAGGTGTAGAAAATATTGGACTATCCCCAGAAGGTCTCTCAAACGTGACAACTGCAGCCGACACCGAAAACCCCGGTAACTTTACAGTTACTTATACTTATGACCAAGCGGATGCACCGATTAGCACATCTATTAAAGTTCTTAGCCTCGCTTATCAAATTGAAGAAGTTGACGTAACACTTGGTACGAGTGGAGGAGAACTTTTAGTTCAGCAGCGTTTGGACAGGAATTATGAGAACCCACCATAAATAATTCTTGACATTTTGGTCAACTTGGGGTAAAATTCAAAAATGGATATCGTAAAAATAGCACCAGAAAATTTGGAGGTGGCAAATGCCTACCTTTCCACTGGAAGCGCCCTTGTAGCTGCTGAGCAGCTCGGGGTGTCTCCAGATACTGTGTATGCTATTATTGAAAAGTCAGATGTAAAAGAGTATATGAATCAGGTCTACTTAGACCAAGGCTACCGTAATCGTTTTAGACTAGCAGAATTGTTAGACGAGATTATTGAGAACAAGATAGAAGAAGCCCGCGAATCTGAAGTATACTCGTCAAAGGACTTAGTAGACATCATAGGACTGGCACATAAAATCTCTCAAGATCACAGCAAAGCAACTGCCTCTACTGCCATCACGAAGCAAAGTAATACACAAGTGAATGTGTATGGTGATGGTAACTACGGAAAGCTCATGGAGAAGTTGTTAGGTGACAGCACAGGATGATCTAGATAATCTATGGATTGAACACAGAGTATTACGGCAAGACTTCTATACCCATGAAGCGGTAGTCGAAGAACGCTGGAAGACTGTGTTTAATGAACTTAGAGAGTTTCAGGAGAGCACGAAACAGGCTCAGAAGGAGCTCAAAGACCGCGTAGACACATTATATAAGCTGATGTTAACCGTAAGTGGTTCACTCATTCTTATGTTGCTCGGCGCGTTAGTTACGGGAGTCTCATTATGATTTATCAAAAAGGCAATGCCTGGAAGATAAGCGGCTCAGCACAAAAATACGCTACAAAAAAGGATGCGGAAAAAGCATTAAATGGAAATATCGAGAAAGGACATAGTGACAGACAGGATTCTTCCGAACGGGAGCTTCCTGAAAGTACCGATAGCTGGTTACTTGGAGCTGCTTGGGATACAGCCAATACCGTCGCAGATAGCGATAATTAATGCGCTAAACAATCCGAAGTATAGATTTGTAACAGCTGCACTTGCTAGACGGCAAGGTAAGACTTATATAGCGAACATAGCTGCACAGTGTGTGGCTCTTTGTCCCGGCTGTCATGTTCTTATTGTATCTCCAAACTATAATCTCTCGCAGATTAGTTTCGACTTACAAAGAAATCTGATTAAGAAATTTGATTTAGAGGTTCAGAAGGATAATGCTAAGGATCGTGTAATAGAATTGCCTAACGGCTCTACTATTCGTCTTGGCTCGGTGAATCAAATTGATTCAGTAGTAGGTCGTTCTTATGATTTTGTCCTCTTTGATGAGGCTGCTCTTGCTGATGGCGAAACTGCTTTCAACGTGGCTATTCGACCGACTCTCGATAAGCCCGGCAGCAAAGCTCTATTTATCTCTACTCCTCGTGGTAGGAATAATTGGTTTAGCAAGTTCTTCAATCGTGGCTTCAATAATGATTATCCTGAATGGGCTTCAATAAAAGCTACTTGGCAGGATAACCCGCGAGCTTCAGAATCAGATATTGATGAAGCGCGTCGTACTATGAGCGAAGCTGAGTTTAAGCAAGAGTACGAAGCAGACTTCAATATATTTGAGGGGCAAGTATGGAACTTCGATTATGACGAGTGCGTAGAAGACTTATCAGAGTTTATTCCTAGTCGATGTGATATTATAGCTGGTGTGGACGTAGGCTTCAAAGATCCCACCGCCTTTGTCGTTATAGCATATAACGAATCAGATGATAAATACTATGTACTCGAAGAGTACTATGCAGCAGAGAGAACAACTGAGGAACATGCGGGTTACATCAAGGAAATTGCAGACCGCTGGCAAGTTGACTACATATTCATAGACGCTGCTGCGCAGCAAACAAGATTCGACTGGGCGCAAAATTACGACTTGACTACGATAAATGCAAAGAAGTCTGTACTCGACGGAATAGGACACGTAGCGTCCCTCGTAGACAACAACAGACTTATTGTTCATCAAGGATGTCACAAAGTGCTGGAATCTCTTGACCAGTATAGATGGGACCCAAACCCCAATCTTATGCGGGAAAAGCCCGTGCACAACGATGCGAGTCACATGGCAGATGCATTGAGGTACGCTTTATACACTTATAAGACTACTGCTTATACCTTTTAAGACCTTCAGAAAAATTTTTCTTGACTTTCAGCTCACCACTAGATATAATTACAAAAATAATGACAAAAGCAGGACTAAAAAGAGACCCAGTAAAGTACATAAGGGATAAAGCTAAGTCTAAATATAATAAAGGGCCAGAGTGCCAAATATGCGGAACCAAGGCCCGTTTAGACTTTCATCACTTTTATACATTAACGATGATGTATGACAAGTGGATTAAGGAAAAGAAACAAGCAAGGCCAGAACATTATACGAACGAGTACATTGTTATCTGGCGAGACGAATTTATAGAAGATCACTGGGCAGAGCTGTACGATGAAACAGTCACCCTCTGCCACGATCATCACTTACAATTACACTCCGTTTATGGGAGGAACCCGCCACTTCATACTGCAGCAAAGCAGAAAAGGTGGGTAGAGAGACAAAGAGAGAAATATGGCCTGGTATGACTTCTGGAATAGAGGGGATAAAGTAGAAAAGCTAAACCCCGCCCAGGAGGAGATCGTAGTAAGCCTAGAGGGTGCAGGCCCGATTGGCTCACGCGAGCTTCCAATGAAGTACACTGCGTACTATGAACATTTGGAAGTTGTAAATCGCGGAGTCAATATGATAGTAGATGATGCAGCGGAGATTCCTCTTTACATAGGGGAGCCCATTAAAGGAGCAAAGCCTGTAACTCAAGGCGAAAATGTTCGTAGAAAAAAAGTCGACTTGTTATTAAACAAGGAACCTAATCCATTTCAAGATATATCTAGCTTTCGAAGAAACCTCATTATCGACTATATACTTGATGGGAATATTTTTATTTACTTTGATGGGTCTGCGCTGTATCACATTCCAGCGAACCACATGGACATTATCCCAGACACAAAAACTTATGTGACTGGATATACATTTCAGAAGAGCACTAATTTTAGCCCTGATGAAATTATTCATATCAAAGAAAACAGCTTTAATAGTATCTACAGAGGAACAAGTAGGCTGAGAGCTGCAAGAAGCACACTAGCAAAGCTGGTGAATATGCTTTCATTCCAGGATAACTTTTTTAAGAACGGAGCTGTCACAGGACTCGTAATAAAAAGCCCAGATATTATTAGCGAAAAGAATAAAGAGAGAATGATCCAATCTTGGATGACTAAATACTCTCCTACAGGCGGCGGAAGACGGCCTCTTATACTTGATGGAGGTATGACGCTTGACTCACTTTCATCTGTAAACTTTAAAGAACTGGATTTTGAAGAGTCAATTGATGCCGCTGAGAAAAAGATTATGAAAGTACTTGGAGTTCCTCCAGTACTTATGGATTCAGGTAATAATGCAAATATTAGACCGAATCACAGATTATATTATTTGGAAACTATACTACCTATTGTAACAAAAATCAATACAGCTTTAGAAAGATTCTTTGGGTATGAGATAACTCCAAATGTAACAAATATTCCTGCACTTCAGCCAGAACTCCGAGATGCAGGTAGCTATTACACAACCTTGGTTAACTCAGGTATTATTACACCAAACGAAGCTCGACATCAGTTGAACTTTGACAAGATGGTTGACCATAACTGCGATGAGATTCGTATACCACAAAACATCGCAGGTTCCGCAGTAGACGCGAGTCTAGGCGGAAGACCTCCAGGAGAAACAGATGCAGATGAAGAGTAAACGCCACGAAGCTTACCTAGGTATGTTCGAAGCCTTCAAGAAAGAAGGAAGAGAACTTAACATAGGAGAAGCAAAAAAGCTTTACCCAGAAGCAGCCGCAGCTCTCAGAAAGCACTCAGTAAGTATGGGTGCAGGCATGAGACGCCTTAAAAAGATTTTCAAAAACGAATGGCATGAAATCTATGAAACTAAGTTAAACATAGTTCATACGCCTGTTAAACCCACCCCGAAGACAGTAGATATTTCTTCTGACTCTTCAGAGGAGCTTTCCCCTTTAGATAAACTGAGAAAGGCTCGCAAAGAGACTCACTATGAATAAAATCTTTCATATTGGTTCAACATTTGAGAAGTCCCTTAATACCGAAGACAATGAGCTTTATATTAATGGGATGGCCAGCACGAAGGACATCGATCGAATGGGAGATACTATCCCTTCTGAAGCATGGACAAAAGGTGGTGGACTAGACAATTATAAAAACAACCCTATTATTCTATTTAATCACGATTACAATCGTCCCATTGGCAGAGCAGTTGAGCTTAGTACTGATGACAATGGTCTACAGCTAAAAGCAAAAATTGCTAAATCTGCTGGTGATGTTCGTAATCTAATTGAAGACGGCGTTCTTGGAGCTTTTTCTGTTGGTTTCCGAGTCAAGGACGCGGAATATCTTTCGGAAACTGATGGATTTAGGATCAAGGATGCAGAACTTTTAGAGGTATCGGTAGTTTCGATTCCCGCTAACCAAGCTGCAACTTTTTCGCTAGCAAAATCCTTTGACTCTGATTCTGAGTATGAAGAGTTCAAAAAATCTTTCACACAAGACTCCCAGGAGTCAATGCCTACCGACTTAGAAGAAGTCGAAGCACAGGAGAAAACTATGAGCGATATTGATATCGACGCTATCGTAGCCGCTACTGTCGAGAAGACTGCGGCTGCAATGGCAATGAAAGAAGCTGAGCGCAAAGCTGCAGATGAAGCGGCTGCTACTAAAGCTGCTGAAGAAGAAGCTGAAAAAGCTGCTCAGTCTGCTTCAATTGTTACCGCAGTTGAAACAGGTGCAGAAAAACTGCTGGCTGATGTTGAAGCCAAGCTTGCTGAGAAAGACGCTAACTTTGAAAAACTGATTGGCGAACTTTCTTCTGAGCTGAAAGAGAAGTCAGCTGAGATCGAAGCAATCCGTAACTCAAAGCGTGTTTTCGCAGATCGTGCAGGTCTGGAAAAAGGCTTTACTGAAGACCAAGCTGTTGAGGCTCACATTCTTGGTGTTGTTACTCAAAAGGGTATGGACACTAAGCTGGGTCGTGACATTATGGAGAAAGTCAATGAAAACGGTGGTGTACAGGTTTCTGCCTCTACAACTGCTGATTTCGAAAGCACTGTATCTACTGCAATCGAAAAGGACATTGAGCTCGAGCTTGTTATCGACCCAATGTTCCGTAAGCTTCAGATGAATGCTGCTTCAATGGTTGTTCCTTTGATGCCAGATGCTGGCTACGCTGAGTTCACCAGTGCTGCCGGTGCAGGCTCTGGTTCAGCCTACAAAGGTAATCTCGAGGCTCGTGGCGATGCTGTCGGCTCACCTTACAACGGTTTGGATATGACATCTAAAGTACTTACCACTGGTAAGCTGGTGTCTAATTCTTATCTGGCCAACGAAACTGAAGAAGATGCAATTCTGCCTATTCTTCCTCTGATTCGTGACGCAATGGTTCGTTCACACGCACGCGCTATCGAGCATTCACTGCTTCTTGGTGCTTCTGCTGGTAACGATCTTATTAGCTCACCTTATAACGGTCTGGTTGCTGTTTCAGAAGCAAATGCTGGTACTGACGTACTGACTGCTGCTGGTACAGCAGCTTCTCCAGTTGATCTTACCGTTGCTAACCCTGCGGATGAACTTCTGCGTATGCGTCAATCAATGGGCAAGTATGGTCGTCGTCCTGGAGATGTAATGTACATTGTATCTCTTGATTACTACTACCAGTTGCTGCAAGATGCAGACTTCCAGAACATCAACGAAGTTGGTGATCAGCGTGCAACTAAGATTACTGGTGAAATCGGAAACGTATTCGGTAGCCCAGTAGTTGTATGCGATGAGTTCCCAGGAGCTGCAGCTGGTGAGCCTTGTGCCGTTGCTGTTAATCCTATGAACTTCGTTGTTCCAGTCCTTCGCGGTGTTACCATCGAGCAGGATTACGAAGTCGCTAATCAGCGTCGTGTACTTGTAGCTTCACAGCGTCGTGGTTTTGATAATATGTTCTCAACCGCTGGACAAGCTATTACTTTGAAGTATGCTTCTTAAGTAGCATATTGAGGACGGGGGAGCTTCTGGCTCCCCCAGCCTTTAAGGGTTTTTGATGGCCGATTTACTCACATTAGATGATTATAAGCTCCTAGAGGGTATTAATTCTTCTGACCGCGATGAGAAATATGAGTATTTACTTACGAGTGTAAGTAAGCTTATTAGGACTTACTGTGGCACAGAGTTTGATGCCTATACGCAGTTGCCTGGAAAAACCGAAACTTTTGATATACAATGGGATACTCACTTAGTTCAGCTAGAAGAGTGTCCTGTTATTAATATATTGAATGTATATGAAAGAGCTAGTCAGACAGAAGATTATGAAGAGCTGTTTCGAGATGGTACAAATAATAAATATGAGTGGTACTATGATAATATTACCGACTCTATTATTAGAACTGAAGAAAGCGGGTCATATAAATACTGGCCTCGCGGAGTTCAGTCTGTAAAAATTACTTATACAGCAGGTTACACTTCAATTCCAGAAGATTTGAGACTTGCTGTAGCAGATTTGGTTACTTATTATCATAATAATGAGCATAAAATCAATCAAGCGATCGGTTCTAGTTCGAGAGAAGGTCAGGCAAGTACGTCAATTCGTAATAATCCTGGGTTTCCCGATCATATTAAACGAGTTTTAGACTTGTATAGAGGCATTTAATGTCAACTGAGTTTCTATACAAACTTTTAGACGAACAGATAAAAGGGTTTGATAGACTCAATGAAGAAGCTAGAAAAGAACTAGCTACACATACTCATAAGCTCAATATATCTCAGGGAAGCTTACAAAGAGAAATTCTATCACAAATCCCTAATCGCGGAGAACTATCTACAGAGGGACAAAGAAAGCTAGAAGCACTGGCAAAAGAGTATGCAAAAAAGATAGCTCAGAAGGTTTATTCTCAATACAATAAACCTTTTTATGACGAATGGACTAAAGTAACCGGAAATTTAGCAAACTTTAGTGTAGTAATGGAAGGCAAGGCTTCTGGAGGAAGAGTTGGAAACGTTTTTAGAAGTTTTCAGAAGTCAATAAAAGCACCAAAAAATGAGCTAGTAAATAAGATAAATGTAGTCCTAAAAAACGAAGAAAAACAAGAAATAGATAAAGGAAATTTTTTAGACTTAGGGCATAAAGGGGCCACCGCAGTAGCTAATTTTAGAGGCAATGAGACTAAGTTTAGAATATCTGAAAAAATACGCGAAGAAGGTATTTCAGAAAAAGAATTATCAGACTTAGGCTTTACTATGAAACTTACTAAAAAGGATAGTAAGCAAAAGACAGAATTTGAAGTTGGCTTTGAAGGAGCTAATAGAAATAGATCAGAGGGTGCGACAAAGCTAAAGAAAAGAGCAAATAGAACTAAGGCTCAGCTTGAAAAATTAGTAAAAGCTATAAATACAAAGAAAAACTGGGCTGAAAGAAAAGGTTCTGATAGTAGAAAAACTATAGAAGAAAAGAAAATTATTGCTTCTTTTGAGGATAATATAAAAGAAGGAAAAAATTTAAAAAAACTTACAAAAAACAATACAAAGCCTAAGTATTCTAACAAGACTGTTAAGAAAACAAGAAAGAAAAAGACAAAGAAAGGAATAGCAAAAAGAGGTTCAATAGGAGTTATAACCCCTAAAGTTGCTAAAACTCAAGCGGCACAGTCTGCTGTGTCCTTGTTAGCTTTACTGAATCAAAAAATAACACAAACTGTTGCGGGAAATATGAACTATCCTGCACTTAGATATAGAACAGGAAGATTTGCTCGTTCAGTAAAAATAACAGACATTGCTCTTACAGCAAGAGGCTATCCAAGCATAGGGTATACTTATATGAAAAGACCCTATCAAACTTTCGAACCTGGATATAGACAGGGCAGTAAGGACAGAGATCCTCGAAGACTTATTGATAATTCTATAAGAGAGATAGCAGCAAATTTATTAATAGGAAGATTTTATACTAGGAGAGTATAATGGCGGATAGAGACTATACTTCAAGGCGGATGGCAATTGTGACCGCACTTGAGAATAAGTTTAAAGACATAAATGGAAATACGCCATTCAGAACAAACTTAAATAATAATATACTCCCCAGACTTATATTTTGGGATGAGGTAACAGATTTTCCTGCACTTCATGTAAGTGCGGGAGCAGAGACTCGACAGTACCAGGGTGGAGGATATAAAGACAGATTTCTCAGCTTAACCATAAGAGTTTATGTGAACGAAGAGGGCGCTGTCTTTGCATTAGAAAAACTTTTTGAAGACGTAGAAACTGTAATTGAGAATAATTCTCGATTAGAGTATGTAGATCAAGATGGAGTTACTCAATGTACGCATCATATCAGTATTATTAGTATTGACTCTGATGAAGGAGCACTTGACCCTCTTGGTGTTGGCGAGATAATCTGCGAAGTTCGATACTAACCTTATAGGTTAAGATAACAGAGTAATCTGTTTTGGAGAAAGAATATGGCATTACAATTTACCAGAAATGCGAAAGTCTATCTCATTGAGTCTACCGGCGGGGATGCTTGGCAGATTAATGTACTAGATGGATTCAGCTTTTCTCAGAATGTAAACGCTACTGAAATTACGGTGAACGAAGCAGGGGCGACCTCTCGTCGCGCTCGTTTGCTATTTAACGACAGCTTGGCACCAGTAGAATGGAGTTTTAGCACTTACGCAAGACCTTTTAATTTCGTAAGCCCTAGCCCGGATCAAGTTCGTTGCCCTGAAGAAGCTCTTTGGGCAATGGCATTTGGTGCTGATGGTTTTACAGCAGCCAGCGGTGTATTTGATAATAATACAAGCGCAGTAAACGCTGTAAGCGCTACAGAAAATACTTTTAATCTGTCACAATCAAACCTTTCATCTCTTCCAGAAAACTGGGAAGTTATTGTAGCGTTTGAGGACGGTTCAAATACTCAGTATTATAAGATTGATAAGGCAGTTGTAAATTCACTGACTATTGACTTCGATATCGAAGGTATTTGTACTATTCAGTGGTCAGGTTTTGGTAGTGCGCTTACAGATCTCGGTACTACTCTTGCAGGCGCTGATGCTACTAATGTTGCAGCAGCATTGACAAACGGACTTGATGAAAGCTGTGCTATCATTCGTAACCGTATCTCTACTGTAAGCCTGGTGCGTACTGACGTATCCCCAGATGACACTTATAATATTGTACTTACTGGCGGTTCATTTACTATTGAAAATAATATCACTTACCTCACTCCGGAGGAACTCGGTGTAGTAAATCAGCCTTGTGTAAATATTACAGGTGCACGAACAATTACAGGTAACCTTACTTGCTACCTGGATAATGACCAATCTGCTTCAAAGTCTGGCGAACTCTTTGCCGACCTCGTAGCAGATACTACAACCGTACGAAACGTATTCGATATGGCTATCAACATCGGTGGAGAAACCGCTTCTACACCACGATTAGTTCTCGACATGCCTACTGCTCATCTTGAAGTACCAGCAATCAATGTTGAAGATCTGATCACTCTTGATGTTGCCTTCCATGGCCAAGTTTCTAACGGTGATGTTGACCTGACTGACGAAGCAACAATTATTTATAAGGCGTAAGACCTTGTAAAAAATATTACTTGACTTTTTGGTAGTAGTTAGGTATAATTTAAAAAATCGGGGGAGATCTTCTCCCCCGTTTTCTCTTGCTAGTTTATTCGGATTATTGTCCTGAAGAAACAGAGGAGAAATCCTTCCGTGCATAACTTTGGGATTAAATGCACTAAAATTAATATGGAGATTACATGAAACTTGATGACTTAATGGTGGATAGTAAATCCGCTTGGGTTGAGTATCCCGATTGTCCGGGATTTGAGGTCGAGGTAGCAAATCTTTCTAGAAAAGAACTATTAAAGTTAAAGAAAGAATGTACTACTCATAAAATGGGCCGTAGCACTCGTCAAATGGAAGAGATTCTGGACGAGCAAAAATTTGTAAAAGCATTTACAAAGGCAATCATAAAAAATTGGAAAGGTTTAACTCTTGGGTATTTAGAGACTCTTATTCTCATTGATGTAGGAGACAATCCTTTAGATACTGAACTACCTTTTGACTTAGAAAATGCGGAGCGTCTAGTTGAGAATTCTGCCGAATTTGATCAGTGGATCAATGAGGTAGCATTTGATCTAGACACGTTTCGGACAAGAGCAGACTGAACTACTTTGGAAGCGTCTAGATGACTGGCTAGAGGCTGAAGATAGTAAAATAACTAAAAGTAAGTATTTAGCTATGCAGGAGCAGCTTGGTAGAGAGCCTGATCCTGCTAAATGCCCTCCAGGGGACGATGATTTTCCAGAAATTGTAGCGATAGCTATAAATATATTTCATATGCTCGGAAATAGAGTATACCCAGAAATAGGCTACATGGGAAAAGATTATACAAATTTACCAATTTATTTAGATCTTTACGATGTAGATAATACTGAACTTGTTCTTCAGATATTATCAAGACTTGATGCTCATACTATAACTAAATCTCAAGAGAGAATACAGAGAGAGCACAAGAAAATGAAGAGAAAAACTAGTGGCTAAAAGTGACGTCCTCCTAACCATTGTAGCGGAAGGCAAAAACATAAAGATTGTGCAAGGTCAAGTTGAGAAACTTGCAAAATCTACAACTAAAGCAGGAAAAACTTCAGAAAATCTTGGGAAATCCGCAGGAACTGCGGATAGAAACCTAAAAGGAGCTGCTAAGGCTTCTGCTAATGCTACTAAAAACTTTTCTAAGATGTCTCAGGGCATTGGAGGCACTCTTGTACCCGCATATGCCACTCTCGCAGCAAACGTATTCGCCGTTAGTGCCGCTTTTAACTTCTTTAGAAGGCAAGCAGATTTAGCTATATTAGAAAAGAGCCAGTTAAGCTTTGCTCAAAGCACTGGCATAGCTATGAAAACTGTTGCGAGAGATGTTCAGTTAGCTAGTGGCTCGATGTTGACATTCAGACAAGCCTCAGAAGCAGCAGCTATTGGATTAGCGAAAGGATTTAGTCCTGATCAATTAAACGAGTTAGCAGAGGGAGCAAGAAAAGTATCTTCTGCACTTGGTAGAGACTTTGAAGACTCTTTTAATAGACTGTTAAGAGGTGTTTCAAAAGCCGAACCAGAACTCTTGGACGAACTAGGTATCACTCTAAGGCTCAAGAATGCCACTGAGCAGTATTCAGCAGCTCTAGGTAAGAACGTAGACCAACTCACAGAATTTGAAAGAAGCCAAGCCGTATTATTAGAAGTACAAAGACAACTCAACCAGCAGTTTGGTTCTCAAGAACTGCAATCTAATCCTTTTATCAAGCTATCGGTAACTTTCGATAAGCTCGTAAAAGACATCTCCCAAAAGTTTTTACCCATAGTATCTTCTCTAGCTGAAGTTCTTAATAGATCTGCGGGTGCTGCTATTGCTGCTTTCGGTCTTTTTGGCTTATCAATATTAAAAGCAATTGTTCCTTTTGGTAAATTTAATGAAAAAATTGATGAATGGTCAGCGGGCCAAAGAGAAGCGTATGATGATGCAAAGAATAGAGTAGAAAGCTATAAGAAAAAAATTAGTGAAGCAACATTAAGTGTAGAGCAACTAGTTAAAAGAGAGGATGAAAGAAGAAAGAAAATAGCTGGCGGCATTGTTGATAGAGGTTCGGAGTCTCCTATACTTAAAAGAATTAAGGATGGAGAAAAATTACGTGCATCTGATGAAGCTAATTTACGAAAAGCATTTAAGTCAGCAGAGCGTCAATATGAAGAAAATGGAAAAATTACTACAGGTATTTTTAAAGGACAAGCTATAAGAAGAGTTAAACTGTTAAAAGAGTCATTGGAAAAGAAAAACAATCTTACAATCTCTTGGAGGCAGAAAACTGCTAACCAGTTCAAGCTTGTAGGATTAGGCTTTCAAAAATTTACTGCGGGTATAAAATTACGTTGGTCTCAAACAATGACTGGGCTTGCTAAAACGGCATCTGTTGCTGGAGCGGCTATAAATAAAGCAGTAAGCATCATTGGCTTCATAGGAACTATTACCCTTCTTGTAGAAGCTTTTAAGCAACTTCAGGCAAATGCATTTAACTTTTTAACAGCTATTGTCAAAGGGATAGAAGCAATAGTAAATAAAACTCTAAGTCTTATAAGAGTTCCCTTAGCTTCTCTCTTAAGAGGACTCGGAGATATACAAAAAGTAATAGGAGAGTTTGCTGATTATGTTGCCCAAACATTTATAAGTTTAGCCCAAAAAGTACTCATAGCACTTAACTCTAGCGGTTTATTTGACCTAAACGAAACCCTTATAGAATTAGAACAGGCCAAAATAGGCTTTGATTTAGACAATAATCTTCAAAATAGTCTACAAAATTTAGGTGACGCACTGTTTGAAAATACGGAGTATGCAATTGACCTTCAGAGTGCTTTAGAGGGAGATGGACTATTAGGTACTTTTGCCAATTGGACAATGGTTCTTCAAAGTAATACACAAGCCACGTTAGCTGCGGAAGAAGCAAATAAACAATTCGCAGACTCTTTATCCACAGTAAAAGAAGACTTGGAAGCAATCCAAGGAGGCTTTAGTTTTGAAGATACTGGTGTAGAGAGAACACTTAGAGAGCTTCAAGCCTATCAGTCCTTACCTCTAGCAAGACTATTAGAAGATGCAGTAAAGCTCGGAAAAACTAGCGATGTCTTAGAGTTATTAGGAAATACTAGTCTCCCCCTTGTATCGAGAGCTTTAGAAGAAGCCGGGGACGACGTAGGATCACTAATACAAAAACTTCAAGAACTACAAGAAACGTCTTCAGAAGCTATTAGTTTTAATGCTAGTTTGGATAACTCTATAGTAGCATTAAAAGAAGCACTCTTGAGCCCAGATCTATTTAATTTAGCAACGGCTTTAGAGAATGCGGATGTTGCTGCTCAAGCAGTTGTTAGAACATTTGGAGAACTAGAAGGACAAGAAAATGCTTTTGAAAAATTAAATGAAGCCGTACAAGGCGGAGACTTTGTAGCTCTTAAGAACAGAATTGATGGATTAATAGAGTCTCAACAAAAACTAGCTCTTTCTAGAATCGCTCTTCAAGAGGCTACAGATAAATCTGTGATGGCGGGAACCCTTCTATCTCAAGAAATTAATAGACAGATTCAAGCTGAAAGCGCATTGCTAGACGTAAGACAAAAGCAATTAGAGATAGAAAACTTATTGATTGCGATAGAAGAAGCAAAATTAAATCCTGCCTTAGAAGCTCAGAAAAAGTTAGAACTAGAGCGGGCAAGAGCGGAACTAACAAGACTAGAAAATCTTCAGAGGCAAAAAGAAGAACAAATTAGTGATCTTGGTAGATTGACTGCAACATTTAGAGATAATTTTCAAACTGGAATGGCTTCTGCCTTTGACTCTGTTATTCAAGGAACCATGAGCGTAAAAGATGCTTTTGCAAATATGGCGACAAATATATTGAAGTCACTTTCTAAAGTTATTGCTGAGATGCTTACAATTCGCATTCTTCAAGCAGCGATCTCAGGTCTATCGACTTCTGCGTCTACTAGTAATGCTATTTTAGACCAATCACAAAACTTTAATACAGCCCTGCTACCTGCACCTGCACCACCATCAGTTAGAATGGGAGGTGTAGTAAGTAACGGTAAAACTGTACCAAGCTATTCTTCCGGCGGTGTTGCTTCAGGAAGCACTTCGGGCTATCCAGCCATTTTACATGGTACGGAAGCCGTCGTCCCGCTCCCTAACGGAAGGTCTATTCCTGTAGAAATGATGGGAGGCTCAAGTCAACAGAATAATGTTACAGTAAATGTAGCTATTGATAATCAAGGTAATGCTACTACCGATACTTCCCAGCAGGGGCCAAATATTGGAAACATTATTGCACAAGCAGTACAAAAAGAACTTCAGAATCAAAAGAGAGCAGGCGGAATACTTAGTCCGTATGGAGTAGCATAATGGCGATCGGATTTACAACTTCAGCACCATATGGAAGCAGGGATATAAAACCAGACCGTTCTTTAGCTAAAAGAAGTAATCCCAAAGTTCTTACTGCTCGTTTTGGCGATGGATATGAACAAAGAGCGATTGATGGCATAAATAGCGTAGCTGAGACTTTCAACATATCCTTCGTCAATCGGCCATCCGCCGAAGCGGATGATATAGTAGGCTACTTCGAGTCTCTCGGTGGCGCAACCTCCTTTAATTATACAATTAGTGATACGAATGAGTCACCTCCCGAAAGAACGCTCAAAGTAGT
>Ga0181565_10001218_pt1 | contig 19633 bp, 19 predicted proteins | sample 101ome_16_FD_129661 | JGI IMG/M metagenome (GOLD analysis project Ga0181565, IMG submission 129661) | Coastal salt marsh microbial communities from the Groves Creek Marsh, Skidaway Island, Georgia - 101401AT metaG (megahit assembly) | ecosystem: Environmental > Aquatic > Marine > Intertidal... | reverse complement strand
GTCTTAAGATCCCATTATGGCAACAATCACTTAAAGGGTGTCTTAAGGAGATCACGTAAATCAAATTTCGGTTTCAAATTAAACCCTAGTTTTGAAGGGGAATATGTATAATTTCAGCTATGTTTTTTTGCTTCAATTTCAATCCAAATTGTCGTGCGGTAGCTATTGTCTGTCGGGTGGAAATTGACCTTCGATAATAGCCCTTATCGGGATTTTCTTCACCAGTACGAGGCGCGAAGTGAAAAAAGCGTGTTTGTCGCTGTGACAGCTTCCGTTTTTACCTACAAAAAAATCTATTTTAGTAAACTGACTAGTAAATTTACTGTTATTAATGGGTAGAAGGCTGATCCGTGTGTGAGGTTACAGAAAAACAAGTTCAGGACGTCATTGCATTGGCTAAAAAAGCCGGTGATGAGGTTATGCGAATCTACCGGCAGGACTTTGCGGTAGATTTTAAAGATGATAATAGTCCTTTAACACAAGCCGATCTGCTCTCACACCGCTGTATCGTTCATGGTTTATCGGAAATCGCGCCAGATTTACCGGTTCTTTCTGAGGAGTCATCAGATGAAGTCAAGTCAGCTCGCATGGGTTGGCAAGCCTATTGGCTTGTGGATCCCTTGGATGGCACGAAAGAATTTGTAAAAAAAAATGATGAGTTTACTGTAAATATTGCACTGGTTAATAAACATAAGCCCGTCTTTGGTGTTGTTCATGCGCCTGCATTGAACCTAACTTATATAGGACAAGTAGGACATGGAGCATTTAAAATTATTCAGGGCGAACGATTGGCAATCAGTGTGAGAAAAAGACCCAGTGATGTATCTGAATGGAAGATTGTTGGGAGTCGATCTCATCAATCAGAAGAATTTAAGATGTTCGTATCTGATTATCCTGAAGCAGACATTGTTTCTATGGGTAGCTCTTTAAAGCTATGTTTGGTTGCGGAGGGTGTGGCGGATCTTTATCCAAGGTTGGGTTTAACTTCAGAATGGGATACTGCTGCTGCCCAGGCTGTTGTTGAGGCAGCTGGGGGTAATGTTCTTCAGATTCCTGAAATGACCCAGCTTCGCTGCAATACAAATCCAGAATCATTGCTGAATCCGTATTTCTTGGTATCTGGAGAAATGCTCTGATGTCTGCCTATAAAGTTTTTAAACAGCATGTTGATGTGACTAAAAACTTAAGAAGTGCATCAAAAAATCAAAAGCCCTGTGTATTTTGGCTTACGGGTTTATCAGGTTCGGGGAAATCTACGATAGCTAATGCTTTTGATAATAAGCTACATGAGATGGGTAAGCACACTTATCTTTTGGATGGGGATAATGTTCGGCTTGGGCTTTGCAAAGATTTAAGTTTTTCTAAAAAGGATCGTGCAGAGAACCTAAGGCGAGTTGCTGAAGTTTCTAAGCTTATGGTTGATGCTGGACTCATTGTGATATCGGCATTTATTTCTCCCTTTAAGCAAGAAAGAGAGATGGCAAGAAACATATTCGATCAAGGTGAATTCATAGAAGTTTTTATTGACACTCCTTTGAAGATTGCTGAGAAAAGAGATGTTAAAGGTCTTTACAAAATGGCAAGAGCTGGAGAGATAAAAGACTTTACTGGCATTGATTCCCCCTACGAAAAACCTGTCAACCCCGAAGTAATCATCGAGACTGTTGGCTGTTCCGTGGACGAAGCAGTTAATCAGTTGTTAAACGCTCTATCGCGGCTTTAAGAGTCAGTATTTGTAATGAAAGAGATTAAAAAAATTCAACCAGTGATTCTATGTGGGGGTAGTGGTACTCGATTGTGGCCACTTAGTAGGAAAAGTTTTCCTAAGCAATTTATTCCTTTGGTTGAGGGAAAAAGCTTGCTACAAAGTACCTTTGAGCGCGTTGCTTCCTTCTCAGAGAGGCAACAAATTTGGACTGTGGCTAGTGAGGAGCATCGTTTTCTGGTTCGCGATGCAGCTAAAGCAGCCCAATTGCCATTTTTAAGTATTCTTGAGCCAGTTGGACGTAATACTTCTGCAGCTATGGCTGTTGCGGCATTAAATGCTAAACCGGATCAATTGTTACTGTTCACGCCTGCAGATCACTATCTGCCGGATGTACAACTTTTTAAAAATACTGTTGAGCAAGGAGCGATCGCAGCTGATCAGGGTGATTTTGTCACATTCGGTATAACGCCACATTCCCCAGATACCGGCTATGGATACATAAAATTTTCTCAATCTGGAGGTTTCGTTAAGCAAGTAATAGAATTTATTGAGAAACCGAATAAAGAAAAGGCGCTTTCTTATCTATCTTCTGGTGACTATTGCTGGAATTCAGGCATTTTTTTGGTGCGGGCTGATTCACTTTTGAGCGCTCTTGTGAAGTTCGCACCAGATATTTTTTTTAAAGCTAAGTCTGCTGTTGAAAAGCAGATAGTGGATGGAGATTTCATTCATCTTGAAAAGAGCGCGTTTGAGAGCTGCAGATCAGAGTCTATCGACTATGCTGTATTAGAATCGCTCCAGTCTGTTTCTATGGTTCCCTTTCAAGGAGCATGGTCTGATGTCGGTGGTTGGAAAGCCATGGCTGATTTGGCAGCACATGATGATTGCAATAATAGTGTTGTTGGTCATGGTATTACTTACAAAGCTAAAGATACTTACATTAATTCATCATCAAGGCCTGTTGTAGCTTTAGGGACTGAAGGATTGATTATTGTTGACTCGTCTGATGCTTTATTGGTCGCATCTAAAGGCTACGCTGAACAAGTTAAAGATGTTGTAGAGGAGCTCAGGAAGCTTGGTCTGTCTCAGGCTGACGAGCATCGCCATGTTGCACGGCCATGGGGTGAATTTGATTCAGTGGATGAAGGTGACGCATTTAAAGTTAAGCGAATAAAGGTTAATCCTGGAGCTAGTTTAAGTCTTCAAATGCATCAGCATCGTGCTGAGCATTGGGTAGTTGTTCAAGGTAAGGCTCTAGTAACTCGTGGTGAAGAGTCTTTTGTGCTTAATAAAAATGAATCTACTTTTATACCAGTTGGGACTAAGCACCGTCTCGTGAATCCTGGAGAAAGTATCCTAGAGATAATAGAAATTCAGTCAGGCAGTTATCTGGGTGAAGATGATATTTTTCGTTTTGAAGACGTATATGGCCGTAAAACATAATTTTTTTGAACTTTTGAGATACAGGAAAAAGGAGTATAGGTTGTGAAAAAAGCTATAATTACTGGTATTACGGGACAAGATGGCGCATATCTTGCTGAGTTACTATTAGATAAAGGGTATGAGGTGCATGGAATTAGGCGCCGAGCTTCTTTATTCAACACTGATCGTATTGATCACCTTTATCAAGACCCCCATCTTTCAGGCACGAACTTATTTCTTCACTATGGAGATTTAACAGACACCCCAAGTTTAATGCGAATAATTCAGCAAGTCGAGCCAGATGAAATTTACAATCTTGCAGCTCAGAGCCACGTGGCAGTGAGTTTTGAAGAACCTGAATACACTGCGAACTCAGACGCATTAGGAGCACTTCGAATACTAGAGGCCATACGACTGTTAGGTATGGGAAAGAAAACAAAGTTCTATCAAGCAAGTACTTCAGAACTTTATGGTTTAGTGCAAGAGATACCCCAGAAGGAAACAACCCCTTTTTACCCGAGAAGTCCTTATGCTGTAGCTAAGTTATATGCTTACTGGATCACCATTAATTATCGAGAAGCTTATGGTATATATGCTTGTAATGGCATCCTTTTTAATCATGAGAGTCCACTTAGAGGGGAAACATTTGTAACGCGAAAAATCACCCGTGCTCTAGCTCGCATAAAGCTAGGACTACAGGATTGCGTTTATCTTGGGAATCTGGATGCTAAACGTGACTGGGGCCATGCAAAGGACTATGTGGAAATGCAGTGGTTGATGCTGCAACAAGAAAAGCCAGAAGATTTTGTGATTGCTACCGGGGTCCAATACAGTGTTCGAGATTTTGTAAATGCTGCAGCAAACGAACTTGGTATGAAAATCAGTTGGGAGGATAAAGGAAAGAGTGAAAAAGGATACGATAGTGATGGAAAATGCATAGTTGCTGTTGATTCAAGGTATTACCGTCCTACTGAAGTAGAGACCCTGCTGGGAGATCCATCTAATGCAAAAAATAAGCTTGGCTGGACTCCAAAAATCTCTTTTGAAGAATTAGTTGCTGAAATGGTGCGCGAAGATCTTAAAGTGGCGGAGCGTGACGAATTGATAAAGAATCATGGATACAATTCTATGAATTATCACGAATAAGAGATTCATGTTTTAGTCATCGTACAGCTTAATTAGAATAGAGAAAAAACAAATGTATAAAAACATATCAAAATGTAGAATTTGTGGTTGCAAAGAGCTTGAAAATGTTATGTCTCTAGGAGAGCAAACTCTTACAGGTGTCTTTCCTACTTCAAAAACAGAAAAAGTAACTAGCGGACCTGTTGACTTAGTTCAATGTACATCAAAGGATGGTTGTGGCCTTGTTCAATTAAAACAAAGTTATGATTTAAATGAAATGTATGGCATGAACTATGGATACCGTTCAGGTCTTAATCCTAGTATGGTCAGACACCTTCATTCTAAGGTTGATAAAGTCTTAAGTCTGAACATCCTTAAGAAGGATGATTTAATAATAGATATTGGAAGTAACGACGCAACTACATTACGTGCATACGCTAAAGATATGTATCAATTAGTTGGAATAGATCCTACTGGTATTAAATTTTCTTCCTATTACCCACCAGAAATAAAACTTATCCCGGAGTTTTTTTCTGCTAAAACAGTCGCAAAGGCACTATCTGGTAAAAAAGCAAAGGTCATCACCTCGTTTTCTATGTTTTATGACTTAGAGGATCCAATAGCCTTTGCCAAGGAAATTGAGCAGGCTTTGGAAGATCAAGGTGTTTGGATTTTCGAACAGAGCTACTTGCCCGCAATGTTGCGAACAAACTCATTCGATACAATTTGTCATGAACATCTTGAATTTTATGCATTAAAACAGATTAAGTGGATTGCTGAGAAAGCTAACTTGAAAGTATTGGACGTGGAGTTCAATGATGTCAATGGCGGTAGTTTTTCAATTACAGCCTGTAAAAAAGACTCAAAATATGAATCAAAATCAAATTGGTTAAATAAGATACTTATAGAAGAAGATGCAATTGGCCTAGGGACGACTAAAGCGTTTGAAGATTTTAAAACTCGTGTGGAATCAGCAAAAAAAGAACTAATGAACTTCTTAATAGCGGCCCAAAGAGAGGGTAAGCGTGTTTGCGGTCTTGGTGCATCAACCAAAGGGAATGTTCTGTTACAGTATTATGGAATTGATACAAATCTAGTTGATCAAATTGGCGAGGTAAATGAAGATAAATTTGGGTCTTATACACCTAAAACATTAATACCATTGGTGTCAGAAAAAGAACTATTGGAAAGTAATCCAGATTATCTATTAGTGTTGCCATGGCATTTTAGAGACTTCTTTGAAAATGCGGATAAACTTAAAGGACAAACATTAATTTTCCCATTGCCACAACTTGAAATTGTTAGCCTTTGACACGTGCTTAATCTAATATTAATTTCAAAGAAGGCAATTAAAATATTAATACTTAAATTACTTGCGACATTAATTGTTTTTATAATTAATATATATATTGCAAGAACATTAAGTGTTGAAGAATTCGGTGAATATTCATTGATTATATCTGTGAGCAATATCCTCGTAGTCTATTTTATTTTTGGACTCGACATTACAGTATTAAGATTAGTAACTTTATACAAGAAAGCCAATAAAAACAAAGTTAAAGGGTTATACATTTTTGCATTAACAGCCATAACAATAAACTTTATGATATTCGGTCTGTTAATATATGAGTATTTAAAAGAAAATATAAAGTATGAATTAGTTGCTTTGGTGCATATGATCATATTTTCATATATATTAGCAATGATTGCAGTCACAGCTGCATTTATCCAAGCTCTAAATCAAAAACACATAGTTATATCACAAGCAAATCAGCTGGCTAGAAGTGCAATTTTAGGGTTAGTGTTAATTTATTTTTTGTTTATAAATCAAATTGAAATTTCCATATCAAATCTGATGGTATTAAATAATATATCGGCGCTTTTTACATTATTAATATTTACATCAATTTTAATAAGGGATGTTAGTTGGGGAGGAATTGTAAATATAAGTAGTCAAATTAATCTAAAGTGGATAAAAGAAAGCTTTTTAATATTTATAATTTCTGTGCAGGGTGTTGTTATAACCCAGCTGCCAATATTAGGAATTGGTTATATACAGGGGTCGGTTAGCGCTGCATTTTTTGCAGTTTCGATGAAAATTACTGGGTTAATAGTATTTGGAATTTCGGCCATTAATGCTGTAATTGCGCCTCAAATAGCTAAAGCTTATCAAGATAAAAAAATCCATGAATTAGAAAGCATTATAAAAAGGGCGAGTACCATTTCGTTTTATTACTCTATAGTAACATTAGTTATAATACTAATAGGTGGTGAATATCTACTTGGCATGTTTGGCAAAGACTATATTGATACTAAGAACATTATGATAGTACTAGCATTAGGGCATGTGTTAGATTCATATTTTGGATCTGTAGGCCTTGTCCTAACAATGACAGGGAAGCAGAAAGTTTTAATTAAAGTTGGATTTTTAGTACTGACTATTTCAATAATACCTAGTTACATGTTAATAAAGTCTTTAGATACTATTGGTGCCGCAATTTCGACAGCGGGAATATATTTAGTATGGAATTTATTTTCATATTTAAAAATAAAGAAAGATTTCAATATAAATACATTGGCTGTTATTGATTTTAGAAAAATACTTTAATTATGAAGCCAAACTTATTTATTATTGGCGCGCCAAAAGCAGGTACTACATCATTAGCGTATTATCTAGATCAACATAAAGATGTAGTCGTAGCGAATCCTAAGGAGCCAAATTTCTTTTGCAAAGATATAACTAGAAACTATTGTTCAGCTAATTCACTACATGAGTATGTAAGCAATTGCTTTCCGAATAACTACCTTGATTATAAAATAGTATGTGATGCCTCAGTTTCATCTTTATATTCAAAAAATGCAGTAGATGAAATCATTAAGTTCAATCCGCAAGCAATGTTTATTGTAATGTTGCGTCATCCAATTGATATTGTGTCTTCATTACATCAACAATTAGTAAATGCAAGGCAAGAAGATATACTAAATTTTGAAACTGCTTGGTACATTCAAGAAAAAAGATTAACTGGTAAAGAGATACCAGCTTCGTGTCAGATGCCATTAGCATTGCAATATGGTGAATTTGGAAAAATTGGGTATCAGCTCGATAGATTATACAAAAAGGTAAATAAAGAAAAAGTCAAGATTATTTTCTATGAGGATTTTAGTATAAATACTTTTGGTGAGCTAGAGTCTGTGCTTGACTTCCTTGGTTTAAGTATAAATCAAGAAATAGATTTAACTATAAAAAATGAATCCTCAGGCAAAAAGTCATATAGTTTAGATGCTTTAGTTTACTTTATATCAAAAATAAAACTTTTTCTTGGCGTAAAAAAGTCTTTTGGGATACTAAAAGGAATTGAAAGATATAATTTCTCAACCCAAAAAAGAAAACCATTGTCAAAAGTATTTATCAATAAGTTAAAAATATACTATAAAGACGATATAAAACTTCTAGAAAAAATCACCAAAAGGGACTTAACGAACTGGTATCAATACTAATTTCCTGTAAATCTTATGGAAAATGATATTACGCTATCAATATGTATTCCAATATATAACTTTGGTAAATTTATCGCTTCAACTCTTGATAGTATAGTTATTCAAGCCACTGAAATAGTTGAAATTATAATATTAGATGGCGGTTCAACTGATGACACTTCTGTTGTGTTAGAGGAATATTTAAATGAATACAAATTTATACATTATTACAAATTTGAAGAAAGGGGAGGCATTGATAAGGATTTTGAAAAATGTGTCAGTCTCGCAAGAGGTGAGTACTGCTGGTTGTTTAGCGGTGATGATATTATGCTTTCTGACTCGATACAGAGTTTATTATTAGAACTAAAATCTAGAGAAGATTTATATTTATGTGAAAGCATTATTTGTGACTTTAATCTATTACCTCTAAATAAGCATAACATGTTATCGTTAAAAAAAGACACAAGCTTTGATTTAAGTGACAATGGCACTCTTATAGAATACTTAAAGCTAGCAAACAATACAGCAGCAATATTTAGTTTTTGTAGTTCACTTGTAGTTAAAAAGAGTAAGTGGGATTCAGTTAATATTGATCCTTTGTTTTATGGCACATGCTGGGCTCATGTTGCAAGGTTTTTTACTATTAAGCCTTATGGGTTGCGAGTAAGATATTTACGTAATAACTTTCTACTTAAAAGGGGAGATAATGATTCCTTTATGGAGTATGGAGTAGTAGGAAGACATGCTTTAGCAATTGATGGATACAATTTAATTGCAAGTTATTTTTTCAAGGAATCTTCTAGAGAATCTTATTTAATTAGAAGTGCACTACGCAAGGAGTTAACGCTAATTCATATGTTAAATCTTAGACTTTTTGCTAAGGATAATGGAACAAGTTTTCATAGTGCTGAGGTAGCTAGACTAATAAATTCGCTTTATCTTGAAGACTCATTTAAAATTAAATGTATCAAATACTTTGCTCACATATTCCCATTATCCATATATAGGTTTATAAAAAGATTTTCACCTAAAAATTTTAAATTTTATTCATACAAAAATTAACTTCAATTTACTTAATTTGATAGTAAGTCTAATAACTATTACTCGCCCCAAATTTTTTATTTACAATCTGTCATCACTTTCCTTTCAGTAATTCGTAATGAAATAAATAAATCGGAATCATTTTCATTGAATGCGCATATACTCAGTATATTTGGTCCCATTTAAATTTCTATATATTGTATCAAAGTCTTCTAATTGTTCGGGATCATATATATCAATTGAGCCGGTTTAACTTGTTGAATTTTCTCAGTAGATAAAATTAGAGTAGCCTATATTATTGAGATTTTTTGATGAATGACAAGAAAGTCACCACTTGTTCTTTTTTATATGCGTCGGCAATGTGGCATTCAAAAAAGATGATAGGCTTATTCTTCTTAATAACATCGAGGGATGCATTCAAAATAGGCATATCCATAGACTCAACATCGGTTTTAAGAAATTTAATTTTTTCTATATAACCAGTAGATATTAGTATATCGTTGATAGTCTTGGTCTCTAATTTAATTTCACATGCTGAAATCGCATCATTTCCATATAGATCAATTTCTTTATATAGTCTAGCGTTACCCGTGTCTAATTTTTTGAGGGAATAATAATCGCTTTCATCTTTAGTAGAGATTAATGCATTTATTGGCATTATATCTTTTTGGTTATTTGCGTTAATAACTTGATAGTCGTAGAACTCATCTACTCCTTCTATTGCAATGATCTTATTTGCAACACCATTTCCTTTTATTCCTGCACAAGTGCCCCCTATGGTGGCGACTAAATCTATGAAAATCGATTAGAGATATTTTAGACTTACTATTTTGCTGATCTTTCTATACATTGAGACCATTCTTTATTTTCTTGATAGTCATAGAGTAGGTGATGTCGAGATGGGACAGTTATTTCGTATTCCATATAATCCATTTCCTCACTTTCTTGATTGGCTAAAGGTGCGTTTATACTCTCTTCCTTCACTGAAATATAGTAACTTTTCTAAATCGTAAATTGCTTGATTAATATTGAGCATAGCTTTATAGTGCAATTATTTATCTAAATAAAGCAACCCTTTTTTATGGCTACCAATCCAAGATTATCTATTTGTATTCCTACTTATAATTTCGGTAACTATATTGGTCAAACTTTAGATAGTATATTTAATCAACCCGCTGATAATCTTGAAGTAATAATTGGAGATGGCGGGTCTTCTGATAATACATCTTCAGTTATCGCGAAATATATAAAAGTTCATCCTAATATTAAATATCATAACTTTGGTTCCAAGGGTGGCATTGATGTTGATATTGCAAAAACTATAGATCTTGCATCGGGTGATTATATTTGGTTACTTTCAGCTGATGATGTATTAACTGATAATGCTATAATTAAATTATTATCTTATCTATCTTCGGATTTTTCAATATACCTTCTTGATAGAATCGACTGTGATAAATCTCTTTTGCCTCTGAGTTCTAGGCATTGGCTAAAAGATAATTACCGTAAAGTCTATAACTTTTCTACTTCCTCTGATCTTCGCTGTTATTTAAATAAATCATTGGGTTTAGGTGCGCTTTTCAGCTATATGAGTAGTATTGTTGTTAAGCGTGAATCATGGGTTTCATCAGCTGCTCCTGAAATCTTTTATGGTTCTAATTATGCACATGTCGCAATACTATTTAATATTAGTCTTAATGGTGGTCGTTTGATGTGGATTAACTCACCTTTCGTTTATAATCGTAATTTTAATGATAGCTTCATGAGCGACGGGATCACAACCAGGTTTATAATTGATTTTTATGGCTATGATTTAATTATGAGCCATTTTTTCACTGATTTAGTTACTATTAATCATATAAAGCGTATTATGCGCTTTGAACACAAGTGGTACCACTTGTTTAGTTTAAGAAGCAAAGTTAATCTATCGGATTGGTCCAAGCTTAAAAAATGGTTATATCACTATAGATACCCATCCATTGTTATTTTTTGTGCTGATTTATTTGGTAGATCCTCTTTATATAAGTTTCTTAGCCGTATCTTAAAGTCTTTAACTTTGCATTTTTTTCGTTGAGTCATTTTTATGACCCTCAAGTCCATAGCAATTGATGGTCGCCCTTTTCAGGGTTCAAGAACGGGTATAGGACGTTATGTTTATGAATTATGTAGTGTTCTTGATAGAGAGCTTACTGATGTAAATTTTTATATTTATACTAATCGTGAACTTAATTTCACCCCTTTTTCTTCGAGATGGCATATTTGTTATGAAAGTAATAAATTTTTAAGATTAATAAAGCCTGCTCTATGGCTAAAATATTTTGCCTCTAGACTGATTAACAATCAACAACCTTTTTGCTTTTGGGCTAGCGCTTCTTTTTTACCTTCATTTTTGCATTCTCAAATAAAAACTTTACTGACTGTCTATGACTTAAATTTTTTGTTTGTTCCAGAAACCATGACATGGTCACATCGTTTGTCATATCAGCTTTATTTCAAAAATGATATCCATAGAGCTAGTGTTCTTATGAGTATTTCCTTTGGGACATCAGATAGACTTTACAATAATTTTGGTAGAAATGCTGATATTGTTATTAGTCCATCTGCTGATAAAAATTTGTTTCGCGTGCCGAGTATCGATGAGATTGATGAGTGTAAGCATAAATATAACATCATTACTCCTTATTTTTTAGCTGTCGCTACCCTTGAGCCAAGAAAAAATTTAGAAATTCTGTTGGATGCATTTGAAACTCTAAAGACTCAAGATGGTGTTGTAAAAGATGTATCTCTGTTACTTGTTGGCGCCGATGGATGGAAGAATAAGATTTTAAGTCAGAAGGTTGTAAACTCAACCGGTATTCGTCGATTGGGTTTTGTGCCTGATGATGATTTACGTACTCTTTATGCAGGATCTGTTAGTTTGGTTTTCCCCTCTAGATATGAAGGATTTGGAATGCCAGTTCTTGAGGCACGTCTTTGTGGTGCCATGGTTATTGCTTCTGATATACCTGAAATACGCGAGGCTGGAGGTGAAGAAATCTGCTATATAAATCCTGATCATGATCAATTGGTCCTAGCAATGAAAAATGCGCTAGAACTTAATTTTAAACTAAACGAAGAAGTACGAACCTCTTGGACTGTTAGTGGGAAAATGTTAGCTTCTGCGATTTCAGCATTACTTACCTAAATGGAAAAAATTACATGTAATAGATTTTACAATCAATCCGTTATAACGCGTTTGTTTTTATATCTGTTATCTGGCTCTATGTTTTTTGCTACTATTAGTATTTTCCATGTAAATAGTTTTAATATCCGATTTTGGCAAATTTTCTTATTAGTTTATTTCCTATTTAATTTTTTATTATGTTATCGATATTGTTTTTTATTAAATCTAAATAAGTATCAGTATTTTTTTGCATCATTAATTTTCCTTTTATTTTTTCTATTGCTTATTTCGGGTTTCAATGCATTGGATGGTTTTCTTTTTATTAAGCAGTTTACTTTAATAACTATTATGTTTTTGCTGTTCTTTGCAATGGCCTTTCTGCGTGATATTAATGTAATTCTTTATTTAATAAAACTGCTTGGTATTATCGGAACACTGGTTTGCTTGTACTCAATCTGGGAGTTATTTTATAACCATGCCAATCTTCCGAAGTATTATTTTAATGGTATTTATTTACCACGAGCCAGAGGTTTTTTTGTTGAGCCTAATGAGTTCTCACAATATATGACACTGCCATTTAGTTTTGTTTTAAGTCGTTTTTTAATAGAAAAGTCCAAAAAAATTGAAAAACTCTTTCTTTTTACAATGTTAATTATTCTCATAACTGGTCAATTATTTAGTTTATCAAGAGGAGGAATTCTGTCCTATATGGTCAGTATATTTGTAATTTTTTTTCTTAATCGTAACTTATTTTATAAAAATAAATTTATCAAGTTATTTGTCGTTTTCTTATTTATTATTTCTTCCGTTTATATTTTTTCTGGGAGTGTCTTTTTTTCCTTGCTTATCGAGCGTTTGATTAGTTTATTTTCTGGTTCTGATGCAACTGCAGGTATTAGATACGATGCAATTATTAATGCTTTGTCATTCCAATCCGAAGACCCTTTTTATATCTTATTTGGTATAGGTTTTGGCAACCTTCCGGTTTTACTTGGTTCAGATGTGGCTACTACTTCAAATTTTATAATTGATTACTATGTAGAGTCGGGCCTTTTCTCTATTTTTATATTATTATTTTTTATTTTATATTTACTTAGGATATCATTTTCACAATTAACCATTTTGTACGATGATATGCCGTACGACTTGAGAGCTGGCTTTGTAGGTGTATTAGCTTCTTTTTGCGGCGTACTTGTAGGCGGCCTTACATATGCTACGCATTTGCTTAATATATTTTGGTTTACAGCTGGACTCTTAGTCGCATTTATATGCTTTTTCAAGAGTCCTCGCTATGAGAGTCGTGGGATATTATGATCACTATTGACGCTCGCTGGATAAATACCTCCGGTATTGGTACTTATCTGCGCCACATTATCCCAGGAATTATCGAACGCTTTCCCTCGCATGAAATAACACTCTTGGGGCGAGTTGACGAGCTGCAGGGCACACTTGGAAAAATAATTGCTCGTTGTCAGATAATACAAGCCCAAGCCAAAATGTACTCTATTCGCGAGCAGATTGAATATGTTCGCCTCATACCGCGTGAAACTAAACTATATTTCGCAACTCACTATAATATTCCACTCTTTTACTCCGGCAGAATGTTGGTAACGATCTATGATTTGATGCATATTGCTTTGCCGCAGTTTGTACCCGGCTTTCACAAGCAACTTTATGCAAAGTTAATGTTTTCTGCGGTACGCTACAAGGCAGACTCGATACTGACTATATCTGAGTTCACAAAGCATGAAATGGAGCGCTTGCTTGGTCGTTTTGATCAAGCGATTACTCCGATTCATCTCGGTGTGAGCAATGAGTGGTTTTCGATTCCAGCCCTGCCTTCGCCGCATCCACGGCCTTATGTTTTATATGTTGGCAATATTAAGCCGCATAAAAATCTAAAGTCTTTAGTGAAGGGTTTCATCGCTATAGCGTCCCGCGTTCCTCATGATCTTGTTTTAGTTGGCAAGAAAGAGGGGTTCATTACTGGTGATGATGATGTGGCGGAGTTAGCGCGGACCTTGGGGGGGAAAATTCACTTCACGGGCAGGGTTGCAGATGATCAACTTCATCAGTATGTCCAACATGCCGATGCATTGGCATTTCCATCTCACTATGAAGGGTTTGGATTGCCGCCACTTGAAGCGATGGCAGCCGGTTGCCCCGTTTTAGTATCGACCGCAGCATCACTACCAGAGGTATGTGGTGATGCAGCCATGTACTTTGACCCCAGCGATGTAAATGACCTGTCGAGTAAATTGGAATTGATTCTCGTCAATAATGAACTGCGTGACTCCCTGCGTGAGAAGGGTTTGGCGCGAGCCCGGTCATTTACATGGCACCACTGCGTCAATAGGACATGTGATGTGATTGAAAAAATGTTGGATGAAGATGTGGTAGGGTGAATATGAAGATAGCGATTGTGCATGACTACTTGTGTGGTATGGGGGGGGCTGAACGCGTATTCCAATATATTTGCGAGGAATTCGAAGAGGCAGATACCTACACCTTGGCATATAATTCGAATCGTACCCTGCCTTATTTCAAAAGGCGGCAAATACGTACAACATGGCTGAATCACTTTGTTCAATCCATGGATGCGTTCCGCTGGTCCTTTCCCATTGCGACACATGTGATGGAATCGCTTGACTTGAGCGAGTATGACATAGTCTTATCATCTTCTGCGACAGTTGGTAAATACATCCGTGTTCCCAATGGTAAACATATTTGTTATTGCTATATTCCAACTCGCGCGTTGTGGCAAACGGATGAGTATTTTGGTGGTAGTTGGAAGTCGAAATTATTCAACTATTTTCTTTCTTACCTAAGGCGACACGATCTTGAAGCTGCGCAACGCGTCAATCAATTCATCGCGATTTCAAAGACGACAAAGGATCACATCGCCAAGACGTATTTCAGAGATTCGAGTGTTATTTTTTCTCCGATCTGCCTGGACCGCTTTGCACCATCCGAAAATCGAGGCGAGCATTATCTGATCGTTTCCAGGCTGGAACAGTGGAAGCGGGTTGACTATGCCATTGAGGCATTTAGTCGCCTTGGCTTGCTCTTGACGGTGATCGGAACTGGCAAAGAGGAAGCTCGTCTTCGTGAAATGGCAGAACCCAACATTACCTTTTTGGGTGGGGTCGATGATGAAACCCTTGCTAGGGAATATGCGGTGGCCAAGGCCGTTATATTCACTCCGTTTCTGGAGTACGGATTAATTCCGTTAGAGGCCAATGCGAGCGGTACTCCTGTGATCTGTTACGGTGTTGGCGGTATTACTGAGACCATGATTCCGTGGTCTAAAGATTCCGATCAAAAAGGCTCTTCGGCAACTGCAGTGTTCTTTTATGAACAGACTTCTGATGCTTTGATCGAGGCCGTTCGGCAATTTGAAGAGGTCTCGTTTGATCCTTCTTATCTGGTCAAGCATGCTTCACGTTGGGGCGTGCCGGAGTTCAAGAGACAACTTCGTGCAGCAGTTGAGGCAATCGGAGGCTCGGCGTGAGGAAGCTTTTACTGGTGGGGGGCACCGGATTCGTTGGCAGCCACATGGCCGAGCATTGTTCGGAGAGATACGATGTCGTAACCACCGGACGAGAGGTTGATGTTTGCAATCCCGATCAGCTGCAATCGTTGATATCGCGGGTGCAGCCTGACGATGTGGTACATCTTGCAGCGATCACCACCCTCAAGGAATCGTTTGAAAACCCGCGAGAAACCTACGATGTCAATTTTGGCGGGACGCTCAACATGCTGACGGCATTACGGGCGTCGGGGTTTGCGGGTCGTTTTCTTTTTGTGAGTTCAAGTGAAGTTTATGGTCGTTTAAGTGAAGACGACTTGCCCGTTGCCGAATCAAGACCTGTGAAGCCTCTGAGCCCGTATTCCGTTGCCAAGATAGCCGCTGAAGCTTTGTGTTATCAATGGAGCCAGACAGAGCAATTCAAGATCGTGATTGCTCGGCCCTTCAATCACATCGGACCGGGCCAAAGCAAGCGGTTCGCTATTGCAGATTTTGGTCGTCAAGTGGCGATGATCAAATTGGGCCTTACGGAACCGTTCATCCGCGTTGGGGATATCGACACGACGCGCGATTTTAGCGATGTGCGTGATATTACAGAAGCTTACGAAAAGCTGTTGGATCTTGGTCAGAGTGGGGAAATTTATAACGTTTGTTCAGGGGCTGAGCGCAGTGTTCGTTCATTGATCGAGCGGATGTGCCAGCTGTCAGGTATCTCTGTTGAAATAAAAATGGATTCGCAGCGTTTTCGCGCAAACGAACAAAGGCGAGTTCGAGGGGATAACAGCAAGATTGCGAACACTACAGGTTGGTCAAACTCACATTTAATTGATCAAACTTTGAAGGATATTGTGGATGATTGGATTGACCGGTTAGGGTCTTATGCAAACTAAACGAGCTTTGATTTGTGGTGTGAGTGGCCAAGATGGCGCCTATTTGGCTAAGATATTACTTGAAAAAGGCTATGAAGTTGTTGGTTCTTCTCGGGACGTTACGTTGTCTTCTTTTCCAAATCTAAAGAAGCTAGAGATCCTTAAAAATATACATTTAATTTCTCTGGCAGTAGAGGAATATGCTAGCGTTTTAAAGACTATCCGAGATCTAATTCCAGATGAAATTTACTTTCTTTCTGGACAAAGCTCGGTGGGTTTATCATTTGATCAGCCATTAGGCACCTTACAAAGCTTTGCCTTTGGGGTACTAAATTTCCTCGAAGCAATTCGTTTTTTAGACAGACCAATTCGTTTCTTTAACGCCAGTTCTAGTGAGATGTTTGGCAACAATGGTCAAAAAGGTGCTACTGAACAAACATCATTTGACCCAAGAAGTCCTTATGCAATTGCGAAGGTGTCTGCACATCATTTGGTTGTTACATACAGGGATTCATACGGAATATATGCATGTAATGGAATTCTTTTTAATCATGAATCTCCTTTGCGACACTCAAGATTTGTAACGCAGAAAATTGTAGCTACAGCTTATGGTATAGCCAAAGGGGGTAAGGAAAAATTAGTCTTAGGTAATTTAGATACATGCCGTGATTGGGGATGGGCACCTGAATACGTTGAAGCAATGTGGCTTATGATGGAACAATCAAAAGCTGAAGACTTTGTTATTGCCACCGGTGAATCTTTTCCGCTTTCAGTTTTTGTAGAACGAACATTTAGTTTTTTTAATTTAGATTGGCGCGATTTTGTGGTTGTTGATTCAGATTTATACAGACCTTTTGATATAAGTGTGAGTCGTGCCGATCCTAGCAAAGCAAAAAAGGTATTGGGTTGGTCAGCTCGTATTTGTTTTGATCAGGTCATCAAACTTCTTTGTGAGCACCAAACAGAAAGCACTAAAAATTTATAAGCTTATTTCTTTGGATATTATGGATTCTTCATCTGTTAGGTTTGGTACAAGTGGCTTGCGAGGGTTGGTCAAGGATTTGACAAAGGATGTGTGTTTTCGTTTCACGCAGGCGTTTATTTTTAGATAAAGAAAATAAGTGTTTAGTTGTTGGGCATGATCTATGCACATCCAGTCCAGCTATAGCAAAGCTTTGCATTACGGCGGCTAAAAGTCTTGGGGTTGACTGTGTTTATGTGGGTGCCGTTCCTATTCCTGCGCTTGCGCCAGCTCGCAGAGCGCGGTTTCGACGTTCTGTGTGCGTGTTAGCCTGACCGTACACTCGGCGAGCTTGCTGATCAGTAAGGACTCAATCGTGCTCTTTGGCGCAAAGTCGTGGGTGAGCTGCTCGTCATCATTAAGCCATCGCTTCGAGGTAAGCCCGTGGTTGACCGCGTTCGCGCTCGATATTGCCTTGCCCTTCGGCGGCGGTTGGCCCGCCTGTTCGCTTGGGTGTCTTTGCCATGCCGTTCTCCTGAGATTACTCAGGATTAATCTACCTCAACTTAGCAGCAGATACCCGATAGGCACATCCGGCATGGTCCGTGAATAAGTGTCTTTTACAAAACGAACAGCAAGCCAGCTTAGGGTTGAAGTGTGTGAGTTAGTAGGCGTTTCTGTTGATAAAACCGACAAAGACTGTCTGAATGAGGATCTTGATGTCGAACCAGATCGACCAGTTGCTCACGTAGAACAGGTCGGCATCGACACGCTTTTGCATCTTCTCGAGCGTGTCGGTCTCGCCACGGTAACCGAGTACCTGCGCGTAGCCTGTGATACCGGGTTTGGCCAGGTGTCTTAGCATGTAGGCGGGAATCTGTTGGCGGTACTGCTCGTTATGCGCTTTGGCGTGTGGGCGAGGGCCGACCATGCTCATCTCGCCCTTAAACACGTTGAGCAGTTGCGGCAGCTCATCCAGGCTGGTCCTGCGGATGAAGCGGCCGACAGGTGTGATGCGTTGATCGCCTTTAGAGGCTTGAACGATCTTGTCCCCGTTGTCGCAGGTGGTCATCGAGCGGAACTTATAGACCTGTATCTCGCGCCCCGACAGGCCGTGCCGCGTCTGTTTAAACAGCACAGGCCCCGGGCTTGAGAGCTTGACCGCGAGCGCTATGATCAGCATCACCGGTGAGAACAGTGTCAGCGCAATGACTGAGAGGCTAAGGTCTTCAAGGCGCTTAAGTAGCTGCGCGGAGCGTGAGGAGAGTGGCGTGTCGTACACCCCGATGATGGGCATGCCCTGGTAGATTTCGACGTGGGAGTGGAGCAGGTTGAAGCTGAACAGGTCGGGCACGTACTTGACGACGTAGGCGGTGTTTGCCAGTTGATTGAAAAGCTGCTTGATCAGCCCCTCGGCGTATTTGGGTAGGCAGATATAGACCTCTTCAAACGCCGTTGATAGCTCGGCTAAGTCGGCGATCCTTCCGATCACCGGCGAGCCGTTAAACAAATTGCCCTGCTTGTCATCGGCGTCGTCGAGATAGCCTACCACCTCAAATCCCATCCAGGGGTTGTGATTAAACGTCGTTGCCAGGCGTTGACCAAGCATGCCCGCGCCGATGATTAGCACGCGGCGTCTACCCACGCCGCCCTTCCTTAGCAGGCCAAGTAGTATCCGTAGCAGCATCCGGTAGATGATCAGGATCGCGGGGGTGGTGACAGCCCACAGCAGCCAGAGCTCTCGGCTAAAGTTCTCTGAGATCTTCGTCACGAACGCGATCGCGACAATGACAAGCCAGCTCAGTAGCCAGGCGGTGGTGATCTTGCGAAGGCTGGCCAGCAGCGAGCGCCCGCGCCAGTCGGTGTAGGTGCCGTTTACCTGCGCGATAAAGGTTAAGAGCAGGCCTGCCAACAGGCCCGTCACGATGTAGCGGTCGTGGACTTTAGGTTGGCTCTGCAGCGCGAGCAGGATGATGACAGCCGTTGGCGTGGCCGCATCGATCAGACGATGGAGCCAGATGAACAGTGAGTTGGTGCTCGAGCGGATGTGCTGCATTTTTTTTTGCGAATCTTAAGGTCACAAATATTATACATTTGCCCCGTTGGGATGGAAGCCAAAGTTGCTCAGGGATAGAATAGCACCTGTTTTTAGCCTGACCTGAGAGTAACGATGGACCCGCAGCACACGTTTGACCCGAGAGACGATGAGATAGACCTGTTCGAGCTGTTCGAGTCGCTCTGGAGAGAGAGGGTCCTGATAGTTGCGATAACCTTCTTTATCGGATTGTTTGACTAAGCAATCATCTCCGACTGAATCTTCACCCGCTGTTGATGCCTT
>Ga0181565_10001214_pt1 | contig 19657 bp, 12 predicted proteins | sample 101ome_16_FD_129661 | JGI IMG/M metagenome (GOLD analysis project Ga0181565, IMG submission 129661) | Coastal salt marsh microbial communities from the Groves Creek Marsh, Skidaway Island, Georgia - 101401AT metaG (megahit assembly) | ecosystem: Environmental > Aquatic > Marine > Intertidal... | reverse complement strand
CTCATGATCGACTATTCTTGGTCGAGGTAATGGGGCGAGATACGGGGCACATTGCCTTGCGCACTGCGGTAGCCAGTGGCGCCGTTGCGGCTTTGCTTCCAGAGGATCCTATGCCGATTCAGGAATTGTCCGATCACCTGATGTACTTGAAGTCGAACAAGAAGAGTTCGAGCATAATCATCGTTGCGGAAGGAAACAAGAACGAGAATGCATTCGAGGTCGCCGAGAAATTGAAGGAGATGAAATCCGAGTATGATACTCGGGTCACGGTTCTTGGGCACATTCAACGAGGCGGTTCGCCTACTGCGGCCGACCGCATCCGAGCGGCTGAAATGGGGGCCTTTGCCGTGGAGAGTCTGCTGCGAGGGGAGCGAGGCGTAATGGTTGGTATCATGAACTTGAGGCTTGTCCTCACTCCGATCGAAAAGGCGGTGAATGTGCGTACGGGGGTCGATCAAGAGCCCTACCGGATCATGTCGCAGTTATCGCAATAAGAAGCTGTCGGCTATCAGCTTTCAGCTGTCAGCTACTTGTCCGCCTCCGGCGGATCAGCTGTCAGGCCCATCAAAAAAAGCCCCTCTACAGAAGTAGAAGGGCTTACCTTACATGTTAGTGGTGTAAGGGGCTAGATCTTAGAGTGTTCCACGAACTTCTTGTTCTCGTTCGATGGCTTCGAAGAGGGCCTTGAAGTTTCCTTTTCCAAAGCTCCATGCGCCTTTACGCTGGATGATCTCGAAGAACATCGTCGGACGGTCTACCACGGGCTTCGTGAAAAGCTGGAGGAGATACCCCTCGTCGTCGCGATCCACCAAGATGCCGTGTTCCTTGATCACGTCGATATCCTCGTCGATGTCTCCTACGCGTTCTTTCAGGTCATCGTAGTATGTGTCTGGCACGTACAAGAACTCAACGCCGCGATCGCGCATTACTGATACGGTCGCTACAATATCATCGGTAGCCACGGCGATATGCTGAACTCCCGCGCCCTTGTAGTAATCGATGTATTCTTCGATCTGCGACTTCTTTTTTCCTTCGGCTGGCTCGTTGATCGGGAACTTGATGCGGCCATTTCCGTTACTCATCACCTTACTCATCAGAGCGGTGTAGTCGGTAGAGATGTCCTTGTCGTCAAAGGTTACGATCTGAGCGAATCCCATGATCTTGGCATAGAAATCTACCCAAGTGTTCATTTGACCCCAGTCTACGTTGCCTACCATGTGGTCGATGTATTTCAATCCGACCTCAGAAGGGTTGTAGTGCGACTCCCACTTCTTGAATCCAGGGAGGAAGAGGCCGTTGTATTCATTACGCTCTACGAAGATGTGCACGGTCTCACCGTAAGTGAAGATGCCTGAGCGAACGACATAGCCGTTTTCGTCCTCTTCGCGGGTAGGCTCCATGTAAGACTTGGCGCCTCGCTTGGTGGTTTCTTCCCACGCTTTGGTAGCATCTTCTACCCAAAGGGCAACGACTTTAACACCATCGCCGTGCTTGTCTAGGTGCTCGTTCATCCACCCACCTGGCTCGAGGGGAGTGGTGAGTACGAGTCGGATCTTATCCTGCTGAAGCACGTAAGAAACGCGGTCTTTGTCGCCTGTTTCCAATCCAGCATAGGCTACAGATTGAAAGCCAAAAGCATTCTTGTAGTAATGTGCGGACTGCTTGGCGTTACCTACGATCAATTCGACGTAGTCGGTTCCCAACAGGGGAAGGAAGTCTTCGGCTTCTTCGAAGATCTTGTCTGTACCGTAGCGGACGTTTTCTTTCTTTTTGATTGTCTCCATATTCTTCGTTTTGATCGGGTCAGAACTTCAGAAAGGTACTTTAAACCTTTCATTCTGAGCTAAAATCTATGTGGTTGTGTTTGAACTTTAGTTTGCGCTTTCGACTAGTCAATCCAAGATTTCCAATACGATTCATCATTCAGCTCTAGGGCTTGCTTGGTGATCTTAAGTGGCGCAAAGGTATCGACCATCACAGCGAGCTCTAAGGTTTCCTTCTGACCGATGCTGCGTTCCATGGCGCCAGGGTGCGGGCCGTGTGGAATGCCTGCTGGGTGCAAGGAGATGTAGCCTTTCTCCACGTGGTTTCGGCTCATGAAGTCGCCGTCTACGTAGTAGAGCACCTCGTCAGAGTCGATGTTGCTGTGGTTATAAGGAGCCGGAATCGCTTGTGGGTGGTAGTCGTACAGTCTTGGTACGAACGAACACACGACGAACGTAGTGGTCTCGAAAGTTTGGTGGATGGGCGGTGGTTGGTGAATGCGTCCGGTCAGCGGCTCAAAGTCGTGGATGCTGAAGGCGTATGGGAAGTTGAATCCATCCCATCCAACCACATCAAATGGATGTCGGTCATACGTCAAGGTGTGCAGCATATCTTGCTTCTTGACCTTCATGATGAATTCACCCTTCTCATCGTGGGTCTCCAATTCATGGGGCGGACGAATGTCACGCTCACAGAAAGGAGAGTGCTCAAGCAGCTGGCCGAACCAGTTGCGGTACTTCTTAGGCGTATATATCGGTGCTCGTGACTCAACGATGAACAAGCGATTGTCCTCGCCGTCGAACTGAAGCTGATAGATCATACCTCGGGGTACGATCAGGTAGTCACCGTATTTGAAATCGATGTTTCCCACCAAGGTTCGGAGTTTCCCGGTTCCCTTGTGGATGAAGATCATTTCGTCGCTGTCGGCATTCTTGTAGAAATATTCCGTCATAGACTTACTGGGTGAGGAAAGCACGATCTGGCAATCGTTGTTGACCAACACGGGGACGCGACTTTTCATAAAATCATCTTCCGGCTTCACATTCCACCCGGCCAGCATGCGCGACGTCATGTTGTTCTCCACAGCGACCTGTGGGGTCATGTTCACAGGATCACCGATCGATGTTACGCGTGTTGGAGCGTGAACGTGGTACAGGTTGCTCGACATTCCGTCGAATCCGACCGTACCGAAGAGTTGCTCCTGATAGAGCTCGCCATTTTCCTGTCGGAATTGGGTGTGACGCTTAGGGGGAATCTTCCCAAGTTTATGATAGAAAGGCATATGTGGTTTGTCTTTGGCTGCAAAGGTAGTAAGAGCTCGGGGTTGACCTAGGCTCCTAATCATTGCATTTCCTGTCGAAGATCAGTTCACAGGCCGCTGTTCTTAAGAAAATCCTCTGCACGTACGTCTGGTATGAGGTCGTAGTAGCTTAGCGGTATGAGATGGATGATCTACGTGCTTGCCTTAGCATTGGCGGTGCCGGTGATGGCGCAGAAGACCTACGGCCCTACCAACGACTCGTTGTACTTGGGCTTTTATCGAGATAGCATTCAAATGCTGGAGCGGCCCAATATCCTGGTCGTCCCGTTTCATCCTGATCGGTACATGACTGAGGTGGATCATGAGATCGCGAAGGGGACGTCGTATACCTATCAACACACACGTGGTTTTTTCAGGAAGGGTCTGGATAACGCCATCATCATTGCAGCCAGGGAATTCAATGACTATGTCAATTTGCATGCAGACGATCCGGTCTTGAACAAGGACCTTGATTTCGTTTACAAAGTGACGCGGAGCAAGGTGGAGCCGTCTACGCCGCCGGTGATTATGGAGGATAAAGGATTCAAACGGAAGTTAGCCGAGTATTGGATCCGTTTGCAAGGGGAGTTGGTCGAGGATGCTGAGCCAGGAACCCGTATCGAGGAAGGACAGCTGGTGACCGTGTATGACGATCGAGAGCTTTTGACTCGGACCTTGGTGTTGAATCCGTTGTTGGTCGACTCGCTTACGCCCAAGTACAAGGCTGACTATTTTCTGTTTATCAACGAGGTAGATATGTTCATTGCCACGGGCGATCAATTGGCAATCCAGAGTGGAAAATATGGTCGGGTGATCAAAGTGCACATGACGGTGTTGGATGACAAAGGGGAGGAGTTATTCTCTCTGATCAAGAAGGAATATTTTAGTTCGTACGAGAACGATCTGGAGACGATCATTCGTCAGCATTTCCTTCCCTTGGGCTACGAAGTGGTCTATGCATTGGACAGCTATCGCTTTCTGCAAGCGGGGTTGACCCCTTTGACGGAGAAGGAGGTTGAAATGAAAAAGGCAAAGTCGGGAATCAAATTGCCAACTTTGCAGAAATTCAAGTAGCATGACCGAACTCAATGAGTTCCTCTCCACAGAGACCACACCGGAGATCGCGAAGATCTTTTCAGCGATCGAACAAGCATCGTTCATCGTTTCCAAAGAAGTAGGTTTTCAGGGCCTTGGCGACGATATTCTCGGAGCTAAGGGAAGCAAGAATAAAGCGGGCGACGTCCAGCAGAAGTTGGATGTGTATGCCGACAACGTATTCGAGCGCGCCTTGCGTCAATCGGGAGTCGTTGCGGGTTGGGCCAGCGAAGAGAGTACGAAGATCGTTGGGTTTGAAGAGAACTTGGATGCCAAGTACGTTGTAGTGATCGACCCGCTCGATGGGTCTTCCAATATCGACGTAAACGTTGCGATCGGGACGATTTTCGGTGTATACGAGCGTGCTACGGAGCCTGGAAAGCAGGTTGAACTCAAAGACTTTCTGCAAAAGGGTAGAAATCAGGTCGCGGCCGGTTATGTGATGTATAGCGTGAGTACGCAGATGGCATTGACTACCGGTCATGGACTCCACGTCTTCACCTTGGAGCCGTGGAAGCGATCCTACCACCGAGTCTTAGACCACGTGAAAATGCCTTTGGACGGAAAGGTATACTCGATCAACGAAGTGAACCTCGATGATTTCAATCCGCGATTAAAACGCTTCGTTCAGTACTGCCGTGACAAGCGAAAGGCTAATGGTCATCGTCAATACACGGGTAGATATATCGGTTCACTTGTCGCAGACTTTCATCGAAATCTTCTGAAGGGAGGTATCTACGTTTATCCCGGCACTTCAGACGCGCCTGACGGTAAGATCCGTTTGGTCTATGAGTGCAATCCCATGGCTTTCTTGGCCGCTCAGGCAGGTGGGTACGGAACGGATGGTGAGAATACGATCTTGGACATTCAGCCGAAGGAACTTCATCAGAAGGTCCCTTTTTATGTAGGATCCCGCTTGATGATGGATGAGGTCATGAAGGAAGAGGCATAAAAAAAGCCCGACGTTAATCGGGCTTTCCTCACTTAACCAGCTAAGTTAATTCACAAACCACATTTTTCACTTAGCTATGACGAATCTCTTGGCAGTAGCACCTTGCTCCGTTACACGTTGCAATGTATAGATGCCATTAGGTAGGGATGCGATACTGATCTCGTTCCTGGTCGATCCATTCGTACGCACTTCCAATACCTTGGTTCCTTGTACAGAGTACACTGAGAGGGTAGCAGGACTTGCGTCGCCTTCAACCCATATGGTTGTACTTGCAGGGTTAGGATATACAGAGAAATCAATGTTGTTCAGGTCGTTCAGTCCAGTAGTGGTATCACATGGCATACAAGATGCCCAGCAAACCTCTGGTAGAACAGTGTCGCCTGTGATGATCAAGAATCGGTTAGTGAAACCGCTTGTTGTCTTGGTACAGACGGAACCTTCAGTAAGTTCTTCCTGACCAGTCCAAGTATCGTGAGAGAACTTGTACTCGATAGAATCTTGATACATTTCCAAAGAGATGGTCCAGATGCTGTCGCCCTCTGGGTCAGCCATGGCGTTACAGTTGCCACACCATCCGTTGAAGTTACCGTTCAACTCTGGCGTTGTGTAAGAACCAGTGTACCCGCGCATATCCACGTTGAACGTCACGTTGAAGGTGTCAGGAATGATTCCGCACTCTTCGCATGATGCCCAGCACACCGCTGGTAGTACAGTGTCTCCAGTTATATAGATGAAGCGATTGGTGAAACCACTAGTGGTCTTTGTACAAACGCTGCCTGGAGTCAATTCTTCTTGTCCTGCCCAGTTGTCGTGTGCGAATTTGTATTCGATCGAATCTTGGTAGAGAGGAATGGTCACTTCCCAGATGTTGTCGCCATCAGGATCCGACATCGCGTTACAGTTACCGCACCAACTGTTAAACGTACCATTTACCTCAGGGGTCGTAAATGACCCAGAATACTGACTCATGTCTACTTGGAAGGTAACTAGGTGCGTATCAGGAGGATAAATACACTCTAAGCAAGACTCCCAGCACACGGCGGGTAGAATAGTGTCTCCTGTGATGTAAATGAAACGGTTAGTAAACCCCCCAGTGGTTTTTGTACACCCACTATTTGGAGTTAGGTTTTCTTGTCCAGCCCAGCCGTCATAAGCGAATTTGAACTCGATAGAATCTTGGTAAAGAGGAAGAGTAACTTCCCAAATGTTATCGCCGTTCGTATCACTCAGCCAGTTACAGCCACCACACCATCCGTTGAAGTCACCATTGACTTCAGGAGTGGTGAACGTACCAGAGTATTGGTTCATGTCCACTTGAAAGGTCACTTGGTGAGTATCAGGAGGAGGAATACACTCGATGCAAGACTCCCAGCAAACAGCAGGAAGAATAGTATCACCGTTGATGTAGATGAAGCGATTGGTGAAACCGCTTGTTGTTTTTGTACATCCACTATTAGGCGTAAGGTTTTCCTGGCCAGTCCAGTTGTCGTGAGCGAATTTGAATTCGATCGAATCTTGGGTAAGCGCAAGAGTTACTTCCCAGATGTTGTCGCCATTAGTATCACTCATGGCGTTGCAGTTACCGCACCAGCTGTTGAAGGTGCCATTTACCTCAGGAGTCGTGAAAGAACCTGAGTATTGATTCATGTCGACCTGGAAGGTGACCATGTGAGGAACAAAATATACACTGTCCGCGTAGTAAGTCTTCGCTCCGGCAGTATTCCCGTCTACTCCAAAATTGAAGAAGATAGAGAGATAGTCGTAGTTGTACGAATAGTTGATTGCTGCTGTTCCGCTTGACTCGTTTGTAAAATCAAATTCGAGTGTTTCCCATGCGTTGGCAACAGTGGTCAACGCATCTGTTTCAACACTTTGAGTAGGAGTACCTGTCACCTCGGCCTTTAACTTAACAACGATTCCTGAGTCAGGTGAATACACCTTAACACGGATGATATTGTTGTTAGAGTCAAAAGGGATCAAGCTAGCCAAACCAGCGGTAGTGTGCAAAGTAACACCAGCCCATGTGGCGGCGCCTAGTGGCTTGTTTACTTGAAGCACATTATTGGTAGAGTTTGTTGGATCCAACGCAAGAGCGGAGGAGTTTCCACCGAAGGGAACGGTGGTATAGTTCACGTTGGCCGTATCGTCCCACGTGATAGGAAGGTCGTTTTGCGATTGCGCAAGAGCTCCTGAGGAGATGATCAGCGCAGTCAATAGGAAGTTAAATAGTTTCATTTGATTAAGTACTTGTAAGCAAGAATAGCAAGAAATAGTATGTAATACCATAAGCTTTTAGTGAAAAAAACCATTATTTAACAAAAAAGCCCCAAAAAGGGGCTTAAGTGAAACTTATGTCCGGACTTGAAATGGTTGTATTTACCTAAATCCTTCGCATTATTGTTCTTGGAACACACGCACGTAGTCAACCCACATTCGTTGAGGGAATTTCGTCGCGGCATTTGGGCTTCCAGGCCAGAAACCACCTACAGCAACGTTAAAGATGAAGAAAAACTCTTCCTGAAACTCACTGAGTGCAGCCGAAGTAATGTCGATGGTGTGATAGCGGGTATCATCGATGTACCATTCGATCTGAGTGCTGTCCCATTGGAGTGTGTAGACGTGGTAGTTATTAGCAAGGGGCTCAGTCATCACGCGCTTACCTCCAAAGTCTGCCTTGGTGCCGTCATTGTCCCAGTGCACAGTGCCATGCACCACATTGTCACCCCCTCCGGTGACCACGCCACCTACCATTTCCATGATATCGATCTCTCCGCATTCAGGCCAACCTACAGAATTGAAGTTGGCGCCAAGCATCCAAAGGGCTGGCCAAAGGCCTTGACCATAGGGCATTGCAGCGCGAATATCGATGCGTCCGTACTTGAACTCTTGCTTATCCATGGAAATGATTCGAGCCGAAGTATAGTTACTACCACCGAACGATTCTTCTCTCGCTTCAATGATCAGATTACCACCCGATACTGACGCGTTCTCTTCGCGGTAATACTGCAGTTCTTGGTTTCCCCAACCATTGCTGCCGGTTCCGATTTCGTAGGTCCAATCGTCAGAAAGTGACGTGCCGTCAAATTCATCGCTCCAAACCAGTGTATAGCCTGGATAGGTCAAAGGCGTTTCGTATCCTCCTGCAGGAGGATTTCCGCTGTTTCCTACCGGCTCGGAAAAGGTGATGGTGACTTCTTCGGTCACTTCACTATAGTTGTCATGGGTAGCATTGGCTCTTACGTTGATGGAATAAGTACCTGAGTCAGTAAACACGTACTCGATGGTTCCATCTGGGGATTCAATGAATTGATCCTCGGTTCCATCGTTGAACATGAAAGTATAGAAGTTGGCGTTCGTCGCAGTTGCCACAAACTCCACTTTACCTTCTTCTATCTCGTCCACGATGATCTCTACGGAAAGACCGGAAGGTATGACCAACTGAGGAGCAGGTTCATCCTCCTGACAGCCATTAAGGCCTAGGATGAGGATAATAAGTGCGGTGGTGGCGAGGTAGATGTTCTTACGCATGGCTATTATTTTAGATGATACGGGACAAAAGATAAGAAGGGTCTCGCGACCCTTCCCATCTTATCCCAGTCAATTATTATTCAGAATCACTCCTGCTTGATATCATCCAAGTAGAATGTTCCTGCGTTAGAAACATCCCAACCCGGGAAGAGTACCAATCGATCGTAGGTATCGGCAGCCTCCCCTGTCCAATCTACGGTGATTTCAGTCCATTCGTTAGCAACAGTAACGTCCACATCCTTTTCTACGAAGGTTGAAGAGCTAGCTTGTGCCTCGAGCTTCATGCGGAAAGCTCCTGTTGCAGGAGCCCACACTTTGACCTTGATGCTGGTAGCTGTACTGAAATCCAATGGACCATCCAAATTAACAAACACACCTGCCCAAGTCTCGTTCCCGTGAACGGTCTCCAATACTCGGTTGCTGGTGTTGATACCAGATTGATCAGGGTTGTCGATGATGGTGTCTGTGCTTCCTCCGAACGCTTCGAACTCCGGCTCAACAGTTTCGAAATCGATAGGAAGAGCCCATCCTTCTACTGGCTCTACTGGCTCGCAGTCAGTTCCTGCATCGTATCCTTTAGGGATCAAGCGGATGTACCATGACAAAGCAGGGTCAGAACCATCTAGATAACGGAGCCACATTTCATTTTCAGACAAACGAAGGATGCGGTATTGAGTTACGCCGGTATAGAAGCCCATGAATCCACCACCCGTTATGGTCAAGGTAGTATCCCCATCAACTTCTACGCTCCAATTTCCAATTTGATCATCGAAAGGAGCGCTATAGTCACCCAAGTTCTCGTAAGCTCCTGGGAAGTTGGCCTCTTGAAGGTCATCCACATAAACTAAACCGTTGGTCTCCATGTTGAAGCTGAAACCAGACAGTGAGAACGTGTATTCATCGCTGTAAAGTCCTGTGTTAGGCTTTTCATTACAACCAGACTCCCAGTACTCAGGATAGAGACCGGCTGAACCAACAGGCTCAGGTCCTACTCCGAAGTGCGCACTGTTATTTGAGTCCATGACCCAAGTTTTCGAACCAACGTCAACTCCACCCGTAAGCAAGTTGTAGACTGGATCGTCCAATAGGCTTGGATCATCATTCTCGATCACGATGGTCTGAGTTGAGCTGGCATTCCCTTCTTCATTGAAGACAGTAAGGGTAACATCGTAGCTACCGGCAGTGGGGTATTGAGCCTCTGCGGTAGTTCCTTCACCAGTCTCACCATTTCCGAAATCCCACTGAGCGATAAGCTCGGAGTTGTCGGCTGTGAAGATGATGATGTTGTCACTTTGCGAAGAGGTCGTATACGTAAACGTAGCATCCTCTGCAGTAGGTGCTTCCACCTTGTCCTTCCTACATGACGCAATCGTCAAGAAGGCCAAAGCGGTAGTCATTAATAATAAACGCTTCATTTTAATTGGATTTGAATTGAATTAATAGTTTGGATTTTGTTGCCAGTTACCTCCGGCTAGATCGATCTCGATCTGTGGAATCGGAAACAGCTCATGCTTTCCTGTTACAAAGCCGTCGATCTCTTCGGCTGCCTTACCGGTGCGTACAAGGTCGAAGAATCGGAAGCCTTCTCCGCTGAGCTCAAAACGTCTTTCTTGGTAGATATCTTCTAGCAATTGAGTCCCTGAGCTGGAGAGGTTAGGCATGCCAACTCTATCGCGGACCTGGTTTACGTATTTGAGAGCGGTACCGTCGTTACCGTTTTGAGCATGCGCCTCGGCGGCCATAAGTAGGACGTCAGCATATCGAATCACTCGATAATTGACAGGAGTAGTAAGGTCGTCATCCGGCAAGCCAAGTTCGGCGGCTCGCTTGAGGTACTTATTGTTGTAATATCCCGTATGACCTCCTGCGCCTGTTCCATAGCTGATTGCTCCGGGATTGGGCTGAGCCTCGATCCATGCATCAATGTTCAGCACAGAGGCGTCGCGGCGGGGGTCTGCAGGATCGAATGAATTATACAAGTCTTCTGTTGGAAGATTGTAGCTATTTCCGGTTGCGTAGATCGGGCCTTCGAACTGGCGAATGCCGTGAAATCCTACTGCGAGGTTGCCCTCCAAGCAAACAAAGCAGCCATATCCTCCACCTTCTGCACCGGTGTATTCCACGTCAAAGATGGTCTCAGAGTGACCTTCATTGGCCACGGTGAACAGCTGGTTGTAGTTATCTATCAAGGCATATTGTCCGCTGTTGATGACCTGGCCCAAGGTGCTAGCCGCATCTCCGAACTTCTCTTGATAGAGGTATACCTTACCAAGCAAAGAAAGCGCGGCTCCTTTTGTGACGCGTCCTTTCACCGGATCGGTCCAATCCAGATTGTCTGCAGCATACTTGAGGTCTTCCTCGATCGCTGCATAGATCTCAGACGCTGGAGATCGCTCGATCTCTCGAACAGCCTCGGCGCCGATTCGCTCATCCAAAACCAACGGCATATCGCCAAAGTACTTAACCAGTTCTGAATAGTAGTAAGCTCGCAAAAAACGAGTCTGACCTAGAATCTTAGCCTTTCCGTCGAAGTCTAGAGCGTCCTTGTTCTCCATGATGAAGTTAGCACGAGTAACCCCTGCGTAGTAGTACCGCATAAGGCTTTGCAACTCATTGTTCACCGCATCGTGACGCATTTCATCTATCTCATGCAGTCCTTCCGTATCGGTGACACTTTCGCCTCCCGCAATCGAATTGTCAGAAGCGATCTCGCCGATCCACAGGGTCAGGTACGAGGTTTGAAGGAGGTCGTATGCGCCAGTGAGGGCGCGGTCGTAGTCTTCAGGAGTCAAGAAGTAGTTCTCAGCGTCCTGTGTGTACTCCGGATCGAGATCCAAGAAATTGTTGCATCCGACTGCCACCAAACCTGCGATGGCAATTGCAAAAATTGAAGGTATGATTCTGATATTCTTCATGACTTAGAACTTAAGATTTAGACCACCCATGATGGTTCTTGCTTGAGGATAAAATCCATAATCAACACCGGCAGAAAGTGTTCCGCCTGAAGCTCCGATATCAGGATCAAATCCTTGATAGCGGGTAAGGGTTACCAAGTTGTTCGCTGCCACGTACAGTCTCAAAGACGAGATCTTGGCCTTCTCCGTTAGTTCCTTTGGGAAGGTATAACCCAATTGAACATTTCGGAGTCGAGCGAAACTACCATCCTCTACGAAGAAGTCTGAGAATTCGGTATTTCGGGTTGCTGCGGTGGTAACTCTTGGAACTTCCTCACTGGACAACGGTCCGATCCAACGATCATTCCACTGGCCCAGCATGTTTGCGTATGGCTGTTGACGCTCGTAGTTGCGAATGATCTCCTGACCGATCGCAGAATAGATGTTAGCAGAGAAGTCAACCGACTTGAAGCGGAAGTTCAATGCTAGGCCGAAGGTGAAGTCTGGGATCGGAGAACCCAGCATCACTCGGTCATTATCGTTACCAAAGCTGATCACACCGTCTCCATTCTGATCTACAAATCTCAGATCACCTGGCTCTGCTCCGGCTTGCTCAACCTCTGCATTATCGATGTCCGCTTGGGTTTGGAATATACCATCTGTTTCGTATCCGATGTAGTATCCAATAGGGAAGCCTTCTTCAAATCGGGTCGCTACGACGCCTCCAACGCCGAAAGCAGCACCGGGAAGGAATTCTACACCATCCGGCACGCTAAGAACGCGGTTGCGCAGGTAAGTCGTGTTGAAGTTGGTGCTGAATCCGAAGGGGCGGTCAGGATTGGTTTGGAATCCTAATTCCAATTCAACTCCTTGGTTTGTCACGTCACCCGCATTGATCACAGGAGGTTGTCCACCTGCACCATACGCGCCAAGAACGGCAGAAACATCGGGCTGGAAGAGTAGGTCATAAGTGTTCTTCATGAAGTAGTTCATGTTCAAATCGAAGGCCTTGAAGAACGTAAGGTCGAATCCGATGTTGAGTTGGCGCGTGGTCTCCCACTTAAGGTCAGGGTTAGACGCTCGGCCTAAAGCAACTCCCTGAGTGATCAGGTCATCGAAGACGTATACACCTTCTCCGTTAAGTAGAGCTCGGTAAGCGAAGTTGGGGATCTGGTCATTTCCAGACACACCATAGCTAGCACGTAACTTGGCGTAGGTGATGCTAGCAATATCGAAGAAATCCTCCTCTGATAGCAACCAAGCTGCAGAACCGGTTGGGAAGATACCATAGCGGCTGTTCGGGCCGAATCGGCTAGATCCATCGCGACGAAGGATCGCAGAGAAGAGGTACTTGAATTGATACGAGTATTCTGCACGAAGGAAGGTCGATAACAGTCGCTCTTCCACTTGCCAAGAACCGGTGTTGTTCAGAAATCCTCCAGGTGCGAGGTTAGCCGCGATATCTGCATATTCAACCGAGTTGCCCGGGATATTGAAAGCAGATCCGTTGAGTGCTTCAGATCGTCGACGGAACACAGAGGCTCCTAACGTTGCCTTCACCTGATGCACATCCTGGAATATTTTCTCATAGTTCAAGAAACTCTCAAGAGTGAGATCCATGTAAGTGGCACGCTGCTCATAGATCGCTGCACCTCGTTCGATCGGAGTGCTATCGCCGATGATGACGATCGTTGGATCTAGGTTCTCGTTAAGGGCAGAGTTTTGAGCCTTACCCGGACCGTAGTACGCGAGTGGCGTGAACACCTTGTCATCAACGATCGCATAGTTGTAAGAGATACGATTGCTGAAGGATAGGTTGTCGTTGAAGGTGTACGTCAATTCTTCCTTACCTACGATCTTGTCCACCTTGCTCCAGTTGTGGATGTTTTCCATCTGAGCGATCGGATTGATGATGTCCGTTACCTCTTCCATGTAGCTGTAGTTGCCATTGGGAGTGCGGATTGGCTCATTTGGAAATGCATTCACCGTATTGTAGAGCACTGAGCCGATACCATTTTCAGGAAGGGTGCTGCGCTCTTCATGGGTGTAAAGCAATACGTTGGTCAGCTTCAACTTCTCTGAAAGGTCGGTCACGAAGTTCACACGTCCGTTGTAGCGCGAGAAGTTCGATTTGTCTCCTCCAACGATTCCATCTTGGGAGAAATATGAACCGCCGATCGAATAGCTCGTGTTCTTATTTCCGCCGGTCATGCTCAGGTTGTAGTTCTGAATTGGAGCATCCGTGAAGACCTCATCCTGCCAATCGGTTCCGGCACCAAGATCCGTATTCTCAAATGGCTCAGGGCGACCGCCGTTGCGGAACATCTCATTCTTCACCGTGGCGTATTCGGAGGCGTTCAAAAGATCCATTTTGCGAGCGGTACGTTGGATTCCGTAGTATGAATCGAACTCAACCCTTGGCTTTCCGCCCAGAGACCCCTTCTTGGTCTCAATCAGGATCACACCATTCGCTGCTCGAACACCATAAATACCAGCGGTTGCATCCTTCAATACGTTGATAGAAGCGATGTCAGAAGGGTTGAGGGCATTCAATCCGTCTGAGTCATAGACAACTCCATCTACTAGGATCAAGGGATCGTTGTCGCCAAAGGTGCTCAAACCACGAATTCGAATGGAAGAAGAACCGCCAGGAGAACCTGAGTTCGTGTTGATGGTAACACCGGACACCTGACCTTGAAGGGCTTGGTCCATTCGTGGAATGTTCATCTTCTCGATGCGTTCCCCTTTCACTTTAGAGGTAGCACCCGTTAAGGTCTTTTTCGTAGAGGTACCATAACCGACCACGACCACCTCTTCAAGAGCGGCTACGCTCGCGGCCATGGTTACGTCGATCTTGTCGCGACCTCCGACCGGAATTTCTTGTGGGGCATAACCAATAAAGGTCACGCGCAATACGGCGGTCGCCGCATCTGAAACGGTAATGTTGTAGTTGCCATCCATGTCGGTTGTCGTGCCGTTCTGCGTCCCTTTCTCGAGAATCGTAGCGCCGGGAACCGTAAGTCCGGTGTCATCTGTGATGACGCCGGAGATTTTCTTCTCCTGCGCCCACACCACCGTAGCTGCAATGAGCATGAGAAGCGTTAGCGAATACCTTTTCAACATGGTTTTTTGAGTTTAGTAAGTGTACAATCTTATAGTATTATTCACTATTAGAACTGTCCAATATTAGAATATTTCATTGAAAGATTGGAATTTTAACCCCTAATAATTGTCAAATTGTCAATTAATATGGTCTGGAGTACCATAAGAAGTAAAATCTGCTAGATTTGCCCATATCAGTCATTTCAATTCACAAACACCACCTGATCTGAACACTATGAAAGAAAAAAAAGAAGTCCTGGAGGAAGTGATTGGCCACCAGTTCACCGGATATTATAAGATTCCCATTGAGAAGTTCTTTCAGTTTGCCGTTTCGGTGGACTGCGTCATCCTGGGATACCATGAGAACGGATTGAAAGTGCTCTTGATCCAACGAGGGGCTGAACCGCATCAAGGTAAAATGGCTTTGCCAGGCGACCTGGTGTATCCTAATGAAGATCTGGAGTTGGCAGCCACGCGGGTGCTCAAGGAATTGACCGGATTAGACCATGTGTTCATGACTCAAACCCGCAGCTATGGTCAAGTGGATCGACACCCGGTGGGTAGAGTCATTACAGTTGGATACTACTCACTCATCAGTGTAGATCGCTACGAGCCGTTGGCCAATTCATGGGCAGACAACGTCTCTTGGGTCGACCTCGATAATCTTCCAGGATTGGCTTTTGATCATACTTCGATCATCGATGAGGCCTTGACCATGTTGCGTGAGCGGGTGCGCCACCAGCCGGTGGGATTTGAGTTGCTGCCGAAGGAATTTACACTCGGTGAAATGCAGGCGCTTTATGAGAACATTCTCAACGAAAAATTTGATAAGGCGAATTTTAGAAAACGCATTCTGAGTATGGGATTACTCAAGGACACAAAAAGAATGCAGTCGGATGTGCCCCACAGACCAGCGCGCTTGTTTACCTTCGACAAAGAAGCCTATCAAAACCTGCTTAAGAAGGGAACCAACTTTGAATTCTAACCTGTCCATTTTCGGTGTATTATTCTTGATCTTCATCTTAGGATGTGAAGAACCTACTACTCTGAAGGTTGATATTCGAGAAGGTTCTGAAGCATGGCGCCTGGTGGTTGATGAAGAGCCGTTTTTCGTCAAAGGCGCTGGTGGAAGTCGATATTTTGAGCGCCTCGAGGATGCCGGCGCTAATGCTATTCGAACTTGGGATGCTAACAGGGCCGGTGAGATCTTGGATAGCGCTGAAGCACATGATCTGAAGGTGATGCTTGGACTTTGGGTTCAGCACGAACGACACGGATTCAATTACAAAGACTACGGCGCCGTTCAGAAGCAGTGGGAAGAATTCCGCGAGGTTGTCATAAAGTACAAGGACCATCCTGCGCTTTTACTCTGGGGGGTCGGAAACGAGGTTGGATTCAACAGAAGAAATCTCGAGACCATTGAAGCGGTAGACGATATCGCTAAGATGATACAAGACCTAGATCATGTTCACCTGGTGACGACCGTTACCGCCGGGGTTCAGCGCGAAGAGATTCCCGTGATCATGCAGTATGCTCCCCACATTGATTTCATCAGCGTGAACAGCTACGGAGATATAGGTAAGGTAGACGACAGCCTTTCCGCCTATGGCTATGATGGACCGTATTTGATCACAGAATGGGGCCCCGACGGATTTTGGGAATCGGATACCACCGATATGGGTGCTCCGATCGAGCAGTCCACCAATGAGAAAGAAAGACTCTACTACCAGCGCTACATGGATCACATCTTGAATGAACCCCGCTGCATGGGAAGCTTTGTGTTTCTATGGGGTCAGAAGCAAGAACGCACCCATAGTTGGTTTGGGATGTTTGATGAAACAGGGCGACCCTATGGTACGGTCAAGGCGATGGAGCAGGCGTGGAATGAAGAACCCTTTGAGGCTGTTACTGCACAGATCCGTGAGCTGAAGGTTGAAGGCCGACCTTTCACCCCTTCCGCTACGTTAGTTGGAGGAATCGTAGCTTCCGTTGAGGTGGAGGGGGAGTTTGAGCCCGGTGCCAAGATCCGATGGGAATTGTATAGCGAGTCGACTGCCAAGAGTACAGGAGGTGATCCAGAGGACAAGCCACAACCGGCGCCGTGGTTGGAGAAAGGACTGATCCCAACACAAGCCTTGATGCTGACACCGGATACCAGCGGAGCATTTCGACTGTTTGTAACGGTAGAGCAAAATGGCTACTTGTCTAGCATGAACGTGCCGTTCAATATCATTCGAGAATACTGATGAACGAACTGGGAACGATAGACATCGCGGTGATCGCGGGGTACTTTCTGTTGATCCTCTTCATTGCATTTTGGGCGGTTCGAAAAGGACGTAAACGAAACCAGGCTTCATTCGAAAGCTCAGAGGAATACTTCCTCGGTGGTCGTGACCTAAGTTGGTTCGTGATCGGAGCGTCTCTGTTTGCTTCCAATATCGGAAGTGAGCACTTGGTCGGACTGGCCGGTCAAGGAGCGTCGGGCGATTTCGTGGCTTCTCAATTTGAGATCCTGGCCTCACTTATCCTACTCTTACTAGGATGGGTCTTCGTGCCCTTCTATCTCAAAAGCGGCGTCTTCACGATGCCTGAATTTCTTGAGAAGAGATACAGTTCCACCGCCAGAAATTACTTGAGCTGGGTATCGATCGTGGCGTACGTGCTCACCAAGATCTCTGTGACAATCGCCGCTGGGGGGATCGTATTTACGGCGCTCCTCGGAATTGACTTTTGGACGGGCGCGATTCTCATTGTGGTGATCACGGGATTGTACACCGTGCTCGGAGGATTGAAAGCGGTGGTCTACACGGATCTGATACAGATGTTCATCCTGATCGGAGGTGCCATTAGTGTAACGGTGTATGGCTTGGTCGAGGTGGGTGGCTTTGAAGCGATCAAGATCAAGACGAGCGCTGAACACCTTTCGCTCTGGCGTCCGTTTTCGGATGAGAATTTTCCTTGGACCGGGATCCTCTTCGGCGCTCCGATCCTCGGGGTGTGGTACTGGTGTACGGATCAGTTCATTGTGCAGCGCACCCTGGCAGCCAAAAACCTGGATCACGCCCGCAAGGGAACCATCTTCGCCGGGTACTTGAAGCTGCTTCCTATGTTCATCTTCGTCTTGCCGGGAGTGATCGCTTATGCGCTTTCGGTCGGTCCGGATGCGGTGATCCAGTTCCCTGAGACCGAGACTGGTGTTCAATACGATGCCGCTCTTCCGGTCATGGTGATGCAGCTTCTGCCAACCGGACTACGAGGCTTGGTGGTAGCAGGATTGTTAGCTGCGTTAATGAGCTCCTTGAGTTCGGTATTCAATTCTAGTTCGACCCTCTTTACGATCGATATTTACAAGAAGTGGCGCCCGCAAACCAGCGAACGACGATTGGTGGTGGTGGGGCAATTAGCCACCGTTATTTTGGTGGCGCTTGGTCTGGCGTGGATCCCAATGCTGAACATCATCGACGGGGGGCTTTTCCAAAAATTGCAAAGTATTCAAGCTTATATCGCTCCGCCCATTGCCGCGGTTTTCTTGCTCGGACTGTTCATGAAGCGACTCAATAGCAAAGGCGCTATGGCCTCCCTGTTGACCGGAGCAGTCTTGGGCGTAGCGCGCTTAGTCTTGGAGTTGAATAAGGATGCCCTATCCGGCTTTCCACTGTGGGTCGCCGACATCAACTTCTTACACTTTGCACTTCTGCTCTTTGTGCTCTGTAGTTTGGTTTTACTCGTTGTTAGCTTAACTACCACACCCGACGATAATCCGCACCTCGATCAAGTGACCTACACGCCCAACCATGTCCCCTTCAAGAAGGAGAATGTTTACCTGACCGCTGGCCTGATCGTATTGATCTTGATTCTGTGGTTTACCTTCAGTTGATATGCGAGTTCTGATCTTTTTTCTCGGTAGTCTTTTCTTGGTATCATGCTCTGCAACTCAAGAGCAACGGGGCCTCGGGGGCGATTTGGTGGATTCGATCTTGCAGTCCATGACCTTAGAGGAGAAGGTGGGTCAGATGGTCCAGCTCAATGTGGAGATGTTTGTGGTCCGTGAGGAAGGAGAGTTGATCCGTTCGATCCGACTCGATACACAGGCCTTGATCGAAGCGATCCAAGAGAAGGGTGTAGGCTCGATCATGAACACCGCCGGTGGTGCACTCACCCTCGAGGAGTGGCGAACGATCACCCAGACGATCAAGTATTATGCATCGCCTGAGCAGGGAGGAAAGATCCCGGTCATCTATGCCTTCGATGCCGTCCATGGAGCGAACTATGTGAGTGGCTCGACCCTCTTTCCTCATCAGTTGGGGATGGCGGCCACGTGGAACGACAGCTTGATCTCGCGATTCGGTGAGGCCACCGCTGAGGAAAGTCGAGCGGCAGGAGTACATTGGGTGTTCTCGCCGATCCTTGATGCAGCGCGACAACCGTTGTGGGTGCAGTTCTTCGAGACCTTTGGAGAAGACACCTATCTGGCAGGAAGATTGAGCAAGGCACTGGTCCGCGGGTATCAAGAGTCGGACTCCCCTGTAGCGGCGTGTGCCAAGCACTACGTTGGGTATGGGTTCCCGTTCTCTGGGAAGGATCGCACGCCCGTTCACATCGGAGAACGAACCTTGAGGGAAGTACACTTACCCGCGTTCAAGAAGGCCATTGATGCAGGATTGAAAACCGTGATGGTCGGCTCCAACGAGATCGACGGGCGACCCGTGCTAGCAAACAAGTATTGGTTGAATGATGTCCTCCGCGATGAACTCGGATTTGAAGGCGTTGTGCTCTCCGACTGGGCCGATGTGGCTCATTTGGCGGATTGGCATCGCATTGCAGAGGACAACCGAGAAGCAGCTTATTTGGCGGTGGAAGCCGGACTCGATATGGCCATGGTGCCGAACGATTATTCCTTCTTAGAGGATGTATTGGCCTTGGTCGAATCGGGTGTGGTTTCCGAGGAACGGATCGAGGCCTCGGCACGTCGCATCTTGCAGCTCAAGTGGGACATGGGCTTGTTCCGAAAGTCGACCAGCG
>Ga0181565_10001212_pt1 | contig 19669 bp, 15 predicted proteins | sample 101ome_16_FD_129661 | JGI IMG/M metagenome (GOLD analysis project Ga0181565, IMG submission 129661) | Coastal salt marsh microbial communities from the Groves Creek Marsh, Skidaway Island, Georgia - 101401AT metaG (megahit assembly) | ecosystem: Environmental > Aquatic > Marine > Intertidal... | reverse complement strand
TCTAAAGGGATCGGGGTTCACCGTGATGGGCTACGGTATCGACAGATCGTGATTATCATTACTTTGGCAGGGAAATCGCGACTTTGTTTATGTGATGATCGTAATGGCAATGGTGCTGTTGCCCTAAATGATCATCCGGGGCAGTTGGTGTTGCTGTCGGCGCCAGGTTTTGCCAATCGTGATGGGGATCACGGACGCCCATTGCATTTTGTTGATCAGGTGGATGGCGGAAGGTTATCTATAGGGTTACGGCAAGAATTTGCCTGATTTGCCGTATTTCAAGCACAAATTGCATTTACTCTAAACTTGTATTGATGATCGTTTTGGCTGATCATAAAAAAACGTTTATCGATCTTATCAATGTGTCTGAACAAAGGAGATGAAAATGCAGATCACTGTTTCAGGTAAAAATATGGATACGGGTCCAGCGTTTCAAGAACACGCCCAAGTGCAATTAGAGGCAGCTATTGAAAAATATTTTCCTCGTGCCGTATCAGGTTCAGTCACCTTAGAAAAAGATACGGCCGGTTTTGCCGTTAAGGTTCATGTCAATCTGTCTACAGGCATGGATATGGAGGCTAGTGGTAAGGCAGGGGATGCCCATCAAGCGCTTGATGTTGCCGCTCATCATATTGAAAAACGCTTGCGCCGTTATAAACGACGGCTTCGCAATCATCGTCACGATCAGCAGGAAACGGATCAGATGGATGCGACCATGACGGTGCTGTCCCTTTCTGATCTCAAGGATGAGGAAGATATCCAAGATGGCGGTGTTGATGAGGCCATTAGCGGTGAGGGTGCTCCAGCAATTCTGGCGGAAATGGATTATCCAATTAATATTATGTCTCTTGAAGAAGCGATCATGCGGTTTGATATATCAGGCCAGCCAGCGATGATGTTTCGCAACCGATCCCATATGGGGCTGAATATGATTTACCGCCGAAATGATGGCAGTATTGGATGGGTTGACCCACGTGGCAACCGATAGGGTAGTATCAGAAAAATTAATCAAAACCCTCGGTTTAGGAAATTGACCTGCCAATCACCGCCGTTGGCTTGATCAAGACTGCCCCCTTTATTCATGCGCGTTAATCCCGTCATCGACATAGGGGCAATTTCAAATGCCATAGCGCGATCTGGTGTCAATCCTAGCGCCGCGCCAACCATGGCCCTTATGACCATGCCGTGGGTGATAACAATATAATTTTGCCCTGATGTGCTTAACTCATGCAAAAGTGGGGTCACACGCTTAGTTAGCTGATGAAAAGATTCACCTTCTGGGGGGGTATGATCTGGGTGCAAAAAATGCCAGTTATGCTTTGGTCCTTCGGCTAATTCCTTATCCCAAACAGTGGCAATATCTTGCCCATGCCAGCGACCATAAGATTGTTCTATCAACCGGTTATCGGTGGTGTGTTCAGCGCATTCTGCGCCATGGGAAATCAAGTGTTCAGCTGTGGCAAGGCATCGACGAAGAGGTGATACGACCCAATGCCAATGTTTAGGCAACTCTGATACCATTGCCACATAATCATGCTGGGCTAAGGGATCAAGAGGGGGGTCTTCAGGAGGAATAAGGGCGCGGTCATAATCTGTTCTGGCATGGCGAATTAGAATCAAGCGTCCCAGTGTTATGATGCCTTTTTCTGCATCAGCAGGTGTCATGATATCGCCATAACCATAAATATAACTGCTGAAGACAGCATTTGGGTTGCACCAAGCCCATCACCGTTTATGCCGCCAAGGTGCCAATTAAATGCAGCACCGATCAGAAAAGTTGCAAGAACAGCAAAACCAGCGGCAAGAAACACCATCAATGAGCCGGAAAGTAAAATAGCTAGCCCCAACCCTAACCCCAAGGCAATCAGCATAGTGTTTTGATCAGGGCTTCCAACAGAATGGGCAAAGCCCGTCTGGTCAGGGGGTGGGTATGACCATGCCTGCAATGCCATCATTGCACGTGACAACACTGCCGCTGCCAGCCATGCCCCGATCAGTACATTGACCCCTTGCGTTGCTAATTCGGCAAGGCAAGCAAGCTTTATCACCAGAATAAGCACCAGCGCAATTACCCCGAATGCGCCAATACGGCTATCGCGCATAATTTGCAACCGGCTGGCCTGATCATGACCACCCAAACTATCCGCTATATCCGCCAGACCATCTTCGTGCATCCCACCTGTGATAAGGGCCGCAACCGCTAGCATAACTGCCCCCACGGCAAGGGGGGGAACCCCTGCTAACAGCAAAATAACCCCGGGGATTGCAGAAATTCCAGCGACTAAAATACCAACCAGAGGAAACGCCCAGTAACTCATCGCAATTTTGCGATCATTGGGATAATCAATATGCATTGGCACGCGTGTTAATATCATAGCTGCCATCTGGCAATCTAAGCGCCAGACCATCATATGCTTGATATAATCCATGCTAGGTTTATCCACCGGATACCCCTGCCTCAGCGAAAGTAGCCATACCATTATGCGCTGCCAGCGCGGCTTTGACAATCGGCAAGGCAGTTGCCGCACCGCTGCCCTCACCAAGCCGCATCCCAAGATCAAGAATTGCCTGCAATCCCAGACCTGCCAGGATATGCTGATGCCCAGGTTCTTTTGAACAATGGCTAATCTGGCAATGGGCGAGGGCTGATGCGTTCTCATGCCAAAGCGGCAGGCAGGCAGCAGTTGAAATATAACCATCTAGCAGAACTGGGATGCGCCGCATTCGTGCCGCCAGAACTAACCCTGCAATGGCGGCGACTTCTCTGCCGCCATATTCGGATAACAATTCTACCGGGTTAAGGGTTTTGCCTTTGTTCCGGTCAATGGCTTTTTGCACCATTGCGGCTTTTTGTGTGACCCCAGCCTGATCAAGGCCTGTGCCTGGCCCTGTCCAATATATGGCTGTGCGATCAGAGGTATTGCCCATTACCGCCAAGGCCAGAGCTGCTGCAGAGGTTGTGTTACCAATGCCCATTTCCCCAGGCATCAAAAGATCAGCATCATCAGGAATAGCGTCTGCCCCGCGTTGCATGGCGGCAAGAGTATCCTCAATAGTCATAGCAGGGCCTTCGGTAAAATCAGCTGTTGGGCGATCCAAATCCAAGGCGTGAACATCAAGTTCCGCCCCTGCGGCTTGACAAAGCTGATTAATAGCGGCGCCGCCTGCTTTGAAATTGGCTACCATCTGCATGGTGACTTCTGGGGGAAAGGCCGATACACCTTTTGCCGTGATGCCGTGATTGCCGGCAAAGATCACACAGCGTGGATGGCGAATTTCAGGTTTCTCGCGACCTTGCCAACCGGCTAGCCAAATGGCTAAGTCCTCTAACCGGCCAAGAGAACCGGGGGGCTTGGTCAATTGCCCTTGCCGGTCAGATGCCGCTTTCATGCTGGTATCACAGGCTAGGGGCAGATTGTTAAGGATATCTAAAACATCATCGGCATGTTGGAATTGAACGGTCATGAAGATTGTTTACCTTTAATCAGGGTTGAGATACCGGCAATAACGTAAATAACTTCAGTGGCAGCGGCGGCAACTTGTTGATTTATCAATCCCAACTCATCACGAAACTGTCTTGCCATCGCATTTTCAGGAATAATTCCTCCACTAACATCATCAGATACTAGGATGACTTGATTATCACCATGCGCGATGACGTTGAGCAGTTCTGTTAACGGCGTTTGCCAGTCCTTTTTCGCCATCATCATATTGGTTAACCAAATGCCTAAGCTATCAATCAGAATAACGGCGTTGACAGCATCAATAGCCTGAATAGAGGCGGCAAGATCAAGCGGCTCTTCAATGGTGTTAAAGCGATCCGCGCGCAGGGCTTTATGGCGCTCAATGCGATCTTTCATCCCATCATCAAAGGCTTGTCCAGTAGCAAGATAATAGGGGATTTGCCCGGTGTTTTCAGCAATGTGAATAGCTTTTGCTTCTGCTGCCGCGGTTTTCCCTGATCTGGCTCCTCCCAGAAAAAACAGCAACCCCTTATTTTTCTGTCGCCCCATATGAGTCTCCCAACAGGATAGCTTTTATTTTGATAAAGGATTCGCTGTAATATGCAAATAATCAGTTGCATTGGCATAGGATTTGGGTTGACGATAAACTTGTTAATAACGCTGTTAAAGGTGTGAAAATGAACGACTCATCTAACCGATCCGGTCGCCGGTCGCGTGCAGGTCGAGGGCAGGGAAACCCTATTCGCGCAGCCATTGAACAACTGGATTGGCGTATTCCGCAATATATTGACGATCCCGTTGAACCCGTTTCTGAAGAAGACCTAAACAGAATACACGATACTTCTATGCGCGTATTAGAAGAAATCGGCATATTATTTTTAAATGATGAAGCATTGGATTATCTTGAAAAGGCAGGATGTGATGTTGATCATGTGACAAAGAATGTCAAAATGGATCGTGGGCTGGTTGAAAAAATGATAGCCCTTGCCCCAGCTGAGTTTGATATTGTTCCTCGAAATTTAGATAGGACGCTAACGGTTGGCGGCAGAAATTTGCTCTATTCTACTGTGGCTTCTGCCCCGAATGTGAGTGATCTTGATGGGGGCAGGCGAGTAGGTTCAAGACCCGATTTTCAGAACCTGTTGCGGCTTAATCAGTATTTTAATTGTTTGCATTTCGTTGCTGGCTATCCGGTAGAGCCGGTGGACATTCACGCATCTATACGGCATCTAGATTGTGTTTATGACATGCTGACCCTAACCGATAAAGTGATACACGCTTATTCACTTGGCAGTGGGCGTATCGAAGATGGTATGGAAATGGTGCGAATTGCTGGCGGTCTTACCGAAAGTGCGTTTGCATCAAAGCCGCGAATGTTCACCAATATCAATTCCACCTCACCTCTGAAACACGACTGGCCAATGCTTGATGGGGCAATGCGCTGTGCCAAGAAAGGTCAGGCCGTTGTCATAACCCCCTTTACCCTCTCAGGGGCAATGGCCCCAGCGACCGTAGCAGGGGCGATCGTGCAACAAAATGCTGAGTTTTTGGCAGGTTTGGTGCTGATGCAACAGGTACGCCCCCATACACCAGTGGTTTTTGGAGCATTTACCAGTAATGTGGATATGAAATCTGGTTCACCTGCTTTTGGTACACCTGAATACTACCGAGCCATGCAGATATCAGGGCAATTGGCGCGGCGTTATGGCTTGCCTTGGCGCGGCTCAGTGGCGTGTGCTGCCAACTATCCTGATGGGCAAGCGGTATGGGAAAGCATGGCTTCGCTTCAAGCGGTCAGTTCTGGGCATTGCAACATGGTCTATCATGGGGCTGGTTGGCTAGAGGGCGGATTATGCGCCAGTTTTGAAAAACTTATCATGGATTGTGAAATGCTTCAGCAGCAGATTTATCTTAATCAGCCCCTGGATATGAGTGATGATGCCCTTGCCTTTGAAGCCATCAAAGAGGTTGGTCCGGGCAGTCATTTTTTTGGTGCTGATCATACTCAGCGCCGGTTTAAGGATGCATTTTATGCCCCATTTTTATCAGACTGGCGTAATTTTGAAACGTGGGAAGAAACTGGCGGCCTGAAAACGGAAGAACGGGCTAACGCCATTATGAAAGCGATTTTAGCGGAATATCAACCGCCACCTATGGATGATGCTATCCAAGAGGAATTAGCTAGCTATGTTGCGCGGCGTAAGACAGATGGCGGTGTTGAAACAGATTTCTAAGGGCTTATGGAGAATTTGATCTTTATCATGAAAAGGGTATAACCATCACAAATTGGATTTTACCCTCTGATTGGGTATAAATAATCTTTACTGAACTCCTAACTGGTGTGAGGGCGCGATGGCGGTAAAACCCGATCATGAAAATATTGAATATCAGCGCCATGGTATGCCAGATCTAACCAATCTTTATGGCCTTACCCCCAAGGTTGAGGCGGCCATTATTGCGGCGATCGCTGATGGCAATCGTGACCGATTAATATCCCTGGTTTCGCCGCTTCATCCGGCGGATCAGGCAGATATGATTGAACGCCTTAATTCTGCGCAACGTAAACGGTTTATGATCATGTTGCGGCGTCATATTGATGCGACAGTATTTACCTATTTGCCTGAAGATATTCTTGAAGATGTGGTGTCCACTTATGGGGTAAGTGAATTGGCACAGGCGTTGCCTGAGATGGAAAGTGACGACGCCATTGATATCCTTGAAGATCTTGAGGATGATGAGCTTGCCAGTATTCTCGCGGCTCTGCCTGTTGGGGAAAGGTTGATCGTAGAAGAGGCGCTGTCTTACCCTGAAAATTGTGCTGGCCGATTGATGCAGCGTGAGGTTGTGGTTTGCCCATCGCATTGGACGGTGGGGCAAACGGTTGATTATATGCGTTCTCTTGACCAAGAGGATTTGCCTGACGATTTCTATGCCATCATTGTCATTGACCCAGCAAGACGGGTTGAGGGGCAGGTTAGACTTGGGCGTTTATTGTCGTCTGGACGCCCAGTGCGCCTCGCAGATATCATGGAGACCTCAACGCATTTGATCCCTGTTACCATGGATCAGGAAGAAGTGGCCTTACTTTTCCATCGCTATGGTTTGGTTTCTGCCAGTGTGGTTGATCAGCAAAATAAGCTGGTTGGCGTCATCACGGTTGATGATATTGTGGATGTTATTCAAGAAGAAGCTGAAGAAGATCTGATGGCACTTGGCGGTGTTAGCGGAAGTAATCTTCGTGCCTCAATTAAGGCAACGGTAGAAACACGGTTTCTTTGGTTGCTAGTTAATTTGTTAACTGCGGTGATTGCCTCAATCGTGATTGGGCTCTTTGACAAAACGATTGAGCGTCTGGTAGCACTGGCGGTTTTGATGCCAATTGTTGCCTCAATGGGCGGCAATGCGGGAACTCAGACCGTGACAGTTGCGGTTCGGGCGCTAGCCATGCGGCAGTTAGGCGACGGTATGGTAAGCCGCTTTATCATGCGTGAAGCGATGGTGGGTTTGATCAATGGTATCATCTTTGCTGTTGTCGCTGGTTTAGTGGCGTTCTTGTGGTTTCAAAACCTTCATATCGCGCTTGTCATGGGATTTGCCATGATTGCTAATATGTTAGCAGCGGCACTTAGTGGCGCGGCGATACCGGTATTCTTATCTCGTATTGGGGTTGATCCAGCGGTGGCATCATCGGTTTTTATTACGACTGTTACTGATGTGATTGGATTTTTAACTTTCCTTGGCCTTGCCGCGATTTTTCTGGTGGGGTAATTATGCCGTTGCATCTAAAAAAACTTTCGGTTGGGTCAGAGAATATCAAAACACTGACAGAATGGCACCAACAGGTCATGGCCAGGCATGGGCGCATTATGCATGTCACAAGGTCATTTCCCAAACGTGCCACAGAGGTGCTTGATGGAGGATCCATGTATTGGATCATTAAGGGCTGGATGTGCGCGCGTCAGCCCATTACCGATCTGGTTGAAGTTGAACGTCAAGATGGCAAGCCTGCCTGCGGAATTGTTCTGGCACCGGGGCTTATTCCCCTTGTTGAGCGGCGGATGCGACCATTTCAAGGATGGCGTTACCTCGAAGCAGATGACGCGCCAGCTGATCTTCCCCTTGGCACAGATCATGATGATATCATGCCAAGAGAAATGCAGGAAGAATTACGTTCTCTGGGGCTTCTCTAGCCACCCACATAACAGGTAGGCTATGGGTTAACCGTTTTGATGTTAAGGCAAAACTTTGTCTTCATCTTCGGTCGTTGTCCGACCTTCCCATTCAGCTTCAGGCAACAGGGATGCCGCAATGCCCGTACCGCGAACAGAAATAAATGGCCCCTGTGCCTCAACGGGCATAGATTCTCTGGCATACATGCGATAGATGACAAAACTGACCATACCAAGATGGGTGATAAGTTGAACGATCAAAAACGCATTAATGCCAAAGGCATAAATCGTATAGCCGATAACGGGTGGCCCAAAAATGGCTCCAAGTCCATTGATCATAATCAGTTTTGCGCTTGTCCCTACCACTTGGCGCGGTGACAAATAGTCATTCGCATGCGCAATATAAAGCGAATATTGCGGCGTACTGACCCCACCATAAATCGCAATTATTAAAAAGATCATGATAAACCCTAACCCACTGGTGAAATAACCTACCAACAGGCATAGGGCAGAAATTATATGGGTAATCAGAATCACTGTTCGGCGATCAAGCAGATCAGATAACTTGCCAATGGGGTATTGTAACAGCATCGCCCCAGCACCGATTGAGATCATGAACAACGAAACTTGACTAACATTCATGCCAATTTTTGTTGCATAAACTGCCCCCATGCCAAAAATGATAGAGGCATTAAAACCAACAATTAACATCCCAACCACACTAAGAGGGGAGGTGTTATAAACGCGCCTTAGGGAGGCGGGTTCAGGGGCGGAAAAATCAGGCACACTTGCCGCTGTTAACATAATTGGAATAGCAGCAAAGGAAACAATTATGGAAATGGCTAAGAATAACCCATAATCATTATCGCCGCTAAGATTTAACATAAACTGGCCAATCATCATGCCCAGCATTTGGACAATCATATAAACGGATAACAACGCCCCACGGGTAAGGTTAGTGGCTTTGTCATTGATCCAGCTTTCGGAAACGATATACATTCCAACATAGGCAAAACCTGTGAGAATGCGCATCACCATCCAGATGAATGAGTTTTCGGCAATAGGATGAACCAAAATTGACGCTGAGGCCAGCGCTGCCATAACGCCAAAAACGCGAATATGACCAACTTTACTAACCATTTTAGGGACAAAAAATGAACCGCTAAAATAGCCAATGAAATAGCCGCACATGACCAACCCTGTGGCAATATCGCCAAAACCTAATTGCTCTGAGCGAACGCCAAGCAATACCCCTTGAAGGCCATTGCCGATCATAAAAAGAAGGATGCCAAAAAATAACGTCCATGAGGAACGAAGAGCTGAATTCATAGCCTTTTTCCCAGCGCTATTCATCGCAACCGGACGCAGATGCGATTTCAAATCGCTACGTACGCTGTTTATTTTAAAAATGCAAAAGAAATTTCGCATGAAAACTGATCGATTTTGATCACTTTTCTGTGTTTTGATCTAAGACGTTCTGCAAGCTGTGATCAGTAATGGAAGCAATGCGATTAGCATGTTGTGCTACCAATTGATCTAATTCTAATACCGTATGAATACCAAATCGCTCAACCAAAGGGATAGGCAGAGAGTTTTCGGGTTTCTGTTCATGCACGCTGATCATGGTTAGACGCATCATCTGGTTTAAATCCATCAACACTTGGCATGATTTTGCTAAGGTATCTGCTTCTTTGGCTGAGATGATCTGACGCATGCCAAGTGAGGCAATTGCTGCCGTGGCTTGACCTAGGCGTTGGCCGTTTTCTAGCGGATGCATCAATTGCATCATCTGGGCAAAAAAATCCAGATCAATAAGGCCGCCAGGGATCAATCGCAGATCATGGCCAGATCGAGGCTGATGATGTTTTGCAATTCGCTGACGCATATCTCTAGCATCAGCAATAACACGCGATTTTGAGCGTTCTATTTTCATAACATTGGCAAGGCAGTTTTCAATCTGCGTCGCCAGATCATCATGTTGAAATCCGGTGATGATCCGGGCTCTGATCAGAGCCATATGTTCCCATGTCCAAGCGTTATCCATTTGATAACTGGCGAAACGATTAAAGGCGATGGTCACAGGCCCTGATTTCCCACTTGGGCGCAGGCGCATATCCACCTCATAGGCGTGACCTTCGCTTGTTGGGGCAGTCAGAATATTGATAATCTCTTGACCAATGCGCGTGAAATAGAGACTGCCGGGGATAGACTTATCCCCATCTGTCATCGCTCCGTCAGGGGTATGATGAATAAACACCAAATCCAGATCAGAAGAGGATGTCATTTCCATTGCCCCAAGTCTGCCCATAGCAACAATGATAAGGGCGCCATCTTTAAGTTGACCAAATCGGTCTTCAATGCGCTGTCGTGCGATGGGTAGGGCGGCGGTAATCGCCGCCTCAGCAATAAGTGAGAGATACTGTCCTGCCTCAGAGGGTTCAATCACACTGGTCACCATATGAACGTGAACGCGAAACCGCCAGTGCCGTAATTTCACGCGTAAGGCATCAAGGCTGGCTTCATGTGATTTTGCCATCTTCATTGCTGATGACAATTCACTGGTCATCCGCGTGAGATCGGTATCAATAGGATGCCAGAAACCTTCATAAAGCAGATCGTCCACCAACTCGGTGTGATTGGACAGGCTGTCTGCCATCCGCGGTGAGGCCACAAGAACAGTGGCAATAACCTTTGCGATATTCGGATTGCCTTCGAGAAGGGAAAAAAACTGTACCCCTATGGGAAGATTTTCCACTAAACGAACAAAGGCATGAAAGGCCTGATCCGGATTATCAGCGGTGCTGATCTGGATCAATAACGCGGGTAGAATCCGGCCAAGGATATCACGCGCCCGATCGCTCTGTGTTGCTGGGATTTGGCCTGCCATCCAATTTCTGCAGGTTGGGATGATGCTGTTAACATCAGTAAAGCCCAGATCAGAAAGCGCCAGGGTCACGGCATTGCTGTCATCATCTTGATCAAGCAAAAGGGCAAGCGTCAATTTTTGCCCATCCGCGTTACCATTAGGTTCAACCCCCAGTTTCTGGGATACACCTTTGGTATTGGAAATGACTTGGGCGCAGAGGTCATGAATGGCGGTGCGAAAGCTTGCATTATCAGCATGACCACAAAATTGGGCCAATTCAGTAAGTTTTTCCTCTTGGCGCGGCAATTGGTGGCTATGGGCGTCATGCATCATCTGGATGCGATGTTCTAGCCGCCGTAGGGCATAATAACAGGTGATCAAAACCATGGCCTCGTCTTTAGTAATCCATTGGTGTTCGGCTAAGGCTTCGAGTGCCACCACCGTTGATCGGTTTCTTAGCTGTTGTTCGCGGCCACCAGCGATTAATTGTTGAACATGGACAGCAAACTCAATCGAACGAATACCGCCTTGGCCTTTTTTAACATTAAAACCTAACAAATCATTTGATTTTGGCTCACGCTGTAACATCATTCGCATATCATCAATGACGGTATAATCCAGATAGCGGCGCCAAATAAAAGGTTCAATTTCAGATAGAAACTCTTTTGCTAGTTGTGGATCACCAGCAATGTGACGTGCACGAATAAAGGCAACCCTTTCCCATGTTCTAGCCAAAGATTCGTAATAACTAAGGGCGTTATCGGTGCGAATAGCAACAGGGGTCACACTTGGGTTGGGGCGAAGACGCAAATCCACACGCCAACCTATGCCATCAGCCGTTGGTTTGGTCATGATATTGGTGAATTGTCTGGTCAAATCAACAAAGACGCGTCCACTTTCCTGATCATCTGGGGGACAATCATAGAGAATGATAACATCAATATCAGATGAAAAATTAAGCTCGCCTGACCCTAATTTCCCCATTGCCAACACACACCACCTGGCGTTGCTATTAAGACGGTTGGATGACCTGGCCTGATGTTCTAGCCATGCAATTAAAGTGGAGCTGGCATAATCTGCCGCTTCACTCAACCAGTGCATTTGTTCTGATACAGGGGCAAGATCAAGGAGGTCAGATATGGTAACGGCGGTATTAATCTGTTGCCGAAACAACCGAATAGCGATCATGGCTTGATCATGGTTTGTGGTAGCGTTGAGACGATCTCGTAACGTGTCTTTTGCCTCAGCAATCGTGGCATGAATGGTTTCTATACCACCATTAGCAAGGGTGGAAAGCAGTGTGATGTTTTTGCGATAGAGTTGATCTAAATAAGGGGCAAGGGCCATGGCAGAGGCCAAAATTGCCGCAGCTTTTTCATCCCTCAATGTGGGTTTTAATAGCTCAAAACAATCATGCTGATGACGGCTGATAGGGGTTTGTGATAGAGGTGGAGCAATCAATATCGTCATAACAAAATTATATCAGATCAAAACGGTTTTGCCTTATCAGAATATTGCAAGTGCGCCAACACCGAATGCCAAGGATAAGGGTCGCGGCGGCAAGCCCTATGGCCATCCCGATCCAAACCCCAATTGGCCCTAGCCCCATTGGGGTAGCAAGCACATAACCAGACACAACCCCAACCCCCCAATAGGAAAGGATAGAGATCAAAGCAGGCATTCGGGTATCGCTTATTCCGCGAAGCGCAGAGACAAAAACCGATTGCAGGCCATCAAACAGCTGAAAAATTGCCACGATCAGCAGCATGCCAGAGGCATGGGCCATGACCTCATAAAAAAGGGCATCATCATTATTGAGAAATAGCCGTGTGACGGTATCCTTTTCTAGCATAATAATGATCGACATCATTAAGGTGATGGCAATGGTAATATAAACCGACACCAAGCCTGCCCTGATCGCATCACGAACATGATTGGCCCCTGCCGCATGACCAATGCGGATTGTTGTGGCAAGGGATATCGCCAATGGGACCATATAGGTAATGGCTGCCAATTGATTGCCAATGCCAGACGCGGCCACCGCCGCAATACCAAATACCCCCATATAAATTCCGCCAACAATAAACATTCCGGTTTCGGCTAGTAAGGTCAGTCCAATGGGAAAACCAACAATAAGTAAGCGTTTCATAACATCGGGTTTAAACCGTGTCAGACGAGAAAAGGGACGGGTGCGTCCAATCTGGCGATTTTTGATCATGTATCCTGCTAACAATATCACCATAATGGTAAAGGTCAGGCTAGTAGCCAGCCCAATGCCCGCTAATCCCATGGCAGGAAGCCCGAAAACCCCATGAATAAACACATAATTTAAAAATACATTCACGCAAACACCAATCATATTGATGATCACGGGCGGGATAGGTTTTTGATATGCAGACACATAATTACGCAAAACAAAATAAACAAAGGTTGGCGCCATGCCTAACCCCACAAAGCGCAAATAGGTTGAGGCCTGTTCTGCTACGGCCGGGTCTTGTCTTAACCATAATAGGATCGTTTGCCCATGCCACAGGGGGATAATGGTCACCAGACCATAAATCGTCGCCATCCAAATCCCCATGCGTAGCACTTGCCTTGCAATCCGCTGTCGTCTGGCCCCAAGGGCCTGTGAGGTTAGGGGGCTAACGGCCAGTGTTAAACCGATAGCAATAAAATATAACGGCTGGTACATTCGATTGGCTTGGGTTCCGGCGGCAAGGGAATCCGTGCTGATCCAGCCCATCATAAGAATATCCGCTGTCCATATGCTAATAAGCGCGATCTGCCCAAGCATTAAAGGAAAAGACAGTCTTATGGTTGCCCAAAAATGATGAGACCAAGGCTGTGGTGGAATCATAATTACCTCTGGGGCCATCATATGCTGATTTCTTTGATTTTACCATGACCAGAATTGGCACGGTTTGGGATAAAGTGGCGTCATCATGCTATGGATAATTGATATCGCCTAGCAAAATGTGATAATTACATGCCATATGATTAACAGAAGTGAAAATCATGAATTGATCTGGTTTCTGACTTGACGTAAATTAATTTTTATCCAGATAAGTATTAAATAATCTTTTTCCATATGATTTTCGCGCCTGTAGGCCAGCCTGATTGGACTGAATGATGCCATTCTTTAAGACATTGATTTCATCAAGGAAGAAAGTGGTTCTTCCTTTGTTAATTCTCATATTTGGTTATGTTGGGTTTAACTATCTGGTGGCGACAAAACCAGAAAAACCGCTTCAACCTAGGAATGAGCAAGTCTGGACAGTTAAGACAGCAGTGGTTAATTTTAAGGCCGCTTATCCGGAAAAATCTTCATTTGGTCAGGTTGAGGCCTCGCGCAAATCTGCTCTTAATTTTAACATTTCCGGTGAAGTGGAAACGGTGGCAGAGGTGTTCCGAAATGGCAATACTGTCAGCAAAGGTGTGGAACTGGCTAGGCTTGATCGTGATCTTTTACTGATCGCTAAACAAGAGATCATGGTGCAACTGGACGCCAATAAAACCAATATCGAAGAGCTCGCCATTCAGCTTGACCTCAGACAGAAAAACTTTGAGCGCATTAACCAAATGCAGGCTGCTGCGGTAACGTCTCAAGCTAATTTAGATGAGGCCCGGTTAGCCCTGTCCATGGCAAAGAATGCTTTGCAACAAGCCACGCAACAGAAAAACCAACTTGAGTTAAGCCTGCAGCGCGCAAATAAAAACCTTGAAGATGCGGTTTTGCAAGCTCCGTTTGACGGGATCATTTCCAATGTGCAAATTGGGCGTGGCCTTGTTTTATCTCCTGGCATCTCTGTTGGCTCAATGACTGATATCTCAAGCCTTGAAGCCTCATTTGTTGTGCCTTCTGATGTCTTTGCAGACACTGACCTTTTGATCGGTAGTGAGGTAAAAGTCATTTGGCGTTCTGGTGGCCGTGAGATCAAGACTCTTATGTCAAAAGTTGAACGCGCTGAGGGAAATGTTGCTGTTGGGCAGGGCGGTGGCCGGCTCTATGCTGATATTCCCGTGGGTGATGACGGAAACTGGATCATCCCTGAAGGCGCCTTTGTTGAGATTATTTATAGTTCTGGCCGGGTTGAAAACGTGGCACAACTTCCAGAAGCCGCGCTTTATGATGATAACTCAATTTTTGTTATCAAGAATGACCGTACTGATCGCCGCCGAGTTGAGGTGGTGCAGAAATCAGAAGGTCTGGTTTATGTGCGCGGGGATATTAACGATGGTGATGTTGTGGTTGCTACCAGACTTCCTGCATTAGGTGATGGTATTCTAGTAAAGCCGAGCGGATCATGAAAGCGTCTCCCTTTCTTTCATTCTTTATTCGTCATCGGACGGCTGCCAATCTGTTAATGTTTTTGATGTTAGCGGTTGGGTTGATTTCGCTAAATAAACTTAATCGGCAGTTCTTTCCTAATTTTGACGTTGAAGTCGTCGCTATTTCGGTGCAATGGACAGGGGCCACAGCTGAGGATATTGACGCCAATATCATTCAGCCGCTTGAACCAGAGCTGAGAACCATTTCCAATGTAAAAAAGGTAATTTCAAACAGCTATGAAGGCCTAGCGACCACGCAGGTTGAGTTTGAGTTTGGCACAGATATGCAAAAAGCTCTGGCCGATGTGGAAAACGCTGTCGGCCAAGTCGATTTCCCAGAAGAGTCACAAACCCCCAAAGTGATTAAGGGGGAGTTTTTTGATGTCATCAGCAATCTGATTATCTCAGGCCCTTATGATCTGGCCTCATTACGCAGTATCGCCAAGGATATCAAAGAAGATCTCCAACGTCGCGGTGTTGATAAGATTGAATTGATGGGTCTGCCTGATGAGATTATCAGCATTGAAGTCAGCCAGAATGAACTGGCGCGGCTTGGCTTATCTCTTAATGATATTTCTCGCGCTATCTCCCAATCAACGCTTGATGTTCCGGCAGGAAGTTTAGCTGATGGGGCGCTTCGTGTGCGGTCACTTGGTCAGATCAAAACGGCAAAGGAATATGAACGGATTGAGGTTCAGATAAGATCAGATGGAAGCCGTATCACGCTAGGTGAAATTGCGACCATCCGTGAAGATATTGAAACGCCAGCAACGACTTTAGAGCGCAATGGCATGCCTGCCGTGATGCTTACGTTTATGCGCGGCAAGAGCAATGATTCCCTTACCATTAATCAGGTGGTGCAGGATTGGCTTTTGGATTACCGCAACAAAGCCCCGGAATCGCTTGTTATTGAACAATATGATGTTCGTGCAGAATTGATCAAAGAACGGATCAATCTTTTGGTTACCAATGGGGCGGGTGGGTTATTACTTGTTATTGGTGTGCTGTTTCTTTTCTTATCTATGCGTGTGGCCTTTTGGGTGGCGACGGGCATCCCTGTTGCCTTTTTGGCAACGTTTGGGGTCATGCTGGCGATGGATCAGACGATCAACATGATTTCCCTTTTTGGGCTCATCATGGCCCTAGGCATTGTGGTGGATGATGCGATTGTTATTGGTGAGCACGCTGAATATTTACGCCAGAAACGTGGATTAACTATGCATGAGGCGGCGGCGTTATCCGCTACCCGTATGGGGCCACCTGTTGTCAGCGCTATGCTTACCACTGTCGCAGCCTTTTTGCCGTTGTTTTTGGTCAAGGGCATTATCGGGGTGATTATTGCTGCTATTCCCATGGTTGTTGTCGCGGTGCTTATTGCCAGTCTGATTGAGGTGTTTTTTGTTCTGCCTGCACATTTGGCGCATTTTGGTGGCCAGGTGAAAGAAAAAACCTCTGGGTTTAGATATCATTTCGATCGCAATTTTAATGCGTTCAAAAACGGTCCTTTTAAACGGATGGTTGAAATTGCTGTCTCATGGCGATACGCCACCATTGCGATAAGCGTTGCTATGTTAATGCTATCGGTGGGAATGCTAGCTGGGGGACGCGTTAATTTTGTATTTTTCTCCTCACCAGAAGCAGATATTGCTTATGGCAATATCGTGATGGCGCCTGGCACATCACGAAGCCAGACCGCTTCAATGCTTGATGTGGTTGAAACGGCGGCCTTACGGGCAGAAAACAAAATCACTAATGGAAAAGGCGGTTTGATTAATTTTCATATTGCCGTGCTTGGCACTAATTTGTCGGATAATCCTGAAGGAAACACATCGGGTTCCAGTAATATTCAAGCAGGGGTGGTGGTAGAATTGCTGACCGCAGATAAGCGCGACGTCAGGATTGATGATTTTCTTGCGGTATGGGAATCTGAAATCACACCAATAGCAGGATTAGAACGCTTAACGATACGGGCACCGCGTGGTGGGCCGCCCGGCCGTGATTTGGATGTCCGGCTAATGGGTGAAAATCTAGAAGACCTCAAAGCGGCAGGACGCGAGGTTGAGTTTCTCTTAAAATCAGTGCCAACCGCCTCTGGGGTATCAGAAAACCTATCCTATGGGGCAGAGGAACGCATTGTTCGAATTACCCCTTATGGTCAATCTTTGGGGCTGACAGTTTCGAATATTGGGCAACAACTTCGGGCATCACTTGATGGGGCGGTTATCACACGGTTTCCTCGCGGTGATGAAGAAGTCACGGTTAAAATCTCACTTCCTGATAATGAGGTGTTGACCGATAATATTGGTAATGTCCAGATCATCACCTCAACAGGCCAATATGTCTCTTTGCAAGAAGTCGCGACCGTAGAAAACCGGCTAGGTTTTTCCGTGGTTCGCCGCCAAGATGGCTTTCGTGAGGTTGCTATCCAAGGCGATTTAAATGGGCAAGTGATCGCAACACCTGAAGCCTTGCAGATTGTTAAAGATGGCGGTCTTGAAGACATTGTCGATAAATATGGTTTGCGCTATCGCTTTGATGGCAGGGATCAAGAACAGTCCGAGGCCTTTGCCGATATGGGGACAGGGGCGCTTCTTGCCTTGATTTGTATTTACATCATTCTGTCATGGGTGTTTTCATCATGGTCGAAACCTTTGGCGGTAATGATAATGATACCCTTTGCCCTCATCGGGGCGGTGCTGGGGCATTATGTTATGGGCTTAACCATGACCATTTTATCCATGTTTGCCCTCATTGCATTGGCCGGAATTGTTGTTAATAATTCTATTATTCTGGTTTCCACCATTGAACGCCGAATGGAAGAAAGCGAAGGCAATCGGATGCATGCCATTGTCAGTGGCACGGTTGACCGGTTAAGGCCAGTGATCTTGACCTCAGTGACAACGATTTGTGGTTTATCAACCTTAATGTTTGAACGTTCACTCCAGGCACAGTTCTTGATACCGATGGCAACGACTATTGTCTTTGGTTTGGCTATAACCACCTTGCTTGTTTTGTTTGTTGTCCCGTCTATGTTGGCGATTGGCATTGATCTTGGCAATGGCATGGGCAGATTGCGCCAAAGGCTTTTCCCACGTCTCAGTCAGGCAGAATAGGGGCGGATATGTCAAATCCTCTGACGGATGAAATCACCTTTAATGCTGATGGGTTAATTGCGGCAATCGCGCAATGCGTGGACACAGGGCAAGTGCTGATGCTGGCATGGATGAATGCTGAGGCGTTAGCCTTAACCCTTGAAACAAAACAAGTGACTTACTTTTCGCGCTCAAGGCAGGCGTTATGGCGAAAGGGAGAGACCTCTGGCCATACCCAAGAATTAATTTCCGCACATCTAGATTGTGATGGGGATGGGGTGCTTCTTAAAATCAAACAGACTGGTCCTGCCTGCCACACGGGGACGCAGAGTTGCTTTTTTAGGGATTTAACCTAAAGATAGCATTATGGCTGGATCACAAAACAAAAAGGGTAGCAGTGGGCGTTCCTATCACGGCAATGCTGGGCTGACTAGTAAGGTTCAGAAAAAGCGGGGGCTATCGGCCTCTTCGCGTCGCTGGATTGAACGCCAAATCAATGATCCATTTGTTGCCGAAGCCCGAAGCCGAGGGTTTCGATCACGCGCCGCTTTAAAACTGGAACAAATTAACAGCAAGTATCATTTGTTTAAAAAAGGCCAGACAGTGCTTGATCTTGGCTCTGCCCCCGGGGGGTGGCTTCAGATCGTGTCTGATATCATTGGTATTGACGAAGGCAAGGGGCGTCTGGCGGGAATTGATTTGCTGGATGTTGAACCGGTTGCCGGTGCTCTTATTCTCAAAGGCGATATCAATGATAACGAAAAGCTTAAAGAACTGATTGCCTATATCGGCGGTAAGGCAGATTGGGTGATCAGTGATATGGCCGCGGATACCACAGGCCATCGCGCTACCGACCATATCCGAACCACCGCTTTGCTGGAAATGGCGCTTGATACCGCTTTTCGCGTGCTGATACCAGGCGGCGGTTTTCTTGCCAAATGCTTTCAAGGCGGCGCAGAGAAATCTACCTTAACGATGCTTCGACAAGCCTTTCATCAGGTGCGCCATGTCAAACCTGATGCCAGTAGAGCCGAATCCGTTGAGATTTATGTGCTTGCCACAGGCTTCAAAGGCGTGCCGGATAATTATTTGATGCTAGAACACTGACTTTGATCTTTCCAGAATGATTATGTTTGGGTATAGATAAGAGCCACCGACCGCACCGGAGGCATCATGCCAAACAATACGCCATCTTCATCACCTTCTATTGTCGAAGCCTTAACCTTTGATGATGTTCTGCTGAAACCAGCGGCGTCATCTGTTTTGCCTTTTGAGGCAGAAACAAAAACCCGTCTCACACGGAATATTAGCCTGAATATTCCGCTGATCTCAGCCGCGATGGATACAGTGACGGAAAGCCGTCTTGCTATCACCATGGCGCAGCATGGCGGCATTGGCATTATCCACAAGAATATGGATATCGAATCCCAAGCCGCGCAAGTTGCCTCGGTTAAACGGTTTGAGGCTGGTATGGTGGTAAATCCCGTTACAATAGCTGATGATAAGACGCTTGCTGATGCGCTGGCTTTGATGCAACAGCATAATATTAGCGGTATTCCTGTGGTCAGCAGATCTTCCCAAAAACTGGTGGGGATTCTAACGAACCGTGATGTTCGCTTTGCTACAGATCCTAATCAGCCTGTGAAAGAAATGATGACCCATGAGGTCGTGACAGTATCCGATACCATTACCCCGGATGAGGCAAGGCGACTTTTGCACAAACACCGTATTGAAAAACTGGTGATTGTT
>Ga0181565_10001204_pt1 | contig 19786 bp, 15 predicted proteins | sample 101ome_16_FD_129661 | JGI IMG/M metagenome (GOLD analysis project Ga0181565, IMG submission 129661) | Coastal salt marsh microbial communities from the Groves Creek Marsh, Skidaway Island, Georgia - 101401AT metaG (megahit assembly) | ecosystem: Environmental > Aquatic > Marine > Intertidal... | reverse complement strand
TTCATCATTGTTACGGTGGCGATGTTTTTATCCAGTAATGGCGTGCTGGGTATGTTTGGTGATGTTACTTCGGTATTGATCGTGCTTGTCGGCACGATTCTGGTCACCATGGCTAACTTTGGCTTGTCTCAGTTTTTGGGTGCGGTAAAGGTTGCCGGTAAAGCGTTTGTGGTAAAGACCATCGCACCGCTTGAGCTGATTGCTGAGATAGTTGATCTGGCCGACTCAGCTCGCAAGGGCGGATTGTTAACATTAGAAGGTAAAGAGGTTAGCAATGATTTCCTAGCCTATGGCATACAGCTCCTCGTCGATGGCCACGATTCTTCTGTGGTTAAAAATCTACTTGAAACTGATATGTATCAAACAGTTGATCGGCACGACAGCGGAGTCAAAATATTTCGCGTCATGGCTGATTTAGCTCCCGCCATGGGCATGATCGGTACTTTGGTGGGCCTTGTTGCCATGCTGTCTAATATGGATGACCCAAAGGCGATTGGCCCCGCGATGGCGGTTGCATTGTTGACTACACTTTACGGTGCAATGATAGCTAATATGGTGGCCATACCTGTTGCGAACAAACTCGAGCTTAGGTCCAAGGAGGAAGCGTTGAGTAAAGGTATGATGATCGATGGGTTAGTGGCTATTCAAAGTGGCCAAAACCCCAAAATTATCGATGCCATGTTACGCAATTACCTGCCCAGTAATCAGCGTGGAAGTGAGGAAGACTGATGGCAGGCAAGGATTGTAAGTGCCCTCCAGCGGGATTGCCGCCTTGGATGGGAACGTTTGCCGATTTGATGTCGCTGTTAATGTGCTTTTTTGTGCTGCTGTTGTCGTTTTCTGAAATGGATGCAATGAAATTCAAAAGGTTGGCTGGCTCGATGAAGTTGGCTTTTGGGGTTCAGGCTCAGGTATATGCTGTGGACCCGCCTAAAGGCACCTCTGTGATTGCGAGGGAGTTTTCACCGGGCAGGCCTGAGCCGACCCCGATCAATGAAATTTGGCAAAAGACCGATGCGAACTTAGATCCGACACTAGATTTTGAATGTGCCAGAGAGGTGCAGATAGAAGAGGGCAAAGAGGATGATGAAGCAGGTATTCAAACATCACTCAAAGTGGAGCAGGAGGCTGATATCCGCGCTAAGCTTGAGGTGTTAGTTAAGCAAACTCAGCAAGATGCCATGGAGTTAGCTCAGGCGCTAATGACGCAAATTGCCAGTGGTGAAGTTGAAATTGAGACCCGCGGGCGGAAAATTATTGTGCGAATAAAAGAGCGAGGCTCCTTCAATAGCGGATCGGCTGATCTTGCACCAGAATATCGAGATGTTTTGCGAAATGTAGGTAATGTACTCGTCAATCAACCCGGTGCGATTTCAATCCAGGGCCATACCGATAATATTCCTATAAACACAACTAGATTTAGATCAAACTGGGATTTGAGTAGCGCGCGAGCTTCTTCTGTTGCCATGGAGTTGTTGCGTTCGGGTAAGTTGTCCCCCGCTCGCATGGCGGTAACAGGATTGGCGGACACCAGGCCGTTGGTGGCGAATAATAGCAGTGAAAATAGAGCGCTAAATAGACGTGTTGAGATCGTCATTCAGCAAGGTTTGGGGGATGTCGATCAGGCTGATGTTGATTTGATGCGGCGCGATGCCCCGGACGTGCTTAGAGATTTAGATATAGATACCCGACCACTATTTCAGTTAAATCCAAATGAGGTGTTTTAATGTCACACGGCCCTGGTGGAATTGAGCGTAGGCGATACTTTCGTATCGATGTAGAGGCTCCGATAGCGGTCGAAGTGCTGAGTAAACACGAGGCTGATTCGCATCGAGAGCTTATAGCCAGAGGCGGCGAACACGTCTTTAATGCTAGCTTCGATGCAAGAATTAATACTCTGCTCAATTCGCTCAAAAGCAAAGACCCTATCACGGCCGAGCTTATAAAGTTGCTCAATAATAAGCTAAACCTATTGATGTCTGAAAGCGGAGAAAAGCTCGATGCCAATGATAGTGTGATCTGTACCGTGCAGCGTTTTAATATCAGTGCTTGTGGCGCAGCAATTCTCAATGATGAGTCCATCGAGTTAAATGCTCTTGTGCGATTTCATTTGCTCATGCCTAGTCATCGTCTGGTATTACTGGCTAAGATAGTTGCCTGCGACAAATTAAAGCAAGGCTATCGCTGGCGCTTAAACTTTGAGGGTATTGGGCATGCCGATGAAGAAGCTCTCATTCAATTTGTCATGGAAACCGATAGCAAAATTCGCCGTGCAAAGATGAAAGGTTAATTTGCTCGTTGCCGTGCTAATTTTGGGGAATTACACTGTGCTTTTTGAAGGGTATATTTATGGTCCCCGATCTTCATCTAAGTACACTTAGTATTTCTTCTGTGATCCAAATTGCAGTTGCCCCTGTTTTCTTGCTGGCAGGTATTGCGGCCCTATTGGGAGTTATGACAACTCGTTTAGGGCGCATCATCGATCGAAGTCGACAGTTGCATGCGGGTAATCGTGATGCATTGTCTGTAGGCACAAAAGCGCTTTTAGAGAAGGAGTTGGCAAGCCTTGAGGCTAGGGGGCGATTCATTAACCTGGCAATCACCTTTGCGACCAGTAGCGCGCTAATGGTGTGTGTGGTGATAATTACCATTTTTGTGAGTCAATTTTTGAATGCGAACTTGGGAGAGGTGATTGCTGGATTGTTTGTCCTTTGCATGTTGACGCTAATTGTGGCGTTGATCTCTTTTTTAAGAGAGGTAGCTGCCGCCGCGAGCGCCATGCGAGAGGGCTTGGTGCTCGCGGAGCGTGTTTAAATATTTAATAAGGTTAGCGGCTTTCTTGCATGCTGAATAAACCGTTAACCGAATCTAAATAATTACTGTCTCCCTGACGGAAAAGTCCAAAGGCGGCAGATATAGAGGCTGCATCGCTTCCCACAAAATAACCTTCTATTGCGCCAAATACCCCATTGCTTGTGTCGGCATTGACTTGGGTTTGTCTAATCGAAAAATAGCCGTGATCCATGTTGAGTTCTGTACTGGAAGCGTTCTCTACGCTGAATTCCCATGCGTCTCCACCCGCTACAAGATTCAGTTGGCCACCGGTAAGTGCGGCGCTGTCAAAGTCAAAACCCAAAGTAGCTTCTAAACTGGTGACGGTGCCGCTGTTGCTTGATCCGATAAAATCGCCTGTGCTGACATAACTGGCGCTGCCGGTTCTTGTCAGAGCTACAGATTCGGTGCTCATCCAATAGACGGTGGATTCGATTGGACTATTGTATTCTTCATTATCCCTAGTGCGATAGCGCAAATTGGCGCTACTGTCTTGACTGGCATTCCAAACTCCCCAGTAAGTATTAGAGCCGAGACTAGTTTTGGCGGCGGGGTAACCTGACATATTGACCGCTTGATCTAATTCCACAAACCAGCCGGCGAGCGTGCCATCTGCATCAGTGCTATTGTATCCAAGTCTGGTGGTTGTTTGAGGCGACTGAGACGTTGGGCCATGCAATAAGGCTGACCCTTCGAAGGCAACAAGTGTCCCGTATTGATTCAGGTTGGTACCGTCACCACCGTAAACAGTAATGGTTTGGTATCCCTCCATGGCGAGTAGGCCGCGAGCACTGGCATCATCACTATCGTTAATACTAAATGCACCGGTGAAGAAAATTTCATCAGATTCGACGAAGTAGCCACTTAGCAGTCCATTGTTAATATTGTCTCCTGCAAGAGAGAAGTCACCGCCGAGCTCTCCATTTTCCCCCATCGCTAGTTCGCCTTCAAATAAGGTTGCCCATTGGTAGTTTCCGCTGCTTACATTCAAAAAGCCGTTGCTAACTTTAGCGCTGTCGAAATTGACTCTCATGCTGGCGGTTAATTGATCAATGTCACCCTCGGTTGACGTTCCTATGTAGGTTCCGGTGCTTAAGAATGTGAAGCTGCCATTGAGCTTGGTGGCGGGTGTTGTTGACAGCCAGAAAATGGTGTCTTCAATATTTGTCTGACTTAATTGACCGTCGCTCATGCTGTATTGCACGGCGGGTGTTGTGGCATTAGCCAGCCAAACTCCCCAGGTAGTTTTACTGTCAAAGCCCGTTGTCAATGGATAGCCGGAGGCAGGACTTGATGTGCCCGGGCGAATTAATCGCTCATAGTTAGTTTCTGTGGCATCGGGAGACATTAAAAGAACAATGTCCCCATCGCTGTTGAGCCGTGTAGTGAGTGTTACAGGCTGGTTGATACTCGGCAATAGGACGTGTGCAGAGCTACCTTCAGCCGTTAATTCAGCCAAAGTTAGGCTTGTGTTGTTGCCACCGATGCCATCGCTAGGGGATTGAGATGAGTCACCACCTTCAGAGCCACCTGTGTCATTGTCACTGGTGTCTTCATCTGAGGGCTTGTCGTCGGTTGGATCCATTGCTGTAAATTTAAGATTGTTACTGTTTTCTGAAGAGTTTATCGACGTAAATGTATTGATGGGGTAGGCGTTTAGGGCTAACTCTTCAAGAGGGACGCGATAAATAAGCTTCTTGGCGGGTACTTCTGTAGAGGCAAAAAAGGGATTATTGGCTGCAACGTCAGCGGGTAAGCTATAGAGTCCTTGCGGTAAGCTGTTGTCACTATCGACTCGAGCAAAACTGTATTCTGCGTCATCACCTAATAGGAGTTGTCCTGCACTATTGCTTAACTCGACATTGCCAGAAAGCATTGATACGTAAAGCGAGCCATCGTACTGAAACACTTCATAGCCAGTGCCGCGAATTCCAATAGAGGCGACAGTTGTTCTTACCTTTACTGCCGCTGGGTTTTTCTTGCCTATACTGCCGGTGACTGCTCTAAAACCCCCTTCTACCATATTTAAGAGGACGCTGCTGTCATCACTATTGGGGACACTGTTATAGCGTTCAACGGTAAATACACTGTTTTCAGACAAGGAGATGAGGCCGTTATCCTGCATGTTCATTTGTAACATGGCGCTCGGCCCAGTGGTAACAGTATCACCTTCGTAGATGGGGCGGCCTCGTCGCAATTTACGTTCTTGGCCTTCTAGTTCTGCGCTAACTTCCCCTTTGCTGAGAATCACTTTGCCGGCTTTATTGTTTGCTTGGACCGGACTTGTTGCAATGGCGAATGCAAGGGGCGCGAGAATGATTGATGTGGCGAGTGTTTTCATTTCATCTGCTCCTAAAAGTTGTAGCGCAATTTGATTTGGGCGCGATCTCGGTCATAGCTATAGGCCTCTATATTGCTGCTGTGCCGAGTGTCACTGATGCTAGGACTTACAGTGAGTCCATTGCCTGCCTGCCAAATCAAGCCTGCTTCGAGCTTTTGTGTGCTGTCGCGGCGCTGTTGAGCAAAAATGGGGTGTGATGCACCGTAATCTCCTGCGGAGTATTGGGCTGAAAGGTAGGGTATAAGGTTGGCTCTGAATAGATAACTTAAGCGATAATTGTATCCCCACATCGCGTCACGCAGGGCATAGTCGAACTGAGAGTCGGCGGGTTTCTCTGTTCCGATAAAGCTACCTAATTGATGTCGCCAATGGCCATGGTTAAACATGATGTCTGCGCTAAATAACAGTCTATCATGATCCCGAAAGTTGTTATCGCTTGAAAAATCTACACTGTGCCACTGAAGGGTCATGCCAGTGACAAGACGCTCACTTAGGCTTCGGTGCCACTGGGCCGCCATCCCTAAGCTATCAAAAAAGTCTTCTCCGCCGAGTGACAGTGCTTGATATTGCAAGCCAAATTGATATTTATCGTGATGGTTTATCCAATGATGCGCGCCGTTCAAAGCAACAAGGTTGGTATCATAGTGGTCATTGTCAGTAGTATCTATTTGCTGATAGTTGGCCTGTAGAGACCAGGCTTTAAATTTACTGGTGGCCTTATAAAGGGATGCGCCTGCGGCGAGTCCCTGAGTGCTTGAATCTTGAGCAAGACTATTAGCGTCTAGTGTCACGTTTCCTAGGTTTGGAATGTCAATGCTGCTTAGGTCGCTGCCAGCGTTAATGTTATCGTCTCTGCCAACGCTACCTTCTACATAAAACTTGTTCTGTAGTTCAAATTGGCTTCCGCGTTGATCCATCTCATGGAGGTAGTAATTAATATTGTGCTGAACAATGGCGGGCGTTGAGGGGTTGTCGGTGACTTGTTTGAAAAGTGTTCGCGCAAGGTGGTATTGGCCGGTTTCGAAATAACATCTGGCAAGCTCAGTTCTCGCCCTGGCATGATTGGGCTCTGCTTGTAACACTCTTTCTAGTGCGAAAATAGCTTCATCGAATCGTTTTACGGAGATGGCTACCAACGCGAATCGCATGTCAAAATCGAGAATGCCTGAATTCTCGGCTTGCAACGCCTTTATTTGCTGGTAGGCAAATTCAGCATCGTAATCATGATTGGCTAGTGAGTGGCTTGATGCCATTAGGCCCATGACTAAGGCTACAGAGCAAGAGATACGACTAGTCATTATAATTTCCTGTTTTAGACTATATCTTTAGTTTAGTCGTTGATTGGTTGTGCGCTATTTTTTTTATCAGAAAATCATTTTCTTGAACCGGCTTGCCCATAGGCTCAATTTTGCCGCCCGAATGCATACGTATTCATGCTGTTCTGTATGGTATTGTGGGGTCGCATGTTAAAAAATGTTGTCTGTCTGGGTATACACAAGGGAGTAATTATCCATGTTGAACAAAAAGTTTTTTAAGACTAAGCCTGAAACTGAGGTGGTATTCGAATTCGCTCGAGAAGATGTGAGTTCAGTTAAATTAGCTGGCGATTTTAATGATTGGGTTCCAACCCCCATGAAGTTAGATAAAAAGTCAGGTGTGTTTAAATTAAAAATGCGTTTGCCTACTGATGCTGAATTTGAGTTTAAATATTTACTCAACGACGCCGAGTGGGAAAATGACTACCAAGCAGACGCCTATGTCGCCAATGACCAAGGTACGGAAAACTCGGTAATATCTACAAAAGCAGCTTAAAGGCTGCTTTTTTTTGGCTTAATTCATAATTGACTCTATTCGTAATAGGTCTATAGTCTAGGAAATAAATTTTTCTGTGGCATGGACAGTCGAATGAGTGAGAATTTAGTAGCAAGAATCCTTTGTGTAGATGATGAAATTGAAGTTCTTTACGCATTAAAGCGTTTGTTGCGAAGCTCTGATTTTCTCGTGGATCTCGCGTCCGATCCCGATCAAGCATTGGACATGGTTATGCACAATAACTATGACCTCATTATTTCTGATATGCGCATGCCTAAACTCGATGGCGCAGAATTACTTGCCGCGGCGGCTAAGTTTTCACCGCAAAGTCGTCGTGTTTTATTGACGGGTTACTCCGACCAAGAATCTACAGCTCGTGCCATTAATCAAGGAAAAATTCACGCTTACATAGAAAAACCCTGGGACAACAAAAAATTTGTTGAACGGGTTATGGGCTTGTTGCACTCAAAGCTACGCGATGATGAAAAGGCACGCGAAGTTGACACTTTGAAAGAATCTTATGAGTCAATGAAATCTCGCAAGATGTCTCTTAATGATCAAGTGAGAAGAACCAATCGACAGCTTGAAAAAACCGTCGCCTTTCTCAATGTTGAGCAAGATGAGTTACGCACCAATTTATCAACGTTTATCAAGATTTTTGCAAGTACCTCGATTAGGCATTGCCAGTTACCTGCAGAGTTTCTGGGTAATTTACTTTTTCACTTAGAGTCTTGTTCTGCCAAGCTTTATATGAATGATATCCAGCGTCAATGTGTTTTTCAGGCAGCTCAACTGGCTCAAATTGGCAAGCTCTCATTGCCGGCTTCTATCGCTACTGCTAAAGCGACTGACTTATCAGTTGAAGATGCTGATCTTTTAAAGCATTACCCACGGGAAAGTGTTGATATGTTGACCCCGCTAGATGCGTTGGCGGAATCCTCGTTGATCATTGAGCATCATCAAGAAAATTTTGATGGTTCTGGATATCCCTCCGGTTTGGCTGAACACAATATACCTCTCGGTTCGCGATTACTCAGGATTCTTCTGGATTTCAATGTCGCCATCTCTGAATCGGGTTGCGGTGGTTGTATGAGTTCTGCTGATGCAATCGTCCTGATGCGCGAAGGTAGCTCTATAAAATACGATCCCGATTTGTTAGAAATCTGTATCGCAGCACTAGAGGAGGTGGTTCTTCCACCCCGTCAGGGTGCGTTAAGTTTTGACGAGTTATCCTCTGGCGATGAACTTTTATACGATGTTCTTACTTCGGATGGTGTTTTGCTAGCTGCGGCTGATTCGCATGTTACCGATCAAATGCTACGTCGTTTTAATGATGTGCAAAATTCTCGAAAAGAAAAATTAGTATTCTTCGTTAAGTAGCTTTATTGGGCGTCATTTGTTTTAGGTCAATTGCCTAAAAGGTGCATAATTGCTAGTATATTCCTTAATGAAATATGTTTATAAATTTTTGGAATAACGAGGTCTTGTCTTTATGTCTCCAGTCGTTAAAGCATTTTTTGATCGTCCCACTTACACCTACAGCTATGTTGTTCATTGCCCTGAGACAAAACATTGCGCGATCATTGATTCGGTGCTGGATTTTGATTACGCCTCTGGCAAAACTAGCTTCAATATGGCCGATCAGTTACTCGCTTACATTGCAGATCACGATCTAACAACTGATCTTATCTTAGAAACTCATGTTCACGCTGACCATCTATCTGCAGCGCCTTACTTGAAAGAGAAAACAGGTGCCAAATTAGCTATTGGTTGTGGAATCACCACGGTACAAGATGTCTTTGGTAAGGCCTTCAATGCAGGCACTGAATTTCAACGTGACGGTAGTCAGTTTGATGTGCTGTTAGAGGATAACCAAGAGTTTAATATTGGGAATATTCAATGCAAAGCTTTGCATACCCCTGGTCATACTCCGGCCTGTATGAGCTACGTTGTTGGTGATGCTGTATTTGTTGGCGATACTTTGTTTATGCCTGATTTTGGGACTGCTCGTTGTGATTTCCCTGGCGGTGACGCAGCTGTGCTATTTCAATCCATTCAGCGTTTGTATGAATTACCTGAGTCTACTCGCATGTTTATGTGTCATGACTATGGTGCACCTGGTCGCGAGGAGTTCAAAAATGAAACTACTGTTGGTGAAGAAAAACGAAGCAACATTCATGTAAACATTAACACCTCGCAAGAAGCGTTTGTGGAAATGCGTTCAAGTCGAGATGCAACACTTGATATGCCTCGCCTTATTTTGCCTTCTGTTCAAGTCAATATGAGAGCTGGGCACATGCCGCCAGCGGAAGATAACAATACTGTGTATTTAAAAATACCAGTAAATTTATTTTAAAAATAAAAAAGGAGCTTATCTTATGGAAATAAAATCAATCACTCCGGCGTTGAGTGTTGCTGCGCAAATGCAGGTGCAAGACTTTGGTATCGCGGCGTCACAAGGCTTCAAATCTATTATTTATCTACGCCCCGATAATGAGTCTAACGACCAGCCTGCTCGAGAAGAGCTTCAGGCTGCAGCAGAAGCTAATGGAATGAGTTGGGCTTGGATCCCTGTCGTGCCTGGGCAAATTAGCGATGAAAATATCGATGAGTTTGGCGCATTACTCAATGACTTACCTGGCCCTGTATTGTCTTTCTGTAGAACCGGCACAAGAGCCGCCACTCTGTGGGCGTTGGTTGAGGCTGGTAAGCTTTCAGCGGACAAGATTCTCGAGGTTACAGCGGCAGCAGGGTATGACTTATCTGCGCTTAAAGGTCGCCTTACCACGGTATCTGCTGATCAAGATGATTCAGCACCCAGTGTAGGCCGCAGCCACGATGTGATCATTGTCGGAGGTGGAGCAGGTGGTTTAGCGTGTGCTTCAAGTTTGCTGAAGCGTCAGCCCGATCTAGACATCGCTGTGATAGAGCCACGCAGTGAGCATTATTATCAGCCGGGATGGACACTTGTCGGTGGCGGCGTTTTTGATCGCTCTAAGACCGTTCGTCCTATGGTTGATTACATCCCTAAAGAGGCGACCTGGTATCAAACTGCAGCCGCGACATTCCAACCCCAACAACAAGCACTAACACTTGAAGATGGCCAAGTGCTTGGTTACAAGGCATTAGTTGTGGCGCCTGGTCTACAGCTTAATTGGGAAGCGGTTAAAGGACTAAAAGAGGCTTTGGGTAGTAACGGCATTACCTCTAATTATCATTATGATATGGCGCCTTATACATGGGAGCTTGTTCAGAGTACCCGTAAAGGTAAAGCTGTGTTTACCCAGCCGCCTATGCCGATTAAGTGCGCTGGCGCGCCACAGAAAGCTATGTACTTGTCCTGTGATGAATGGTTGCGCCAAGGGGTTTTAAAAGATATTGACGTGGACTTCTGTACTGCAACGCCGGGGTTATTTGGTGTTAAGGATTATGTGCCGGCGTTAATGGAGTATGTTAAAAAATACGGTATCAATCTCAATTTCCAAACTAACCTAGTTGAAGTAGACGCTGCTAGTAAAACCGCTCATTTCAAGCAAACTAATGCTGAGGGTGAAGTGAGTGATATCGAGAAATCCTTCGATATGCTGCATGTTTGCCCACCACAAAAAGCGCCAGATTTCATTGCTAAAAGTCCCTTAGCGGATGCAGCTGGCTGGGTAGAAGTAAGCCCCGAAACAATGCAGCATGTTACTTACGGCAATATTTTTGCAGTAGGCGATGCGGGTAATATGCCCAATGCAAAAACTGCTGCGGCGGTTCGAAAACAAGCTCCGGTTGTGGCAGAAAATGTACTGCAAGTGCTTAAAGGTCACTCTCCTCATGCTGTCTATGACGGTTACGGCTCCTGCCCGTTAACGGTAGAGCGCGGTAAGATTGTCCTTGCTGAGTTTGGCTATGGCGGCAAGCTATTACCTTCATTCCCCAATTGGATGTTAGATGGCCGAAAACCAACCCGTGCGGCATGGTTAATGAAAGAAAAGATGATGCCATGGCTTTATTACGACGCCATGATGCGTGGTGTGGAATGGTTGGCGGAGCCAAAAATTTTGCCAGTGTCACCCGCCGCTCACGAAGCTTCAGTGGCGCTTGATTGCAACAGAGATAAGAAGTAACTAACTCATCAAAAGGGGGAGATCTCCCCCTACTTTTTGGTCTTAAACACCTATGTTAAAACGTTTTTTTCCTTGCTCAGAATGGATGGCTAGTTACGATAAAAATGTCATGACTAGTGACGTGGTCGCCGCAGTTATTGTCACCATCATGCTCATACCACAATCGCTGGCCTATGCTTTATTGGCGGGTTTACCGGCAGAAGTGGGTTTGTATGCCAGTATTTTACCTTTGGTTGCCTATGCCATTTTTGGCACTAGTCGCACTCTAGCTGTTGGCCCTGTTGCTGTTGTATCTTTGATGACGGCGGCAGCGATTGGGAATTTAAATCTTGCCAGTTCTGCTGAGTATTTGGCTGCTGCCATCATTTTGGCTTTGGTCTCGGGATTGATCCTGATTGTCATGGGCATGTTTAGGTTGGGCGTTTTTGCAAACTTCCTAAGTCACCCTGTTATATCTGGGTTTATTACGGCGTCTGGACTGATTATTGCGGCCAGTCAGCTGAAGCATATTTTAGGTGTGCAGGTAAGCGGTCATAATTTATACGAATTGTTAACGGCGCTGGCGAGTGAAGTATCAAATGCTAATATGCCAACCATGGTCATTGGGTTATCGGCACTGGTGTTTTTGATTTGGGTTCGTAAACATTTAAAGCCACTTTTGGTTAAAGTAGGACTGGCGCCTCGTCCAGCCGATCTTGTCGCGAAAGCGGGTCCGGTACTGGCGGTCGTGTTAACAACATTGGCCACCTACAGTTTTAATCTCGACCAGCAAGGTGTAAAAATTGTGGGTGAAGTGCCTTCTGGCTTGCCGAGTTTGGTCATTCCATCTTTCGATTTACCTCTTTGGAATGAACTATTTTTCTCGGCACTGTTGATATCTATTGTTGGCTTCGTTGAATCGGTTTCAGTCGCTCAAACTCTCGCAGCCAAACGTCGCCAGCGTATTTCCCCCAACCAGGAATTGGTGGGTCTTGGGGTGTCTAATGTGGCGTCAGCTGTGTCGGGTGGCTTTCCGGTAACTGGCGGTTTTTCTCGTTCGGTCGTCAACTTTGATGCGGGTGCTGAAACCCCCGCTGCAGGTATTTTTACTGCTGTTGGTATTGCTATCGCCACGCTTTTCTTGACGCCATTGATTTATTTCCTGCCTCAGGCGACGCTTGCTGCGACCATTATTGTAGCGGTCTTGTCTTTGGTTGATATTAAATCAATCAAAGAAACGTGGCGTTACTCGCAAAGCGATTTTATCTCAATGGCGGCGACTATCGTAATAACGCTACTACTGGGTGTTGAGCTAGGTATTGTGGCAGGTGTTGGGCTATCGCTATTGCTATTTTTGTATCGTACCAGCTCTCCTCATAGTGCCATTGTGGGTAAAGTCCCCGGTAAGGAGCACTTTCGCAATATAGACCGATTTGAGGTCGAGGTTGATCGCGCATTGCTAACACTTCGCATTGATGAAAGCCTTTATTTTGCCAACGCCCGGTATTTAGAGGATCGAGTGCACGATTTGATTTCTGAATATAAAGAGGTAAAGCACTTTATTTTAATGTGTCCAGCTGTCAACCTCATCGATGCGTCTGCTCTGGAAAGCCTCGAGGCGATTAATGAGCGATTAAAAGACAGCGGCGTGATTTTTCACTTTTCTGAAATCAAAGGTCCTGTGATGGATCGTTTGAAGGGAACCCATTTGATGCATGAGCTTACTGGACAGGTATTCTTAAGCCAGTATGATGCATGGCGAACTCTGCATGGTGAAGGCCCAGGCGAGAAAAGTATTCCCACGAAGGTAAATTAATATGCTTAACATAAGGCCGGCGACTCCAGACGATGTGACTAAAATTCTTTGGTTTATTCGTCAATTAGCCATATATGAAAAAGCGGAGCATGAAGTTCATGCTAGTGAAGATCAAATCCACTCGGCGCTTTTTGGTCATGATGCCCATTGTGGCAGTTTGATAGCAGAAGTTGATGGTGAAGCCGTTGGTTTTGCATTGTACTTTTTTAACTTTTCTACTTGGCTTGGTAAGCCGGGTTTGTACCTTGAAGACTTATTTGTCATGCCTGAATCTCGTGGGCAAGGAGCGGGTAAGGCGCTTTTAAAAGCGCTGGCCAAAATAGCTGTAGATCGAGGTTGTGGCCGCTTTGAATGGAGTGTTTTAGATTGGAATACTCCCGCCATTGATTTTTATCAATCGCTGGGTGCTGAGCCGCAATCAGAGTGGATAATTTATCGGACTCACGGTGAAGCTTTAAATAGATTAGCCAAAACAGATTAAAGCATAGACAACAAGTAAATTTTGACTATATTTTGGTTATGTTAACCAGTATACGTCATCCAATTTGCGCACCATTCTTTATGGCAGCATTAGCTCTGCAACTTGCCTTTTGGGCTTGTGCTTCTAATGCTGCTGAACCGATAAACTTGGTCACGACGCACAGCGAGTCTCGCTTGTTGGAATTGCTGCGAAGAGAGGCAATCGAGCAAGATATTGCTTTGCAAGCCTCATTCGTTGACCAGAATCAACTCAAAAGTCAGATCTTTCGGGTTTCAGATATTTCATCTTTGCCTGATGTGATGATCGTTCCATCTGACATTTCGCGTCTTGAGATGTTGTCGATAGAGCCATTATCAGACGATTGGTTTATTAGCGACCAGAATTATACTCTTGCCAGTAAATTACCTTCCGTAGCAGCTAAAAAAGCTATTCCTCTTTTCGTAGGTAATCATTTATTGCAGTTTTTTAACAAGGCATTGGTCGATCACCCAATTTTGGATTGGAAGGAGTTAGCCGCGTCTTATTCTGCTCCTATCTTTAGCTGGAGTTACAGCGAAATGTATTGGTTTGTTCCTTTTGTACTCACTCAAGGAACCCCCTTTCTCAGTGAAAATTTGTCGCACCTTAATACCCCCGATATGGTGGCAGCATTGCGCTTTTATAAGTCGCTTGCTGAGCGCGGAGCTGTCAATCAATATTGTAATTACAGGTGCAGTGTTAAAAGTTTTATGAATGGAGAAACTCCATACCATATCAATGGAACATGGGCGATTGAGCAGCTTAAAGAGGCCTTGGGAGACAACCTTGGTGTGGCTTTTTTGCCAAAGTTTTCTGGGTATCCAATGCGTTCTTATTATTCAGCGCATGTTATCGTGCTACCAGCTTTATCACGCCACAATGAAGCCAAGATTGCTAGCCTTAAATCTTTTGTTAAGCGTTTACAAGGAGAACAATTTCAAACTGATTTGATGTATCAAAGTTATCAACTTCCGGTTAATAAAAAAGCGCTAGAGTTTTTAGCTAAACAAGATAAATCGATTGCCGGATTTTACGTGGATCAATTGGGTCATTCCGTCATCATGCCGGACAGTCCAGAAATGGTTTTCATATGGGATGCATTGTCTCGTGGTTTTGTGCGATTTAACGCTGGTGTGCTTGATGCCCCAGCCGCTGCTCGGTACATGGAAAAGACATATCAACGGTTTTCCCAGCAATAGTTTTAGTTTCAGCTACAGATTCTCTATTTCTTAACTATAATTTTACTGATTCTGTGAGGAGACAATGCCTTGAAGACAGGCCCATATTTTTATAACCCTATGGCTAAGTTTTTACTTACCTTCAATTTGATTTTTCTAACGGCCTGCAGTTTTGAAAACTCAACTGTTCAAGTGGGGATAGTTCATTCTTTAACAGGGACTATGGCGGTTTCCGAGGAACCAGTGGCTAGAGCAACGCTAATGGCCATTGAGGAGATAAATAGTCGTGGTGGTGTGTTAGGCAAGCAAATCGAGCCACTACTCTATGATGGCGGGAGCGATGATGAGCAGTTTTTCCAAATCACTAAGAAATTACTGTTGGAATCTAATGTTGATACCGTCTTTGGTTGTTGGACTTCTTCTTGTCGTAAAACGATTAAACCTTTATTTGAGCAGCACGACAAATTGCTTGTTTACCCTGTTCAATATGAGGGGTTAGAACGCTCTTCCAATATTCTGTACACGGGGGCGACTATAGCACAACAAGTTTTCCCAGCACTTTCTTGGGGGTTACAGACATTTGGCTCGCGGGTCTTGTTCATTGGATCGGATTATATATACCCGCATGCTGCTAATCAGCAAGCTCGCCAATATATTAATCTTTTAGGTGGGCAAGTAATAGCTGAGCAATACTTCCCGCTAGGCGATGAGAATTTATCGAATGTAGTGTCAATGGTTGAACAAGCGGAAGTAGACTTTATCTTTAGCACTATGAATGGCTCAAGTAATCGTTCTTTATTCAATCAATTGAGTCACAATAAAAATAAAATACCAATAATAGCCACAAGTATTTCAGGGCGTGAGCTAGAAGCAGAGAGTTTAGATTTTCCCGTCTATGTCACTAATAGTTATTTTGCGTCCTTACCCAGTGCGTCTAATATCGAATTTGTTAAAAAATTTCGCGCATATACTCAAGGTGAGTATAACGTTTCCGCTGCTGTTGAAGCAGCCTATGTTGGCGTTTATTTATGGGCTAAAGCGGTTGAGTATGCTCAGTCATTCAATGCAGGTAAATTATTTTCGGTTTTGCCTGCGATGTCATTGAATGGACCGTCTGATGAAATCATGGTTGATTTGAATGGTCATCATCTATGGCGCAAGTATTATCTTGCTAGATTAAACAATAACGGTGAATTTACTATTGAAGTTTCAAGCAACGCATTACTCCCCCCCAATCCATACCCAATGACGCAATCAGAGAGTATGTGGGAACAATATATTGAAAGTTTATTCATGCAGTGGCAAGGCCAATGGAGTGCACCAGTTAATAAGGCGATTGATTCTTGAAGTATTTCAAACTTTCTAATGTTGCTACCATTGTCGGAGTATTGTGCTCGATACTTTTGATTTACATCTTGTTGAGTCTTAGTTTAAAGGACAACTTAGCGGCATCCGCAAAATATCGTTTAAACATGGTTAGCTCAGCTAAAGTGGCTCAGGTTGAGCAATTACTCAAAGTAAGTCAAAGAGATTTGCTGAGTTTTTATGATTGGGCATCATTCTCTAACATCATGTTTCAACCTATTGGCAGCGGTAAAGTTGCCTCAAATTCGATCGAAAAGTCTCTTCAGCGCTATGCTGATCAATTTGGCTTTCGTGATGTTGTTCTTTTTGATGCACAGCAAAAGATTGTCGCTAGGTATACACAGCCTAAAGAAATACATTTGCGTCAACTAACCCAACAATACTTTACTAGCCAGTTCGAGCCATTGCTACGTTCGTCTATTGAGACGTTACGGACGAGTTATTCTCCTTTTTTACCCACCCTAGAAGACCTCTATTCTAAGCCCGATATGAATTCTTCGATGATTCTGCATAGGGTGTCTTATCTTATTGCCCCGTTGATTATTGACAATGAGCTGAAAGGAAGTGTTGCGTTAGCTCGTCATTTCAAAGATTTTGAAATGTTTGATCGAGATGCCCTCCAGTTCGATCAAGACGGCACCATTGTGTTAGTTGAATCGGCCAATGATGCGGTGTTTGGTATACATTTCCCCCGTGACTTACAGGGCGATCCAGAGATTTTGAAGGTACCGCATCATCTATCTTCTCATCCTATGAATGTGGTAATGAATCCTTCCAGTGACATTGCTTTTTATAGCGATGACTCCATGTCAGAACAGCTTGTTAAATGGCATTTCATACCTGACCTCAACCTTGGCATGCTATTCCATGTTCCTTCGGATAGGGTTTTCAGTGAAGTTCAAAAATATCATTGGCTGGCCTTGGTATCACTTTTTGCATCATTAGTGATTGCAGCTATTTGGGGCGTAAGTTTTAGCAATGGGCTATTAGAAAAGTTTCGAGGCTTCATCGATCGCTTAAGCAAACTTGCACACTACGGCGAGAATCATGAATTCAAGGGTTCCGAAGTACTTAATGTCGTTGAGGACTTAATCGACAAGGTTGAAAGTCGAATCGAGAAAGATGACGTCGCGTTGCAGTCATCTAAGCAGCGCCTGCGTTTTTTTATGAAGGAATTAGAAGATCAGCGTTTTGCCTTTGACCAACATTGCATCATTATTGTGGCTGATGCAGATGGCACATTTACTGATGTAAACGAGCAATTTAGCCAAATCAGTGGTTACTCGAGAAGTGAACTTTTAGGTTCGACATTTAAGCGATTTGGTGGCCATTATCAAAACGAAAGAGTGATGAAAGACATCTTCGAAACGATGAATTCAGGTAAGGTATGGCAGGGTGAGCTAAGCCTTACCAAGCGCAATGGCGATCTCTATTGGCTTGAAACAACATTTGTTCCTTTCGTCAATGATGATTCAACTCTGCGTAACGTGGTCGCCATTCATACGGATATTACCGAACAAAAACTGGCTTATGCCGATATGATCCATCAAGCCCAATACGATGTATTGACTGGTTTACCGAACAGGGCATTACTGCTAGATAGATTAGGGCAAATGTTGCGTAATTCGCGACGCAATAACTCACAGGTTGGTGTGTTATTTCTAGACTTGGATGATTTTAAGAAAATCAATGACTCCCTTGGCCACGAAGTAGGTGACGAGTTATTGGTTGAGGTTGGTAGACGTCTTAAAGGTGTTATTCGCGATCAAGATACTGTGGGCCGATTGGGGGGGGACGAGTTTTTAGTATTACTTAATGGCACTGAATTTAAAGACGATGTTGAAGTTGTAGCTCGTAAAATTATTGACACCATTAAAGAACCCATCGGTATAGAAGACTACGAATTGGTGGTCGGCGTGAGTATAGGCATCGCCATTTATCCAGAGGATGGTCAAACTGAATCAGAGATGCTTCGTCATGCGGATTCAGCGATGTACAACGCCAAGAAAATGGGTAGGAATTCCTTCTCATATTTCACTGAGGCTATGAATAAAGAGGTCGCTCGTCGTTTAGAGATTGAGTCATGGATGAACGGCGCTATAGAGCGTGGGGAGTTCTCGGTGGTGTTTCAACCTATAGTGTCTGTGATGTCTGGAAAGTTTGCCACGGTTGAAGCCCTAGTTCGTTGGGCTCATCCACAGGGCGGCAATATTAGCCCAGATGAATTTATCCCTATTGCCGAGCATTCCGGCTATATCATGGACATTGGTAAATACGTATTAGATAAATCGCTCAGGCTAGCTTCTGAGTGGCGTCAGCGCTACAGGAGTGATTTGATTGTGGCTATCAACGTATCGCCCCGTCAGTTCAGAGATCCCAATTGGCATGGTGGAATTGAGGATCAACTAGCTACCCATGGTTTGACGGCGCGTAACATCGAATTTGAAATTACCGAGGGTGTGTTGATTAGCGGTAATGAGAATGTTGAAAAAGCACTGATAGACTTTTCAAATTTAGGGATCGCCATTTCTATGGATGATTTTGGTACGGGTTACTCCTCACTAAGTTATCTTCGTAATTACCCCTTCGATACGCTAAAAATAGATCGCTCTTTTGTGAATGATATTGTGGAAGATCATGCCGACTATGAACTCGTGTCTGCAGCTATTGCCATGGCGCACGGACTGGGTCTTGAGGTGGTTGCAGAGGGTGTTGAAACCGCTGAACAGTATGAACTGCTCTACCACAGGCGCTGTGATTATGCTCAGGGATATTTTTTCAGTCCGCCGGTTAATGGCGATCAAATTCTATCCATGGGCGGTATATTGCCCTCGGATACAAAAATTCGACAGCAAAGACTCACGGCGGATATGAGTAAAAAAAACAAATTTCAAAAAGGCGGTGATGAATAGCCTTCAACCCGTTGGCCTGTAAGGGGGTGGGTGAAACAAATTTGTGTGGCGTGTAGCATCAGGCGTGGTGCTGCAGCTAATGCCTCTGAATGAGCATACATGTCACAGCCTAGGATAGGGTGAGACATTTCTCTGCTGTGTATACGTAATTGATGCGACCTACCTGTTACGGGATGTAAGGTCACGCGAGTGCAGTGGTTTTCAACGTCTCGATTGATTACCTTAAATTCGGTTAGAGCGTGCTTGCCGTTGTCGTAACAAATCTTTTGACGTGGTCGATTTTGCCAGTCGCATGCGATGGGTAGCTCGATTGTGCCTTCATCGTCTTCAACAATACCCCATAATACCGCGGTATAAGTCTTTTCAATGGTTCTGCGTTGAAATTGACGAGAGAGCTCTGAGTGCGCTTCGCGAAGGAGAGGGACAATCATGATGCCAGAGGTATCTAAATCAAGACGATGAACGACTGTGGCGGTCGGGAATTGCTGTTGCACCCTGGTAATCATGCAGTCTTTGTTTTGGGGTAGCCTTCCTGGTACAGACAATAACAGGTCAGGCTTTTCTACCAATAATAAAGCTTCATCTTGGTAAAGAATCCGAACTTCACGGTGGCAGGGTGGAACAATATATGGCTGAGCCTGTTCTGCACTCATAGTATTTGGCACTAAAGTGGGCCGTAGGGTAAGTAACGATTATCAGAAACGTTTCTTATCCACTGCAATAATTCTTTATCTAGGCCGTTGCCAGACCTGCGAAGTAATTTAGCGCAGGCAATGGCAGGGTTATGCTTGTCAGTCCTCAGCTCGGTATGCGCCATCTCGGTCAGGGTAAAGAATTTCAACAAATCTAATAACATAGAGGGGTCACATTCTTCCAAGTGGGCTTGCCAGTTATCGACACCTGCATGTACGGTTTGTTTCAGAGTGGATAAAGTACCGTT
>Ga0181565_10001198_pt1 | contig 19820 bp, 16 predicted proteins | sample 101ome_16_FD_129661 | JGI IMG/M metagenome (GOLD analysis project Ga0181565, IMG submission 129661) | Coastal salt marsh microbial communities from the Groves Creek Marsh, Skidaway Island, Georgia - 101401AT metaG (megahit assembly) | ecosystem: Environmental > Aquatic > Marine > Intertidal... | reverse complement strand
TTGCCTCAATTTCAGATACAAGGTCTCAACTAAACTCAAGAAAAAAATATGTTTTTCTTCTAGGGTTATTTTCAGTTGTGGCAATAGCCTTTATTTCACTGTTTTCTCAACGGCGTGATGTTAAAGTGCAAAGTCATGAGAGAGAAATCGATAGGGATAACCAATTAGAATCACCAGCATACTTTTCTTTAGAGAAAGAAAAAAATAGGAACTTAGAAACCAAAAATGATCCTTATGTTGAAGCGAAAAAAGTCATGTCACCAGGGCCAGAAAAGTTTGATGTATTTTTCAATCGCTTCTTAAGGTTGATTGCTCCCAGGCTAATTAGGAAAGGGATTAACTTTGATTTTTCAGTAGATGCTGGAATTCCTCGAGTTCTTCATCCTGAAAAAATTCAAAAAAATTTAGAATTATTTTTTGAACGTGCTATAAATTTTAATCTTTCTGGTGGACGAATTAGTCGCGTCGATTGTTATCAAATTGCACAGAAAAAAACAGAGATAAGATTCTACGATAATGGTGTATGTTTGTTAAAGAATCAAAAACACTTTAAAAATGTCAAGTCTAGTTCAGGGATCATACTGGGGGTTGAGCTTAAACAGGATTTAAACGTTGCTAGCAAGAGTATTGTTCGCTCCATTGTTAGAGGGAAGAAAAAAGATCTTATGCGAGATCTTCAACTATAAAATAGTTTTTGTTTTTTGAAAGAAATTGGGCGTCTGCAATACAAGTTCATTAATGATTAATTTTAATTGTTCGTAAGAGAAGTTTCGATCAATTGATAAGTTAATAATTCTTTCAAAAATAAAGTTGTTTTCGCTAGATGAGTAAAATGATAACTCTGCAATCATATTACCAATTTGTTTTGCTATTAAGTAAATTGACATTGAGCTTAAGTTGTTTAAATAATCTGCGGAAAGTTCTCCTCGAAGTATTTTAAGCGAAATAGTTTGCCAAGAGCTTTCTGACTTGTGCTGACTTTTTTTAATCAGGTCAATATATAAATCACATTTCCTAAAAGGGTTAAAAACTTTCGAAGAGAAGTAACCAATAAAATTCATATAGGTAAAATATGAAAGTTTTTTTTCATTTGTTTCAGGTAGTGAACTTAGGTTTTGAATAAGGTTATAAATATGAAAACCAGCTAGAATTGAAATTCTATTTATTGAGTAACTAGAGCAATAATAAGTGTTACTACCAGGGATATTAAATAACTCACCCTGGTGTATGAGAGATTCATAGAATAATTTGAATTCTTCAGAAAGAGAGGATGTGTTTATTTTATTTAATGTTGTCTCAAGCGACCTGTGGTCATAAATATTGAAATCCTCTAATTCAGATTGATGGAGGTTAATTTCAAGTGTTTCATTTAATTGTTGGCACAAGAATAAAAAATTTTCGTAAATATTTCCATTAAATGATTTGAGGCCTGTCTCAATTATATAGTCATGTAAGTCAAACTCAGGATCATCACATAGATTTTCATACCAATAAATCATCGATTCATACTTGATCCAGGGGGGGGAGTTTTGAAGGCTAAACTCTTGATCTGAAAACTTAACAATGACACTTTCTGATGCCTTTTTTTCATTTTCCTCATAAATTCGCCAATAAACCTCTTCTAGGTTTTGATGAATTATTACCTGCTTTAGTTGGTTTTTACTTAATTCATTTGTTATTTTTGGCAACTTGTCTGGCAAGATATGTAGCTCAAGATATAAAAAAAACAAATGGTGAGCGGGATTTTTTATGATGTTTTTATTTATAACTTGTGCAGCCTCAAAGTCTCTTTGTGTTAATGGGCCATCTGAATTTAGAGCAACAATATTAAATTTATTCTCTCTTGCTAATTCAAAAAATACCTTATAGTGAATCCATGGGAAACGCCATGATTCTCTATAGTTGATAGACTCTAAGAACTCTCTCTCCGTAATAATGTTTGCTAGATAGTTATCAATAAATTGTTGGTGTTTTATGTGAACAAATTCTACACCAAGGGTAATTTCCTTTTTTGATGTGAAAAACGTTTTAAGCAGCCTCTCAAGATTTTTTGAACTTTGATCAAAGGTATGAAAGTCTCCTAGGAAAATTAGTTGAGAGTTTTCAATAGCTTCAAAAAGGTCTTTTAGCTCAACAATTGAAAAGTCTTTTCTTTTGTATGCTGCAGTTCCTTTTTGATATTCTTTTAAATCTTCTGGAATGTATTGAAGGTATTCAAGAGCTTTATTTTTTGTCGTTTGATGGATCTCGAGACGTGATTTTTTTATATTGAGCTTCATTTTAATTCCATTTTAAAGATAACTCTAATTATAAAAATATTTAGAAAAATATAAATAGGTAATGTTAGTAAAGCTAAATGATTACAAGATAAGTTTGGTAATAATCTTGTTAATTAACTTATCTGTGCGAATTTCAAGCTCTTGTAGAAGCTTGTTTTTGATTTCGTTATTTTCGATGATTTTACTTAAATCTGAATCTGATGGAAGTTTGAGGCTTTGAAGGATGTCTGAAGGCTTAAAAGTATTAAATTGTTCAAGAAGTTGATGAATGAAGATTGTTAAATGATCAGTTGAATAAATACTTAAACAGCAATTTTTATCAACGAAAAAATCAATACTTTTTTGGCCGTTAGAGTCTTGGTTCAGCTCATACTTTGATACTTGAGAATAAAGTGCGAGTTTATCATTTGTCTTGAACTCCACATATGCATCAGGATTATTGGGGTATATGGGCTTAAGCTCTAAATCCATAATTGCATTTAAAAAATCAGCATTTTTTACATTAATTTCCGAGGTTGAATTCTTTGGATGAGAGTTAATGTGTTGAAGCTTTACTTTTAGGTGAGATAAGCACGACAAGGCAAGGTTCGTATCCAGATCTTTAAATGAGGAAATGTCTTTAAAAAATTTATCATATCTTTTACTTAGTTCCTGATCATTTAAGTTTTGTAAATCGTTTGTGTTTAGATTTAATAAATTAAAGCTTTCAGGTAACTGATCGTTTATTTCTCCAGAAATTGGTTGAATAAACTTTTTAGGCACAAGTAATGAGCGTATCTTACTCTTGATTTTAGTCGCAGCACCGCCAAGAGTTAGTTTGATTATTTGCTTACCAATATTTGAGTTAAAGTACTCTCTAAATATATTGATATTTATCCCTCGAGATAAGGGAGTTAAATTATAGTACTGATAGAAGGCTTCCCCGTATTGTTGTTTTTTCGCCTCAATTGCATCTGAATGAACGATTTCAATTGAGTTTGCAAGATAGTCAGGCGTATGAACAATCAGAACATAAGGAGCTTTATCTTCTATATGTGAAGTAGTAAACAAGTAGTCCTTTTCTGTTGATGGGGTTACCTTATTACCATGTGCCTCAATCTTGAAAAAATTATCCAGAGTGAGAGAGTTCGTCGCTAAATTTCTGTAGAAATTAGGGTGAGTAATAGAGTTTTGAGATTGGTTCTCATTTTCTAAGATTTTTCCGTCTAGCACAACGCTTTGGTGAAACTTTAGAATAAAATTACGATCAAGGTCTTTTTGGTAGATTGGCGTTGTTGGTTTTTTATTATTCCAAATAAAGTTTAGTTCTTTTGAAAAAAGTCGCAGTAATTGAAACTGAGAGAGCTTGCCCTCAAAGGAAAAAGAAATGTGGCTAGACTTATTAGACTCTATATCATTAGAGAGGAATTTATTTGTCTCCTCATTCTTTGAAAATATGTAGATTAAGTCTGGTACTTCACCTTTATTTTTTAATTTTTCAAAATTTAGTTCAGCCTCTAAAGAGCCAACCTGGAGTACTTGTTTTACTTTTTCTTGGTAGCTAGGAACGAATAATTTTTGATTCGTTAAGATAATTAAATATCCATTGCTTGTAATTTTTTCGAATTCATTAATAATTTGATTCGTTAGATAGTGATGTGGATTTTTCTTTGGCAAATCTAGTAAGTTTAAAACTACTCGATGATAAAGAGGTTTTTTTGCTTCATTGTTGAAACCGTCAAAAAGACTGGTTTGTGCGAACTCGCTCCCTTGGTACATTTTAGCACTATCTTTTTCTTGATATGCTTGAATGATAAACTTTATGGGGTCTTTTCCATAGGTTTGAGCAAGGTGGGTTAAGAAAGATAAAAATTGTAGTTCGTGACAGTATTTTATGTAGGGGTCATTCTTGTCTCTTTGCGTAAAACTAGGAAAGATAAGTTTCTTCCAGTCTTTTGGGTCTGACGATTGCTGAGCAAGCCAGTGAGACTGTGATAAGCTTGTTACGTGTTGTCCTGAAAAGTTTACAGAGAGAATCTCTTGCGTTTTAGAATCTTTTTCTTCATTGATCCAATTGGGAAAATGAATGAGAAGTTCATTAATTAATTTTCCAAATTCCTGGTGAGAGATGGAATGTGGGTAAGTTGTTTTCTGAGTTTTTATATAGTTAGAAAATGAAGTGATTTTCATCAATTCGGTAATTGAAATTGATTCAAGCACACGAACAATAGATGATATTTTTAAGTTTAATTGAGAAGAGGGACGATACCAACTATATGAGTTTTTCTGAAGGCTTTTGATAGATATATTGCTTTGACTCGTCGTCTTAAAAACTTTTTGAAAAAAGTAACTTGGATTTTTTAAATTTTGCTCATTAACTTCTAGGTTTAGAGAGTTACTTAGTTTGGATAAGAACTTTACCTTGTACAAATAAAGGGTAACGCTTTTAAAGCTTGAGACTTTTATGAAGTCAAGAACTGTCGGGTTTATCTTTTGGCCAGTTATTGTAATTTCTCTTAAAAGATATTTAGGGTCTTCTAGAAAGGCAGGATTAATTTTAGCATTATTTTCCTGGCAGTAAGTCTTGAATTGATTAAATATTAATTCTTGTAATGATCTGTTTGCTTGAGATAAGCCTTTAAACTGATTAATACAATCACTCCATAGCCTCATTAGAATTTTCTTTACCTGAATTCCATTCTTTGAAATTAAGCTTTCTCCAGACCAGCCGGGAGTGAAAAAGCTGCCTGGATTAAATTTATTTGTGTCGGTGAAACTTTCCTCAAGGGCACTAAAAGACGCAACAGCTTGTCCTTGGATAGGCGTATTTTGGTGGAGCCAGTTTGTTGCTTTAAAACTATTTTGTTTCACTTAAAGTTTTCACTCATTGTCTAATTTAAAATCGAAACAAAAATCTACAGAATCGATCAGCTCTTGTCATGGAAAAATTGTATAAAAACGATAAGTTAGAAAATTTAAGAAATTGGTTGTTGCGTAGATTATTCTTTGGTAATCTGCGTCAGCTTATTCAAGGAATTAATTCATGTCGCTAAAAATACTAGGTGGTTGTCTGAAAGGCTTTAATTTGGCCGTTAATGACAAAGTGACAAGGCCAACGGGGGTTATGCTTAAGAGAAAGATTTTCGATGCAAGGCAAAGTTTGAAAAACTGTCTTTTCGTCGATCTCTGTGCAGGTTCAGGCTCTATCGGTTTTGAAGCTCTGAGTCGAGGTGCTCGGCGTGTCATCTTCGTTGAAAATAATTTTCTCGCCTTCAAGAATATATCTAATGCCATTAATGAAATAAATCATAAAGAGTCAGTCTCAAAAGTATTAGGCAAAACCTCAGTGGAAAAGCAAAGCGCTGATAGGTGGCTAAAAGATAAAATTAATACAATTAATGAAGAAAACTCGATTATTTTTTTTGATCCTCCGTATGAGCATGTTCAGTTGTATGAAATTATTTTTTCTACTATGAGGTCATCAAGCTACAAGGGAGAGTTTTGGGTTGAGTATGACTTAAAAGGAGATAAGGGAGTTATTAAAATTGTGGATGACCTATTTCGTGATAATGGTGTAAAAAGATACAAACACGGCCAACATGAGATTTGTATTTTTCAATTTGAATAAACTTAAATTGTAAATACGTTAGAAAGCAGGATAGAATTATTCGCATCATTTTATTAAGGATTGAAAAATGAAAATAAGCGATAGAGTTCTAAACTTCCAAGAGAGTGTCACATTAAAGTTGAATGCAGAAGTTGTTAAGCTTCAGGAGTCTGGCCACGAGGTTATCAACTTAACGGCAGGCCAGCTGCCTTTTAAACCAGATTTTGATTTTATTAAGAATATAAAACAAGAGGCAAACTTCCTTAAGGCGTTTCAATATTCGCCAGTCCCTGGTTTTCCAGAATTAAGAAATAAAATAAAAAACTGGATGTCCGCTGATCGGAAGGTCGAATTTAATAATATGGATGTTATTATTTCAAGTGGTGCAAAACATGTTATTTCAAACATCCTTTGTAGCCTTATAAATCCGGGTGATGAGGTAATTATTATTGCACCTTATTGGGTTTCTTATCCTGCGATGATTGAGTTATATGGTGGAGTGACAAAAGTTGTCCATAGTGATTTTTATGATCACTACTGTCCAGATGTTGAAGGTATACGTAAGTTAATAACAAAAAAAACAAAAGCTATTATTGTTAATTCTCCAAATAATCCCGTTGGAACTGTATATAAGCCAGAATGGATGGAGCAGTTTTCTCTCTTAATGAAAGAGCATCCAAATATTAGTCTAATTAGCGATGAGATATATCGTGAGTTAAATTTTTATGATCCAATGCCCACTTATTTCTATCAAAATGATAAAGATCTTTTAAATCGAACCATCATTATTTCTGGAATTTCGAAAGTAATGGCATCCACTGGTTTAAGGATCGGATGGGCCGTTGGCCCTCAAGATTTTATCAAGAAAGTTGGAGTTCTCCAGGGGCAAACAACCTCAGGCGCGAACTCATTAATACAATTAGCTCTTTTGCAATATGATTTTAATAAGCTAAATGATTATCTAGGGCCGATTAAAAATCACTTAAGAAAAAATGCAAACTGCCTGCGGGACAAATTAAGAGAAAATAACCTTTCTCATAAGTGGTATCAAGTGGATGGCGCGTTCTACTTTTTACTGGACTTGAAAAACTTACCGATTATGGATCACTTTTTGTCTGAGGATGACAGCAAAGATTTCGCCACCGAAATTTGTCAAAAAATATTAATGGATTGTGGTGTTGCATTAGTACCTGGATCTGATTTTGGAGCGCCAAACACTGCAAGAATGAGTTTGGTTGCTAATAATGAGATATTTTCTAAGGCGATTGATTTATTGATTGAGTGTATTCAAAAAAAAAAATTGAATTAAAAGGGAGTGATTATTAAAGCTAGTATATTAGTTATTTTCTTTATTGTCGTATCATGTGGATTTACGCCAGCTGACGAGAGAGAGCAAGCGATTTTGACGGCCAATATTCAGCTTAGTTCTAGAAATTGCTCGGAGGCAATTTCTGCTCTTGAGGGAGTTGAGTTCTCTTGGAAAGACCCAACGTTTTTAAAGACACTTTCTCTCGCCTACGCGTGTAAAGGTGGTTTTGACGTTTTAACCTTGTTTACCGACGACCTACCATTGTTTGGGTCTGTTAATGATTCTGCCCTTGGAGGTTTGAGCATCTTCTCAACTAGCTCTGATATGGAGTCCCCGACAGATTCGGACTTTGTTAATATCTCTAAAGCTCTCGAGTATTTACTGTATGCTGGAGGAATCTCTAAAGACGAAGATCCTACGCACGATGAGAGAGCAGCACATTTTGATTCTCAGGATTTACAAGAAATAGAGATGCTCGTTTTTTATGAAACGTTGGTAAACCTGGGTCGATTTATAAACTACTATGGCAATGTCAGTTCAGCCGGAGTAAAGGGAGCAGGAGAGCAAACCAACAAATGTTTTCTCGTTTATGATAACTTTCCCCTTGAATCAGGAGGGAATTTAAGAGATTTCTTTGATCTGGGACTAGCTGGTGCATGCACAAAAGCGAGGGCTGCTGATAGTGGGCATGAGTATCTTTATGACGCTATTGAAGGGACGCGAAGTGTAGAGCGTCTCTGTCAGGGAGCTGTTCTCGTAAATAATTTTTTTGCTATTATCCCTCATGTTCTTGAGTCTATTAGTGGGCAAGATTTTGATGATGTAAGTAATATCTCAAACTTACTTAGTTTTCAGCTTGCGATTGCAGAGGCGGCGAAATCGGGAACAACTGCAAAGGTTGGAAATGTTTTAAGTCAGGACCTTTGTGTCTCTAACAATGAGAATGATGACTCGTATTTACAGGTTTATTATGCATTTGTTGTTGAGGTTTTATTGAAATGACTTTACTAATTTTTTTGGCTTTATTTTCATTTAACTTAAAAGCAAATGAAATATCCTATTTCTTAAGAAGCCCAAAAGCTTTATTAATGGGGGATGCGTTTGTTGCAGCTGGGGACGATGAGTTCTCTATTTATTACAATCCTGCAAGCCTTGGTAATGGTAAAATATTAGAATTTTCTTCCATAAACCCTACTTTTTCACTCTCAAACCTTCTAAATGACATGGATAAGTTTGATGATTTCCCTAGCGATCCTGCTGAGATATCAGAGAGAATAATGAATACTCCGCTCTATTTACAATCGATGGGTGGCCCTGTTTTAAAGTTTGGGTCATTAGGGTTTGGCTTATATGCAAATATGAGCACGAACTTTATTCTCAGGAACGCAATCTACCCTCAGCTAGAGGTAGATTATCGTTTTGATAAGGGGTTCATTTTGTCATATGCACATAGCTGGGGGCGTGGAGGCAAGCGTTCAAAGTACAATCCCTATAAAAAAAATAAGGTAAGCTCAAAGGGATACCGTTTTTCTCTTGGTGGCTCCACCAAATACATTGATCGTTCAGTCCTCGTTGGAAACTACTCTCTATTTGGTGTACGGTTACTAAATGCAATAACAGCAGGATCAAGTGACTTATCCCAAATTAGATCAAATCTTGGATACGCAAGAGGATCTGCATGGGGAATTGATACAGGTGCCTCATTTTTATATTCAAATGGTCGCTCTGAGTTTAGCTTTGGACTTTCTATTTTGGATATTACAGGGACGGACTTTAAGCGGAAGGGTGGAACCGCAGATATAAATGAGCAACCAATGGTCATTACCTCTGGCATTAGTTTTACTCAAAAACGTTCGGCATTTAGCTATCGTTTATCCGCAGATTTACACCCGATCAATAGTGGGTATGAATTTCTTCGCAAACTCCATCTAGGCGGAGAAGTCTCCCTCCCATTATTAGATATTTTTGTCGGGTATAATTCTGGATACTTAAGCTATGGCATTGAGTTTGATCTTTGGTTAATAAAAGTTACTGGTGGGTTGTATGGCATTGAACTCGGGAGCAAATATCGAGAGCAAGAAGGTTCAAGAGCAATCGTTCAAATCTCTTTGTTTGATTTTGCCTACGATATCTAAAGCTTTACTTCCTTTTATCAATGAGAATCTTTCTTAGAAGTTAAAATAATATTTCGTTTTTGTTCTTGTTTACATTTAACTCCCTGTTAGTCACAATTTAATAGAAGCCATTTCAAGGAGTAGATTTGGAAAAAGTTTTTGTCTTAGATACGAATGTCCTATTAATTGATCCTCTCGCTATAATGAAGTTCGGTTCAGATAACATTGTCTACATACCGCTTATCGTTGTTGAAGAGGTGGACCGGTTTAAAAAAGATCAAAATGAGAACGGAAGAAATGCTAGGCATTTCAGCCGATTGGTAGATGATTTACGACAAAAAGGGCCTGTAACGGAGGGAATAGATCTTGATAATGGCGGGAAGCTAATCATTTCGATCGATACAAAAACAAAATTTCAAAACCTCGAAGTTTTAGACTTAAGTGTAAATGATAATATAATTCTAACTTCTGCTCTTTCATGGAAAGAAAAAGGACACGACGTTAGTATTATTTCGAAGGATATTAACCTACGACTAAAAGCAGACGTCCTAGGCTTAAATGCCGAGGATTATGGAAAACACAACGTTACACTTGATGAGCTTTACTCTGGAAGCCGCGAAATTGGTGTTTCAAATGAGCTTCTTCTTAAATTTGAAAAAGAAAGATTCCTACCAATTGAAGAAGTTAATTTAGATGGAATTTTTCCAAATGAATATGTGCTTATATGCGAAGAAAATAACCCAAGGCATCGAATCCCTGGAAGATATTCTTTACAAAAAAATGGCATTGTTCCGCTTATTACAATGCGAGAAGGTATTTGGGGGATTTATCCAAAAAACTTAGAGCAACAATTTGCTTTTGACGCCTTATTAAATGACGAGGTTAAGCTTGTAAGCTTAACAGGTAAAGCTGGTACCGGTAAGACTCTTTTAGCGATTGCAGCAGGGCTGGAGCTTACGATTACTCAAGAGCGTTTCTCTAGAGTTCTTGTCAGTCGTCCTGTTCAGCCAATGGGCAAAGACATCGGTTTTCTTCCAGGGGATGTTAATGACAAGTTAGGCCCTTGGATGCAGCCGATTTTTGATAATATGGACTTTCTGTTTGGGCGTGATCGTACAGGTACAAGCTGGGAGGAGTTAATTAACCAAGGCTTGCTTCATATTGAGCCCCTAACTTATATACGCGGTAGGTCAATTCCAAAACAATACTTAATTGTTGATGAGTCTCAAAACCTTTCTCCCCATGAAATTAAAACAATTGTTACTCGGGCGGGTGAGGGAACAAAAATAGTTTTAACGGGAGACTGTGAACAGATTGACAGTCCTTACTTGGATTCTATAAATAATGGACTGGCCCATTGTATAGAACGCCTAAAGGGGTCTGAGATAATTGGGCACATGATGTTAAAGGTTGGAGAGAGGTCTCCATTATCGGAGATTGCCTCTCAGTTACTATGATTCCATTAAAACTGAGAAGAAAACACTTAAGAGCACCCTTACATACATCTTTTTTGTTTAAGAACGAGAATGTCGTATGTAAGGGAGTTGTCTCAAATATATCAGAAGGGGGAGTTCTCCTATCGTCATTAAATAAGCTCGTTTCAGTTGATACTTTTGAAATATTTTTTGATTTACCCCAGATTGTAAAATTCTCTAACCTTCCGATTTCAGATATATTATCTTTAGGGGCAGAGAATTTTAAACATCATATTTTCCCAGCAGAGCTGGAGGTTCGACGGCAATTTCAGGGACAAGATAATTTATACCAATTAGGTTGTGAGTTTTTTAAATTAGATGACGAGCCCAAAAATCTTATAAAAGAATACGTCTCAAATTATGCGGCAAATATCGTTTTTACCCTTTCGTTGTTTGAGCAAGGTGTTCACCGAAAAGACGTAAAGGATTTAATTAAGAAGTCAGTTAGTCTTCTTAATTATCCTCCGATTGAAAAGCTTCCAGAACTTAGACAAAAGCTCTTACATGATTATCAAAGTCTAGAGAGTTTGTAGGTTAATTTAGTTAGAAATTCTTTTATTTAGTTCGTCGATTATTATTTTAGAGTCGTTGATTTTTTCTTCTGAAACTTGATTCTCTGTCTTCAAGATAGCCTCGGCACAGTTGGCTTCGCTAAGTAGATGATTTAGTGGAAGTTTTGAATAATACTCAATTTTATCAACTCTAGTTGGTTGTTGTTTTGTCATTTTTATCCCCTGTAAAAAGAATAATTATTTACACGGCCTGGGTAAAGTTGCAAAAGAAAAAACTTAACGATTGATAATCATATAATTTTTACTAAATTACACGCAATAATTACATGCTAGAAATGAGGGAAAAATTTACATCAACGGTACTCAAATTGGCTTGTTTTGTTCTAGTTTGATCTAGAAATGAGTATTGATTTAACAAACACAAATATCAAAAATAACGTTAGACCTTGGGTTAACAATACCTTGAGGCAGGACTTGTTTACTCTACGTGATAAGCTTGCTCAGAGAACTGTTAATCCTATAGAGGAAATTTCGAAGGAATGTAAAATCCCTTCGTCAATATTAAATGAAATAGAAAAAGGTCATCAGCTCGTTTCTGATTCAACTATTTATCGATTTTATAAATATTTTTTAAGCGTCGTGGAATCTGAAATTTTGGGGATTAGGCACGAATGGATAAGGCTTAAGTTTTTATCAGAAAAATTAAAAAATGATGGTGAGCTTAACCATGATATTGAGCTTGCTTTGGAATCATCACCAACTCTAAGAAAGTTATACTTAAAATCTCGACTACATCCACTAAATGTTCAAAATGTTCAACAACTTTATGGGGATGAAGGAAGAATTTCATTGGATGTTCTAGAAAGTTTTAAATTAGTTTCATTTGATAAAACAAAGAATGCATTTGTCGCCACTGATAAATATTTTTCAAAATGTCCAAAACTCTTAAAAAAACTTATCGAGCATTTGGTTCAAGACGGAATCAATGAGCAAGAACTATGGAGTCTTGGGAGCAATACATGCTTTTATGGCCTTGAGTGGGTGAGTAAGGAAGGTCACGAAAAAATAATTCACATAATGGATAATGCAAAAAAAGATATAAAGCATTGTTTGGAAAATGATAAAAACAAAAAAGAAGTACCTCTGCTTGTCATTGGTGCCGTTGATAAATTTAATAGTTGTACGTCTGAGGAATTAAAATGAAAAAACTTGGCATTTTACTAATTTTATTATGTTCATTTTCAATAGTAGCGTCGGAGACAATAATATCTCTCGAGGTATCCGAGTTATTTGAAAACCTGGGTTATGGCCATGATGAAATTGTTCAATTAAAGTCAGGCGATTTTGGAGAAGGTGGTGGTGGAAACCGGCCAATAAAGGCTATTAACTCTGGGGTTTTAGCTGATGATTCTCTTATTTTTTATTACCCAATTGAATACCGCATCAGTTTTAATCAAGCAGATAGTCATCTCCTTGGAAAAATTCCCCTTCATGCGATAAAAGTTATTAACATGACAGGGAGTAATTCAACATTGTCATTTACAATGGATCAAATTCATTCCTTTGATTTAGCTTTTGGCGAACTCGTGGATTTAAATGAGATAACAGCAAATCATATATCCGCCATAATTACCATTAATGGAGATATCTATTTTCCAAGTGATATAGATACCATTGAAATTGAAGCTATTATTGAGCCTTAGATTGTTTTTTCTTTAGAAAAAACCAAGTGATTAGAACAGCAGCAACAAGACTAAATAAAATAATATTTCCTTTTTTTACATACTCAATAACAGCTTCTCCAAAGCTGTAATATAAATTAAAGAAAATCGTGCATGAGATCGTGCAGGCAATTAGGTCAGACACTGCAAACTTTGCGAAGTTCATTTTTCCGAGTCCTGCGGTTAAAAATAAACCATTTCTTACTCCAAATGGAATGAACCTTCCGACAAGTAAAGTAACGATACCGTACTTTTGATAAAAGCTAGTTATTTGATTAACTTTTTCCGCTGAAACCATTTTTGCAAAAAATTGAATTTTCCAGATTTTAGGCCCTAAAATTCGACCAAGCCAGTAGCAAATTAGATCACTAAAATATGCTCCTAGGAAAACTCCAGTAAATAAATGATATTTTAGATCTGGGTTTTTACTGGCCAATAATCCGCTGATAAAAAGCATACCATCTTCAGAAACCGGAATGTTAAAGCCTGCCAAAAGAAGGGAGCCAAATATAATCCAGTGGGCATACTGGGCATTTGATTGAATATAAACCAATAATTCTTCCATTAACCTGTCTCTCCAAAAAAAGAGGGAGTCAATGACTCCCTCTACTCTAAGATAATCTATTTTATTTTAAATTATTTAGCGTGTTTTCCAAACCATTCTTTTGAACCAGTTGGGCTTGGCTTCATGGAGTCAGATCCAGATGTCCAACCTGCTGGACAAACTTCACCGTGCTTCGCTGTAAACTGGTAAGCTTCAACTAGTCTTAAAGCTTCATCTACATTTCTACCAACAGAAAGGTTGTTAATTGTAGAGTGTTGAACAACATCATTGTCATCAATAATGTACATAGCTCTAAGAGCAACACCAGCTTCTTCAATTAGTGCACCAAAACTTCTTGCAACATCTTTGTTAACATCAGCAAGAATTGGGAAGTTTACTTGACCGATCCCACCGTCGTTTCTTTCTTGTTTTGTCCACGCAAGGTGAGAGAACTTTGAGTCAATTGAGCTTGCGATAACTTCACAGCCTAATGCTTTGAATTTTTCTACTGCTTCAGAAAAAGCAACAATTTCAGTTGGGCAAACAAATGTAAAGTCTAATGGGTAAAAGAAAAGAACTTTCCACTTTCCCTTGTAATCATCATTTGAAAGAGTTTTAAAATCTTGTCCAACTAAAGCGTCTGCTTTCCAAGTTGGAGCTGTCTTTCCTACTAGTCTTGTTGGATTAACTTCGTTAGTCATATTTTTCTCCTGGTTAAATATACTAGGTTTAATGGGCTCAAGAGTAGGCGAGAGTGGCTAAAAAAACAAGTGGAGAAAGTGAATTATTAGCGCTTGTTTAGGGAAAATACATATCGATTGTTTAGCCCAATGCTTCTTTTTTATTTCTCACTAAATGAATGGATAAAAATAAGTGATAGAGGTAAATATTTTTGATACTTTAGACGATAAAGTTCAAAATTAGATTTGCTAATTTCTAAAATGGAGAAATAAAATAATGAAATCCCCAAGTATGTATATCCCTAATCCAATTGTAATTGAACAGACTGCGCGAGGTGAGCGTCAATATGATATTTACAGTCGGTTGTTGTTGGATAGGATTGTCTTTCTGGGTACTCAGGTAAATGATACCGTGGCAAACTTGATTATTGCTCAATTATTATTTCTAGAGCAGTCTGATCCTGAAGCACCTGTTCACTTCTACATTAATAGTCCTGGTGGGTCAGTGTACGCCGGACTGGGGATATATGATGTTATGCAGTATATTTCTTGTCCCGTCTATACTTACTGTGTGGGATTAGCGGCATCTATGGGGAGCTTACTTCTAACAGCGGGAGAGAAGGGAAACAGATTTGCGATGCCTCATTCTAGAATAATGATTCATCAGCCTCTAGGCGGTGCGCAAGGACAATGTTCAGATATCCAGATTCAAGCAAAGGAAATTCAGGACCTCAAGACACAGCTGAACAATATTTATATCAAGCATTCTGCTGTTGATATGAATATGGAGAGGATTGTGTCAGCGACTGACCGCGATAATTACCTGACTCCTCAAGAGTCAATTGACATGGGGCTTATAGACTCAGTCATTGAGAGAAAGTAGCTTTGAATTTTTGAAGGCTAGAATGTTAAATGAGAAATTAAAATAAAGAAGGTTATACCGATGGCACAAGAAAAAGGAAGATCACTAAATTGTAACTTTTGTGGCAAGTCTCAAAAAGAAGTTAAAAAACTTATTGCAGGACCTGGTGTTTATATTTGTGATGAGTGTATTGATTTGTGTACTGACATCATTCAAGAAGATGTTACTCAATCTCAAAGCAAAGCAACAATGGAGAGTGTTCCAAAACCGCATGAAATAAAGTCCCACTTAGACAGTTATGTTATTGGACAAGACAGAGCAAAGAAGATTATTTCAGTGGCGGTACATAATCATTACAAGAGAATTTCTAAAAATATTGGAAATAAAAATGGAGATGTTGAGCTCGCAAAGTCTAATATTCTTCTGGCGGGGCCAACAGGTTCAGGGAAAACATTAATTGCACAATCTCTTGCAAAGTATTTGAATGTCCCTTTCGCCATTGCCGATGCTACTTCTCTCACCGAAGCAGGTTACGTTGGAGAAGACGTAGAGAATATTCTATTGAATTTGCTACAAAATTGTGACTATGACATCGAGAGAGCAGAAAGAGGTATCGTCTACATTGATGAGATTGATAAGATTGCCAAAAAATCTGAAAACCCATCAATTACTAGAGATGTATCCGGTGAGGGCGTTCAGCAAGCTTTATTAAAGCTGATTGAAGGAACTGTTGCACAAGTCCCTCCGAAGGGAGGCAGAAAACATCCACAGCAGGAATTCTTGCAAGTAAATACTAAAAACATTCTTTTTATTGTTGCAGGGGCCTTTGTTGGGCTTGATAAAATCATTGAAAACAGAATGACAAAAAGACCAATGGGCTTAATGACAAAAGATGACAAAAAAGAGAAATCAGTCATTGAAAAATATGGCGGAATTGAGGTTGAAGACTTAAGTAAATTTGGTCTTATCCCTGAGTTTATTGGCCGACTTCCTGTAAATGCAATGCTTCAAGAGTTAGATGAAGAAGCTTTGATTCAAATTTTGACAAAGCCAAAGAATGCAATCACCAAGCAGTATCAAAAACTTTTTGAACTCGATGGAATAGAGTTAGAGTTTACAGAGGACGCACTTAAAGAAGTAGCTCACGTTGCTATGGAGAAAAAGACAGGAGCTAGAGGGCTTCGTGCAATTTTAGAGCAGACAATGCTAGATGTGATGTACGACATTCCATCTAATGATAAAGTTAACAAGGTGATTGTCACACTTGAATCGATAAAAGGCTCTTCTCCTCCAGAAGTTAAGGAAGGCCCTAAAAAAGTTTTTGAATCAGACAAAACTGGTGTCATTGGTAAAGGAAGCATCGAGTCAGCATCATGATTTAATTAAAAACTTCTTACAAATATTAAGTTTTATTTTTTCTTGATTTTTGTTGCATCTCTATGTCGAACATAAAAGTGTTTAAAATTAGGTATTTAGGTAATAATTTTAGTTTTTATTATTAAATAGATAATTTTTAGGCGGTTTTTTCCTTTTTTCACTTGCTTTGACCAAAATTTATAAATGCGAGAAAATACTAAGACTTAAGAGTTTTCTCTTAAGATGAATAAATAGTGCAGGAGGTGCTATGTCAGACATGAAGTCCAACTCGGCAAAGAAATATCCACTTCTACCATTGAGAGATGTCATTATTTTCCCTCATATGGTTGTCCCTCTTTTCGTTGGAAGAGAAAAGTCAATTGCAGCGCTTGAGGCAGCATCTAAAAATAACAATGAATTATTTTTAGTTACTCAACGTGATGCAAGTGTTTTGAACCCGGACAGTGAAGACGTTCATGAAATCGGCACGATCGTAAATATAATCCAAATGCTTCGCTTACCTGATAATACAATCAAAGTTCTTATTGAAGGGAAGAAGAGAGCGAGAGTTAGCAACTTTATTAATGACAAAGAAGGATACTCTGCTGAAGTCATCGAGTGTGATGATGTATTAGATGACCAAGTAAAAGTAGAAGCCTCTGTTAGAAGTTTGAAAAATATTTTTGAATCCTATGTGAAACTTAATAAAAGAATACCTCCAGAACTTTTAATGAGTATCTCTGCGATCAACGATCCATCAAGACTTGCAGATATCGTTGTTGCGCACTTGAGTATGAAGATTGAAGAGAAGCAAGAAATTCTAGATGCTCTCAATGTATCTGTTCGCTTAGAGAAGCTTCTTGAAAAAATGCAGGGTGAAATAGAGATTATCAATGTTGAGAAGAAAATTCGTACACGAGTTAAAACTCAAATGGAAAAATCTCAAAAAGAATACTACTTAAATGAGCAAATGAATGCGATACAAAAAGAGCTTGGCCAAAAAGATGATGGTAAGTCAGAGCTGCAAGAGTTAGAGGATCGTCTTGAGGCAAAGAAAATGCCAGAAGAGGCAAGAGAAAAGGCTCGAAAAGAAATTAAAAAGTTAAAATCAATGTCACCAATGTCTGCAGAGGCTGCAGTCGTTAGAAATTATGTCGACTGGATGATCAACCTTCCTTGGCATGATTATACCGTTGATGATAACTCGATCGCAAAAGCAAAAGATATTTTAGAAGAGCAACATTATGGCCTTAAAGATGTAAAAGAGCGAATGGTCGAATATCTTGCGGTCAGAAGCCTAATTGGTGATGAGCAAGAGGGTAGAGGAACAATTCTTTGTTTAGTGGGTCCTCCGGGAGTTGGTAAAACCAGTATTGCTAAGTCACTTGCGGAGTCACTAGGAAGAAAATTTGTTCGAATTTCGCTTGGTGGTGTGCGTGATGAGAGTGAGATCAGAGGCCATAGAAGAACCTATGTTGGAGCAATGCCTGGAAAAATTATTTCTGCTCTAAAGAAAGCCGGTACTTCTAATCCCGTTATCCTTCTTGATGAAATTGATAAGATGAATAGTGATTTTAGAGGTGATCCTGCTAGTGCAATGCTTGAGGTCTTAGACCCTGAACAAAACAAAACGTTTGGTGATCATTACATCGAGGTTGAGTATGATCTATCAAAGGTAATGTTTGTCATGACGGCCAATGACCTTGGAAGTATTCCAGGTCCTCTGAGAGACCGAATGGAAGTCATGCAAATTCCAGGTTATACGCCTAACGAAAAACTTCAAATCGCAAAGCAATACTTGGTGAGTAAAGCAGTTCGAAACAATGGTCTAGATAATTATCACTTAAATATTAAGGATGATTCTCTTCAAAGCATTATTTCAAATTACACTAAAGAGTCCGGAGTAAGAGAGCTTGAGAGAGTAATAAACACGGTGGCCAGAAAAATTGCGACGGATGTTGTTACGAAAGAATATAAAGAAGGTAAAAAGTTTAGCGTAAACATGACTCAGCTTGAAAAACTTTTAGGGCCTAAAAAGTTTGATAAAACTGATATTGAGATAGAACCACAAGTTGGTCTTGTGAATGGGCTTGCTTGGACTTCTGTAGGTGGTGAATTACTTCATATTGAAGTTGTCACTGTATCGGGTAATGGAAAACTACAAATTACGGGTAAGCTTGGTGAGGTAATGCAGGAGTCCGCAAGAGCGGCCTTAAGTTATGTGAGATCAATTAGTGATCGGTTAGGTATTGATGCTGAATGGTATGAAAAAAATGACATTCATATTCACGTTCCAGAGGGAGCAACGCCAAAAGACGGGCCAAGTGCAGGGATTACAATGGTATCAGCATTAACTTCTGCTATTACCGGCATTAAAGTTTTTCAGGATGTTGCGATGACCGGAGAGGTAACAATAAGAGGAAGAGTGCTACCAATTGGTGGCCTAAAAGAAAAGCTTCTTGCGGCCAAACAGGCAGGAATCAAGAAAGTTCTCATTCCACATAAGAACTCAAAGGATCTTACTGATATTCCTAAAGAGATTAAGCAAGGGATAGAAGTTGTGGCTTGTGAGCACGCAGAGGAAGTTTTAAAGCACGCACTAAATTTAAGTCGTCCAGAAACATTTATGAAGGTTGTTGGGCTAAAAGTTCTCGACTCACAAAACCAAATAGAAGTCGCTAATTAAATTAATATTGCGTCAAAAATAATTTAAAAGGAGGTGATTTTCACCTCCTTTTTTTATTGACAGAAGACCATGGATCTCATACATTGTGGCTTCACTGAGGGCGTGTAGCTCAGTGGGAGAGCGCTGCCCTTACAAGGCAGATGTCGCAGGTTCAATCCCTGCCACGCCCACCATTTTTTATTCCCATTTCGCACAAATAACTGATGAATTATCAACACTTGTAGAGCAATTACAAATCCAACTACCATCGCGATCATCAGGAAAGCTTTCGATAAGGTCACCGCTTCCAGAGCAAATACACCCTCCTCCTGTAATAGAAGAGCCTTTGAAATAATTATCACATGGTTGGGTTCTATTACCTGATTCGAAAAATATTCTAGACGTTAGTGAGGCAGAAATTTTGTCAGCGGAAATGTTGGCATTAGGTGCAATATCGGCATCCAAAATTGTCCCATCTTCAATATCTGAAGAGGTAATTGAGCCATCTTTAATCTTATCTGAAGTAATTGTTTCAGCAGCGAGATCGTCACCAGTTATAGACGAATCTTTAATGTCGTCAGAGGTTAATGTTTCATCTTTGATATCTAGTGAAGAAACAGAGTCATTTTTAATTGATGCTGAGTCAATGGCATCAGTCAGTGTTAGGGTTCCATTGACTTCTAATGTCGCTCCTTCTTCAATATTTATTCTACTTCC